>Ga0209573_1000426_pt1 | contig 91279 bp, 81 predicted proteins | sample TNRBio252014_DNA_FD_185870 | JGI IMG/M metagenome (GOLD analysis project Ga0209573, IMG submission 185870) | Wastewater treatment Type I Accumulibacter community from EBPR Bioreactor in Madison, WI, USA - TNR Reactor_6/25/2014_ DNA (SPAdes)... | ecosystem: Engineered > Bioreactor > EBPR >... | reverse complement strand
CGACGCCCACAACGCCGACCCCAAGCCCTTCCGCTGGATCAAGTCCGCCGACGACATCCTCGCCGCCATCCAGCGCTTCTGCCACCGCACTCAGCAGATCGGAGAGACTACGGAATCAGGACACTAGCCGGGCGCGTCCGATCCGCGCGCCGGCTGAATCGAGACCGTCGGCCGGGAGCGGCGACGGCAGCGGCGCAGGGAAGTCGGCGCCGATGGCGCAACCGCCGGAAACGCCATCAACGCCCCGCCGGGTCGCTGCCGAGCGTGGTCTCCAGCCAACCGAGGATGCGCGTGGCCACCTGCTCCCACTCCGGCACCAGCATCAGGGCGTGCGGCAGGTCCTCGAAGAACTCGGCGTGCACGCCGAAGGCCCGGGCTGTCTCGGTGACGGCAGTGCGGGTGATGCACGCGTCCTTTCCGGCGCCGAGTACGAGAACGGGAACGTCACGGCGGCCGCGGGACGGCGGCAGGTCGCGCCAGATGGCGTCCTGCATCACCCCGTCCGACTCCGGTTCCGCCGGCGGCAGCACCGTACGGATCCACTCGTCCGGTGTGTCCGCCAGGAACAGGGCGCGCCGCGCGCTGTCCACCGTTGCCACGTCCGGCCCCAGCCTGTGCATCGCCGCCGTCTGCCGGAACATCACCGGGTTGCCGAACATCGCCGCCAGCGTGCTGCCCATCAGCCCGTGCGGCGGCGCCGAGCACATCAGCACCGCGCCCGGCAGTGCCCGCCGGGTGAGGATCTTCTGCACGATCATCCCGCCCAGCGAATGGCCGATCAGCACCGGCGGCGCCGGCAGCCGGTCCATGACGGCGAGCACATCGTCGACATAGTCCTTCAGCCGCGCCTCCTTCACCCGCTCCCGCCCGGCGCTGCCGCCATGCCCGCGCACGCTCAGCGCATAAGCGGGATAGCCGTTCGCGGCGAAGAACGGCAGGAAGAACGGGTCCCACTGCCGCGCCGACGCATATGCCCCGTGCACGCACAGCAGCGGTGTCGGCCGGAACTGCCCGCTTTTAGGCGCGTGTGTGATCACCTCGAGTTCAATCGGGTCGTTCATGACCCCCACCCCCTCCTGCTTGTGTTCCAGCACAACATGGCAGCATGAGTCGCGCCCGGCCAGTGCCGCCGCGCACGGCAAATTGCGGCAAACCATATAGTTTATTTATTCGAATGCTTATTGCTCCCGTGAGCAGCACTCCGAGGTGTTCTCCAAACATACTCCGACGTCGGCCGATGCGCTTTGCAGCCTCAATGGAAACTATTTCGGATCTATACGTGTTACATTTTTCTACTAGACAGTTATATCGGGCTCTTTTGCGGGGCGATGGGGGCCGAAGTCGTCCTGTTCCCGGTGATGCATCCGACAGCAGCTGCCCGCTGGTTCGTCCATGGCGGCACGCACCCCCCCCGGGAGGTCGGCAGGCAAGAGTGAGCTTGGCATCTCGCACGGGTGAGCCTCCCGAACTGTTGCTGCCGTGCATCTGCGCGTGTGCAAGCCGCGATTTATCTCAAGTCAGTTAATAGAGTAACTAGACAATTGACCCCAACGGAGCTAGCTTTGAAGCCCGATCGGCGAACATCGCCGAACAGATTACGCATGGAGATGTAAGGATGCAAAAGCCCACCCGCCGGCCGACGCGCCGCTCGACCACCGGACTGCGACTCCGCGCATTGTTCGAGTCCGGGCTGATGTCGTTGATGCTGGCGCTTGGGATCGTCATGGCGGCCACCGCCACCGGCCACGCCGCACTTCCCAACATCGTGGTCATTCTCGCCGACGACCTCGGCTGGGGCGATGTCGGATTCAACGGAGGGGCGCAAATCCAGACGCCCAACATGGACGCTCTCGCCCGCAGCGGCGTGATCTTTTCGGCGGGTTACGCGCCGTCCGCGGTGTGCAGCCCGTCGCGCGCCGGACTGATGACGGGCCGATATCCGCAGCGCTTCGGGCTGGAGAACAACCCGCCGGCGGGAGTCAGCTTGGGTCTCTCGCTGGGGGAAACCACCATTGCGCAGGTGCTGGGTGCTGCCGGTTACGATACGGCGATCATCGGCAAGTGGCACCTGGGCGGGGCCCGCGGCTATAAGCCGAACGAACGGGGCTTCGACGACTTCTATGGTTTCCTGCCCAGCACCAGCGCCTATCTGGGTGGCGTCACACTTTGGCGGAACGAGCAGCGGGAGATCGAAACCCGCTACCTGACCACCGCGTTCGGCGCCGAGGCGGCCGACTTCATCGACGCCCACAGCACGCGTCCGTTCTTCCTCTACCTCCCCTTCAACGCCCCGCACGTGCCGCTGCAGGCGCCCGCCGCCTACCTGAAGCGCTACTCATCCATCACCAACAGCAACCGTCGCACGTATGCGGCGATGGTTTCGGCGCTGGACGACGCCGTGGGCGTGGTCGCTGACGCGCTGAAACGCAACCGCATCGATCGGAACACCCTGCTAATCTTCGCGAGCGACAATGGCGGCGCCGAGTGGAAGGGCGCCGACAACGGCCCGCTGCGCGGCGGCAAGTCTGAGCTGTACGAAGGGGGCGTGCGGGTACCGATGTTCGTCCGCTGGCCCGGAGTGATTCCGGGCGGCGGGACGTACACGAAGCCGGTGATCTCCCTCGACGTCCTGCCGACGGTCGCCGCCGCGGCCGGGGCACAGACGCCGCCCCACGTGGACGGCGTCAACCTGCTACCCTACCTGCTCGGAACCCGGAAGGGTTCACCTCACCGCACCCTGTTCTGGCGTGTGAACGGCGGTCAATCGATCGAACAATCGGCAGTGCTGACGTATCCGATGAAACTGCTCGAGCAGCGCACGTCGTCGGTCATCTCCGACCTGAGCACCGACTTGGGTGAAAGCCATCCGCTGCATCCCCAGGACCTGCTGGATGAGATGCGCAGCGAGTATCAGCGCTGGGTGTCGCAGACGATCCGGCCGCTCTGGTAACCGCCGCGACGGGGGATTCGACCGAGGCGGGGCGGAACTTCCGCTTCCGCCTGCCGTTGAGGACAGGTCGAGCCGCCACCGGCGGCTCGACCGATCCCACGCCGGCGCAGGCGGACCTTCGCCTGAACTGCACACCCATTCGACGCCGACGGTCACGCCGACCGCCCGCAGGACCTCCCCCGCCGAGGCCGGCGCGACGGTACCGTGGATCGCGGGTTCGATCGCCCTTTCCCGGCATGTCGCCAGCTTCGCCGACGGCAACGAGACCCGCGGCACGCTGGGCGCCGTCATCATCTCGCTGATGTGGCTCGATATTTCAGCGCACGTGGGGTGCGCAGAGGCGACGGGAGTGCGGCCCGTTCTCTACTGGGCCATCTCCTCGATGACGCGGCCCAAGGTGGTCCGCAGCGTCTCCGACTGGGCTTCCAGGTCGGCCACCGCGGCCCGCACGCGCTCCATGCCGGCCGCGACCTGTCCGGCGGTCGCAGTCACCCGGTCCATGCTGTCGACGATGCCAGACAGGTCGCGGGCGGTCGTATCCAGGGACTGGGCGATGCGCGCGGTCACCGCACTCTGCTCGCCGATCGCCTCGGCGCTGCGCGTGGCGCATTCGGTGATGCGCCCAACCGTGCCGGTGATCGCGGTGACTGCATCCGAGGTTCGGCGCGTCTCCTGCTCGATCTCGTCCGCCTGGCTGCAGATCGTTTCGACCGCCGCCGTGGTCTGGCCGGCGAGCGCCTTCACCTCGTTGGCGACGACGGCGAAACCCTGCCCGGCCTCGCCCGCCCGGGCGGCCTCGATGCGGGCATTGAGCGCCAGCATGTGGGTCTGCCGGGCGACGGTTCCGATCAGCGCCGTGCCGCTCTGGATCCGGCGGCCGGCTTCGGCCAGCCGCGCCACCTGGCCGGACATCGCCGCGGCGGTCGAGGTACCGCCGGACGCCATCTGCGCCGCCTCTGCCGACAGACGGGCGACCCCGTCGATCGAGGCCTTCAACCGGTCGGCGGCATCGACCACTTCGGCGATCGTCCGTTTTTCGGCGGCGCCCGCCTCGGCCACCGAGCGGCCGATATCCAGCAACGCCGCCATCTCCGCACCGACGCCGCCGGTGACGTCGGCGACCGTCGCGAGAGTCTGCGACAGCGCGCGCAGCGGCGCCTCGGTGTTGCGCATCAGCAGATCGACGATCCGCCGCTTCTGCTCGCGGGCGGCCTCGCGGGAGTCGATCATGGCGAGGGCGCACAGGCGGATAATCGCCGCGTACCGGCGGGAATTCTCCAGCGGCCCGGTGACGCCGAGGCTTGCGATCCGGTGGCCGCGGACATCGACGGCGACGCTGCATCCGACCTTCATTCCCGGCGAGCGGGCCGCTTCCGCTTCGGAGACCTCGTAGCGGTCGATTTCGCCGGCGATGATCCGGCCGCCGGCGGCATGCTCCGTTCCAATCCGCTCCCGCGCCGAGGCCGCGAAGATGACGCCACCCGGACCGACGAAGATCACTTGGCTGCCGACCTCCCGCTCCAGGGTGTCGCAGATGTGCTGGGCGAAGGCGGGCTCGATCTGCAGACCCTGAACCGCCCCGGCCGGCGTCGCGCCGCGCGGATCGGGAACGGTGCCGAATGCAAGGGCCTGGGCGGCTTCGCTGGTCATGGTGTTGCGGCTTCTCTCCGAAAGGGGACGACGCCTCCGCTTGGGGCAACCGATCATCGCGAGTCGAGGTTACCGCGGGGTAAACGCCGCCGCCCTGGACAGCCGTCCCTTCACGCCGCACGTTCACATCGGCAGGCGGATGCGGACCCGCAGGCCCCCCTGCGGGGAGCGTTCGAGCGCGATGTCGCCGCCATGGCCGCGCACCACGTCACGGGCGATGGTCAGCCCGAGGCCGACACCGCCGGTGGCCGGGTTGCGCGACGGCTCCAGGCGGAAGAACGGCCGGAACACCTCCTCGCGCTGATTGACGGGAATGCCGGGGCCATCGTCGTCGATCGTCACCTCGACCATATTGCCGCGGCGGCGCGCGCTCACCACCACGTGCCGGGCGAAGGCCACCGCATTGTCGATCAGGTTGGTGAACGAGCGGGTCATCGCCCCCGGGCGCAACGGCAGGAACAGGTCGCCGTCGGTCGCGAGATCGACGGGAACGCCCTTGCGCCGCGCCTGCCGGACCACGTCGCCCAGCAGGTCTCCCAGGTCGCGCGGCTCCGGCTTTTCGGTCCCCTCACCGCGGGCGAACGCCAGGTAGCCTTCCAGCATCTTCTCCATGTCGTGGACGTCTTCCTGCAGTGCCTGGACGCCCTCGTCGTCGACCGGCATCATCTCCAGCTGCAACTTCATCCGGGTGAGCGGCGTGCGCAGGTCGTGGGAGACGCCGGCCAACATCGTCGTCCGCTGGGTGATCTGCCGCTGGATGCGGTTCTTCATCGCCAGGAACGCGCGGGCCGCCTGCTTCACCTCGCGGGCTCCTTCCGGCCGGAATCCCTGCACCTCGCGGCCCTTGCCGAACGCGTCGGCGGCCCGCGCCAGCCGGCGTACCGGACGGACCTGGTTGCGCATGAAGATCGTGGCGATCCCCAGCAGAATCAGGCTCATGCCAATGGTCCACAGGACGAAGGCATACGTGGTCCAGCTGAACAGCCTCTGCCGCGGCACCTGCAGGCGCAGCACGCCGTCCGCCAGCTGCACCAGAATCACCACCTGCTGCCGGCCCGCCTGCTCCTCCACCCGGATGGGCTTGGTGATCCGCTTGCTGAGCAGCGCGCGGCGCAATTCGCCCTCCAGCTGTGTCTCCCGGGACGGCGCGTTCGGCAGGATGGCACCCGGCTCCATCGTCGCCTCGAGCTCCATCTGCCGCGCCGCCTCCTGGTAGAGCCATTCGCGGCTGGCGGGATCGGGCATGCTGGTGAGCGCATCGACCAACACGGCCACGTCGCCCGCGAGCCCCAGCGACAGCCGCTTGCTCACCTGGTCCCAGTGGGTGTCGTAGAAGACGTAGGCGGAGAGCACCTGCATCAGCGTCAGCGGCGCGACCACGATCAGCAGCGCCCGGCCGAGCAGCGAGCGGGGGACCAGCATCTTCAGGACGGGAGGCACGTCAGTCGGGTTTCAGCACGTAGCCGCGGCCGCGCACGGTCTGCAGGTAGCGGGGCTCGCGCGGGTCGCGCTCGATCTTGCGGCGCAGGCGGGTGACCTGCACGTCCACCGCCCGGTCGCCGCCCACCGCGCCGGTCAGCTCGATCAGTTCCTCGCGGCTCAGCGCCACCCCGGGGCGGCGGGCGAGGGCGGCCAGCAGCGCCGTCTCCACCGAGGTCAGCTTCACCGGCCGGTCGCCGCAGCTCAGCTCCTCGCGGCCGAGATCGAACACCATCTCGCCCATGTGCACCTGCGCCGGCATCACGTCGGCCTGCGGGACGCGGCGCAGGATGTTGCCCATGCGCAGCAGCAATTCCCGGGGCTCGAACGGCTTGACCATGTAGTCGTCCGCCCCCTGCTCCAGGCCCTTGATCCGGTCGTCCGGCTCACCCATCGCCGTCAGCATCAGGATCGGCACGCCGGAGCGCTTGCGCAGGTCGGCCGCCAACGACAGGCCGCTCTCGCCCGGCATCATCAGGTCGAGGACGATCAGGTCGAAGGCGAAGCTGGCGAGCTTGGTGCGGGCGTCGATCGCGTCCTCGGCAGTGGCGATCAGATACCCGTGCTCGGTCAGGTAGCGCGCCAGCAGCTTGCGCAGGCGGGCGTCGTCGTCGACGACGAGGATATGCGGCGATTCCAGGCTCATGGTCGGGAGAATAGCAGAAAACGGCGCCCTGCGATGACACCCCTCTCGGTCATTGCCCGACGGTCGTTGCCCCGGCGTCGGCGCTTCCTTCGCAACCGGGGGCGAGGCGGGCCAGCGCCCGGTCCAGATAGGCCCGCATCAACGACGGGCCGGAGCACTCGAACAGCCGCATCCGGCCGCTGTGCTCGAGCACCAGCAGGCCCGTGGCATGGGCGAAGGTGTCGGCGGTGAGCGCCCGGGCCACGAGCGCGCTGGCGCCGAGGTCCGCCGCCGCCCGGCCGATCGGCGCCAGGCTCGCCTGCAGCTTGCCATTCAGGCGGGCGTCCAGGTCCGGCGACAGGCCGCGCGGCCGGATGCCGCCGCGGAACAGGTAGAAGCCCAAGTCCAGGTCCCGCGGGTTGTCGGCATAGAAGTCGAAGAAGGCGAGAGCCGCCGCGCGCATCCGGGCCGCCGGCTCAAGGCCGGCGGCGGCGACCGCCGCGTCCACCGACGCGATCAACCGGTCGAGCGAGTCTTCCAGCACGACGGCGTAGATCGCCTCCTTGCTGGCGAAGTGGAAGTAGATCGCACCCGCCGTATAGCCGGCCTCCTTGGCGATGGCGCGCACGCTCGCCCCTTCCAGCCCCTCGGCCTCGAACACGCGGCGCGCCGCATCCACGATCAGCGCCCGCTTCAGCTCGCTCACCGCTTCCTGGCGTCCGGTGCGGACGGGGTCAGAGGACATGCCGGTCAGCCTCCCGCAGGTGGTTTGCGCATCGATCCATCGCGTGCGCAAAATATCGTTGACCGGTATTTTGAACAACGTTTAAAAATTCTGACGGCAGCTTGCGACCGCTGCCGCAGGAGAACGATCATGCTGATGTCCGCCGCCGAGTATCGGGAGTCCCTGCTCCGCCTCCGGCCGCGGGTTTTCGTGGACGGCCGGGCCATCGATTGCGTCGCCCATGAGCCGGCGCTCGCACCCGGCATCGCCGCCATCGGCGTCACCTACGACTTCGCACTCCGGGAACCGCTCGCGCCGCTGATGACCGCGCGCCAGGGCACGTCCGGCCGGACGGTCAACCGCATGCTGCACATCGACGAGACGACGACCGATCTGCTGTACAAGCTGGAGGCGGTGCGCCTCGTCTGCCGGGAGGCCGGGTGCGCGCAGCGCTACCTCGCCCACGACGCCCTGAGCGCACTGTTCCAGGCCACCCGGCGGTGCGACGAGGCCCACGGCACCGATTATCACCCCCGCTTCCTCGCCTACCTGCACGATGTTCAGGATCGAGACCTGACGCTGGGGATCGCCATGACCGATGCCAAGGGCGACCGGTCCCGGCGCCCGGCGGCGCAGGCGAACCGGGACGCCTACGTGCATATCCGCGAACGGCGGCCGGGCGGCATCGTCATCCGCGGCTGCAAGGCGATCGTCACCGCGGCCCCTTACGTGCACGAGTTCCTGGTGATGCCGTGCCGGACGATGACCGCCGACGAGGCGGCGTTCGCCGTTTGCTGCGCCGTGCCGGTGGATGCACCGGGCGTCACCATCGTGGCACGGCCGGCCGGGCGGTCGGGGGAAGCGGCGGCCCGCTTTTCCGGTACCTACGGCCAGTCGACGGGCGTGGTGCTGTTCGAGGATGTCTTCGTGCCGTGGAGCCGCGTGTTCCTGGCGGGCGAGCACGCGGAAGGCGGCTTCCTGACCACCTCCTACGCCACCCATCACCGGCATTCCTGCATCGGCGCCCGCGCCGGCTTCGGTGACCTGCTGATCGGCGCCGGCGCGCTGATGATCGAGGCGAACGGCCTCGATCCCGACCGGCACGGCCACGTGCGCGACGCGATGGTCGAGCTGATCACGATCACCGAGAGCTTCTTCGCGTGCGGCGTCGCGGCGTCCGTCTACGGCGTGGCCGACCCGGCGGGATCGCTGATGCCCGACCCGGTGTTCGCCAACATCGGCAAGCTGCTGCTGGCGACCCGCATCTACGACATGCACCGCCTCGCACACGAGGTCTCGGGCGGGCTGATCGTGGCCCTGCCGGGGCCCCACGAGGACCACAACCCGGAGACGCGTGCCTCGCTGGCCGAGGTGCTGGCCGGCCGGCCCGACATCCCGGCGGAGCGCCGGCTCGACGTGGCCCGCCTGCTCGAGGATCTGACCGCCTCGCACCAGGCGGGCTGGTATTCGGTGATCTCGCTGCACGGTGGAGGCTCGCCGGAGGCGATGAAGCGCGAAATCTGGCGGAACTACCCGGTCCCGGAGAAGCGGGCGCTGGTCGAGCGCCTGCTGGACCGGGGCGTCCTCGACGACGGCCAGCGCGCTTCCCCCGGGCCGTTGTCCCGTCAACCGGGCCGTTGCTGCACCACCGGTTGCCAGGTGCCGCCCCCGGCGCCCGGTACGGCTGACGCATAACGCCCTGCAGTCGGAGCGGCCTCTCGGGCACCTCGGGGTCGGGCGCGGCGCCTACTTGAGCCGCACGCCGCGGCCGCCGCCCGGACTCGGCACGCCGGCATTCAGCAGGTCCACCCCGAGTGCGTCCAGGGCCGCGATCAGCTTGACCAGCGAGTCGACGTTCCCCCGCACCGTCCCGTCGCTCGCCTCCATCCTCTGAATGGTCGGAAGCGACAGGCCCGACGCTTCAGCCAGCTGCCGCTGGTCAATGCCCAGCAACGCCCGGGCGGCCTTGAGTTGAGCGGCGGTTATCATGCTTCAGACATCACTCCATATGCACAACGCTTGACAAATTAGGCAAAGAAAATGGATATTTCCATCCCATAACTCGAAAGCGACGGGCCGAAAAGATGCGGTGCGGGTGAGCCTCCCAACCGGCGAACGCCCCACCATCAACCGCCCCGCCGGCGAACATGCGATCGGGAATGCTCTGATAGCGCAACCGCGCAATCCGAGCCTCCGAAATCGCCGCGCTGGCGGCCGGTCGCAGGAGGTGATGCAACGATGCGGACCTCGGAGCTGTACACGCGCTACATGGACAAGATCACGGCGATCGCCCGGGAACCGGACGCGTCAGCGGACTGGAGAACCGGCGTCGAGAGGGTGGTCCGCCAGTTCCATGCCGAAACGATGCCGATGTCGCGCGGCCCGTTTCTCAGGATGCGGGACGAGATGCGGGCGCAACTGGCCGCCAAGGTCGCGGACTGCCCGGAAGGCCCGGCCCACGACGTCTTCGCCCTCGCCGCCCGGCTGATCGGCGAGTCCTGACGCCTCCGCCGGAGGGGACGACCCGGGCCCGAACGCGTGGGGGGCGCCGGCCGAGGGCAAAAGCGGGCCGCAGCCGCGTCGGGCGGCCTTTCGGGGTGCCGCGGGGATCGACCGCCATTTCGGGTGGTTCCCTGCCGCCGCGATCGGCTCTAGCTTCCCCGGCATGATCCGGATCACCGATCGCATCAGCCTGGACGAGGGCGAGATCGAGGAGAGCTTCGTGCGCGCCTCGGGCCCGGGCGGGCAGAACGTCAACAAGCTGGCGACCGCCGTGCAGCTGCGCTTCGACGTGCGCAATTCGCCGTCGCTGCCGGACGACGTGCGCACGCGGCTCGAGCGGCTGGCCGGCCGCAGGCTGACGCGCGACGGCGTGCTGGTGATCACCGCGCACCGCCACCGCACCCAGGAAATGAACCGGCGCGATGCCCTGGAGCGGCTGGTCGAACTTATCGCCCAGGCGGCGATCCCGCCCGTCCACCGCCGCCCTACCCGGCCGACGTTGGCCTCGAAGCGCCGCCGGCTGGAGTCGAAGGCGCACCGCTCGGCGATCAAGGGCCTGCGCGGCGGGCCGCCGGAAGAGTAGTCGCAGCCGCGGCTCTACACCGTCAACCCGGTCCGGCGGCCAACGCCGTCATCGCGACCCCGCGATAGGGACGCGACGATCCACAGCCGGGCACCGGTCCGCGGCGGCCCGGCCAACGGTGGCGCCGGCATGGGCGGACAATGCCCGGCTGTGGAACGGCTTCGTCCCCGGGTGCCAGTGACGGACACCGTGGGAGGCACCGCGAGCCTACCGCGGTGCCGCCGCAAGGTTGCCGCCGTCGACCGTCAGCACCGCGCCGGTGGTCTTGTCGGACAGCGCCAGCTGGACGAAGGCGCGGGCCACATCGTCGGCCGTCACCTCCACGCCCAGCAGGTTGCCGGCCATGTATTCCTGTTCGCTCACGCCGCGCGCCTTGGCGCGCTGGGCGATCATCCGGTCGGTGAGCAGGCCGGAGCGGATGCGGTCGGCGTTGACCGCACACGCCCGGATCCCGTCACGGCCGTAATCGATCGCGTACTGGCGCATCAGCGCCAGCGTCGCCGCCTTCGGGATGCCGTAGGGGCCGAAGTCGCGGCCGGGATCGAGCGGCTGCTTCGACGCGTTGAACAGCAGGCAACCGCCGGTGCGCTGGGCGAGGAAGACGCGCACCGCGGCGCGCGCCACCCAGTGGTGCGCCCAGAAATTCAGGTCGAAGCTCTGCCGCAGCACATCGTCGTCGACGTCGCCGATGCGGCCCTGCCAGGCGCCGCCGGCGTTGGAGACGACGATGTCGAGCCCGCCGCAGGTCTCGACGATGCGCGTCATCGCCCGCGCCACCGCATCGGGATCGGTGACGTCGCAGGCCACCCCGATCCCGCCCAGCGGCTTGGCGATCGCGTCCGCATGCGCCTTGTCCAGGTCGAGCACCGCCACCTCCGCACCGGCCGCGGCGAGCGCTGCGGCGGTCGCCGCCCCGATGCCGGAAGCCCCGCCGGTCACGGCAGCGACGTGCCGGGCGAGCGGCTTCTCCTGCGCCCGGCCCAGCTTCGCCTGCTCCAGCGACCAGTATTCCATGTCGAAGATGTCGTTCTCGGGGATCACCTCGTAGCGGTCCATCAGCTCGGCCGCGGCGATCACCTCGATGTTGGTCTCCGCCAGGTCGGCGGCGATACGCGCCTCCTTGCGGCTCGCCCCGAGTCCGAACAGGCCCAGGCCGGGAACCAGGATGACCCGCGGCGCCGGGTCCAGCTCCGTCTTACGGCTGCCGACGCGCGCGCTCTGGCGGGCGAAGTACGCCCGGTAGTCGGCGTGGTAGGTGCGCATCGCCGTCCGGGCGGCGACCGCGAAGCCGTCCAGATCGTCGGCGTCCGGTGCGGGAACGATCAGCGGCTTGGGCTTGGTGCGGATGACGTGGTCGGGGGTCGCCGTCCCCTGCCGGCCGTAGCGCTCCAGGTCCTGGCCGTTGACGAAGTCCTCGATCTCCGGGCCGGAGCGGAACTCCATCACCCAGCGCCGCCAGGCCCCCGGCCCGGCGGGCAGTGCAGCCAGCCCGCGCAGCACCGGTGCGACCTGCGCGACGCCGGCGACGCGCCCCGGCAGTTGCCCCGGCTGGAACGACCGGGGCCGGTGCCGACCGAGCCCTTTCGGCAGGTGGACACCCGCGACACTCACCCGCGCCGCTTCCGCGATCCGCGCCTCGGCGCGGGTGACCTTCTCGATCATCCGGTCGTAGGCTTGGCGGGCACTGTCGCCGAAAGTGAAGATGCCGTGCTTCAGCAGGATCAGGCCGTGCACGTCGGCATGCCGGTGGACCGCATCCGCCGCGGCCTTGGCGAGTTCGAACCCAGGCATCACGTAGGGCACGATCGCCATCGTCTGGCCGTACACCTCGTGGCACAGATCTTCCCCGTTCGGCTGGTCGGTCAGTGCCAGGACGGCGTTGGCGTGGGTGTGATCGATGAACTTGTGCGGCAGGAAGGCGTGCAGCAGCGTCTCCACCGACGGGTTCGGCGCCGAGGGATCGAGCAGGTTGGCCCGCTGGGCATCGACCATGTCCTCGTCGGAGAGCGCATCGAGCGCCTGCAGCGCGCGCAGCGGCTCCAGGCGCACCGCCGGCAGACCGGGTGGCTCGATCGTCGCCATGTCCCAACCGGAGCCCTTGACGCAGATCGCGGTCACCTCCTCGCCGAAGCGGGTGCGGATGATCGTCTTTACCGAGGTGTTGCCGCCGCCGTGAATCACCAGCTTCGGCTCCGCACCCAGCAGCCGCGTCGAATAGGTGCGCAGCGCCAGATCGAAGTTCACGCCCTGCTTGGTGTAGCGCTCGACCGCCGCCTCGGTGTCGTGGTCCGACCAACGGTTCTCCATGGCCCGGCTCCCTCGCTGTTGGGCTTCCGCCTCCTCCCAGTATCTTAGTGGGCCGTGGAGCGCGGCCCAAGGCCGGCGCGCAGGTGCACGCCGCGACAAATGTTCGCCGCCCTGCCCTCGCAGAGGTTGCGGGCACCGTTGCCGCCGATTAGGTCAGAAGTGCAAGCGGATGCGTCCGCAATCGGCCGACGGAGGGCTTGATGGACGAGGCGCGCGGTTCGCCGAGACGGCCGGATGCCGCCCCCTTCGGCTGGCACGCGGAAGGCGCGAACGACGTGGTGCGGCGGCTGCACGCGGACCCCCTCGGCCTCGCAGCAGCCGAAGCGGCACAGCGGCTGGAGCAGGTGGGTCCGAACCGGCTGCGGCCACCGAAGCGGCAGGGGCCGGTGGTGCGTCTGCTGCTGCAGTTCCACAACATCCTGATCTACGTGCTGCTGGGTTCGGCGGCGATCACGGCTGCGATGCAGCATTGGGTGGACACCGCGGTGATCGCGGGCGTCGTCGTCATCAACGCGATCATCGGCTTCCTGCAGGAAGGCAAGGCGGAGAAGGCGCTGGATGCGATCCGCAGGATGCTGTCGCTGCAGGCGTGCGTACTGCGCGACGGGCGTCGCCAGTCGATCACGGCCGAAGCGCTGGTTCCGGGCGACGTGGTGTTCCTGGAGTCCGGCGACAAGGTTCCTGCCGACCTGCGGCTGCTGGAGGTGAAGAACCTGCAGCTTCAGGAGGCGGCGCTGACCGGCGAATCGGTCCCGGTGACCAAGGCGCCCGAACCGGTGGAGCCGGACGCGCCGCTGGGCGACCGGGTCTGCATGGCGTATGCCGGCACGCTCGTCGCCACCGGACGCGGCAAGGGGATCGTCGTCGCCACCGCGGATCAGACGGAAATCGGCCGGATCAGTACCCTGCTGCGCGACGTGGGCACGCTGACGACGCCGCTGCTGCAGCAGATCGCGGGTTTCAGCCGGGCTCTGACGATGCTGATCCTGGCGCTGACGGCAGCCGTGTTCGCCTGGGGCGTGCTGGTCTGGGGGTTCAGCGCCGAGGACATGTTCCTCGCCGGCGTGGGGCTCGCCGTCGCCGCCATTCCCGAGGGACTGCCGGCGATCATGACGATCACGCTCGCCATCGGCGTACAGCGCATGGCCGGGCGCAATGCCATCGTCCGCCGCCTGCCGGCGGTGGAGACGCTGGGCTCGGTGAGCGTCGTCTGCACCGACAAGACCGGCACGCTGACCCGCAACGAGATGATGGTGGAGAGCATCGCCGTCGACGGACACCTGATCGAGGTCACGGGCGACGGCTATGCGCCGCACGGCCAGTTCCTGCAGGACGGCGCGGACATCGATCCGGAGCGGATGCGGCCGCTGCGCGACAGTGTCCGGGGTGCCATCCTGTGCAACGACGCGAGCCTGCGCCAGAGCGAAGGGGCATGGCTGGTCGAGGGCGACCCCACCGAAGGCGCCCTGGTGGCGGTCGGCATCAAGGCCGGCCTCGACCCCGACTTCGAGGGCAAGTCCTGGCCGCGCACCGACGTCATCCCGTTCGAATCCGAGCACCGGTTCATGGCGACGCTGCACCACGATCATGCCGGTCACGCCGTGATCTACGTCAAGGGTGCGCCGGAGCGGCTGCTGGAGATGTGCCGCCTGCAGCAGGGCCCCGACGGGGAACGCTCGCTGGACCGGGACTACTGGCACCGCCGGGTGGAGGAGATCGGCGGCCGCGGCCAACGGGTGCTGGCACTCGCCTGGAAGTGGACGGAACCCCGGCACCGGGAACTCAGGTTCGACGACGTTGCGTCCGGCCTGACGCTGCTGGGACTGTTCGGCCTCGCCGATCCGCCGCGCGGCGAGGCGGTGGACTCCGTGGCCCGCTGCCAGGCTGCGGGGATCCGGGTGAAGATGATCACCGGCGACCACGCCGGAACGGCGGTCGCGATCGCGCACGCGATCCGTCTCGCCGATCCCCGGGCAGTGCTCACCGGCGCCGAGCTCGACCGGCTGGACGAGGACGCACTGGCCGAACGGGCGGCAGAGGTGGACGTCTACGCCCGCACCTCGCCGGAGCACAAGCTGCGTCTGGTGGAAGCGCTGCAGAGCCGCGGGCTGATCGTCGCCATGACCGGCGACGGGGTGAACGACGCCCCGGCGCTCAAGCGCGCCGACATCGGCGTGGCGATGGGCGGACGCGGCACCGAGGCGGCGAAGGAAGCGGCGCAGATGGTGCTGGCCGACGACAACTTCGCCTCGATCGCGCATGCGGTCGAGGAGGGCCGCACCGTCTACGACAACCTGCAGAAGGCGATCCTGTTCATCCTCGCGACAAACGGCGCGCAGGCGCTGACGATCACCGTCGCCGTCCTGCTGGGCGAGCCGCTGCCGATCACCGCGGTGCAGATCCTGTGGGTGAACATGGTCACGGCGGTGACCCTGTCCCTGGCACTCGCGTTCGAGCGGGCCGAAAGCGACGTGATGACGCGGCCGCCGCGGCGCCGCGACGCGCCGCTGCTCACCCGCCTCATGCTCTGGCGGGTGGGTCTGGTGGCGGTGATCATCCTCGCCGCCGCGTTCGGCCTGTTCGAGTGGCAGATGCGCCGCACGGCGGACGTCGGTGCGGCGCGGTCGACGGCGGTGAACGCCCTGGTGGCGATCGAGATGGCCTACCTGTTCTCCGCCCGGCACCGGTTCGAGCCGGCGTTCAGCCGCCGCGGCGTCCGGGGAATCCGTCCGGCACTCATCGCCGTGGCGCTGACCCTGCTGCTGCAGCTCGGATTCACCCACTGGGCGCCGATGCAGCGGCTGTTCCAGACCACCAGCCTCGACGGCACTACCTGGGCGGTGATCGCCGGAGCGGCACTGGTGGCATTCGTGCTGGTGGAGGTGGAGAAGGCGGCCTTGGGTCGACTGCTGCGGTGACGCGGAGCGGCGGCCCAGGCCACCAACTCGAGACGCGGTGTCTCCCCCAGGTGAATGGCGTCGCACGCTCCTTGAACGAGCCCGCCGTGAGCCGGCCCCGACCTGCGGCGCCGCCCCCGCACACGACCGGGAAGCGACGCCGCGCCGACACGCTCCGAACTCACCGGCCGTCGGGCAGACCTGACCTCCGCGCACCCCTCAGATCTGGAAGGGACGCTGGCCGTCGAATGCGGGGTTCGGCTGACCGACCACCCAGTGATTGGGCGTCTGGTTGGCTGGCATCCGCTTTTGGATTTCCGTCACGAACTGGTCGTATCGGCCGGCAAAGTGTCCTTCCTTCCAAACCTCCAGCAGGGTGCCGGTGAACAGTCCGTTGGCGACGCCGTCGTAGGAGAATTGCGGATCGAGGCACCCGGAAAGCAACCGCACGGTGCAGCGCAGGGGCGTGCTCAGTTCCTTCGGCAACCGACCCGGCTCGACCGTGCGGATCTGTTCGGCGACCGTGCGGTAGAAGGCGCGGTTGTTGCGGAAGACCCGTGCCGCCACCTGTGCCGGCATGGCGCGGACCCGCGTCACGCCATCGGTCGCCGCTGTCAGGCTCGGCACGGCAGCCGCACCCGCCTGCTCCATCCGCTTGATGACCGTGCCGCTGTGGCAACTGTCCGATACGACCAGCACGCGGACGTTGTCCTTGAAGCGGGTCCACAGTTCGTACAACTCGTCGTCGATCAGCTGGCCGTCGTAAAGGCACCAGGTCTCATCTGCCTGATCGTCCAGTTCATCGCGGTTGAAATCCGGCACCTGTCCGCCGTGACCGGAATAGCTGACGAAGAAGATCTCGCCGCCGACGAGCGTGTCCGCGGCGGTGAGAATGGCCTCGCGCACGGCCGCACGGGTGGCCGCCGGCGTGATCAGCTTCGTTGTCTGGTAGCCCGCCGCCTGTGCGATCTGCTCCATGTCCTCCGCATCGTACTCGCACGCCGTCAGCTGGCCATCCCAGCCGGCATAATGTGCGGGATCGACGGTGTTCAGCCCGATGTGCAGCGAAATGCCGCGCCGGGTCGAAGACGGCGGTGGCGGCGCGACCCTCGGCGGCTCGCGCCGGGCTTGCCGGGTCGCACGCGCGCGGGACGAGGGCGAGGCCGCGCGCGCCGGTACCACCCGGGCCTGGATGGCATCCCGGAACCCGAAGGAGACATCGCGGAAACCTTCGTCGGTCGGGTGCAGCTCGTCGTGCCAGCGCGCGTCGCCGACGGTGCCGCGGCCGTCGACGAAGTCGACATGCGCGTACATGCTGGCCAATCTCAGCATCTCGGCATTGAAACGGTTCATCATTTCGGCGGCGAGTGCCTGCTGCACGCCCGGGTCCGCGATCCCCTTGTTCTGCATCGGCGTGCCGAGCCAACGCCCATCGGTGACCGGCACCGGCCGGTCATAGCCGTGGGTGATGATGGCGACACCGGGGAAACGCTGCTCGACCTCGCGGAAAATGCGGTCATAAATCTGGATCGACTGCGTCACCAGCTGGTCGAACGAAGGCAGAAGATGCTGGGCAGGCGTGAGCGCCGGATCATAGCCGCGCAGGTGCCGCTCGAGATCGCCACCCGCAAGCAGGTCGTTGCCGCCACCGCTCAGCAGAAGGATCGATGCCCCGGTTTCGGCGATCGCGCCGATGTATTCCTTGTCGGCAAACATGTTTTCCAGCGTGTCGCCGCCCGCATCCAGGCTCATGATCGCGTAGCTGGGAAGCAGCTGGTCGATGACGTCGTCCAGGATGAACGGATACTGGAACCAGGAGTCGCCTTCGGAGACGATGATCGGGCCCTGGTAGCCCTGATCGAGCCGCTCATGGAAACTCTGCTCGCGTCGCTTGCGCGCGACCCAGTTGGCGAGACCGAGGACGGCGTCGCTCCGCGTCGCCGGATCGGCGGCGGTGACCATGACCGTATCGGGGTTGATTGCCAAGCGCGGCGAAAAGGGCGCACTCTGTTCCGGATCAACGATGAAGTAAGAGCGCAGATCCCGTTCTGAAACATTGGGATCCAGCAGTCTCGCGCGGAGCTGTTCCAGCGTCACTGGCGCGATTGTCGTTGCGTCGTTCATATTATTCCTCCTGAAACATTTATATTTTACAGCGCACCATTTACTGGCGCTTCGATAAATGCGCCTTTTCGTTTTGCATCATTAAGTGGACGGTATTCCCGAAGGCGCGGCGCGCCGATGCCTCGTCGATCAGGTGGCTCAGCTCCAGCGGACTAACCGAGTGGTCAGGCGGATCGCACGCGATGAAAGGAACGCCCGGGAGGACGCTGTTCCGCCGTGCTCGCGACACCGGGGCGCCCATGACTGGGGCGCCCGTGGACGGCGTGCCCGTGGCCGGCGCGCCCATGAACGGCGCGCCCATGAACGGGGCGCCGATCAGAAGTTGCGGGCGACCGTCGCGGCCACGGTCCTCGAAGGCTTTGGCAACCAGCCGGAAGTACGAGCCCCCGTAGGCTCCGACCCGCATCCGCGCCTCGAATTCGCGTGATGGACCATGCACCGCGATCGCCGGCCGCGCGGCCTCACTGCGGCGAAACAGGGGGGCGATTGCGGTGCGGAAGGCATCGCGCGTGCAAGTGGGTGCCAGCAGCGTCAGCGTCGCGAGCGATGCGACGAGCGCATCGCGCCCGACCGCATCCTGCATTGCCCGACTCACACACTCCATGAGGGGGAACACGCCTTCGCTCTCACTCAGCAGATGCAGGCGCAGGCGATGTTCGGCGCACACGGCTGCGAACGAGCGCACCAGATGGTATCCATCCCCGTCGCTCGCCATCGCTCGGCGGGCGCTTTCCTTGACGTCCCGCCACACCGCCCGGCCGAGCCCCCGCACGCCCTGCTCGATCAGCATGTCCAGCGCCCGGCCGGTCTCTCCCACCTGCGCCTGCGCAGCCTCGATGATCGCATTCAACGCGCCACGGCACTGCAGGGCATGATCGTTGCACCAGAAAACCCAGAACGGGTAAATGCCGCGGCTCTTCCAGTAACTCAGAGCGTGCGCTGCCGTGCGCACCATCGAGTCCAGGCTCTCCGAACTCGATACGAACCGCACCAGCACGTCCCTGTACTGCCGGGGACGCTCCGCTGGCGGCTCCGGCGCCGGGGAGACCTCTGCCACACCGTCGGCCGTGCCGGCACGCGAGGCGAGAAAGCGAACCGTCTCATCGACCATGTCTCGAGAGCTCGGATAAGCTCCCACATCGACGTGGCGGCCGTCGTCGAGATGGATGTAGTGTCCCATCAGCGTCGCCCGCCGCACGCTGGCATGGCGGATGCTGGCGCTGCCGACGGCAAGCCCGTTCTCGCCGAGGGTGCATTCGAAAGCGCCCGGGGTCGAAACCGCCAACCGCAGTACCCAAGCGTCGATGATCGAGTCGGCCCAATCCTCGTATCGCCAGTGCGCCACCCCGGGGCGGTCGCCAAAGCCGCCCCACTCCTCTCCCCAGGAGTTGACCACCAAAAAACCTTCGCTGTCGTACCCGACGAGCGCGAATGCATGGGCGCCCTCGCCACCGCTGACCGCGGGCAGGATGCGGCCTCCATTGCGCGCCACATTGGCCCGCTCCCAGTTGGCGTGGACGTGTGCCGCAACCAGGAGCGCGCCCGTTTCGTGCAATGCCGCGTGGTAGTCGTCGAGGTACGCGGCAACTCGGAAGTAAGCGCCGAGGATGATGTTGCGTGCGGCCCGCGCACGCGCGACGGACACCTCCGCATCCTCCTGCCCAGCCACGTACGGCCAGTCGCTCTCCAGGCAAACCCCGTTGTGGTAGAAGGACTTGATGACCGGTCGCAGGGAATAGAACTGCGGCTCCTCGCCGCTCGCCGAGCGCTGCTGCCCCTTCGCCATTTCGAACAGCATCCGCGGGCTTACCGGCGAGGCTCGCGGGTCTTCCGCCAGTCGCTGGATGTCGATGACGTTCGCCAGCGCCATCGCCGTGCAGGCACCCTCGGATCCCTGGTTGCGAACAACGGGCAGCCTGATGTCCGCATGGTCCGGCAGGTACTGCGCCGGCAGGCGCCGCAAGGACGGCGAGTACACCTTGTCACGCAGGTCCGGCCGATCTGCGGCCACGTTCATGACGAAGCCGTCCGCGCTCTGCGGACGCACGCCGCTGGCCTCGGGCATCACCCCCTCATCCCAACCGCCATCCGGATGCGGCCCCAACCCGCGGAATCGCGTTCTTATTGTGGGACCTCTCACCCATCCTCCGTTGTAAGGGTACACCCGATCCGGCTCCTATACAAAGCAAATGCGCCCTACCTGGGGCATAGCCCCGCTCGGCGGCGGTTCGAGCCGTTCGCGGGGCGGTGGGCATGGCTTCGACGTGCTGCAGGGACTGCGCGACGTGTCGGGCCGGCTGCGCGCCTGCGCTGGTCGGCGGCGCGAAGCCCCCGATCCGGTGCGACGTTGCGGCTGCCGCCGTCGCTTGTCTCGCGGGGGGTTCTGCGCCAGAGTGGGTTCGCTGCTGTTGTCGCTGGGCGTCGTCGCCGCCGTGCCGAAGGTCCGCATCCTCGCCGACTACTGCTCTCCGGGCTACCAGCTCGCCTGCGACGAGGCGCGGTCGTTCGGCGCCCTGCCGGTGGACGACGCCCTGCTCGACCGCCTCGCCGGCTGGGCCGGCCGGTTCGAGGCTTGCGATCCGCTGGACTTCGAGGATGTGTCCGGCAGCCGCTTCGACTTCGTCGCCTTCGCCGATGAAGGCCTGGAGATCGCGCGTGCCGTGAAGCGCGCACTGCCGCACTGGACCGTGCTCTACTGGGACGATGGGCTGGACTGGTTCCTCGCCCGCGATCCGCGCAGCTACCGCCCCGCCCGCTCCGAGTACGAGGTGACGCTGAAGGACGCCTTCGCCAGCCGGCCGCCGTCCCGGCGGTCATCCGCATAAGGACGCCCGGGGATCATCCGCATAAGGACGAGGGTCGTCGCCCCCGCGCTCCGGCCCCGCCTGTCTCAAGTCCGCCCGCCTCCCCCCTCGCTCGCGCCGTCTGCACCGCCCTGGCCCGCCGAACGCGCGTGGCCGTCCCGATGGCGGAGCAGCACGTCGAGGAAGGCGCGGCCGTAGCGCTCCAGCTTCGCCTCCCCGACGCCGATGACCTCGCGCATCTGGGCGAGCGAGGTCGGGTGCCGGCTCGCCATCTCGATCAGCGTCCGGTCGGAGAAGACGACGAAGGCCGGTGCGTCCTGACTGCGGGCGAGCTCCAGCCGCAGCGCCTTCAGCGCCGCCAGTAGCACCCCGTCGGCGGCAGCGGCTGCGGGGTCAGCTACACCCTCGTGCCTGTCCCGTCGCCGCTGGGACTTCGCACGGGGTGCGGGCGCCCGGAGCTGAATGCGCTCCCTCCCCCGCAGCACGTTCTGGCCCAGTTCGGCCAGTTTCCAGCTGCCGTGCTCCAGCATGTCCAGCGAGATCAGGCCCGCGGCATAGATCTGGCGGAAGATCGACCGCCAGTCGTCGGCGCTGCGGTCCCGGCCGACACCGAAGGTGGGCAGTTGATCGTGCTGGAAGCGGCGGATCTTCTCGTCCGCCTCGCCGGTGAGCAGACGGACCAGATGCTCGGTGCCGAACCGCTGGCCGGTGCGCAGGATCGCCGACATCGCCTTCTGCGCCTCGATGGTGCCGTCGAACAGGGTCACGCCCTCCTGGCACAGGTCGCAGTTGCCGCACGGGGTGGAGGCCTCGCCGAAGTAGGCGAGCAGCGTCTGCCGCCGGCAGCGCGGCGCCTCGCACAGCGACAGCAGCGCGCTCAGCCGCGCCCGGTCGATGCGCTTGCGCTCTTCCGGCATCTCGCTCTCGTCGATCTGCATCTGCCGTAGGCGGATGTCCTCCAGCCCGTGCAGGGTGAGCGTTTCCGCCGGCAGCCCGTCGCGGCCGGCGCGGCCGATCTCCTGGTAGTAGCTCTCGATGCTGGACGGCAGGTCGGCATGGCAGACGAAGCGCACGTCCGGCTTGTCGATGCCCATGCCGAACGCGATGGTGGCGACGATGATCACGCCGTCTTCCTGCTGGAAGATGTCCTGGTGCCGGGCGCGCAGTGGCTGCTCCAGCCCGGCGTGATAGGGCAGCGCCCGGTGCCCTTCGGCCGCGAGTGCCGACGCCAGCGTCTCCGTCCGCTTGCGCGACGCACAGTAGACGATGCCGCTGCGCTGCCGGCGCGCGGCGATGAAGTCCGCGAGCTGGCGGCGCGTGTTCGCCTTCGGCCGCATCGCCAGGTGCAGGTTCGGCCGATCGAACGAGCGGACGAAGCTGCGCGGCGGGGAGACGAACAGCTTGCTCTCGATATCGGCCCGGGTGGCGGCATCCGCCGTCGCCGTCAGCGCGATCGTCTGCACCCCGGGCAGCCATCGCCGCACCTGGCCCAGCGCCAGATACTCGGGGCGGAAGTCGTGCCCCCACTGGGACACGCAGTGCGCCTCGTCGATCGCCAGCAGCCGCACCGTCGCATCCTGCAGCAACTCCTCCATCTCCGGGCGCAGCAGCCGTTCCGGCGCCACGTACAGCAGGCGCAGCTCACCCGCCATCAAGCGCCGGCGGATCTGCGCATTTTCTGACCCGTCGTTGCCCGAGTTCAGGCTGCCCGCGCACACCCCCAGCGCCTGCAGCTGCGCCACCTGGTCGCGCATCAGTGCGATCAGCGGCGAAACGACGATCGTCAATCCCGGACGCAGCAGCGCCGGCAGCTGGAAGCACAGGGATTTGCCGCTGCCGGTGGGCATGACCGCCAGCACATCGACACCGGCGAGCACGGCTTCGACGATCTCCTCCTGACCGGCACGGAAGGCGGCAAAGCCGAAGACGCGGTGCAAGGTCTGCCGCGCCGCTGCCAGACCATCGTCCGTCATCGGCACGACGCCGCAGATGGGCGAGTACGGCGGCGGCTACGCACGGCCCAGCTCGTTGGTGAAGTCGACGACGATGTCGTCGTCGCCGGTGAGCACGTACTGGCAGGCAAGCCGGAACCGCGGCCCCGGGCCACCGGGATCATCGTCCTCCAGACCCTCCGCCAGCTTGCCCATCGCCGCCAGCAGGAAGGCTTCTTCTTCGGTCAGCGGCGCACGGCACCCGCTCGGCGAGGCGGCTTCGACATGCACGATGCAAGCCCCGCAGCCGCCCGCATCGCAGTTGAACAAGATCGGAATGCCGTGCTCCCGGGCGACGGCAAGCAGCGTGCGTCCGCGGGCGCTGTGGTCTGTGAGCCGCACCGTCCGGGTGAACCCGGGTGCCATGAACCTGATCGTACTCACGTCGTGTTCCCGTCCGACTGAGCGAGGTGCGGCGACGGATCGGCACCCCCCTCGGCGGCGGGAGCTTACACACTTCGCGGCAGACGGTCTCGCGCCTGCGGGACGGAGACGAGGCGCCTCCTCGCGAACCTGCCCTGCGTGCCACGCCCTACTTAAGCTTTGTTTCAGATTCGTCTGCGAGACTCTTGATTGTCGCTCCCTTCGCCGACATGTCGAGGACCTCCATCGATGAAGATCAGCATCCAGACGCGGGTAGTCGCCTACCTGCTGGCCTTCGGCCTGCTTCCCGCACTCGCGATCGCGGGAACGTTCATGGCCGAGGAGCGTAACTTCCGCAATCTGGTCATGCAGCAGCTCGAAGCGAGCGCCGCTTCCATCAACGACGTGATCGACCGCAACCTGTTCGAGCGCTATGGCGACGTGCAGGCGTTCGGCCTCAACACCGCCGCCCACGATCCAGCGAACTGGCGGCAGCCGAAGTCGGAGAATCCGCTCGTCCAGGTGATGAACCAGTACGTCGCCGCCTACGGCGTCTACAAGCTCACGCTGTTGGTCAGCCCGAAGGGCGAGGTCCTGGCGGTCAACTCGGCCGACGCGTCGGGCAAGCCGATCGACACTGCCTGGCTGTACGACGAGAACTTCGCCGCGGCTTCCTGGCTGCGGAAGGCGCTCGGCGACGACTTCCTGAAGGGCAGCGACGGATTCACCGGCACGGTCGTCGAGCAACCCGCAGCCTCGCCGCTGGTCGCCCGCGTTTATGGTGACGACGGCTTCGTCATCCCGTTCGCCGCCCAGGTGAAGTCCCAGTCCGGTGCACTGGTGGGCGTATGGGTCAACTTCGCGACGTTCGATCTGGTCGATCAGATCGTTGCCACCGCCCATCAGCAGCTCTCCGAAGCCGGCATGCCGGACGCCGAAATCACCGTCCTGGATTCCCGGGGCACGGTTCTCGTCGATTACGATCCCGGCCTGAACGGAACCGCCTACCGGCGAAACTTCCAGGTGATCGGAACGCTGAATCTGGTGAACGCCAAGGTCGGCGCGGCGGTAGAAGCAGTGGCCGGGCGCAAGGGTTCCGATATTTCCACGCATGCACGCAAGCAAATCGAGCAGGCTGCCGGCTATGCCCACAGCCGCGGTGCCTATGCCTATCCGGGCCTCGGCTGGTCCGTACTGGTGCGGGCGCCGGTGGAAGAGACCTTTGCCGAGCTCGACGCCGTGACCAACCAGGTGATCTATATCGTCCTCGGAGCCACGGTGGTCATTCCGGTCGTAGGCTTCTGGATCGGCGGCAGCTTCTCGCGTCCGATCCGGGGACTCAACGAGGCGATGAGCCGGCTCGCCAAGGGCGAGATCGATACGGAGATCCCCGCCACGCACCGACGCGACGAGATCGGCGACATGGCCCGGGCGGTGGTGATCTTCCGAGCCAACGCCATCGAAAAGCAGGAACTGGAAGCCAAACAGCACCGCACCCGGGAGCAGGCGGCGATCGGGCGCAAGCAGGCGGTGCAACAGATGGCGACCACCATCGAGAGCGAGACGCGGAGTGCCGTCGAAAGGGTGGCGGAGCGCAGTGCCACGATGTCGGGCATCGCCAACCAGATGGTGGCGCTGACCAAGACGACCGGGGAGAACGCCAGCAGTGTCGCCGCCGCCGCCGAGCAGACCCTGCAGATTACCCAGACGGTCGCCGCCGCCGCCGAGGAACTGGCCGCCTCCAGCGAGGAAGTGCGTCGGCAGATCACGTCCGCGACCGAGATCACCCAGGCCGCCGTCGCGGAAGCCGACACCGCCAACCGGACCATCATCGAGCTGGTGAGCGCGGCGGAGCAGGTCGGCGCGGTGGTCGGCATGATCCGGCAGATCGCCGAGCAGACCAACCTTTTGGCGCTGAACGCGACGATCGAGGCGGCGCGCGCCGGGGACGCCGGCAAGGGCTTCGCCGTCGTCGCCTCAGAGGTCAAGACGCTCGCGAACCAGACCGCCAAGGCCACCGAGGAGATCACCGCCCAGATTCAGGGCATGAAGGGCGTAACGGAGAAGTCCGCCCAGTCGGTGCGCGGCATCGGCGAGGTGATCGGTCGGCTCGAGGCGATCGCAGCATCCGTCGCCCGGTCGGTGGACGAGCAGGCGGGCGCCACCCAGGAGATCGCCCGCAACATGCATCAGACGTCGGAAGCTTCCCAGGAGGTGACCTTGCGCATCGGAGAGGTATCGTCGGCGGCGCACACGTCGCAGCAGCTGGCGTCCGACGTGGAGGGCATGTCGTATGAGGTGTCTGGCCTCGTCACCCAGATGGGGACGGCTCTGACCCGCATCGTCCGGACCTCCACCGACGACGCCGACCGGCGCCAGCATCCCCGCGCCCCGACCAACACGGCCGTGACGCTGATCGCCAACGGCGCGCGCCATACCGGCCAGTTGGTCGATCTCTCGGCAGGTGGCGCCTACGGCCGCATCGACGCGCCCGTCGCGGTTGGTGACCGGGTGAGCGTGCTGGTGGGCAGCGATCCCACGGCAATCGCGGCGCGCATCGTCACGCGCAGTCCGGACGGCGACATCCGGCTGGCGTTTGATCAGCCCTACACGCCCACCGGCTTGCAAAAGGTCGCCTGAGCGGGCGTCGGCCGGCGAACTGCATCGCCGGCCGAACCGTTCCGCCGCATCCGCCGTTGGGGCACGCACCGACCGGGGGGAACCCCGCGGCCGGCGGCTTCGTCAGCCGACGACGCGATGTTTGCCGTGTCCCTCACCGCGGACCACCCGGCCATGCTGCGGCGCCTCGTGCACCTTCACATGGCCGCCGATCCTGCGGACATGGTCCTGCAGCCGCCGGGTCGCCGCAGCGAAGGCATCGCGGACGGCGACGTAGATGTCCTCGTGCGCCTGGTTCTCCGGACCGCTGCGCTGCACGACGATGTCTTCGCCGGGCACGTCGATATCGATCCGGACGTCGTAGAGCTTGCCCTTGTAATGATGGCGATGCGGCGCCTGGATGACGACCCGGCAGCCGGTAATCCGGTCGTAGAACCGCTCCAGCCGGCCGACCCGCTCCCGAACGTCGGCTTCGACGGCGTCCGAGGGGTTCATGTTGCGAAAAGCGATCTGCAGGGACCTTTGCATGTGGTCTTCTCCTCCGCACGGCTGCCGATCGCGATACACGATCTGCAGCACCTTTCAGTATCGCACTGTGCGCGAAAGACCGGAAGCGCCGGCTCCGCTCCCCTCCCCCGTCGCGAACGCGGGTTGCGGTCATTCGCGACCGGATCATCCGGAGACTTTCCGGATCACGTCGTCCCGATAGGCCCGCAGCGGGTCGCTGATGCGCACGCGATAGGGGGGAGTGGCCGGCGCCAAGTCGCGGACGGGCCCCGGCAGCCGGGACAACTCGTCGGCCGCGCACGTGCGCGCGTCTTCGGCGGTGCGCGTGCCGGCAGCCGTGCGCCGGCCGCCCAGCATCACCGGCTCCAGCAGCGGCCGGCCCTCCGGGGTCTCGTCGGCGCGGCCGATGACGTCGCCCACCGCGCGCCCGTCCGCCTCGATCCGGAACACCTGCTTGCGACCGGGCAGCACCGGCTTGCCGGTGGAGAGCTTCAGCCTTCCCTCCCCGGCATAGGCGCAGAGCTTGTAGACCACGTCCAGGCTGGGGGCGTCCTCGGAAACGCCCATCTTCGTCCCAACCCCGAAGCCGTCGATGGGCGCACCGCGGTTCAGCAGATCGTCGATCGCGTCCTCGTCCAGGCTGCTGCTGGCGAAGATGCCGACCCGGCCAAGGCCTGCCGCGTCCAGCATCGTCCGCGCCCGCCGGGACAGCTCCAGCAGATCCCCCGAATCCAGGCGCACCGCCCGGACGCGGAAGGCTGCGCCCAGCTCGCGAGCGAGCGCGCAGACACGGCTCACGCCCCGCAGCGTGTCGTACGTATCGACCAACAGCACCGTATCGGGATAGAGCCGCACGAACGCGCGGAAAGCGTCCAGCTCCGACCCGCACGCCTGGACGAAGCTGTGCGCCATCGTGCCGGTGACCGGCAACCCGTAGACGCGGCCGGCAAGCACGTTCGAGGTGGCGGCGACGCCCGCGATGTGGAACGCGCGCGCCGCCTTCAGCGCCGCGTCCGTCCCGTGGATGCGCCGGGCACCGAAATCCACCACCGGGCGGCCGCGGGCGGCGGTCACCACGCGCACCGCCTTCGAGGCCAGCGTCGTCTGCAGGTGGATCTGGTTGACGACGAAGGTCTCCGCCAGCTGCGCTTCGGCAAGGGGGGCGGTGATCTCCAGGATCGGCTCGTTCGCGAATACCGGCGTGCCTTCGGGCACGGCGTGAACGTCGCCGGTGAAGCGGAAGTCCCGCAGCCAGCCGAGAAAGCGGTCGCCGAAGCGGCCCAGCGACGCCAGGTAGGCGAGGCTGTCGTCGGTGAAGCGGACGGTTTCCAGGTACGCGAGCACGTCGTCCAGGCCGCAGGCCAGCAGCAGATTGCGCCGCTCCGGCAGGTGCCGCACGAACAGGCTGAAGGTGGCCGGGTCGGTCAAGCCGTTCTCGACGTAGGCCTGCAGCATCGTGAGTTCGTAGAGGTCGGTGAACAGGGCCGAAGCGGGAGCGGCGGCTGCGGGGAGCGCTGGTGCGTCGGGTGCGGGGACGGTCACGGGTGCGGGCTCGCGGCTCGGGTTCAGATCGGGCGAACTTTTTCCCGATTCTATCGCGTCTCGCGCGCCGTGCCCACTGCCCGAAGCGGATGGCGGGAGCGCGGGCGGCGCGCCCGCCGGGCCGTATCGTCTCGCGCCCGCCGGGCCGTATAATCCCGCTCCTGCAGAGCCCGCACGCAGACGAGAGGCGCCCGTTGATCACGATGAGGGATCCCATTCCGGACGACGAGGCCGCGTGGCGCCGGCTGTGGAGCGGCTACACCCGCTTCTACGAGACGGACGTGCCCGAGCCGGTGACCGCCGCCACCTGGCGCCGCATCCTCGATCCGGACGAGCCGGTGTTCGCCCGGCTCGCCGTGCGCAGCGAGCCGAAAGCGATCGTCGTGGGCTTCGCCGTCTGCGTGCTGCATGCGGGCACCTGGACGACGGCCCCCATCTGCTACCTGGAGGACCTGTTCGTCGACCCGCTGTCCCGCGGCGAAGGCATCGGCCGGGCGCTGATCGGCGACCTGATCGAGCGCGGCCGCGCGCTGGGCTGGGCCCGCCTCTACTGGCACACGCGCATCGGCAACGCTCCGGCACGTCGCCTGTACGACCACTTCACCGCCGCCGAGGACTACGTCCGCTACCGGCTGTTCCTGACGTGAGGTGGGCGCCCGCCGAGGGGGAGACCCTCCCCTTTCCGGTGCAGATCAGTCGGCCGCCGCCGGCTTGGCCGGCGGCTGCCAGGCGGCGACGCGGACGGTGCGGCCCTGTTGGGTACGCAGCAGCCGCGGCGACTCGGGTGCGGTGCGCTCGGTTGCGGCCACCTGCTCGGCAAGGCAGCCGGCGATGTCCGCCAGCGGGATCGGCGCCCGCCGGCCCCGCGACGCCGCCGCCCGCACCGCCGGCAGCGCCGTCGTCAGCCGCAGCAGCTGCTCACCGGTCATCGTCCCGAAGCCCTTCCACACCCGCTCCAGCACCGCTTCCGCCGCCACCGGCAACGGCAACTCCAGATCGAGCGCCGGATGACCGCGGGAGAAGGCGGCGTGCACGTTCGGTTCGACCGGCCCCGTTTCCTCGGCCACAAAGGTCGCGGGCATCAGCGCCCGGCCGCCGTGGGCCGCCGCGTACCAGGCCTGCACCAGGAACAGGAGCTGCTGCAGCGCCATCGGCTGCAGCCGCCGGCCGGTGACCCGCGCCCGGTCGGAGAACCACATCGCGACGTCGAAGGCGGATCGGACGGCGGCGGGCTGCTCGTGCGGGGGTTCGCTAGTCGTCGGCATCACCGGTCTCGCGCAGGGGCGCGGCGCGGGAGCGCCCCGCTCGCCGGCACACCATACGGGTCAGCGGGTGGACGAAGGGTTAATGTCGGTCCGTCCTGCCTGATCAGCGCATGAGGAGAGGGACGACGGCTAGATCAGCCCCGCCAGCGGCGAGGACGGATCGGCGTAGCGCTTCTTAGGCATCCGGCCGGCGAGATAGGCGAGCCGGCCGGCCTCGACGGCCAGCTTCATCGCACGCGCCATGCGGATCGGGTCCTTGGCTTCGGCGATCGCCGTGTTCATCAGCACCCCGTCGCATCCCAGTTCCATGGCCACGGCCGCATCCGACGCGGTGCCGACGCCGGCATCCACCAGCACCGGCACCCTCGCCTGCTCGATGATCAGCCGGATGTTGACCGGGTTCTGGATGCCCAGCCCCGAGCCGATGGGGGCCGCCAGCGGCATGATCGCGCAGCAGCCGATCTCCTCCAGCCGCTTCGCCAGGATCGGATCGTCGGAGCAGTAGACCATCACCTTGAAGCCCTCGGCGATCAGCGTCTCGGCCGCCGCGAGCGTCTCGATCATGTTCGGGAACAGCGACTTCTGGTCGCCCAGGACCTCCAGCTTCACCAGGTCCCAGCCGCCCGCCTCGCGCGCCAGCCGGAGGGTGCGCACCGCGTCCTGGGCGGTGTAGCAGCCGGCGGTGTTCGGCAAATAGGTGTAGCGGCGCGGATCGACGAAATCGACCAGCATCGGCTGGTTGCGGTCGGTGACGTTCACCCTGCGCACGGCGACGGTGACGATTTCCGCCCCCGAAGCTTCGATGGCGCGCGCCGTCTCCTCGAAGTCCCTGTACTTGCCGGTGCCGACCAGCAGGCGGGAGGTATACGCCTTGCCCGCGACCTCCAGCGGGTCCGCGGGTGCGGTGGTATCGGGGGCACCGCCGCCGATGAAGTGCACGATCTCGATCCGGTCGCCGTCCTCGACCGGCTGCGCGCCGTAGCCGGAGCGGGGCACGATCTCCAGGTTGCGCTCGACCGCCACCTTGCGGGCATCGATGCCGCAGTCCTGCAGCAGATCGGCCACGGTCAGCGGCCCGGTGAACGTCTTCGCTTCGCCGTTGATGGTCACGAGCATGATGGCCGAGCCGTCCCGATCCGTGCTTATGAAGGGTGCGACGGGCGGCAGCGCCTCCCGATCAGCAGTAAACATATTCGCTGGGCCGCGTTGCACAAGCCCGGGGCACGTTGCACGAGGCCGGGGCCGTGCTATAAGCCGCGCCAGCTGCTGCGCGAGGCGTCGATGCGCCCGAAGGTCCTGATCCTCAACGGCCCCAACCTCAACCTGCTCGGCACCCGCGAGCCCGGCATCTACGGGCGGACGACGCTGGACGAGATCGAAGCCGCGTGCCGCATCCGCGCGGCGTCGCTGGGGCTCGACATCGACTTCCTGCAGAGCAACCACGAGGGTCAGCTGGTGGACTGGATCCAGAAGGCGGGCGACGACTGCGCCGCCATCGTCATCAACGCCGCCGCCTACACGCACACGTCGATCGCGATCCTGGACGCGCTGGGCGCATTCCAGCGGCCGGTGATCGAGGTGCACCTGAGCAACATCTTCCGCCGCGAGCCGTTCCGTCACCACTCGTATGTCTCGGGCGTGGCGCACGGCGTTGTTTGCGGCTTCGGCGGCTTCGGTTATGAGTTGGCATTGGAAGCAGCCGCGCAGCTGATCGGCGCCGGCCGCACGAACTGAACCCGAGCCGGCAGCAGACCATGACCCAGTCCAAGAAGCGCCCGGCCATCGACCTGGATGTGATCCGCGAACTGGCCCAGGTGCTGGCCGAGGCCAGCCTGTCCGAAATCGAGTATGAGACCGGCGACTGCCGGGTGCGGGTCTCGCGCATCGTGTCGGCGGCGCCAGCGGCGGCGGCAGCCGTGGCCATATCGCCGTCGCCTGTCGGCGCCCCCGCGGGCGAGACACACGAGGCGGATTCGTTCGCAGGCCACCCGGGCCTGCTGACTTCGCCGATGGTCGGCATCGCCTACGTGGCACCGGAGCCCGGTGCGCCGCCGTTCGTCAAGCCGGGCGATCCGGTTGCGGTGGGCGACACCGTCATGCTCATCGAGGCGATGAAGGTGTTCAATCCGATCAAGGCGCACCGCAACGGACGTATCGAGCGGATCTTCGTCGATGGCGGCGTGCCCGTCGAATACGGCGAGCCGCTGCTGCTGATCGTCTGAGCGCGCGACCGGGCCAGGCGGGAGCGGCCATGCACACGTTTCACAAGGTGCTGATCGCCAATCGCGGCGAGATCGCGCTGCGCATCCTGCGCGCCTGCCGGGAAATGGGAATCCGCTCGGTCGCCGTGCACTCCACCGCCGATGCCGACGCCATGCACGTGCGGCTGGCCGACGAATCCATCTGCATCGGCCCGCCGCCGGCCTCGGAAAGCTATCTCAATCCGGTGGCGATCCTGACCGCGGCCGCGATCAGCAACGCCGAGGCGATCCATCCCGGCTACGGCTTCCTGTCGGAGAATGCCGATTTCGCGGCGATGGTCGAGGAGCACGGCATCGCCTTCGTCGGCCCGTCGCCGGAGCACATTCGGCTGATGGGCGACAAGGTGGCCGCCAAGCGCGCCTGCCGGCAGGCCGGCATCCCGGTCGTCCCCGGCTCCGACGGGCCGGTCGAGAACGAAGACGAAGCCCGCGCCGTCGCCGGACAGATCGGCTATCCGGTGCTGGTGAAGGCGGCCGCCGGCGGTGGTGGGCGCGGCATGAAGGTGGTCCAGGCCGAAAGTGAACTGGCGTCGCAGATGGCCCTCGCCCGGGCGGAATCGGTCGCGGCGTTCGGCAACGGCGCGCTGTACCTGGAGAAGTACCTGTCGCGGCCGCGGCACATCGAGGTGCAGATCCTGGCCGACCATCACGGCACGGTCGTACACCTGGGAGAGCGGGACTGCTCGCTGCAGCGCCGCCACCAGAAGGTCCTCGAGGAGGCGCCCTCGCCGGCGTTGAACGCGCGCGCCCGGGCGCGCATCGGCAAGCTGGCGGCACAGGCGGCGGCGACGCTGGGCTACCGCAGCGTCGGCACCTTCGAGTTCCTGTACGAGGACGGCGAGTTCTACTTCATCGAGATGAACACCCGCCTGCAGGTGGAGCATCCGGTCACCGAGATGGTCTGCGGACTGGACCTGGTGCGCGAGATGCTGCGGGTGGCGGCCGGCGCACCGCTGGGGTTCACGCAAGCCGATGTGCGGTTCTCCGGCCACGCGATCGAATGCCGGATCAACGCCGAAAACCCGCAGACCTTCGTCCCGTCGCCCGGCCGGGTCAGCGACTACCACGCGCCGGGCGGGCTCGGCGTGCGGGTCGATTCGGCCGTGTACACCGGCTACACCGTTCCGCCGTACTACGACAGCATGATCGCCAAGCTGATCGTCCACGGTCCCGACCGCAACATCTGCCTGATGCGGCTGCGCCGGGCCCTGGACGAATATGTGATCAGCGGCATCGACACCAACCTGCCGCTGCATCACCGTCTGCTGCAGGCGCCGGAGTTCATCGACGGCGACTACACGATCCACTGGCTCGAACGCTTCGTGCGAGGCGGCGATTAGACGCATCACCCAGGACTGGCATCTGACCCCGGAGATGGTGATCCGGGCCTATTCCATCGGCATCTTCCCGATGGCGAGCCGGAGGGACGACCCCTCGGTTCACTGGGTGGCGCCGCAGATGCGCGGCATCCTGCCGCTCACCGGCTTCCACGTGCCGCGTCGGCTGCGCCGGATGCTGCGCGGCGGCCGGTTCCAGGTGACCTGCGACCAGGATTTCGGCCAGGTCATCCGCGGCTGCGCCCGGCCCCGGCACGGCCACCCCGAGACCTGGATCAACGCCGAGATCATCCGCGTCTTCGACGAACTGCACCACCTGGGCCACGCCCACAGCGTCGAGGTGCGCCGGGACGGCGCGTTGGTGGGCGGCGTGTACGGCCTGGCGCTGGGAGCGGCCTTCTTCGGCGAAAGCATGTTCTCGACCGAGCCGGATGCCAGCAAGGTGGCACTCGTCCACCTGGTGGCCAGGCTCCGGCTCGGCGGCTTCATGCTGCTCGACGTCCAGTTCGTCACCGACCACCTGCGGCAGTTCGGCGCCATCGAAATTCCGGCGACCCGCTACCTGCAGAGCCTCGACGACGCACTGCGCCGACCCGCCCGGTTCTACTCCGATCCTACGGGGGACTCGCTCGGCTCGGCGCTGGAGAGCCTGTTCTCGCAGTCGAGCACCCAGACGTCATAGACCGGGTGCTGCATCGCCGACAGCCCGGGGCTGGAGGCGAACATCCAGCCGCGAAAGACGTCCACCGGCGGCTGCGACGGCCGAAGTTCGACGATCTCGAGGAATGCCGCCGACTCCGGCGTTTCCTCCGGCGGCCGCTTGTCGCAGCTGCGCGCGGTGACCTGCAGCGCCCCGAAGCGCACCGGCTCCCCCACCGGTGCCTGCAGCGTCGTGGTTCGGGCGGTGACCTTGTCGAGCGCACGCAGCACCGCCACGCCGTACGGCTCGGCCGGGGCCGGCGTGGTCGCGAGCGTACCCATGGCCAGCGCGGCGCAGGCGGCGTACGCCCGGGCGGCGGTGCCCATTCTCCCGTCTAGCCGTCCAGCACGGCGGCGAAGCGCAGCCGCACGTAATCCACCCACCAGACGCCGTCGTCGCGGAGCTGGGTTTCCGCCAGGAGCGCGCGGATCTCGCCCAGCACCGCCGGCCGGTCCACCTCGTCGATGGCGGCGAGGAAGGCCCCCGCGAAGGTGCCGAGCCAGTCGGTGATGTCGCCCGCCAGCGGGGTCGGCCTCTCGAAGCTCTCCAGGTGCAGCATCCGAAAGCCGCGCCGCTGGAGCAGGCTGTGGAAGCCGTCCACGTTCGGGAAGACCCAGGGGTTCAGCCGCTGGGCGCCGATGCGCCGCTTGAGAAGCACGGTTTCGATCGCGTCCTCGACGGTCGCCACGTTTCCCTCGGCGCCCATTTCGCCCACGAACCGGCCGCCGGGCTTGAGCGCGCGGCGCACGCCGCCGATGACCGCCGGCAGGTCGCGCATCCAGTGCAGGGCGGCGTTGGTGAACACCGCGTCGAACTCGGCGTCGAAGTCGAGGCGCCGGCCGTCCATCACCCGCGCGTCCAGGCCGCGCGCCCGCGCCGCTTCCACCATCTCCGGACTTGCGTCGACGCCGACCACCTCGGCTCCCGCCTCCACCAGGGCCCGGGTCAGGACGCCGTCGCCGCAGCCCAGATCGAGAATGCGATCCCCCGGCCGCGGCGCCAGCATGTCGACCACCTCCAGGCCATTCTCCGGCACGAACGCGGCGGTCCGGGCGTAGCGCTCCGGATCCCAAACCTGGCCTCCCGAGAACCCGCCTTCCGACGGTGCGGTCACTTCGGCTGCTCCGACTTGCCGGTGGCGAGGAAGATGATCTCCCCCACCTGGTCCTCCAGGGAGCGGTAGCCCCGCGTCTCCTGGATCATCCCCCCCGGCTCGATGGACTCGGCGGCGCTGCCGGGTTCCAGGCGGATGTAGCGACCGCCGAGCGGGCCCTCGCTGGCGACACTGGCGATGGTGTCCGCCGGCAAACGGACGCCGTCGGCGATGCTGAGCGTGACCAGTGCGTCGTAGGTCACCGGATCGAGAACGCGCGTGGCAACGGTGCCGACCTTGATACCGCTGATTCGCACGTCGCTGCCGGCGGCCAAGCCGCCCACCTTGCCGAACGACGCGGTCACGATGTAGCCGGGCGACGCGCGGACGTTGGTCGACGTGTAGGTGACGTAGACGAACAGCGCCGCCACCAGCAGCACCACCGCGCCCATGATCGTCTCGATGGCATTGCGCCGCATCAGTTGCCCGCCCCTGCCGCAGTCCCGGGGGTCGGCGCCGCAGGTGCCGCCGAACGCTGCTTCGACCGGCCCTCGGCGATGATCAGTTCCATCAGCTCGCTCACGATCAGCGAATCCTGGGTGAAGGTGATCGTGCCGCCGTCCGCCAGCATCTCTTCATCGCCGCCCGGTTCGAGGACGACGAATTTGCGGCCGAACAGCCCGTCGGTGTGGATGGCGGCCGAGGTGTCCCGCGGCAGTGTGACGCCGCTCGCGATCCGGAGCGTCACCCGGGCACGGAAGTCGGGCCCCAGCGTCGCCTCCTCCACTTCGCCGACCGGAATGCCGCTCACGTGCACGTCGTCGCCGACGGCGAGCCCGTCGATGTGATTGAACAGGGCGAAGAGCCGGTAGCCGTCGACGCCGCCGCCGCCGTAGCCGCGGTAGGAGAGGAAGAGCACGGCCGCGAACAGCAGGATCGTGGCGGCCCCCACCAGCCACTGGCGCACCTCCTCCCGCGGGGGCGTCGGGCGTTCATCAGCGACCACCGACGTCACCCGGCACCGCCGCCTGCGCCGGTGTCGTCACTGCGGCGTCCAAGGCTCGTAGTCGCCGGTCGCAGGTGCGCGCTGGCCGCCGCGCAGCTCGTGCCCCTGCGGACGGTAGGCATAGGCGGTGCCGGTGAGGTTCGGCAGGTGCGACTTCTGCCACGGCCGACGCTTCGGCCCCTTCTCGGTCAGCGGCGCTTCGCTGATGTGGTGCAGCCAGGCGTGCCACTCGGCGGGCACCTTGCTCGCCTCGTCGGTGCCCTTGTACAGCACCCAGCGCTGCTCGCGGCCGTAGCGCGACAGCTTGCGCGCCCGGTAGTAGCGGTTTCCGAACGCGTCGGTGCCGACCCGTTCTCCGAAAAGCCAAGTGTGGAGGAGCGTTCCGATCGTCGACATGTCCGTCCGAATGTCTGCGTCTGCGGGCGAGAGCCAGCCGGCCGCCCCGATTCAGGGGCGGCCGCGCGCGGCAGCACCACATGCGCCGGGCGCGCGGCGGCGCACTATGGCACCGCCCCGCGCACCCGTCCAGCCCCGGTGCGCCCCCGGTGCGCCCCCGGTGCGCCCTCCGGTGCGGCCCCGATGCGCGGCATCCGCGAGCGGGCGGCGGCATCCCGAACGACCCGGTCGCCACTGCCCCAGGTGCGGCACGATGACCACATCTTGTGCTACAGCAAACCGCGATTCGCACATGTTGTTGCTTTTCCCCGTGGCCACTGGATATAGTGACAAGGTCGATTCTGCCCCCGCGATCTTGTGGTGGCCGCGCCGGCGGAGCAAACTTCACAACAGGGAAAGGCCCGTCCATGCACATCTCGCGCCTGTTCACCGATCCGGGCCATTCCCCCTACGACGACATCGAATTCCGCAGCGCGTGCAGCGAGATCCGCAACCCGGACGGCTCGGTGGTGTTCCGCCAGCAGGACGTGGAGGTGCCGGCGGCGTGGTCGCAGGTGGCATGCGATGTGCTCGCCCAGAAATATTTCCGCAAGGCCGGCGTGCCGGCGCGCCTGACATCGGTGCCGGAGCCGGGCGTTCCCGCCTGGCTGTGGCGGCGGACGGCCGACGAGACGGCGCTCGCAGCCCTGCCCGAGGGTGAGCGCAGCGGCGGCGAGACCAGCGCCCGGCAGGTGTTCGACCGGATGGCCGGCACCTGGACCTACTGGGGCTGGAAGGGCGGATACTTCGCCAGCGAAGCCGACGCGCGCGCCTTCTTCGACGAGCTGCGCTTCATGCTGGCGACCCAGCGCTGCGCGCCCAATTCGCCGCAGTGGTTCAACACCGGCCTGCACTGGGCCTACGGCATCGACGGTCCGGCGCAGGGCCACTATTTCGTCGATCCGGATACCGGCGAGACGATTGCCTCGTCCTCGGCCTACGAGCGGCCGCAGCCGCATGCGTGCTTCATCCAGAGCATCGACGACGACCTGGTGAACGAGGGCGGCATCATGGACCTGTGGGTCCGCGAGGCGCGCCTGTTCAAGTACGGCTCCGGCTCGGGCACCAACTTCTCCCGCCTGCGCGGCGAGAACGAGCGGCTGTCGGGCGGCGGCAAGTCGTCCGGGCTGATGAGCTTCCTGAAGATCGGCGACCGGGCGGCCGGCGCGATCAAGTCCGGCGGCACCACCCGGCGGGCGGCGAAGATGGTGGTGGTCGACATCGACCATCCGGACGTCGAGCAGTTCATCGGCTGGAAGGTGCGCGAGGAGCAGAAGGTGGCGGCGCTGGTCGCGGGCTCGCGCCTCGCCAAGCAGAGCCTGGACGCGGTGATGGCCGCCTGTCGCGACGAGGACGCGGGCGACGTGGACGCCCGCTGCGATCCGAAGCGCAATCCGGCGCTCAAGCGGGCGATCCGGGCGGCGCGGCGGGCGATGATTCCCGAAAGCTACGTGCAGCGCGCCCTGGAACTGGCCCGCCAGGGCGAGACGGACGTGCGCTTCCCGGTCTTCGATACCGACTGGGACGCCGAAGCCTACCTCACCGTCTCCGGCCAGAACGCCAACAACAGCGTCCGCGTCTCCAACGAATTCCTGCAGCAAGTCCTCGGGGATGGCGAATGGGCGCTGACCCGGCGCACCGACGGCAGCGTCGCCAGGCGGGTGCGCGCCCGGGCGCTGTGGGATCAGATCGCGCACGCCGCCTGGAGCTGCGCCGATCCCGGCCTGCAGTACGACACCACGATCAACGAGTGGCACACGTGCCCGGCGAGTGGGCGGATCAATGCGTCCAATCCCTGCTCCGAGTACATGTTCCTGGACGACACGGCGTGCAATCTCGCTTCGCTGAACCTGATCGCCTTCCAGAACGACGACGGCACCCTGGACGTTCCGGCGTTCGAGCACGCCGTGCGCCTGTGGACCATCGTCCTCGAGATCTCGGTGATGATGGCGCAGTACCCGTCGCGCCGCATCGCCCAGCTCTCGTACGAGTTCCGCACGCTGGGCCTCGGCTTCGCCAACATCGGCGGCTACCTGATGGCGGCCGGCATCCCGTACGACTCCGACGAGGCGCGGCACTTCTGCGGCGCCATCTCGGCGCTGATGACCGGCCAGGCGTACGCCACCTCCGCCGATCTCGCCGCCCACCTGGGTGCGTTCCCCCGCTTCGCCGAGAACCGGGAGGCGATGCTGCGCGTCATCCGCAACCACCGGCGCGCCGCCCGCGGCGAGACCAAGGGCTACGAGGGGCTCTCGGTGCTGCCGGTGCCGCTGAACGCCGCGCGGGTGCCCGATCCGGAACTGGCGGACGCGGCGTGCGCCGCCTGGGACCGGGCGCTGGCCGGCGGCGAGCGGTTCGGCTTCCGCAACGCCCAGACCACGGTGATCGCGCCGACCGGCACCATCGGCCTGGTGATGGACTGCGATACCACCGGCATCGAGCCGGACTTCGCGCTGGTGAAATTCAAGAAGCTGGCCGGCGGCGGCTACTTCAAGATCATCAACCAGATGGTGCCCATCGCGCTCGCCCGGCTGGGCTACGACGACGGAGCGATCGAGCGCATCGTCCGCTGGGCGGTGGGCCACGGCAGCCTGCGCAACGCGCCACACATTGCCCACGCCGCCCTGCGCGCCAAGGGCTTCACCGACGAGGCGATCGGGCGCGTCGAAGCTGCCCTCGGTGATGCGTTCGACATCCGCTTCGCCTTCAACAAGTGGACGCTGGGCGAGGCGTTCTGCAGCGAGCGCCTGGGGCTGGACGCCGCCGCACTGGACGATCCCGGCTTCTGCCTGCTCACCGCACTGGGATTCTCCAAGGACGAGATCGAGGCGGCGAACACGCACGTCTGCGGCGCCATGACCGTCGAGGGCGCGCCGGGGCTGGCGCACGAGCACCTGCCGGTGTTCGACTGCGCGTCGCTGTGCGGGCGGATCGGCACCCGCCACCTCTCGGTCGAGAGCCACATCCGGATGATGGCCGCCTCCCAGCCGTTCATCTCCGGGGCCATCTCCAAGACGATCAACATGCCGCACGCCGCCTCCATCGACGATTGCGGCGAAGCCTACATGTTGGCCTGGCACCTGGGACTGAAGGCGACGGCGCTCTACCGGGACGGCTCCAAGCTCTCCCAGCCGCTGTCCGGCGCGCTGTTCGACGACGACGCCGACGAGATCGCCGACGCGGTGGCGGACGCGATCGAGCAGCCGGCCGCGGTGCGTGCCGAACGGGTCGCCGAGCGGGTGGTCGAGCGGATCGTCGCCCAGCGGATGGCCCGCGTCACCCTGCCCAACCGGCGCAAGGGCTACACCCAGAAGGCCAAGGTGGGCGGCCACAAGGTCTACCTGCGCACCGGCGAGTACGAGGACGGCCGGCTGGGCGAAATCTTCATCGACATGCACAAGGAAGGGGCCGCCTTCCGCTCGCTGATGAACAACTTCGCCATCGCCATCTCGATCGCGCTCCAATACGGCGTGCCGCTGGAGGAGTTCGTCGACGCCTTCACCTTCACCCGCTTCGAGCCGGCGGGCCCGGTGGAAGGCAACGATTCGATCAAGCTCGCGACCTCGATCCTCGACTACATCTTCCGCGAACTGGGCGTCTCCTACCTGGGCCGCTTCGACCTGGCGCATAACCCGCCGCAGGACATCACGCCCGACACCGTCGGCCGCGGCGAAGCGGAAGGTGCCGGGTTTCGCGACGGCGACGACCCGCTGCCCGTCGTCAAGCGCCTCGCCTCCAAGGGCTACGTGCGCTCCCGCTTCAAGGTCTACGAGGGCGCCGGCGGCGGCGGCAGCGCCGCAGGCGTGAGTTTGGCGGGCGCCGTTGGCACCGGCTTCTCGGGCACCGCCGGCGCGGGTGAGCGGGTGCGGGCCGAGACCGTCTCCGTCTTCGCCTCGGAAACGACGCTGGTGATGGCGGGCGCGACCGCACTCGCGGGCACGCTGGACGCCGACGCGGACGACGACGCCCAGGCGCAACTGGCGCGCATCGCCCGGATGAAGGGCTACGAGGGCGACAGCTGCGGCGACTGCGGCAACTTCACCCTGGTGCGCAACGGCACCTGCATGAAATGCATGACCTGCGGGAGTACCACCGGCTGCTCGTGACACCCACCTCCTCCCTGATGCTCCGCATATCGTCCGTACCCTCGCGGAGCCACCTCCCCGGCGCCCCTGGCCTGCGATTTCCAGGCAGGGGGGCCGGGGGATTTTTTAGACGCTTTCGAGCGATCACAGAATAAAGGAAGAGGTCGGCTCTTGGCTCGCAGGGATCTACATCGATACAGCGGGCAAGAAATGATCGACATCTCAAAAGTAGATTCTCGTCAGGATGCGGGTTGGATCGTGGATCGCGACAGGTTTCCTATCCTATTTCCGACCCACGCGCATCCGTCAGAATTTTGGGAACACTTAGGACGAACGATTGCTACGTTTGGGTTTCTCGAAGAGATGTTACGAAAAGCGATTCTCGTTTTCACCGGAACCCAGACTTGTCCTGACCATAACTCCGACGAAGCTCTTGCAAGTTGGACGCAGAAGCTGGAAATTGTACTAACCGCCCCGCTTGGCAACCTCATCGACATGTACGCCAAATCGGTTCGCGAGAACCCGAACGCGACGATGGCAGATTTTGACTCCCTTGTTGAAAAACTGGAGAAAGCCTCTTCTATCCGAAACGCCTTGTGCCATGGTTCATGGCGCTTGCCCGATGCAGCAGGCGCGTCACTTCCGCTTTTCGTGAAACGCAAATTGTTGGTCTTTGATACAGCAATCGACATTCAATTTCTGCGCCAAGTGCAAAAAGAAGTCGCTGAATTGGCTTGTGATGTTATGGACACCGTTACATGCATAGGATGGCAGTTTCCCGGGTCGGCCGGGCCGGGGAGACCAGCTGTATAGCCTGTAGATAGATTCTTCGCTGTTTGGCGGCGACGCCCGCCGCCTCCCGCCGGGGGCGGGTACGCCGTTCCCGGTTTATGCCCGGCGGCGGTTGGTGCACGTCGCTTCGCTCGGTGCACCCTACGGAGGCGGGCACCGCAACATCGTAGGGCGGACTCGGCGCAAGCCGCGTCCGCCGCATCCCGCCCCGGCCGGGCACGACCGGTTCGCGTTTATGCCCGGCGGCGGTCGGTGCACGTCGCTTCGCTCGGTGGCACCCTACGCGGTCATCGTTCCCGGCGCAGCAAGCGGAAGGTGGAATGAGCGAATGCGCGTTCCACCTTCCGCCGCCGAGGAGGGCAGCATCGCCCATCATTATGCGCAGGACGCTGGCAAATCTCGCTGCGCTATTCCCTCCCTACACGAATTCCCCTGCCATCCTTGAGCCGGATTGGTCTGGCAACGCCCGCTGTCATTTCAGGCGTGGCGGTCCCATCGGAGTGAATTCAAGCAGCGAGCGCTTTCGCGGGCTCGATGTAGTCGTAGCCGAGATCCTGCGCGACAGCCCGATGGGTGACCTTGCCGCCGCACACGTTCAGGCCGAGGCAGAAATGAGGATTGTCGAGCAGTGCTTTTCTTGGCCCGCGATCGGCGAGCGCAAGCGCGTAGGGCAGCGTCACGTTGTTGAGCGCATAGGTCGAGGTTCTCGGAACCGCACCGGGCATATTGGCGACGCAATAGTGGACGACGCCATCAACGACATAGGTCGGATCGGCATGGGTGGTCGGCCTGGAGGTCTCGAAGCAGCCGCCCTGGTCGATGGCAACGTCGACAACGACAGCACCCGGGCGCATGCGCCTGACCATGTCGGCCGTGACCAGCTTCGGGGCTTCGGCACCGACGATGAGAACGGCGCCAACCACCAGGTCGGCATCCACGACATAGCTCTCCAATGCTGCACGCGTCGAATAGACGGTCGTCAGTGCCGGTCCGAACCGGCGCGCCAATCGCCCGAGAACGTCGACGTTCTTGTCGAGCACCGTAACGTCGGCGCCCATCCCCAGAGCCATCATGATCGCGTTTTCGCCGACAACTCCACCACCGATGACCACCACCTTCGCCGGTGCGACGCCCGGAACGCCACCCAAGAGGATGCCCTCGCCGCCGTGGGCCCGTTCCAGGCAGTGCGCGCCAGCCTGAATGGAAAGCCTGCCTGCGACCTGCGACATCGGTGCCAGTAACGGCAGGCCGCCCAGGCCATCGGCGACCGTTTCGTAGGCGACGCACACGGCACCGCTGGCAAGCAAGTCGCGGCATTGCTCCGGGTCAGGCGCGAGATGCAGGTAGGTGAATAGAATTTGGCCATCCCGCAGCTGCTTGCGCTCGACAGCCTGCGGTTCCTTGACTTTCACGACCATGTCGGCGCGTCCGAACACATCGGTGGAACTGGCGACGATCTCCGCACCCGCCGCTCGGTAGTCGTCGTCCGACGCTCCGATGCCACCACCGCAGCCGGTCTCCGCAAGCACCTTGTGGCCATGCGCGACAAACTCGCGAACCGACGACGGAGTCAACCCGACACGGTACTCGTGGACTTTGATCTCTTTCGGAACCCCAACCAGCATTTTTGCCTCCTGTTGCGCTCGAATTCTTACAAACACATGTCTACGCTTCGGAGGCCCTGCATGTCCTTGCGAAGTTCGGCTTGATACTGAACAAAATTCGAATATTCTTGCTTGCATTAGCAGTCTAATCAAAGATCCTGCGAATGAGTGATCTAGACGCAATAGATCGTAATATTCTCGCTCTGCTCCAGGCGGATGGCCGGATGTCCAATGCCGACCTCGCCGAACGGGTGCACCTGTCCCAGTCGGCGTGCCTGCGGCGCGTCAAACGGCTGGAGGCCGATGGTGTCATCGAAAGCTACGTGGCGCTCGTCGACTCCGCGAAGATCGGTCGACCGAGCGTTATCTTTGTTGAAGTGTCCGTCGCCAGTCAGAGCGACGAGGCTCTCAGCGCATTCGAGACCGCCGTGCGTCAAGTTCCCGATGTCATGGAATGCCATCTGATGTCGGGAACTGCTGATTATCTGCTGCGCATCGTGGCGACGGACGTTTCGGATTATGCTCGCATTCATAAGGAGCATTTGGCCCGCCTGCCGGGGGTATCGCGTGTTCATTCCAGCTTCGTGCTGCGAACGGTCAGCAAGAAAACGTCTCACCCCCTGTGACCATTTCCTCGCCGCCGGCACCCGATGCTGTCTTCGCCACGTTCTCACCACATTGCGACGTTTTTGCAACTTTCAGGAACCAGAGCCACCTCTCTCCGTTTGCCTGTTCGATGCTGGTGACGTCGGACACGCCGTCGCCGGCCGCGAAAGGCAACCAGGAGATTGCAGATGAACCGGAAGTTTCTGATCGCGGCAATGCTCACGGCAGGCGCGGCGCTGGCCGCACCGCAGGCGTGGGCGCAAACCGCAACACCGCCCGACCGCAGCACCGACATCCCGGAAGAACTCCAGACGACGCCGCGCGCCACGCCGGGCACGCGTGGCTTGGAACTGAGCAACCTGAGCGCCCAGGAGCTGCGTGACAAGCCGGTCTACGACCGCAGCAACGAAAAGGTTGCGACGATCAAGGACGTCACCGGCACCCCGGGGCGGCCGCGGACGGCGATCCTGGATACCGGAGGCGTCTTCGGCATCGGTGGCAAGGACGTGGCGCTGCCGCTGGAAAATCTGTCGGTGCGCTCCGACGGCAAGCTGGTCGTCAACATGACCGAGGACGAACTGAAGCTGCTGCCGAAGGTCAACTGACCCACGCCGTCCGGCTCGTTGCGGCGCGCCCCGCTTTTTCTCTCTCGCTACTCCTCCACCCCCTCCCGCCCGGCGGGAGGGGGATTTTTTTGTCCGTGCAGAGGACAGCTCGACGTGGCGCGAGACGCCGCCCGCAAGCGGGTGGATACGGGCCAGTGGCAGGACTACCATGGGCACCGGACGCTTAATCCACGGGCAACCCACAGGGCACGCGAGGACGGCAATGACCCGATATGGTTTCGTCGCTTCCGGCGGCGGCTACCGCAGCTTCTACACCGCAGGCGCGCTGGTCTGGCTGAAGAAGCACGACATCCCCGTCGTCCACGTCACGTCCACCAGCTCCGGCAACAACATCACGCTGGACTACCTGCTGTGGGACTACCCGGCCGAGGACCTGCCGCCGGTGCTGACGCGCACCATGCGCCTCAGCCTGAAGGACATCTTCAGCGTCTTCGGCAACTTCCTGGGCCTGCGCCCGTCGCTGCTGCCCACCGGCTCGCACCTGCTGACGGTGGACAAGGACAGCTGCCGGAAGTCGCTGAACCTGGACGACCCGCAACGCCGCGCCGTGCTGGCCAACGTCCTGAGGTCGGTGCGCTGGGACATCCTCGCCACCAACCTGACGAAGCGGGAGCCCCGCTATTTCAGCGTCAACGAGATCCTGAAGACGATCGACGTCCACACCCTCGACCGGTTCATGGACGCGTTCCTCGCCGGCATCACCACGCTGCCCTACTTCAAGGCGGTCAGGATCGACGGCGACTACTACATTGAGGGCGGCTACCTGGACAACACGCCGATGGCGAGTCTGTTTCAGGACCCGGAGGTGGACGAGATCATCGCCTGTGACTTCACCGACTACGACTACCACGTGGAGCTGGGCAAGATTTACGATTCCAGCGTCTTCACCCTGCCGCTGACCAGTATCGACATGCACCTGCTGGTCAGCGACCTGCAGCTCAGCCTGCCGAATCGGCACATCTTCGCCCAGGCCGCCCTGATCAATGGGCTGCTGGAGCGGATGGGAAAGGCGTCGGTGGAGATCGACGGCCGCACGTACTACCGCAAGCCGATCCACGTGCTGCGGCCGAAGAACCTGGAGAGCATGACCATCTCGCTGAAGGACGCGACCGCCCAGAAGCGCTACTTCGAGCTCGGCCTGCAGGAGGCGGAAGCCCTGCTGCCGCGGGCCTGACGCCGGTTGATCGCAGGTTCCGCAGCCCTCACTTCACCCGCCACTGCTCCACCCACAGCGACGACGTGTACTGGTGGCCGGTGGGGCGCAGGCCGTCCAGCCACGGCGGCAGCACGGAGGCGTCGGCGCGGAACCACAGCGGCAGCGCCGGCAACTCCTCGGCGTAGATCGCCTGCAGCTTGCCCGACAGGGCGTTCCGCTTTTCCTCGTCCAGCTCGACTTCGATCGCCTCGATCAGCCGGTCCGCTTCGGCGTTGCGGAAGCCGGGGTAGTTCTGCCCGGCCCAGGCATTGGCCTCGGTGGGGATCTGGCTCGAATGCAGGGTGGTGCGGGGAACGTCCTGCGGCGCGCTGAACCAGGCGAACAGGGCCAGGTGCGGGAACTGGCGACGGCTCGTCGTCTCGCCGAAGAAGACCCGGGCCGGCTGGTTGCGGATGACCGTCTCGACGCCCAGCGCCTTCCACTGGCTCTGGATCACCTGCTGCACCAGCTCGCGCGTCCGGTTGCCGGCGGTCGTCATCAGTTCCAGCCGCAGCGGCGCGCCGGCCGCATTCTGCCGCACCGCGCCAGGCTTGCGCGCCGTCCAGCCGGCTTCCGTCAGCAGCCGGTCGGCAGCCGCCGGATCGAAGCCGTAGCGGCGGACGTCCGGGCTGAACATCCGGTCGAGCGGGCTGACGTTGCTGTCGGCCACCGGCTGCCGGTCGTCGAACAGTTGTTTGACGATCGCCCCTCGGTCGAGGCCCAACAGCAGCGCCTGACGGACGCGCCGGTCGGCCAGGATCGGGTTGTCCAGGTTGACGTCCATGTGCTCGTAGGAGAGGCCCGGCTTGAACAGCACGGTGAAGCGCTGGCCGTGGCGCTTTTCGAGCGCGATCGCCTGGTCGAGGCTGAGGCCCAGCTCGCCCGCAATCATGTCGATCGCCCCCGACAGCAGGTTCGCCTCCAGCGCCGCCGTGTTCTCGACGGCGCGGATGACGATGCGCGGCCAGGCCGGCGCCGGTCCCGCCCAGTGCGGGTTGCGTTCGAGGATCACGTGCGAGCCCTGCACCACTTCCGCGATCCGGTAGGGGCCGTTGTGCAGGCCGGGATTGGCGGGTTCGGAGGCGAAGCGGGTGCGGGTCGGGTACGCGTCCGGCTCGGCGAAGGCCGCCGCCTCGATGTGCTCCGGCAGCAGTTCGAAGCTGTTGATGGCGTTGTAGTCGAAGGTGCGCTTGTCGAAGTGCAGGGTGAACGTCTGCGCGTCCGGCGCGTCGATCTTCCAGATGCTCCGGTACAGCTCCGACGGCAGCACGCCCGAGCGGGGATGCCGACCCACATTCCAGGTGAACAGCACGTCGCGGCTGGTGAGCGGGGTGCCGTCGGCCCAGCGGGCGTCCGGGCGCAGGCGGAAGGTCACCGCCATGCCCGGCTTGCCGTCCGGCGTCGTCTCGGTGACAGCGCCGCCGTTGGCGATGGTCGGCAGCTCGACGCACAGCATGCACACCAGCCGCCAGTCGGCGTCGTAGACGGTGATCGGCCGCCGGGTGAAGCCCAGGACGTACGAGCGCGCCAGCATCGACTCGATGCTGGGGTGGAACGACGGCGGGAACTGGGAGATGCCGATGGTGAGCTGCGCCCGATCGGCCCGCGCGACGCCGGTCAGGCTGAAGCACATCACGAGTGCGGCGACGGCGGCCGGCAGCCGGCGGAAGGCGCCGGATTGGAACAGAGTTCGCATTGGCCAACCGAATAGGCGCAAACCCCTTCCCCGTCCAGCACCGGTCAGAAGAAAAAATGGGCTGCCCGTGGGGGGGGAACCGCGGGCAGCCCGGTGCGCGGCCAAGGGGGGAGGAGGCCGCGCCGAATTCGAAGTCTACTGGGGCTGGCCCCCGCCACCCTGCCCCTCTCCGCCCTGACCCGGGCCGGGTCCCCGGCCCATCCCGCCGCGACCCTGCGTCGTCACCTGCTCGATCTCCTCCGCCGTGATCACCTTGTCGCCGTTCACGTCGAACCGCTCGAACCTGAGATCGGACCGCTGCTCGAACTCCTCGCGGGTGACCGCGCCGTCGCCGTTGGTATCGACGCGCCGGAACATCCGCTGCATCCGCGCCTGCTTCGGCGGCTTCGGCGGCGCCTGGAATTCTTCCGCCGTCACCTTGCCGTCGCCGTTCTGGTCCATGGCGGCAAACCGCTCGTCGTGGCCGGCGCGAAACTCCTGCAGCGTCACCTTGCCGTCGCCGTCCTCGTCGAACCAGTCGAGCATCATCGTCCCCGGGCCCATCCCGTGCCCCATTCCGCAGGGACCCCCGCCCCCGCCGGGACCCATTCCGCCTCCAGGACCCATTCCGCCTCCGGGACCCATTCCGCCTCCGGGACCCATTCCACCTCCGGGCCCCTGCGCCGCGACGGGCGCCGCGAGGCCGATGCCCAAGGCCACCAGCGCAACGCGCAGTAGAGAATTCTTCGTCATCATCGTCGCTCCTGGCCGAGGAGCGCGCGCCCATCGCTCGCTTCACTCAACCTGCAACATCGAACTTAGTTCCCCGGGTTTGCTGGGAAATGTCGGCGACGGCACGATCCGGTGACGAAAGATTGCAGAGCCCGGGTCTGCAACATCCGGTTACACGATTCTTCGCAAGCGTTCGCCCCGGCGTCTGCCCGCGCCGCCGCGGCAGAGGTATAGTCGGCGGTCATGGACGCGATGCCGCACCTGCTGGTGGTCGATGACGACCGGGAAATCCGGGAGCTGCTTTCCCGCTTCCTGCGCCAGCACGGCTTCCGGGTCAGCGTCGCCGCCGACGGCCGGGAGATGCGCCGGGCTCTCGACGATCGGGGGATCGACCTGGTCGTCCTCGACCTGATGCTGCCGGGCGAGGACGGTCTGGCGCTGTGCCGGCGGCTGCGCGCCGAGTCCAACCTGCCGGTGATCATGCTGACCGCGATGGGCGAGGAGATCGACCGCATCGTCGGCCTGGAGATGGGCGCCGACGACTACATCGCCAAGCCGTTCAACCCCCGCGAACTGCTGGCGCGGATCAAGGCGGTCCTGCGCCGCTGTGCCTCCCTGCCCGCCCGCAGCGGCGGGGCCGACGGCGCCGGCGGAGAAGGCCGCGGCCGGATGTGCTTCGAGGGCTTCACCCTCGATCTGGACAGCCGGGCGCTGCTGTCTCCTGCGGGCGAGCTGGTGCCGCTGTCGGGCGGCGAGTTCGAGCTGCTGGCGGTCCTCGTCACCCACCCGCAGCGGGTGCTCACCCGCGACCAGCTGCTGGATCTGGCACGCGGCCGCGACGCGCAGCCGTTCGACCGCTCGATCGACGTCCAGGTCAGCCGGCTGCGCCGCAAGATCGAACCCGATCCGCGTGCCCCGCGACTGATCAGGACGGTGCGCAACGGTGGCTACCTGTTCGCGCCGAAAGTGGAGCGGACGTGACGCGCCGCCTGTGGCCGCGCTCGCTGCTGGGCCGCACCATCCTGGTGCTGCTGCTGGGGGTGCTGGCGTCCAATCTCGCCGGTCTCGCCGTCTACTCCGGTGACCGCCTCGACGTGGCGCTCGGGGCGCGCAGCCGGCAGATCGCCCAGCAGGTGGCAGCCGCGGCGGACGAGATCGAGGGGCTCGCGCCGCCACTGCGCCGGCAGCGGCTGCGGGAATTCCGCCAGCCCGGCCTGCGGCTGGCCTGGGGGCGCCGGCCGTGGTCTTCGGACGACCTGTCCGGCTGGCGCAATCGGCTGGTCCGCCGCGCCTTCCTCGACGAGCTGGGCACCGACGCTCAGGTTCGTCTGCGGCTGTCGATGACCGACAGCGCCGGCCCGGCGGGGCCGGGTCCGCGGGCCGGCAGGCCATTCGGGCGTGGCGGCGTTGGCGATGACGCCGGCGACGAAGGTGACGGTGAAGGCGGCAAACCGCCGCACATGGCCCCCATGGCATCTCACCGATCACCATGGATGCCGCCCGCGCCGCCGTCGGGCGCCCCCGAGCTGCGGCTGCTGACGGGATCCTGGCAGCTCGGCGACGGAACCTGGCTGAACTTCGCCGCCCCGGTCGCCAGCTTCCCGCCGTTCTGGCGAACGCCGATGTTCTTCGTGCTGCTGGCCAGCATGGCCGTGGTGCTCGCCGCCTCCGTCTGGGCGGTGCGCCGGGCGACGCAGCCGCTGGCAATGCTGGGCGAGGCGGCGGAGCGCTTCGGCCGCGACGTCCACGCGCCAGCCCTGGCGGAAGCCGGGCCGCTCGAAGTGGAGAGGGCGGCGCGCGCCTTCAACCGGATGCAGGAGCGGCTGCAGCGACTGATCCGCGACCGGACGCAGATGCTGGCGGCGATCTCGCACGACCTGCGCACGCCGCTCACCCGGCTGCGCCTGCGCGCCGAGCTGATCGAGGACGAGGAGCAGCAGCGCAAGACCGTGGCCGATCTGGAGGAGATGCGGGCGATGATCGCCGCCACGCTCGCGTTCGCCCGCGACGAGGCGGCGGTGGAAGATCCGGCGCCGCTGGACCTGGCGGTGCTGCTACAGACGGTGTGCGACGAGGCGGCCGACGGCGGCGCCGACGTGACCTTCGCGGGACCGGAGCACGCCCGGTGCTTCGGCCGACCTGCGGCACTGAAGCGGGCGTTCGCGAATCTGGTCGAGAACGCCGTCCGCTACGGCGGCTGTGCCCGGGCGGGACTGGCCGTCGAGCCCCACCAACTGCGGGTCGACATCGACGACGACGGGCCCGGCGTTCCGGAATCCGAGCTGGAGCGGGTGTTCCAGCCGTTCTACCGGCTGGAGACCTCGCGCAGCCGGGAAACCGGCGGCGTCGGCCTGGGCCTCGCCCTGGTGCGCGCCGCCATCGACGCCCACGGTGGCCGGGTGGCGCTGACCAACCGGCCGGGCGGCGGGCTGCGCGCCACGGTGCTGCTGCCGCTGCCCCGGGCTGGTTCAGCCTGAGTCACACGCTGGGAAACTCTTTTCTTGCATCGCCCCGGCCTGCCGGGTTAGTCAAGTTGCGAGCGTGATACGGGTTATACTTTTGCGGGTAGGAGCAGGGCGGCGGCGATCGCCGTCGGCTCTTCAGGAAGCGGCCATGGCGATCGCGATGCGCAGAGAAGCGCCGAGCCTGTACTGGACCATCCTGGTTCTGGTCGTCCTGCTGCCGTTGCCGCTCGGCGCCGTCTACCAGTGGAGCTGGGGGCTGATGGCGTTGGTCGTGGGCGTGGTGCTGGCGATCTGGAGCGCCCGGGTGGCGCTCGGCCGGCAGGACCCGGCCTTCGGCCTGCGCAGCCTGTGGCCAATGGCACTCGCGTTCGGCCTCGTCGCCGTGTGGATCATTGTCCAGTCGCTGTCGATGACGCCGTCTGCCTGGCATCACCCGCTGTGGGATGCCGCGTTAGAGGCACTAGGCGGGGAGACACGGGCGGCGATCTCGCTGAACCCCTACGAAAGCCTGTCCGGACTCGTCCGGCTGCTGGCCTACGGAGGCATCTTCTGGATCGCCTGGCAGTATTGCCGCCGGGCGCAGCGCGCGCGCCAAGCGATCCTCGCGGTGGTCTACGGCGGCCTCGCCTACGCCCTCTATGGCCTGGTCGTCTATCTCTCCGGTACCGAGACGATCCTGATCTTCCGCAAGGTGGCCTACCTGGGCGACCTGACCAGCACCTTCGTCAACCGGAACTCCTACGCCACGTACGCCGGCCTCGGCCTCGTCTGCGCCTCCGGCCTCGTCTTCGCCCTGATCACCCAGGCACTGGAGGGCGGCGGCGACGCCCGCGAGCGGCTGATCCGGGTCGTCGATCTGGTCGTCGGGCGCGGCTGGCCGCTGCTTCTCGCCTGGATCGTGCTGCTGGTTGCCCTCGTGCTGTCGCATTCGCGCGCCGGCTTCCTGTCGACGCTGCTGGGGTTGCTGGCGCTGCTGGCCGGTGCCGGGCTGACGCGGGCGGTCGACCGCCGGCTGGCGCTGCTGTTCGGCGGCCTGTGCGCCACCGGGCTGATCTGGGGACTCTCCGTCGGCGGCGACGCGCTGCTGGAACGCCTGCTGCAGACCTCTCTCGCCGTCGAGGAACGGCCGCTGGTCTACGAGCGGACGCTGGTGGCGATCCGCGACACCGGTGCGCTGGGAACGGGCTTCGGCACCTTCGAGGAAGCGTTCCGCTTCTACCGCACGCCGGACATCCGCGGCAATTTCAACATGGCGCACAACACATACCTGGAGAACGCCCTGGAGCTGGGCCCGCCGGCGGCGATCGGCCTGATCGGCGTGCTGGCGGGCTTCACGGTTCTGTGCGTCTACGGCATCCGCCAGCGGCGCCGCGACGCGGTCTATCCATGCATCGGCTTCGCCGCCACGGTGCTGGTCGCCGCCCACTCGGCGATCGACTTCAGCCTGCAGATCCCGGCGGTCACCGGCACCTACATGCTGATCATGGGTGTCGCCTGCGCGCAGTGCTGGAGCAGCCGCAGGCCCGCCGACTCCTGGTGAGGCCGGCCCGGAGAAACGGTGCCGGAGAAACAGTGCCGGAGAAGCCTCAGCGCTTGAGCAGCGCTTCGAAGGCGGCAACCTCCTCGGGGGTGCGCAGCAGCGCGGCCCGGACGAGATTGACCTGCTTCAGCTCGACGGCGAGACGGGTCAGTTCCTGCGGGTCGGCCCGCCACGCCAGCCGGATCTGCTGGAAGATCATCTCCCGGTCCTCGCTGCCCATCTCCGGCCAGGCGAGAAAGGTCATCCGCAGCCGCGACCACAGCAGGCGCGGCTCGTAGGGCGCGGTGATCAGCGCGAGGCGCAGCGCCGCCACCGCCCGTGGCGTCCAGCCCTCGGCCAGCGCTTCCGCATACGCCAACCGCGCCCAGGCGTAGGGGTTGGCGGGCGCGCGGCCGAGCCCGTCACGCAGCGCTTCGATCGCGAGGCGCAGTGCGTCCGCCGCTTCCGGCGAATTGCGCGGCAGCTTCTCCGCAAGCAACAGGTAGGCTAGGCCCAGGTCGGTGCGCAGCCGGCCGTCACCCAGCCAACGGCGCCCCTGCTGCAGGGCGTCGGACAGCGTCCGCAGGTCGTCCGGCTCCACCGGCCGCTGGTCCTGCAGAGCCCGCAGCACCGGCTCGGAGCGGGCGGAGACCAGCGCGCCGATGGTCCGCGGCACCGCGAACACCAGCAGCGTCAGCGCCACGAGCGCGATCGGCAAGGCCACGAGCCGTCGTGCCCGCGTGGACCGGTCGCGCATCACCGCTTCGGCGCGCCCCTGCATCGGCCCGGGCTCCTGCTCCTGCTCACATCCGTCCGCGCACCCCGGCGCTTCCCCTACGCCCGCTGCAGCGAACGCCGCGTCCACGGGAAGCACCACCAGCCGATGCCGTGCCGCACCCGGGCCTGGCGCCGATGGATGCCCCGGGAACGGGGCGCCCGGCCGCGCCCGGGTCCATTCCGGAGCCTAGAAGTAGCGCTCGGGCACTTCGATGACGTCGCCGGGCAGCACCGCCGTATCCTTGTCGGCATCCTTCGGCGTCCGCGACGCGTCGCCGGCGCGGATGATCCTGACCTTGCCGGTGCGCGCCCGGTAGGTGAAGCCGCCGGCCAGCGCCACCGCATTGACCACGGTCATGCCGTTGACGAAGGGGTAGCTGCCCGGGTTCTTCACCTCGCCGTAGATGTAGAACGGGCGGTAGTTCAGCACCTCGACCGAGACGCTGGGGTTCTTCAGGAAGTCGGGCGACAGCCGCTCGGCCACCGCCTGTTCCAGCTGGCCCACGGTGAGGCCCTGCGCCTGGACGTTGCGGATCAGCGGCAGCGAGACGTTGCCGGAGCCATCCACTTCGAATTCACCGGAGAGATCCTCGTGTCCGAACACGGTCAGTCGAATCCGGTCGCCCGGGCCCAGGGTGTACCCGGTGATGTCCTCGGGCTTGGCCGCCCACGCCACGCCGCTGCCGCCCGACAGCACCAGCGGCACTCCGATCAAAAGTCCGACGACGCCGCTTCGCAGCGCGTCGCGCCGGCTCATCCGCTGCACATTCATCTGCTCACCCATCATCTTCCGCTGCTCAGGTGCTCGACTGTCCCACCAACCGTTTATGCTCCCAAGGAATGCCTGCCGAAAGCCCGGCACCGCCGGTTTGCCCGGTTCTGGCCGTTTCCGTCCTGCCACCCGTCCTGCGCCACCACTGCCGGCGGGCGTTCCGGCATCATTCCCTCCGGTTCGCCGCCGTTCAGCCCGGTCGTCGCCGGCTCACAGCTGGGCTTCGAGACCGATGCGAATGAGGTTCTGGTCGTAGTCGTCGTCGGATACGTCGCCGTCGCTGGAATGATGCACGAACTGATAGCCGAAGTTGGCGTACAGATGCCGGTTCATCAGATAGCGGGCGCCGATGCCGCCGATGTAGTAGTAATCGTTCCGGTCCACATCCTGGTAGTCGTCGTTGGTGATGGTGACGCCGGCGTTCAGGATCAGGTTGCGCAGCAGCTCGTGGTCGGCGGAGAGGCCGCCGGTGGTGCGCAGGATCGCCGGCGATCCGGCCTGCGTCGTGTCCTGGATGATGCGCGCGGCGCGCGCGTTCAGCGTCGTCAGCGTGGTGACGTTCCAGGTCAGGGTGCCGCCGGCGGTGAAGCCGCCCACGTCGTTGAAGCCGCTGTCGTAGAAGAACTGCTCCTGGTAGCCGGCATAGACGTCGCCGAACAGCACCTGCCCCAGGTCCAGGCTGACGCCGGCAACGCTCTCGTAGCCGTCGGAATTGCGCTCGACGCCACCGACGTCCCGCTTGTTGTCGTACTTGCGGACGTTGCCGGTCACCCGGACGAAGCCTTCGTACGACGGCTGGAACTCGTACCCCAGGCGGCCGCCGAAGTTGTAGATGTTGCGGTCACGGCCAGTGTTGCTTTGCGACGGTCCATCCACCGTGTTCGTCTTGTCGTAGGCGAGGCGCAGAAACGTGGTTTCTCCGGTGGCCCGAAACTTGCCGAAGCTCTGGATGTAGCGGCCGAAACCGTTGGTCAGGTAGTACTCGGTGGGGTTCTTGGCGTCATTCGGCGCATCCGGCTCGCCCGGATCCTCGTGCTCCCTGGCCACACCGCCGCCGAGATAGAACGCCCCGTCGCGGCTCACGTCCAGCCGACCATCACCGCGGACAAAGAAGTCCTCGTAGTTGAGGCGCGAATACTCCGCGTAGCGACCAATGTCGGCGCCGCTCGAAAAGTTCAGCGCATGGTTCGACCAGTCGGACTCCAGCGAGACCTCCGGCTTGATGTCGGTTATGAAGTCGTCCTTGGTGCTGTTCTCGACGGCGAAGACGTTGTCGTTGTACGTCTCGTCGAGACCCATCTTCGGATAGGCGATGAACGTGCCGATGCGCTTGCCCAGCGGCGCCAATTCGGGCCGCGGCCGGGTCGCCACCGTCTCGCCCCGCGCCGGAACCGCTTCCGGCTTCTTGGGTTCGATCTGCGCCGATGCGCCATCGGCGAAGGCCATGCCCAGCGCAACGACGGCGCCTGCGGTCCAGATGCTGCTTGGTTTCATCATTCGTAACCCCCGGCGGGCTCGGTTGGCACGATGTGGCGGTCGATCGCCGAGAAACACCCCTCGCTGGTAAATGTGTCCAAGTTTAGTACTCGCCCGTCAGGCGCGATGCAACCGCGTTGCGTGGGTCCCTGCCCGCCCGCCCGGCCGGCCCACGCCCCGGAGCAGACCGCAGACGGGCTTGCCGCCGTTGGGGTACCGGCCGGGGCGACGGCCCAGGGGCGGTCCCGCAACGAGGACACGGACAGCACCGGCGCCGGGCCGATGACCGCGTTCAACCGGGCGGACGACCGCGTTCAGAAGGCGGTCTGACTGGCCACGCCTTCGTTCCCGGGCTCGACCGATACGCAATTTCCCTTGCACCCGCCACCCCCGCCGCCCCCGCCGCCCGGCTGCGGCATGGCGAACGGCTTCATCGCCCGCTGCTTCGGCCCGGCCTCGGGAGACGTGGCGGCGAGTGTCTCTTCCATCGCCTGCGTGACCGTAAGGTCACACTCCGGCGCCCCGGTCGACAGGGTGGAGCGGATTGCCGAGGCCTGCTGGGGCTGCGCAGAACCCAGTACCGTCGCCAGACCGGCGGCACAGCCGCACTTCGATTCGCCCGACGCCGCGGAGGATGCGCCCGCGAGTTGCGTGGCGGCGAGCCCGGCGACGTCCATCGCCCGCCCCGGATGTGCCTGCAGGAACGCCGACAGGGCGGAGGGTGCGCTCCAGGGGCTGCCGTTCGCACCCGCAGTACCGATGGAAGCTTCCAGAGCCGCCCGCAGCTCCGGCGGCAGTTCCGAGGCCGGATCCGGATCCAGCCCCGGCCCGGTGTCCGCCGCCAGCGACACCGACGGCAGCGCCAGGGCGGCAATCAGGCTGCAGACAACCAACATATCGACAATCGGGCGATCAATACTCGAATAACGCGCATTCAAACCGGATTTGCGCCAATTCACGAGCACGTCAGGCAAGGCAAACAGCATCAGGCGTCCTCAATCGTCAGCAGCCGCGTTGCGGCCCGGGTTCGGGCACCCCACTCTCCGATGATCGACAATGGTACCGGAAGCGCCGGCCGGTCGCCGTGTTCGCCGTCATAGATTGCGGCCGGAAAGTGGCGTATGGTCGGTTGCGACCGGCGACGATGCTGCAATGCGGCCGAGTGACGAGGGACCCATGCCACGGGAACTGCTGAAGCGATGGTTGTCCCGGAGGCCGCGGGTCACCGTCCAGACCGCCTGCCTGCCGGCAGGTACGCGCGTCTACGCCATCGGCGACATCCACGGCCGAATCGACCTGCTGCGGCGAATGCACCAGCGCATCCGCCTCGACGCGGCAACGGCACCGGCCGACCTGCGCCTTGTCGTCGTCTACCTGGGCGACTACGTGGACCGCGGGCTGTACAGCCGGGAAGTCCTCGACCTGCTGCTGGACGAGCCGCTGCCCGGGTTCCAGAGCGTGCATCTGCGCGGCAACCACGACCACGAGATGGCGGCGTTCCTCGCCGGCGAGAACGACGGGTCCGGCTGGCTGCGCTACGGCGGCGATGCCACGCTCTACAGCTACGGCGTCCGCATGCCGACGGAGGCGCCCGCCGAAGAGCGGCTCGCACTGCTGCGCGACCGGTTCCGCCAGGCGGTGCCGGCGCGCCACGTGGCGTTCCTGGAATCGATGCCGCTCAGCTTCGAACTCGGCGACTACCTGTTCGTGCACGCCGGCGTCGATCCGGAAAAACCGCTCGACCGGCAGACGGCCGCCGACCTGCTGTGGATCCGCGACGCCTTCCTGGAGGCGGACGTGGACTTCGGCAAGGTCGTGGTGCACGGCCACTCGGTGGTCGAGGTCCCGGAGGTGCGCGAGAACCGCATCGGCATCGACACCGGCGCCTGCTACACCAACGTGCTGACCTGCCTCGTCATCGACCCCGAGGCGCAGCGCTTCCTGCACACCGGCGCCCCCGACCTGGCAGCGGCCGCCGGCTGAGCAGCACGTCCGGCATCGCGGACCCGTCGCCGGGCGCACTCGGCGACCCAACGGGTTTCGCGGCGGCAGGGAGCGCCCGCGCAACCCCGTCACCATCCGCTTCGCGTATCCCCGGTGGACGTCTGCCGGATCGGTGGTGACGGCGATTGACGAATTTGCGCCATGCAGTAGAAAGCTCCCTCCATGCCGCGCGTGCCGAGGGAGCCGATGCCGATGCGCATCCTGTTCATGACCAACGAGTATCCTCCCCACATCTACGGCGGCGCCGGCGTGCATGTGGAGTACCTGTCGAAGGAGCTGGCGAAGCTGGCCGACGTGGAAGTGCGCAGCTTCCATGAGCAGGCGTTCGTCGACGGCCGGCTGACGGTGCGCGGCACCAAGCTGGACAGCGGCCAGTTCGCGGGATGTCCGGTGCCGCTGATCTCGCCGCTGAAGGCGCTCGCCACCGGGCTCGCATTCAACGGCCAGGGGATCAACGCCGATGTGGTGCATTGTCATACCTGGTATGCGCACTTCGGTGGCATCCTCGCCAAGCTGCTTTACGGCACACCGCTGGTGATCACCGTGCATTCGCTCGAGCCGCTGCGCCCGTGGAAGCGGGAGCAGATCGGCCGCGGCTACGAACTGTCCAGCTGGGTGGAAAAGACCGCCCTCGAGATGGCGGACGCGGTGGTCGCCGTCTCCAAGAGCACCCGGGACGACGTCCGCCGGCTGTTCGACATCGACGAGTCGAAGCTGCACGTGATCGCCAACGGCATCGACACCGAGGAATACGCGAAGGTCAGCCGCCCCGACGTGCTCGCCCGCTACGGCATCGACGGTAGCGCGCCCTTCATGCTGTTCGTCGGCCGGATGACCCGGCAGAAGGGCCTGCTCTACCTGCTGCAGGCGGCTCGGCACATCGATCCGCATGTGCAGATCGTGCTCTGCGCCGGCGAGTCCGATACGCCGGAACTACAGGTGGAATTGGAGCGGATTGTTCACGACCTACAGCTGACGCGCCCAGGCATCATCTGGATCCCGGAAATGCTCGACCGGCCGAGCACGATCGCGCTCTACTCGCACGCCTCCGTCTTCTGCTGTCCCTCGATCTATGAGCCGTTCGGCATCATCAACCTGGAAGCGATGGCCTGCGGCACGCCGGTGGTCGGCAGCGCCGTCGGCGGCATCCCCGAGGTGGTGGTGGACGACCAGACGGGGTTCCTCGTCGATCCGGTGCTGTCGCCGGCGCCGCCGCACGACCCCAGCAACCCGGAGCGCTTCTCCCGCGGTCTCGCCGAGGCGATCAACCGGCTCGCCGCCGATCCGGCGCTCGCCCGGCGCATGAGCGAAGCCGGGCGGCAGCGGGTGATCGATTTCTTCAGCTGGCAGAGCATTGCCAAGCAAACCCTCGACCTCTACAAGACCCTCGTCGCCACACCCGCCTGACCGGAGCGGGGACCCTTCGCCACCGAACGGACTTCACGCCCGGGACTTCAATCAATAAGGGAGAGGGACGTGCCCCACGGCGCCCGGATCTACAACCTGTTCCCGCCGCTCGTCGGCAAGATGAGCACCTGGGAAACGCACCTCGAGCGCATCGCGGGCATGGGGTTCAACTGGATCTTCCTCAATCCGATCCACTATCCGGGGTTCTCCGGCAGCCTGTATGCGGTCAAGGACTACGAAGCGCTGAATCCGCTTTTCGCGGACAGCGCCGACCCGTCGCCGGACGAGCCCGTCCGCCGCTTCGTGGCGGCTTGCGAGGAGCGCGGCATCGGCGTGATGATGGACCTGGTGGTCAACCACACCGCCAAGGATTCGCTGCTTGCCGCCCAGCACCCGGACTGGTTCGAGCACGAGCCGGACGGCAGCCTCGCCTCGCCGTACGCCGTCGATCCGTCGGACACCCGCAAGCGCACCGTCTGGGCGGACCTGGCCGAGATCGACTACTCGGACCGGCCGCAGCGGGCGCAGATCGTCGCCTACTTCAGCGAGTTCATCCGCCACAACATCCGGCTCGGCGTGCGCGGCTTCCGCTGCGATGCCGCGTACAAGGTCTCGAAGGACGTCTGGCGGGGCCTGATCGGCGCCGGCCGCAAGGAACGGGACGACGTCCTGTTCATCGCCGAGAACCTGGGTTCGCTGCTGGAGCAGGCACTCGCCCTGCGCGGTGCCGGCTTCGACTATCTGTTCAACAGCTCGAAGTGGTGGGACTTCAAGCAGAACTGGCTGCTGGAGCAATACGAGCAGTTCCGTTCGATCGCGCCGTCGATCGCCTTTCCCGAGACACACGACACCGACCGGCTGATCAACGAGCTGGTATCGAACGGTGTCGGCGACATGCGCGCCATCGAGCGCCGGTACAAGAACGCGTATCTGTTCGCCGCGGTGTTTTCTGCCGGCGTGATGATCCCGATCGGCTACGAGTACGGCTTCCGCCGCAAGCTGCACGTGGTGAATACCCGTCCCGAGGACTGGGAAAAGCCGGCCTTCGACCTGACGGGCTACATCGCCGACATCAACCGGATGAAGGCGTCGCTGCCGGTGCTCAACGAGGAAGGCCCGCAGCGGGCGATCCTGCTCGGCGACCACCGCATCGTCTGCCTGCTGCGCCGCGCCATGCGGGGTTCGGCCTGGACGGCGGTGCTGATCAACAGCGACTATGGCGCCCCGGCAACGGCAAAGATCGAATGGCTGGACGGCGACATCCAGGAGGGGCGCGAGGTAACGCCCGGCCGGGAGGGCGAACCGTTCCGCGTCAACACCGACGTGACGCTCGCCCCGGGCGAGGTGCGGGTCTACGCCGGCCGCTGAGCGGCAGCGCCGCGGCCCGACCGCCGGCCACAGGTCGAAGGCACGGAAGCATAAGCAGGCAGGCGCCGGACAGGCGTCGCGAAAGACGGGGACGCGGGCCGCAAGGGATACGGGGACAAGGGAACGGGCTGCGCCAGCAAGCGACGGAGAAGGGCCCATGAGCACGCTGATCACCCTGGAGCCGCAGACAGGGGCCGCCACGCCGGCGCCCGACGTCATCCAGGACCTGACGGCCGGCCTGACGAGCCGGCCGATCGTCATCCAGAACGTCGAACCGCAGATCGACGACGGCCGCTATGCCGTCAAGCGCGAGGTCGGCGACGACCTGGAGGTGACGGCGGAGATTTTCCGCGACGGCCACGTCAAGCTCGCCGCCGTCATCCTGTGGCGGCGCGCCGACGAAACGGCGTGGCGGGAAATGCCGATGACGCTGGTCAACCCCGGCCTCGACCGCTGGTCCGGCAGCATCCGTCTCGGCGCCAACACCACCTACGTCTACACCGTCGAGGCGTGGACCGACCATTACGAGACCTGGGCCGGCGAACTGGAAAAGAAGATCGCCGACGGCCAGATCGTCAACCTGGAGCTGATCGAGGGCCGCGCCCTGGTGGCTGAGGCCGTCGGCCGGGCGAAGGGCGACGACGCCGAGGTGCTGTCGACGCTGCTGACCGCCTTCGACAAGGCGGACGACGAGCGACGCCAGCGGCTGATGCTGGCCGATCACGTGCGCGCGGCGATGGCGCGCGCTTCCGACCGCACCCAGGCCGTCCGCTACGATCGCGAACTGGAAGTGTTCGTCGACCGCATCGAGGCGCGCTACGCCGCCTGGTACGAGATGTTCCACCGCTCCCAGGGCACGGTGCCCGGCACGGGCGCCACCTTCTCGGACTGCGAAGAGCGGCTGCCCGAGATCAAGGCGATGGGCTTCGACGTCATCTACTTCGTCCCCATCCACCCGATCGGCAAGGTCCACCGCAAGGGCCCGAACAACTCGCTCGTCGCCGGCCCCAAGGATCCGGGCAGCCCGTATGCCATCGGCTCGGACGAGGGTGGGCACAAGGCGGTGAACCCGGAACTGGGCACGCTCGCCGACTTCCGCCGCTTCGTCCGCGCCTGCCACGCGCAAGGGATGGAGGTCGCGCTCGACTTCGCCATCCAGTGCGCGCCCGACCACCCCTGGATCAAGGAGCATCCGGAGTGGTTCATCTTCCGGCCGGACGGTACGATCAAGTACGCTGAGAACCCACCGAAGAAGTACCAGGACATCGTCAACGTCAACTTCTACGGCCCGCACCAACAGGCGCTGTGGCAGGAACTGCTGTCCACCTTCCTGTTCTGGGTCGAGAACGGTGTGAAGATCTTCCGCGTCGACAACCCGCACACCAAGCCGATTCCGTTCTGGGAGTGGCTGATCCGCGAGGTGCACAAGGTCGATCCGGAAGTGATCTTCCTCGCCGAGGCGTTCACCCGGCCGCGGGTGATGCAGATGCTGGCGAAGGCGGGCTACACCCAGTCCTATACCTACTTCACCTGGCGCAACTTCAAGGGTGAGATCATCGACTACCTGACCGAGCTGACCACCTCGCCGGTCAAGGAGTACATGCGCCCGAACTTCTTCCCCTCGACGCCCGACATCAACCCGCCGTTCCTGCAGACCGGCGGCCGGCCGGCGCACATGATCCGCTTCGCGCTCGCCGCGACGCTGTCCTCGGTCTACGGCATGTACAACGGCTACGAGCTGTGCGAGGCAACGCCGGTGCCGGGCAAGGAGGAGTTCCTGAACTCCGAGAAGTACGACTACAAGGTCTGGGACTGGGACCGGCCCGGCAACATCAAGGAGTTCATTACCAAGATCAACCGCATCCGCCGCGAGAACCCGGCGCTGCACGAACTCGACAACCTGCGCTTCCATCCCGCCGACGACGACAACATCCTGTTCTACGGCAAGGCGACGCCGGACCGCTCCAACATGGTGTTCGTTGTCGTCAACCTGGATCCCTTCGACAGCCACGTGGCCGAGCTCGAGTTCCCGCTGGCGCAGATGGGCCTGAAGCCGGGCGACACATTCCAGGTCGAAGAGCTGCTCACCGGGCGCAAGCACCTCTGGCGCAGCGCCAAGCAGGGCGTGAAGCTGGACCCGGACACCAACCCGGTCGAGATCTACCGCATCGGTGCCTGGGAGACGGTGGACTACCGCAGCCCCTGCTTCTAGAGCAATATCCGATCAAGCGGAATCGCTTGATCGGATTTACTTGCTCTAGAAATCAAACAGTTAGAGCACGACTGTTTGATCGGATCGGTTCGATCTGATCAAGACGCGCTCTAGGACCGCTGGGCCCACGTCCGGGAGACGTCGGCCGGGTAACGAGCGCGGGACGACGACAGCCGGGCGGCTCAGGGTGCCGCCGGCACGCGCGCCGTCCGGCGCTCCGGCGTGCTGTCGGCGGCCCCGTCGGCCAGGCGCCCGGCAGCTGCGTCGGCCGCCCGTTCGCCCGTCCGCACCCCCGTGCGCTCTCCCGTCCGCTCGGGGGCCGGCTCGTCGCTCCGCGACCGGCCGCGGGCGGAGAGCTTCAGGCGCAGCTTCTGGACGTTGCGGGGCTCGATCCGCCGGTCGGCGGCGTGGACGATCAGCACCGGCGCGCCGCGGGTGTCGCGCTCGAACGCCAGCTCCAGATCGATGCCGAGCCGCTTCGCCTCGAACGCCGGCTCCACCGCGGCCCCTTCCCGGGCGGCGCCCACGATCGCCGCGATCTCGCGTGCCAGCGGGCCCGCCGCCTGAGAGACCCCCGCTTCGGTCGCAGCAGGCCCGGGCTGCACGGGCGCCCCCGCACCCGCCGCCGGGCCCGCCCCACGGTCCACCTCGGGAGCCGGCACCGGGACAGGCGGGCGGGAAATCAGCAAATCGAGGGCGACGTGCCGGCGTAGCGACGGCCTCGCTCCGCCCTCCCGCCGGCTCTCGCGACCCGCGTCCTTCGTGGCGCCGAAGTCGGCGGTGGGCACCGCGAGCCGGCTGCCACCGCCCACCTCGACCAGCGCAAAGTCCAGCTGCGCCTCGTCGATCTGCAGGGCCCGGCTGTCGCCTGTGGACGCCACGGCCGCCGCCACCTCCCGCTTCACCAGCTCGATCGCCTGCGCCAGTTCGACGCTGCTGCCGCCGGCCGCGTGCGCTCCGCCCGCTCCACAGAGCGCGAACAGCACCACAACCAGTCCAGCCACCGTTCTGCCCCCGGTGCGGAGCCTCCTTCCCTCGCCTGCCGACCGTCCACCGGCCGACCGTCCCGAACCCGCCATCACCGCTGCCCCCAGTCCGTGCGCCACTCCGAGAGCACGAACCTAGACGGGCCGGCGCATCCGTGCAGTGACGGCCGTACGGGACCGGCCGCTGGCGGACACAACGGCGAACGGACGGGCGGCGGGGATCCGCAGGCCTACTGATGAACCAGCGCCCGGCTGATCACCATCCGCTGCACGTCGGACGTGCCCTCGTAGATCTGCGAGACGCGCACGTCGCGGAAGATGCGCTCGATCGGGAAGTCGGCGACGTAGCCGTAGCCTCCCAGGATCTGGATCGCCTGCGAGCAGACGCGCTCCGCCATCTCGGAGGCGAAGAGCTTTGCCATCGACGCCTCCTTCAGGCACGGCTCGCCCTGGTCCCGCAGCCGGGCGGCGCGCAGCACCATCAACCGCGCTGCCTCGATCTCGGTCGCCATGTCGGCGAGCCGGAAGGCGACCGCCTGGTGCTCGACGATCGGCTTGCCGAAGCTCTCCCGCTCCTTCGCGTACGCAAGGGCGGCCTCGAAGGCGGCGCGCGCCATCCCCACCGACTGGGCGGCGATGCCGAGCCGCCCGCCCTCCAGGTTGGCGAGCGCAATGCGATAGCCCTCTCCCTCCGCTCCCAGCCGCAGCGTCTCCGGCACCCGCATCCCCTCGAAGGTGATCTGCACCGTATCCGACGCCCGCTGCCCCATCTTCTCCTCGACGCGGGTGACCACGTAGCCGGGTGTGTCGGTGGGTACGATAAAGGCGCTCATCCCCTTCTTGCCGGCGGCCGCATCGGTGACGGCGAAGACGATCGCCACCTGCGCCGTCTTGCCGGAGGTGATGAACTGCTTCACTCCGTCGAGCACGTAGCCGTCGCCATTGCGCACCGCCCGGGTGCGGATGGCCGCCGCGTCCGAGCCGGCCTGCGGCTCGGTGAGTGCGAAAGCGCCCAGCAGTTCGCCGTGCGCCATCGGCCTGAGCCAGCCTTCCTTCTGCTGCTCGGAGCCGAACTTCAGGATCGGCATGCAGGCGACCGAGTTGTGCACGCTCATGATCGTCGAGCATGCCCCGTCGCCGGCCGCCACCTCCTCGATGGCAAGCGCATAGGCCACGTGGTCCGCACCCGCCCCACCCCACTCTTCGGGCACCAGCATCCCCAGCAGGCCCAGTTCGCCCATCTGCCGGATCGCCTCCGCCGGAAACGTGTGGGTCCGGTCCCACTCGGCGGCATAGGGCGCGAGCTGTTCGGCCGCGAAGGCGCGCGCCATGTCGCGGATCATCGTCTGTTCTTCGGTCAGCTGCATCGTCTTGGTCTTTCGGTCCCGGTCTAGGCAGTCCTCAGGCCATCACCTTCAGCTCCGGGAAGTCCTCTTCCCAGTACTCGGCCGCGCCGCGCGCGCCCTGCTGGCGCATCTCGTTCTCGTGCTGGCGCAGTTCGACGCGGCGGATCTTGCCGGAGATGGTCTTCGGCAGCGGTGCGAACTCGATCCGCCGGATCCGCTTGTAGGGCGCGAGGCGGACGCGCACGAACCGCAGGATGTCCTCGGCCAACCGGGCGGATGGCTCGTGCCCCGCCACCAGCGTCACCACTGCCTTCGGCACCGCGAGGCGCAGCGGATCGGGGCTGGGAATCACGGCCGCTTCGGCGACCGCCGGATGCTCGATCAGCACGCTCTCCAGCTCGAACGGGCTGATCCGGTAGTCGGATGCTTTGAACACGTCGTCGGTGCGGCCGACGTAGGTGATGTAGCCGTCCCTGTCCCGCTGTGCGACATCGCCGGTACGGTAGAAGCCGCCCGCCGTCACCGCATCGGTCTTCTCGGGATCGTCCTTGTAGCCCAGCATCAGCCCGGTCGGGCGAGGGTCCAGCGCCAGCGCGATCTCGCCCTCGTCCCCCTCCTCGCCGTCCGGATCGAGCAGCGCCACCCGGTAGCCCGGCATCGGCCGGCCCATCGAGCCCGGCTTCAGCGGCTGGCCCGGCGAATTGCCGATCTGCGCCGTGGTCTCCGTCTGGCCGTAGCCGTCCCGCAAGCTGAGCCCCCAGGCCTTGCGCACCTGCTCGATCACCTCCGGATTGAGCGGCTCGCCGGCACCGATCACCTCGCGCAGCTTCACCGGGTAGGACGCCAGGTCCTCCTGGATGAACAGCCGCCAGACCGTGGGCGGCGCGCACAGCGTGGTGACACCACACCGTGCCACGGTGTCCAGCACCGCTTTCGCGCTGAAGCGGGCGTAGTTGTAGATGAAGATCGTGGCCCCGGCATTCCACGGCGCGAAGAAGCAGCTCCAGGCATGCTTCGCCCAGCCGGGCGAGCTGATGTTCAGGTGGATGTCGCCTTCCCGCAGACCCAGCCAATACATGGTCGAGAGGTGGCCGACCGGATAGCTCTGGTGGCTGTGCTCCACCAGCTTCGGCTTCGAGGTCGTGCCCGAGGTGAAGTAGAGCAGGATCGGATCGTTGGCCAACGTCGGGCCGTCGGGCGCGAACGCCGGATCGGCGGTGGACGCGTCCTCGAACCGGGTCCAGCCGGCCGCCTCGCCGCCGACGACGATCCGCGTGTAGTCACCCGGGATGTCGGCGAACTTGCCCGCATCCGCCGCACCGGTCACCACGTGACGGACACCGCCGCGGGCGAACCGGTCGAGCAGATCGTCGCGGGCGAGCAGCGTCGTCGCCGGGATCACGACGGCGCCCAGCTTGATCGACGCCAGCATCAGCTCCCACAGCGGCACCACGTTGCCCAGCATCATCAGGATGCGGTCGCCGCGGCGCACGCCCAGGCCGTGCAGGAAGTTGGCAACCCGGTTCGAGCGCTCGGCGAGCTCGCGGAACGACCGCTTCGTCTCGGTGCCCCCCTCGTCCACCACCCAAAGCGCGGTGCGATCGTTGCCACTGGCGAGGACATCGAACCAGTCCAGCGCCCAGTTGAAGCGGGTGAGCGCGGGCCATTGGAAGCCGCGATATGCAGCGTCATAATTCTCGCGGTGGTTGATCAGAACGTCGCGCGCGTGCCGAAACGCGTCCGTCGCGGTCGTCATCGTTTCCTCCAGATACCCGAGCGGCGTTGTTTGCCGCGGCGGGGATGTTGGCCACCCCGCTTTCAGCTTTGAGGATAGCGGCCCGCCTGCACCGACTCCAGCGACATTCTCAACCCGTGATTGGTCCGTGACGGCGCGCGATCCGTCTGCCGAAACGACGGCGCCGGGACGATCTTCGGCACATTCCGAGGCAAACGCTCGCTGCCCGGCCGACGGGTGTTCGTCGGCCGGTCAGGAACTCGCATGGCGGGTGCCCGGTGCGGCGACGCGGAGCGGGAAAGACGCCCCTCAACGAAGGTCGGAGGGGCGGATCGGCACCTCGGCGCGGCAGATGTCTGCATCATCGGGCACCCCCGCGTCGGCCAGCTGCACTGCCTCCGCCGGCCCGCCTGTGAGCGACGCCCAGGCGACGCTGGGCCCTCGTGTCGCCAGCGTGCGCACCCAGTCCAGCGTCTGACCAGCGGCCGAGCGCGAAGGCGGCAGCACGCGGATGTTCGCCATCATGCCGGCGTCCTCGTGGCCGACGATGTGGCAGTGGTAGACGAACTTGCCGACCATGATCGGGTTTGTGAACGGCACGATCATCTTCACCACCCCCGGCTTGCCACCGGTCTTGTACGGCAGGTCGATGACGTCGCGCAGGCCGAGATAGTCCGGCTGCTCGCCGTTGACTTCCGTGACCAGGAACGACAGCTGGTGGATGTGGAAGACGTGCAGCTCGCCGCTGGTGTTGAGGATCGTCCACTCCTCCACCGCGCCCAGCCGCACCGTCGTATCGATGCGGTTCTCCTTGTACTCCTTACCGTTGATGAAGAAGGTGTTGCCGTCCGGCGTCTCGGAGAAGACGAAGGTGCGGCGGTTGGTGATCTGCAGCTTGGCGATCTGACGCGCCTTTGGCGTGATCGTGCCTGGGCTTGCCGCGGGCTTGCCCAGCCGGTGCGCGATCTGCGCATTGTCCACCGGCGGTCCGTCCACGATCACCGTGCCGACCACCACTTCCGGATTGGGATCGCCCTGCGGGCCGGTGTCGGTGGCGAGCGAGCGCAGCGCGTAGGTGCCTTTCGCCCCGGCCCGGACGACGACGGTGGTGCGCGCGCCCGCCGGGAGGAACAGCGTCTGCTGCTTCACCGGCTTCAGCAACATATTGCCGTCCCGCTCCAGCACCCAGAACTGGTGACCGTCAAGCGCCAGGTTGAAGAATGCATCGGCACCCAGGTTGCCGATCATCCACACCTGGTACGCTCCGGGGCGGATGCGGATCGGCGGATTGGAATAGCCGTTGATCGTCTTCGTCAGCGCCGAGTCCGGATCCTGGCCCGGCAGCAGGTTCGCCTTCAGCAGCATCACCCGCTTCCGCACCCCGACCAGCTCCGGATAGTGATCCTCGAACATCCCGTCGACGATGATCATCCCGGACAGGCCGGAGAGAATCTGCGGCTCGACGAAGCCGTGCAGATGCGTGTGGTACCAGTGCAGCCCCTCCGGATGGTCCTTCGGAATGAGGAACCGGTTCTCGAAGCTGTCCTGCGGCTGGATGTGGATGAAGACGTTGTCCCCCGGCGGGATCGGCGAGACGTCCATGCCGTGGTAGTGCAGGTTGGTGAGCTCCGGGCCGTCCACTTCCACGTCGGCGGCGCCGATGTTGTTGACGACCGTGAGCCGCATCCGGTCGCCGCGGCGGACCCGCAGTGTCGGCGGCGTGTAAAGCCCGTTGAAGACGTTGCTGGTGAACGTCTGTCCCGCCACCGTCACCTCGGCGGGTGCGGCGGTGAACGTCGTGCGCAGCACGCCCTTGTCGCTGCGGATCACCGGCGGATTGGGAAGGTCGTGGATCGGCGCGTTCGCCGGCGGCGCCGGCAGGTTGGCGGGCTCGACACCCGAAGCGGCGCCCGGGCCCCCGGTGCACAGCAGTGCTGCGGCCAGCGCGGCCGGTCCCGCGAACCTGCGTCCCGTCAGCGGCATGTGAAATCCTCCCTGGCAGAGCGACGGGCGCTTTGGCCTCGTGATCGCGAACTCGTTGAGCGCAATAGTGCTCTCAACCCACTGCAATTAATAGGGATTTTTACTCCCCAAATGGGCCGTCAGTGGGTAGGTGTTTTCCGCAACTTGACCCATGGCCGGCCGCGCCACAGCCTGCGGAACCGACCCGACAAGAGAACGGAGCGATGAGCGGCTGGGGCTGTCCGAACGAGGTTGCCGGCAAATGCATGCGGCTGAAGGGCCGGGATTGCGATCCGGGCATTCCCGGCTGCGTCCTGCACGGCCGCTTCGTGTTCAGCAATCCGGACAAGAACCCGAAGCCGCGGCCGGCGCGCCAGCGCCCGGCCGACGCGGCCGGTTCAGCGATTGACGCGGCGGGGCAGCCCGTCGAGCCCGCCCGGGACGACGGGGACGACGGGGACGGCGGGGACGACGGCGAGCCTGGCTGACCCCACCAACCGCCGGTTAGCCCCGTCGGGTCAGCCCGGTCAGGGCAGCGTCAGCTCAGGTCGTTCTCCAGCACCAGCCGGTAGCGCGCCTTGTTCGACTTCAGCCGGTCGAGCGCGTCGTTCACCTTCGACAGCGGGAAGTGTTCGGTGATCGGCGCGATCTTGTGCCGGGCGGCGAAGTCCAGCATCGTCGCCGTCGAGGCCGGGCTGCCCAGCGGCGAGGCGCCGACTGACTTCTGGCCGGCGATCATCGGGAACAGGGTGGCGTTCACCGACGGCGCAGCGCCGACAACATGCACCTTGCCGCGCGGCCTGAGTGCGGCGACGTAGGCGTCCCAGTCGAGCGGTACGTTGACCGTCACCAGGATCAGGTTGAAGGCGCCGGCCAGCTTCGCCAGCGCGTCCGGCTCGCGGGTGTTGACGAAGTTGTGCGCACCGAGCCGGCGAGCCTCCGCCTCCTTGTCGGCGCTGGTGGAGAACGCGGTCACCTCGCAGCCCCAGGCGCGCAGGAAGGCGAGCGCCATGTGGCCGAGCCCGCCGATGCCGACCACGCCCACGTGGTCGGTCGGCCGCACGCCATTCTGCAGCAGCGGGTTGAAGACGGTGATACCGCCGCAGAACAGCGGGCCCGCGGTACGCGGATCGACGCCGGCCGGCAGCGGCACGACCCACTCGGCGTGCGCGCGGACCCGGTTCGCATAGCCGCCATGCCGGCCCACCATCGTCGCTTCCGCCGTCGTGCAGAGATTGTGGTCTCCCGACATGCACTGGTGGCAGGTCATGCAGGAGTGCGAATACCAGCCGAGGCCCACCGTCTGGCCCGGCTTCAGGTGCGTCACCCCCTCGCCCACCGCCGCGATCGTCCCCACCACCTCGTGGCCGGGAACCAGCGGGTAGGCGGTCATGTGCCAATCGTTGTCGATCATGCTGAGATCGCTGTGGCAGATGCCGCAGTACTTCACCGCGATGTCCACCTCGCCCGGCGCGAGCTCCGGCAGCTCGAACTGGAACGGCTGCAGCGGCCCCTTCGCTTCGGTGGCGGCGTAGGCTTTGACGGTCGTCATGGGCTTCTCCCGGTCGGTGGTGTCGCGGCCTGCGCCTGTCGGCACGCTCGCGCCCGCTGATTGATTAGGGTCGGAGGATCGTTCGGTTCAACCCAGCTTCGCTGCCAGTCCGGCGGCATCGAGCGCCTTCGACCACAGCCAGCCCTGCCCCTTCTCGACGCCGATGGCGCGCAGGAACAGCGCCTGCTCCGCCGTCTCGACGCCTTCGGCCACCAAGCCCACCCGGAGCACGCCCGCCAGTGCCGCGATGCCGCGCACCAGCCGCTCCGCCAGCCGGTCGCGGCCGAGCCCGAGGACGAACGAGCGATCGATCTTCAGGAAATCCACCTCCAGGCCGATCAGTTCCTGCAGGTTGGCCTTGCCGGTGCCGAAGTCGTCCAGTGCGATGCGGGCGCCGAGCGCGCGCACCTCCCGGATCGCGGCGCGTCCCACGTCGTCGAGAGAGCGCCGCTCGGTAATCTCGCCGACCAGCTGCGACGTCCGTTGCGAGAGGCCGAGGCGTTCCAGGACCGGCTTCAACCGGCCCCGGCCGAGGATGATCGGTGGAATGTTGATGCTGACGTAGAAATCCGGATGCAGGACGAGCAGTTCGAGCAGGTCCCGGTTGACGCACTGGAACATTCGCGCCGTGAGCGCCGTCGCCAGATCCTCGTTCCGCTCGATCGCGTTCGCATGCGGCTCGATACTGCCGACCGACCCGTCCTCGGAGCGCCATCGCGCCAGCGCCTCGCAGCCCACGATCCGGTCGTCATCCAGATCGACGATCGGCTGGTACTGGGCAAACACGGCCGCCTCGACGGCGGCGATGCTGAGACCGGACAACGGTTTATCCCCTGCAGTCCTGCACCCTGCGAGCCTACCACCACCAACCGTTTGGGACGACCCGCAAGTGCTGGTGCCGCTGGCTTGACAGCACGTACGTGACCATGATTGATGTCTTGTATGCGAGAAAACTTAGAAAGAGCGCCATGGACGCCCCAACTTGTGCTGAAGACTGCATTTTCTTCCACCTCGCCAAGGCCAATCAGGTTGCGACCCGATACTGGGCCAATTGGATCGGTGCGCTGGGCGTTACGCCGGTGCAGGGGCTGGTCCTGAATTTCCTGCATGACAACGACCGGACGACGTCGGGCAGCCTGGGGCGGCGCGTGATGCTGGACAGCGCGACGCTGACCGGCGTCCTGGATCGCCTGGAGAGTTCTGGTTTGCTGGTGCGGGAAAAGCACCCCGAAGACCGTCGCGCCGTGCTCGTGTGCCTGACGCCGGCGGGTCGAGAGCTGGCGTCGCGCCTTTACCAGTGCATGCAGGAAGCCAACGCGGCCTTTCTCGCCGGGCATCTCAGCGAGGAGGAACGGGCGATCCTGAAGATGCTGCTGCGGAAGCTGAGGCGAGCGGAGTAGCGTCTTGCCTATGTTGCTCGCCTACAAGTATATTGCTCGCTAGCTAAAAGGCCGTAGTGGTGCGCTTGGCCAACAGGAAGCATGGGAGATCTCGATGACCGACCGTCCGGCTGCCCTGGTCACCAACGTGACGCACTTTGCCGGCCCGCCGGCCGTCGAGGCGCTTGTCGCGGCCGGCTTCCGGGTGTTCTGCCACGACCCCGGCTTTGCCGAACCCGGCACCCGGAGCGGCTACATCGGGACCAGCCCCCATGTTCACGCGCTTGCCGCGCGGGAGCCGGACGCGATCGTCAGTGAAGCGATCGGCGCCGCGGGCTCACTCAACGTCGTGGTCAGCAACGACAGTTACCCCGCCATCGTAGGACCGGTGGAGAAAGCGGCAATCGGTGATTTGAGGGATACCCTCGAAGCCCTGGTGGTCATGCCGTTTGCACTGCTCCGCGCCGTCGTGCCTCACCTCAGGGACAACGGCGGCGGCTCGGTGATCATGATCACCTCGCCCCGCGCCCGCCTGCCGGTCCCCGGCGGCAGCATTCCCGACGCCGCCCGCGAGGCCGGCAACGCTCTCATGCGATCGTTCGCGCGCGAGCTCGCGCCGTTCGGCATCGCCGTCAACGCCATCGCGCCGAACTATTTCGCCAACGAGATGTACTATCCCAAGGCGCGGTTCATCGACGACCCGGCTGGCCGGGCGTTTGTGGCGCGGATGGTGCCGGCCGGCCGCCTGGGCCGGCCGGAGGAGCTGGGCGAGCTCGTGACCTTCCTGGCAACGACCCGGGCACGCTTCATGACCGGCACCACCCTCGAGTTTACCGGCGGCTGGCCGGTGTCGCCGACAGCACCGTAGACGGGAATCGCCGTTTAAGAGCACCTCGTCCGCAACGTACCGGACAGGCTTCCGAACCTTGCGTGACCGGCCTTCGAGTTGACCGGCGAACCGCGGGCGAAGACCGGCATCCCCGTCGCCGACCGAGGCGCCGTCCGCATCGGTCGCACGTTCGTTTCGACCGGCAAACCCCAATTCGAGGTCTCGGGCCCGTGTCGATTGACAGCGAAAGTCGAAGTCGACTAGCGTTTCGATCGTACGGGTTCCGCGCAGGCCAAGCTTGCAGGAATAATAGGGAACACGGGAGGGATGACCCAATTGGGTACCGATCCGTGACTGCCCCCGCAACTGTAGCGGTAGCCGCGTCCACGACGCCACTGGACCGAGGTCTGGGAAGGCGGACATCCGGCGATCATCCGCGAGTCAGGATACCTGCCCGTACACAAGCAGAAGCAAAGGCCGGACGCCCGTCCGGTTCTTCATCGGCACGGTGGGTGCGAAAGGAGCGACACAATGCATATCGAACCAGGCGTCGTCGACGGCGCAAAACTGACGCTCGGCTACGCGACGGCGACCGGCGCGATCGGCTTCGCCGCGAAACTGGCGTGGGACGCGGCGAAACGCGACGGCGGCAGCGCGCTGTTGGTGCGCAGCGCCATCACGACGGCCCTCGTCTTCTGTTTTTTTGAGGTCCTGCCGCACTATCCGGTGGGCGTTTCCGAGGTGCATTTGATCTTGGGAGCAACCCTGTTCCTCATCTTCGGCGCGGCGCCGGCGGCGATCGGTCTCGCCCTGGGCCTGTTGATGCAAGGGCTGTTCTTCGCGCCGGCGGATCTCCCCCAGTACGGAATGAACGTCACCAGCCTGCTGGTGCCCCTGTTCGCGGTCGACGCGCTGGCGCGCCGGATCATTCCGGAGAACGTCGCCTACAAGGACGTCAAGTACGGGCAGGCGCTGGCGCTGTCGGCGAGCTACCAGGGCGGGGTGATCGCCTGGGTGGCGTTCTGGGCGTTGTACGGGCACGGGTTCGGCGCTGAAAACCTGGCCGAGATCGGCTCGTTCGGCGCCGCCTACGCCGCCGTCATCATCGTCGAGCCGCTGCTGGACGTGGCCATTCTGGCGGCCGCCAAGGGTCTGCATCAGCTCAAGGACAGCAAGGCCTTCCATTCGCGTCTCTATCGGGCCGCCGCCTGATCGCTGACGTGGTTCGCGAAGTCGAAGCCGGAGACGTCGTCTCCGGCTTCGTCGAGCGGCACGCCGCGACCCGGATGCAGCGCAGCCGCGTTCCGGGCCAACACGTCCCCGAGGATGGCTGCGCATCCCGCTTCGCTGCCTGCGTGCGGAGGGCCGCCCGTCGAAAAGGCCGGCCATTGCCAGCCACGCGATCGTTTCCGCCGCCTTGCAAAGCGGCGGGTCGGCGCGTATAACCCACGGCTCTCGCGACGCTTCTCATCCGAGCGGTCCGGCTGAAGGGCATGCCCAGCCGCTCGTGCGTCGCCGCCGGTCTTCGGGCCGGTCGATGGCGGACAAGGCGGAAAGGACCCGAAATGCCCAAGATGAAGACCAAGTCGGCGGCGAAGAAGCGCTTCTCCTTCACCGGCTCCGGCAAGATCCGGGCGAACGTCGCCTGCAAGCGGCATGGCCTGCGCAAGCGGCCGCAGAAGATGAAGCGCCAGGCGCGCGGCACCTTCGTGCTGTGCGACGACGCGACGGTGGTCGCCGAAAAGTACTTCCCGTACAAATAACCGTCTGTAGGAGAAGCGTCAGATGGCACGCGTCAAGCGCGGGACCACGACCCACGCCCGCCACAAGAAAGTGCTGGAGAAGGCGAAGGGCTACCGCGGCCGTTCGTCCACCTCGTTCCGTATCGCCCTCGAGAAGGTCGAGAAGGCGCAGCAGTACGCCTACCGGGACCGCCGCAACCGCAAGCGCACCTTCCGGGCGCTGTGGATTCAGCGGATCAACGCCGGCGTGCGCGAGCACGGCATGACCTACTCCCGGTTCATCGACGGCCTCGCCAAGGCGGGCATCGCACTCGACCGCAAGATCCTCTCGGACCTGGCGATCAAGGAGCCGGAGTCGTTCGCGGCCCTGGTCGGGCACGCGCGCGACGCACTCGCCGCACAGACCCCCGCCGCCTGACGCCCGGAGGCGAGAGCGGAGTCCCGTCCCCGCCCGGGCAACGGCGGGATCCGTCCGGAGACCGATCGGGACATGGACGACGTCGAGAGCGCGCGATCCGAACTGCTGGCGCAGGTGGCGGCCGCCGCCGACCTGGACGCGCTTGAGCGCATCCGCGTCGGCGAGCTCGGCAAGAAGGGGCGCATCACCGCGCTGATGAAGGACCTGGCCGGGCTGGACGGGGATGCGCGCCGCGCCCGCGGCCAGGCGCTGAACGCGATGAAGGAGGAGGTCGTCGCCGCGCTCGAAGCGCGCAAGGCCCGGCTCGCGGATGCGGCGCTCGACCTGCGGCTGGCCGCCGAGCGCATCGACGTCACGCTGCCGCCGCGTCCCGAGCGTCACGGCCGCATCCACCCGATCAGCCAGACCATCGACGAGGTGGTGGCGATCTTCGGTGAGATGGGCTTCGCGGTCGCCGAAGGCCCGGACATCGAGGACGACTGGAACAACTTCGGCGCGCTCAACATCCCGCCCGAGCATCCGGCACGTCAGGAGATGGATACCTTCTACCTGCCGGGAGAGCGGGCCGGGGAGCGAGACGGCGAGCGGGAAGTCCGGCGGATGGTCCTGCGCACCCACACCTCGCCGGTGCAGGTGCGGACCATGCTTACCCAGCCGCCGCCGATTAGGATCATCGCACCCGGTCGCACCTACCGCTGCGACTACGATGCCACCCACTCGCCGATGTTCCACCAGGTCGAGGGACTGGTCATCGACCGGGACATCCACATGGGACACCTGAAAGGCTGCCTGACCGAGTTCCTGCGCGCCTACTTTCGCATTGACGATCTGCCGGTGCGCTTCCGGCCCAGCTACTTCCCGTTTACCGAACCTTCGGCGGAGGTGGACATCGGCTGCTCACGCGAGGCCGGCACCTTGCGCATCGGCCACGGCGCCGACTGGCTGGAAATCCTCGGCTGCGGCATGGTCAATCCGTTGGTCCTGCAGAATTGCGGCATCGACCCCGGGCAGTGGCAGGGCTTCGCCTTCGGCATGGGCCTGGAACGAATCGGCATGCTGAAGTACGGCATTCCCGACCTGCGGACGTTCTTCGAGTCCGACCTGCGCTGGCTGCGCCACTACGGCTTCGCGGCGCTCGACGTTCCCTCGCCGGTCACCGGGTTCTGAAGCGATGAAGTTCCCCCTCTCCTGGTTGAAGCGGCATCTGGCGACCGAGGCCACGCTCGCCGAGATCACCGCGCGCCTGCCGATGATCGGCCTCGAGGTCGAGGGCGTCGAGGACCGCGGGGCGGCGCTGAAGGATTTCGTCGTCGCCGAGGTCGTCGAGGCGAAGCCGCATCCGAACGCCGACAAGCTGCGCGTCTGTGTCGTCGATACGGGTCGCGAACGGCTGCAGGTGGTGTGCGGCGCCCCCAACGCCCGCACCGGGCTGAAGGGCGTGTTCGCACCGGTGGGCTCGTTCATTCCCGGCAGCGGGATGACGCTGAAGCCCGCCGCCATCCGTGGCGTCGACAGCTCCGGCATGCTGCTGTCCGAGCGCGAGATGCAACTCTCCGACGCCCACACCGGCATCGTCGAGCTGCCGGAAGACGCGGTGATTGGAAGCCCCGCAGCCGAAGCGATGGGCCTTGCCGATCCGGTGCTCGACATCGCGATCACGCCCAATCGCGGCGACTGTCTTGCGGTGCGGGGGATCGCGCGCGATCTGGCCGCGGCCGGCCTCGGCACCCTGCTGCCGCTGGATACCAGCCCGGTGCCGGACCGCTTCCCGTCGCCCGTCGGCGTGCGTCTCGATTTCCCGCCCGAGGCCGCATCCGCGTGCCCCTATTTCGCCGGCCGGCTGATCCGGGGCGTACGCAACGCCGAAAGCCCGCGCTGGCTGCAGCAGTGGCTGCTGGCGGCCGGCCTGCGGCCGATCTCGGCGCTGGTGGACATCACCAACTACCTGTCTCTCGATCTCTGCCGACCGCTGCACGTCTTCGATGCGGGGAAACTCGATGGCAAGCTTTCGGGCGGCCTGACCGTGCGCCTGGCCCGCGAGGGCGAAGAGCTGGCGGCGCTCAATGGCAAGACTTACGCGCTGACCCCGTCGATGACGGTGGTCGCCGACGATGCCGCAGCGCTGGCCCTGGGCGGCGTGATCGGCGGAGAGAGCACCGGCTGCACGGGTGAGACCACCGACGTGTTCGTCGAATCCGCCCTGTTCGATCCCGTGCGCACCGCGCAGACGGGCCGGGCGCTGAACATCCAGTCCGATGCCCGGTATCGCTTCGAGCGCGGCATCGACGCCACCTCGGTAACGTGGGGCCTGGAGGTCGCCACCCGGCTGATCCTGGAGCTGTGCGGCGGCGAGCCGTCCGAGGTGGTGATCGCCGGTGCCCCGCCGCCGGAGCGTTCGGCCGTGGCGTTCTCGCCTGCCGACGTGGAGCGACTGACGGGCGTTCGGGTGGCGACCCAGCAGTGCGAGGACATCTTCGCGGCACTGGGCTTCCACACCCGGCCCGCGGCGGACGGATCGATGAGCGTCACCCCGCCGCCGTGGCGCAACGACATCGCGACCGACACCTCGCAGATTGCGTGCCTCGTCGAAGAGATCGCCCGCCTCGTGGGCTTCGAGCAGATCATGGCAACGCCACTGCCGCGCCCCGAGGGCGTGCCGGCACCGGCGCTGGCACCGGCACAGCGCCGCCGCATGCGCGCCCGGCGCACACTCGCCGCCCGCGGCCTGATCGAGGCGGTCACGTATTCGTTCCTCGCCGCCCGCAGCGCCGAGCCGTTCGGCGGTGCGCCCGAGAGTCTGCGGCTGGTCAACCCGATCAGCGCCGACCTGGACGTGATGCGCCCGTCGCTGCTGCCGAACCTGATCACCGCCGCCCAGCGCAATGCCGATCGGAGCCTGCGCGACGCAGCATTGTTCGAAGTGGGCCCGCAGTACGCCGGCGACCGGCCCGAGGAGCAGGCGATCGTCGCGTGTGCCGTCCGCGCCGGGCGCTCCGGTCCCCGCCACTGGGCCGAGCCGGCACGCGCCGTCGATGCGTTCGACGCCAAGGCGGATGCGCTGGCGGTCCTCGACGCGGTCGGCGTGCGCACCGAGAAGCTCACGGTCGCGGCCGAAGCCCCAGCCTGGTACCACCCGGGACGCTCAGGCGTCTTGCGCTTCGGGCCGAAGCAGGTGCTCGCCTGGTTCGGCGAGATCCACCCTCGCGTGCTGCGGCACCTGGATGCGGACGGGCCGATCATCGGCTGCGAAATCTTCCTCGACCGCGTCTCGGTGAAGGAGGAGACGGGAGCGGCAAGACCGCCGCTGCGGCTGTCTCCGCTGCAGCCGCTGGAACGCGACTTTGCCTTCGTCGTCGATCGGGCGGTCACGGCGGACGGGATCCTGCGGGCCGCCCGCGGCGCCGAGCCGGCACTGATCGTAGACGCCCGCGTCTTCGACGTCTTCGAGGGCGGGGCCGTGGGCGACGGGCGGAAGTCGGTCGCGGTCACCGTCGTCCTGCAGCCGGCGGAGAAGACGCTGACCGACGCCGAGATCGAGGCCGCGGGCGGGCGCATCGTCGCCGCCGTGGCCAAGGCGACGGGGGCGACGCTGCGCAGCTGAACTCACGTCGAGCCGGAGGAGACCGCGCCGATGACCGCCGTAGCCAAGCGCATCGCGCTCATCGCGCACGACGAGAAGAAGCTGGAGATGCTGGAGTGGGTGGAGCACAACCGCGCCGCGCTCCGTCCGCACCGGCTTTGGGCCACTGGCACCACCGGTCGGGTGATCGCCGAGCGCTGCCCCGACCTGGCGCTGACGCGCCTGAAGTCCGGGCCACTGGGCGGCGACCAGCAGGTGGGCGCAATGATCGCCACCGGCGAGATCGACGCACTGTTCTTCTTCATCGATCCCATGTCGCCGCAGCCGCACGACGTGGACGTCAAGGCGCTGACCCGGCTCTCGACGCTCTACAACATCCCGACCGCCCACAACCGGGCGACCGCCGACTTCCTCATCACTTCGCCGCTGTTCGCCACGTCGTACACCCCGCAGCTCCCGGACCTGGAGGCTTACGTGCAGCGGCTGGTCAAGGTGCGCTGAGGCAATCGGGCGCTGCGCGCGACCGGTTCAGGCCGGCTCGATCGTCACCCGGATGTCGGCGGGCCGCGCCCAGTAGGGGGACGAGGTGACGAGCGCGGCGCAGCCGGTGGCGGCGTAGGCCGCGGCGTTGTCGGCGTTGATGCCGCCGGCCGCGGCGATTGCCGGCCTCGGCGCGAGCGAGCGGGTCGCCTCGACCAGGGCGCGGACCGCGTCCGGCGCGAACTTGTCCACCTGCACCACGTCGACGCTGGCGCGGGCCAGCGCCAGCGCGTCGTCCGCCGTGTGCGCCTCGGCGGTGATTGCGCGGCCGGGATGTCGCCGCTTCAGCGCGCCGATGCGGGCACACACGGCCGGCCAGCCACCCGCGAACGCGGCATGCTCGGCGAAGATCAGCACGGTATCAGACAGCCCCAGCCGGTGCATCGACGCGCCGCCGGCGAGCACGGCGCGGACGGCGACGGCGCGCGTGCCCGGCAGGCTCTTGCGGGTGCACTCGACGGCGATGTCGGGCGCCACCGCGCGCGCCGCATCGACGATCCGGCGCGCCGCCGTCGCCACGCCCGAGGCCTGTTCGACCAACGTCTGCGCCGTCTTCCACGCCAGGTGCAGCGCCGTTGCCGGCCCGTCCGCCTCCAGCAGCGCCTCGCCGGCCGCCACCCGGTCGCCGCTGGCGTGCAGCCGGCGGGCGCGGGCGCCGGCGCGGACGAACAGACGCTCCGCTTCCTCCAGGCAGCAGACGATGCCGTCACTGCGGGCGGCGAAGCGCAGGCGCCCGGATGCATCGCCGATCGCCAGCATTCGGGTGGTCAGGTCGCCGAACGGCGCATCCTCGGCGAGCCAGGCGTCGAGGAGAGCGTCGGGAATCATGGCCCCTCCTGTCCCGCGGTGATCGGGCGGGCTGCCGGCCGCCTCACCGCGACGCCAGCACCATCACCATCTGCCGGCCCTCGATTTTCGGGTGCTGTTCCACCTTGCCCAGATCGTCCAGCTCCTCGCGCACCCGGTCGAGCACCTTCAGGCCCAGGTCCTGGTGCACCAGCTCGCGCCCGCGGAAACGGATGGTGACCTTCACCTTGTCGCCCTCCTCCAGGAAGCGGCGCATGTTGCGCAGTTTCACCTGGTAGTCGTGCTCGTCGATTCCCGGACGCATCTTGATCTCCTTGACCTCGATGATCCGCTGTTTCTTCCGGGCCTCGTTCTTCTTCTTCTGAATCTCGTATTTGAATTTGCCGAGATCGAGAATCTTGCAGACGGGCGGATCGGCCGCGGCGGCGATCTCCACCAGATCCAGCCCCGACTCGAAGGCCATGTGAATGGCCTCGCGGATCGGCATCACGCCGATCATCTGCCCCTCGCTGCCGACGACGCGCACTTCCTGTGCCGTGATCTCCTCGTTGACGCGCGGCCCCTCCCGAGCCGGCGCCTGAGCTACCGGTGACTTGACGATGGTCCACCTCCGTTGTCATGAGCGAAACCGCCCGGGCTCCCGACCGGACGAACGAACGACCGCGGGCGGGCACCATGCGGCGCCGCGGGCGGCAGGCGAAATCGATCGAAGGAACTGCGCACCGGTTGGGATTGCCACGGCCGGACGCGCCTGGTCGCGCCGGTCACGGCGACGCATGACGGGCGAGCGCGAGGATCTGTCCGGCCAAGTAGTGGACGTCGCCGACAGCGACATCATGTGCAGCAAGCAACGGGTTCACCTCGCCCGGCCGGTCTCCAACATATCCCGCGTGGGATCGATCGATTGTGAGTGCGGTGGCCGACAGTGGCTCAGTGCTGTTCGGCGAAGCACGAAGCCGGCAACGCGCCCTCTACTGTCAGTTTACCGATGGCGTCTTCCAAGGCAACGGTTTCTTGCGCCGTCTGGCCCAGGCGGCGAACGGCGACGGTGCCCTCGCGCGACTCCCGCCCGCCGACCACCAGCATCACCGGCACCTTGGCCAGCGAGTGCTCGCGCACCTTGTAGCCGATCTTTTCGTTGCGCAGGTCGGCTTCGGCGCGCAGTCCCGCCCGGCGCAGCGCCGCCAGCACCGAGCGCGCGTAGTCGTCCGCCTCGTTGGTGATGGTGGCGACCACCACCTGCAGCGGCGCCAGCCACATCGGCAGCTTGCCGGCATAGTGCTCGATGAGGATGCCGGCGAAGCGCTCGAACGAGCCGAAGATCGCCCGGTGCAGCATCACCGGACGGTGCTTGTCCCCGTCCTCGCCCACGTAGCTGGCCTCAAGCCGCTCCGGCAGCACGAAATCCACCTGCAGCGTTCCCAGCTGCCAGTCGCGGCCGATGGCATCGCGCAGCACGAACTCCAGCTTCGGGCCGTAGAAGGCTCCCTCCCCGGGGTTGAGGATCGTCTCGATGCCGGCTTCAGCCGTCGCCTGGCGCAGCGCGGTTTCCGCCTTGTCCCAGACGGCGTCCGATCCCGCTCGCTTCGCCGGCCGGTCGGAGAACTTCACCACCAGATCCTCGAAGCCGAAGTCCCTGTAGACGCTGCGCAGCAGTTCGCAGAAGGCGAGCGTCTCCGATGTGATCTGGTCTTCGGTGCAGAAGATGTGCGCGTCGTCCTGGGTGAACGCGCGCACCCGCATCAATCCGTGCAGAGCGCCCGACGGCTCGTTGCGGTGGCACGAGCCGAACTCGGCCATGCGCAGCGGCAGGTCGCGGTAGCTCTTGATCCCCTGGCGGAAGATCTGCACATGACCGGGACAGTTCATCGGTTTGAGAGCGAGGATTTTCTCCTCCGACTCCATCGTGAACATGTGCTCGCGGAACTTCTCCCAGTGGCCGGATTTCTCCCACAGCGAGCGGTCGACCACCTGCGGCGTGCGGACCTCCACATAGCCCGTCGCGTCGAGTTGGGCGCGGATGTAGCGCTGCAGGATGCGGTAGAGCGTCCAGCCGTGCGGGTGCCAGAAAACCGAGCCCGCCGCCTCCTCCTGGAAGTGGAACAGGTTCATCTCGCGGCCGAGGCGGCGATGGTCCCGCTTCTCCGCCTCCTCCAGCATCGTCAGGTAGGCATCCAGCTCCGCCTTGCTGGTCCAGGCGGTGCCGTAGATGCGCTGCAGCTGGGCGTTGCGCGAGTCGCCCCGCCAGTAGGCACCGGCCAACTTCGTCAGCTTGAACGCCTTCGGCAACTTCCCCGTCGACGGCAGGTGCGGACCGCGGCACAGGTCGAGCCAGTCGCCCTGTCGGTAGATGCCGACCTCCTCGCCGCGCGGGATGTCGGCGACGATCTCCGCCTTGTAGTGCTCGCCGATGCGCTCGAAATGCTCGATCGCCGCCGACCGGTCCCAGACCTCGCGCACGATCGCCTCGTCGCGATCGACGATCTCGCGCATCCGCTCCTCGATCTTCGGCAGGTCCTCGGGCGTGAACGGCTCGGCCCGGGCGAAGTCGTAGTAGAAGCCGTTCTCGATCGCGGGCCCGATCGTCACCTGTGTGCCCGGATAGAGTTCCTGCACCGCCTCCGCCATCACGTGCGCGGCGTCGTGCCGGATCAGTTCGAGAGCGTCCGGGTCCTTGCCGGTGGCGATGGCCACCCGGGCGTCACGGTCGATGAGGGTCGCGAGGTCGCACAGCGTACCGTCCAGACGCAGCGCAAGCGCCGCCTTCGCCAGCGACGGCGAAATGTCGCGCGCCAGCTCGGCACCGGTGACCGGCCGGTCGTAGGTGCGCACGCTGCCATCGGGCAGCGTCAGGTTGATCGAGCCGTGTGGGGCGTGCGGAGCGACTGCGGCCTGGTCCAAGGCGTTGCCATCCTGAGGTTTCGACGCGGTCCGCTGTTATACGCGCGCGTCCCCTGCCCGCCAAGGCGGAAGCTCGGCGGATTCGGTGGGCAGCGGGCCAACGCGTGCGGAAGCCGCCACGATGGGGAGGAATGGCGCATCCTCGCTCCGAATCGCCCGCTGCGGCGCCACGATCACCGGCGTCCGGGTCCCGTACGCGGTCGGCGCTGCCCGCGAAATCAGCATGATGGGAGGGGTCTGTCGGCACAACATTCCGTAAAAACATGGCATTATAGGCTTTTTCTGGCACGCCACATCAACAATGCGGTCAACATGCGGCACTAGTCTGGTAGACTTGCGGCGGTTCCGGCGTGGCGGCTCGGCCCTGCGCCGGCCGGCTGCATCGATCCGCGAGTTCAGGGGGCCTCCGTCATGATCCGCATTCCCCTCGGCGCAACTCTGATGCTGCTCGTGCTGTCGCTGATATTCACGGCAGCCGGAAGGCCGGCACTGGCGGCGGGTGCGTCCATCGTCATCGATGCCGGTTCCGGCCGCACCCTGCACGCGGCGGACGCCGATGCCCGGCGCTACCCCGCGTCGCTGACCAAGATGATGACGCTCTACCTGCTGTTCGACGCCCTCGACGCCGGCAAGGTGAAGCCCGGCACGCAGCTGCGGGTCTCGCGGCGGGCGGCGGCACAGCCTCCCACGAACATCGGGCTGCGGGCCGGAGGAACCATCACCGTCAAGGACGCGATTCTGGCACTCGCCACCAAGTCCGCCAACGACGTGGCGGTGGTCGTCGCGGAAGCACTCGCCGGCAGCGAGTCGAAGTTTGCCCAGCGGATGACGACCAAGGCCCGCGCGCTCGGCATGAAACAGACGACCTTTCGCAACGCCTCGGGCCTGCACCATCCCGGGCAGGTGACGACGGCGCGCGACATGGCGATGCTCGGCCGCGCCCTGCTGCGCAACCACCCCCGCCAGTCCCGCGTCTTCGCCACCCGCAGCTTCCGTTACGGCGGCACCCGATACGCCAACCACAACCGGCTGCTGGGCGTCTACCGCGGCCTGGACGGGATCAAGACCGGCTACACCAACGCCGCCGGCTTCAATCTGGTGGCGACGGCGCGCCGCGAGCAGACACGGTTGATCGGCGTCGTGATGGGTCAGCGCTCGGCGGTGGCGCGCAACGCCCGGATGTCGGCGCTGCTGGATGCGGGCTTCCGAGACATGGCGAAGGCGAAGGCCCGTGTCGCCGCCTCCAAGCCGAAGGCGACGGCCCGCGTCGCCACCTCCAAGCCGAAGGCGAAGGCCCGCGTCGCCACCTCCAAGCCGAAGGCGAAGGCCCGCGTCGCCACATCCAGGCCGAAGGCGAAGGCCCGCGTCGCCGCCTCCAGGCCGAAGGCGAAGGCCGCTGTCGCCGCCTCCAGGCCGAAGGCGGCCGACACCCCGGGCTGAGCGACACCGATCGCGACGCCGGGTCAGGTGCTCACGATGAACGGATTGACGATCCGGACCTGCCCATAAATCCGACCGGATGGAAAATCCTCGGAGAAGAGGGTCGGCAGCCCGTAGTGCTCGGCATATGCCCACAAGTGCGCATCATCCCGTCGTTCGGGTAAACAACCCGGAACTCCCGGAGCAATCGCTCCACTTCCCGAATGTCGTCTACACGGGAAAGCAGTGGGCGATTGCCTGCGGTCGGCCTCGTAACCGCCGCCACGAACTCGATCCGCGCCTGATGCGGCAAGCGCAGCGTGTCGCTCGCCACTCCGTAATCCAGGAGTTCGGTAGCGATCCCTTTGCTTTCGCGGATCTCGCGGATCGTAGCGATAGACCAGAATGTTGGTATCAACGAGGGCGGACACGGTCTTCGTAGACATCTTCGCGAGTCCACCCCCGATCCTTGGGATTCCGCTCGCCTGTCCACTCGGCGTTCCGCTTGGCCTGCCGCTCCGTTCCCTCTCTGAAGAGCTGCAATCGCTCCTCTCGCGTCAGGTGAGAAAAGGATGCGTGCTTGGGGATGGTGATCTGCAGTTTGCTGGTGACCTTGGCCATTATCCTTATTAGAGTTAGGAATTTGTCCTTGTCAGGCTGGAGGTCGACTGGAGATGGTCGAAACTGTCGCCGCGCCCGCCCGCATTGCCCGCGACGACGGCGAGGTGATCGCCTACCACCGCACCCCCGGGCGGACGCCCGGCGTCGTCTTCCTCACCGGCTACATGTCGGACATGACCGGGCAGAAGGCGGTCCGCCTGGAGGCGTTCTGCCGGGCGCGCGGCCAGGCGTTCCTGCGCTTCGACTACCAGGGGCACGGCGCCTCGTCCGGTGCGTTCACCGACGGAACCATCGGCCGCTGGGCGGACGACGCCGTGTTCGTCCTCGACCGACTGACCGAAGGCCCGCAGGTGCTGGTCGGATCCTCGCTCGGCGGCTGGATCATGCTGCTGGCGGCCCTGGCCCGGCCGAAGCGGGTCGCGGGCCTGGTAGGTGTCGCCTCCGCCCCCGACTTCACCGAGGACCTGATCCCCCGCTCCCTCTCGCCATCCGACCGGGAGACCCTGGAACGGGACGGCGTGGTGCGTCTCTACAGTCCCTATGACCCCGAGCCGACGCCGGTCACCCGGTTGATTCTCGACGAGGGCCGCCGGCATCTGCTGCTGCGCTCGGAAATCCGGCTCGACTGCCCGGTCCGGCTGATCCACGGCATGGTCGATCCGGACGTCCCCTGGGCCACGTCGCTGAAACTCATGGAGCGCCTGCGTTCGCCGGACGTGGAATTGACTCTGGTCAAGGGCGGCGATCATCGCCTGTCGGCGCCCCGCGACCTGGACCGGCTGTGCGAGACCGTGGAGCGGCTGCTGGATCAGTTGCATTCCCCTCCGGGCGCATAATCGCACGACGACAACGGCGGCCCGAGAAACCCTATGGTTAAGGGGAAATCAGCGCTATTCTCGGCTTCAGAAGAAGGGAGGCTCCACCCTCCCCGGCCGCGACGGGATCTGAACCGGCGGGCGTTATGAGGAAACATCGATGACAACGGCGACGGACGCATTTCTGCAGGCGCGCAAGTTCCTCCTGGCCAACCGGGACAACTACGAGCGGGCGTACCAGGGGTTCCGCTGGCCGGAACTGGAGAGCTTCAACTGGGCGCTCGACTGGTTCGACGTCTACGCGCGCGGCAACAGCCGACCGGCGCTGTGGGTGGCGAGTCGGGACTCGGGCGAGGTCAAACTCTCCTTTCGCGAGTTGTCCGAACGCTCCAATCGGGTGGCGAACTACCTGCGTGGCCAGGGCGTGCGCCGCGGCGACCGTCTCCTGCTGATGCTCAGCAACGTGGTCCCCTTCTGGGAGGTGATGCTGGCAGCGATCAAGCTGGGTGCCGTCGTCGTCCCGGCATCCACGATGCTGTCCCGCGACGAGATCCTCGACCGCTTCGAGCGCGGCGACGTCCGCCATGTGGTGGTGGGGTCCGGCGATGCCGCCAAGTTCGCCGATATCCGCGGCGACTACAGCCGCATCGCCGTTGGCCACGCACCGTCGGGCTGGAACCGCTACGAGGATGCGTACCGGGCCCCCGAGATCTTCGCTCCGCACGGCCCGACGCCGGCGAACGCGCCGCTGCTGCTCTACTTCACCTCCGGCACCACGGCGAAGCCGAAGCTGGTCGAACACACGCACGTCAGCTACCCGGTCGGCCACCTGTCGACCATGTACTGGCTGGGGCTGAAGGAAGGCGACATCCACCTGAACATCAGCTCGCCCGGCTGGGCGAAGCACGCCTGGAGCGGCTTCTTCGCGCCGTGGACGGCGGGCGCCACCGTGTTCGTCTACAACTACCTGCGTTTCAACGCCAAGACGATGCTGGACGTGATCGTCCGCCACGGCGTCACCACGCTCTGCGCGCCGCCGGCGATCTGGCGGCAGCTGATCCAGGAGAACCTGGCGTCCTACCCGGTCCGCCTGCGCGAGGCGGTGAGTTCGGGCCAGCCGCTCAGCCCGGAGATCGTCAGCCACGTGGAGAAGCGCTGGGGACTCGTGATCCGCGACGGCTTCGGACAGACGGAAACGACGGCGCTGATCGGCAACACGCCGGGGATGAAGGCGCGCCGCGGCACGATGGGCAAACCACTCCCCGGCTTCCATATGGCGCTCCTCGATCCCGCCGGCAACGAGGCGGAAGAAGGCGAACTGGTGGTCCGCCTCGATCCGCGGCCGACCGGGCTGCTGCTGGGCTACCAGGACGAGTGGAAGAAGACAGTCGATCCGACGACCGGCCCGTACTACCGCACCGGCGACATGGCGATGCGGAATACTGACGGCGACTATATTTATGTCGGCCGCAGCGACGACGTGTTCAAGTCGTCCGAATACCGGATCAGCCCGTTCGAGCTGGAAGTGGTGCTGAACGAACACGAGGCGATCGCCGCCAGCGCGGTGGTCCCCAGCCCGGATCCCGCGGGCGTCCTCGTGCCCAAGGCGGTGGTGGAACTGGAAGAGGGATTTGCCGCCGACCCGGCGCTGGCCGAGGAGCTGCTGCGCTTCGCCCGCGCCCGCCTCGCCCCCTACAAGCGCATCCACCGGCTCGAGTTCGCCATCCTGCCGAAGACGCAGACCGGCAAGATCCGCCGGGTCGAGCTGCGGCGCCGGGAAACTGAGCTGCGCGAGCAGCCGGGGCGTGCACCCAGGGAATTCTGGGAGGAGGACTTCCCGACCCTGCAGGAGGTGAGCGCGTAGCACCCGGCCACGGCGCGTCCGCTTCGCGCCATTCGACGCCTTGCGGAACGAGGCGGCCGGTCAAGTATGTCCCCTCAGGGTTGGCCGGGCGGGCGGATGCCGACGTGCGCCATGCTCGCCCGCACGGTGTCGGCGGGCGGCAACCGGGAGCTGATCTCGCCCAGGGCGCCGAGCGCGACGGCGGTGGCGAGCCGCGCCCGGTCGGCCAGTCCGAGGCCCTGCAACGCACCGGCGACGAGGCCGGCGACCATTGCGTCGCCCGCGCCCACGGTGCTGCGGACCCGAACGTTCGGCGGTGGGACGGCGACGACGGCGGCATCGCCCTCGACGAACACGGCGCCCCTCGGCCCCATCGATGCGACCACCAGCCCGATGCCGCGCCCGACCAGGGTGCGGGCAGCCTGAAACACCTCGACCTCACTCTCGAGGCGGGCACCGACCAGCTCCTCCAGCTCATCGATGTTCGGCTTGACGATGTCGGGCCGCCCGTCGATCGCCGCCGCGAACGGCCGACCGCTGGCATCGAGCACCACCCTCCTGCCCTGGCGCTTCAGCCGCTCCACCAGCCGGGCGGAGGTGTCATCGGGCATCCCGTCCGGCACGCTGCCGGACAGGACGAACCAGTCGGCGTCGTCGGCCAGCCCGTCGATCTCGGCGCCCAGGCGGCGCAGGTCGTCGGCACCGATCGGCAGGCCTCGGAAATTGAGTTCGGTTACCAGGCGGAGCCGCTTGTCCACGATCTTGATGTTGGTGCGCGTCGCACCCGGAATGCGGACACACCGGTCGACGATCCCCTTGTCGGCGAACAGGCGGATGAATGACTCGCCGTTGGCGTCCCCCAGCAGGCCGGTGGCGGCGACCGGCACACCCGCATCCGCCAGGAAGCAGGCGACGTTGACCGCCTTGCCGCCCGCGTCCGATCGGGCGGATGCGACCCGGTTCACGGCACCGGCGGCGAAGCCGGGCACGAACACGGTCTGGTCGATGGCCGGGTTGAGGCTGACGGCGGCGACGCAGGTGGCGGTCGTCATCTTCGAGCCTCCCGGTTTTCGGGGCCTGGGGCGGGGGATGCGGTCGCACCAGTTCGGTCGGCCAGGCGTCCGATTCGGCTCAGCACGGGTCCGAGTGCGCAGCGATCGGCGGCGCGACGTGAACAGCGAGCCACACCGTCGGCCGCGCCGGATCGGTGAACGTTACCCGGTGGCGCACGTGCGCCGGAATGAACAGGTGGTCGCCCGCGGCCATCCGCCGCGCCCTCCCCTCGCCCTCCAGGAGGACATCCGCCGCCCCGGCGACGACCAGCACCCATTCGTCCCACGGCTGATCGAACCATTCGTCCGCCGGCGTCGTCTGCCCGGTCGAGACGATCCGCTCGATCCGCACGGTCTGTGTCTGCAGCAGCAAATCGAAGCGCTCGGCGTCGAGCCGGTCCGGCACGCCGTCCAGCAGGTTGCCGGTGCGCACCGCATGCTCCTCCCCGATCCTCGGAGTCGGCACTAGGGACGCCCTCCATTTACGACATCGTCGCGGGCATCCCAGCCGTGGCGGACGGCGATCGCCGGTGCGTCGGGCACCGGGAGGGCCGCGACCGGCGAGGCGATGCAGGCCCGCGGCCGGCGGTCCGCAACGTGCCTCCCTCGGATGGTGGCGGAGCGGATCATCCCGGCGGGGCTGCGCCCGGAAAGCCCAGGCGGCCGGCATCGTCCGCCCGCAGCAGGCCCTGCAGGCAGGCGCGGCTGCGGGTGGCGGGCGCGCCCGCAAGCCCGTTCACCGCCATGGGATTGCCGGCGCCGAACAGTTCGTGCAGCAGGAGCTGCAGCGTGCCCAGGTCGTCCACGTCGTACCACAGGGGCAGCAGCTCGACCGGTACGACGCCTTCGGCGGCGCGTACCAGCGTCTCGGCGAGGACGCGGCCGGTGCTCCACGAGACGTCGCGGAACAGCGCCGGAACCGCCCGCTTCAGGCCGATCAGGTAGTAGCCGCCGTCGATGGCGGGACCGAGGACGATCCGCTCGCCCGGCCGGCGCAGGGCGGCGATCGCCTGCTGCAGGACGGTGGGCGGTAGCGTGGGACTGTCCGAGTTGATCAGGCAGACGCCGCCAAAGCCGGCGGCCAGCAGATCCCCGGTCGCGTGCAACAGCCGCTCGCCCAGGTCGGCGCCCCGTTGCGCCAGCATGGGGAAGGACGCCGGCAGCAGGCCGTCGAAGGCCGCCTCCGCCCCCGGCGGCGTATGCACGGCAACGCCGCCGCCCGGTTTGACCGCGTCGATCACCGCGGCCACGTCGGCGATGAAGCAGCGCGAAATCTCGGCCGCCTCCCGCGTCGACAACGGCGGGCACAGGCGGGTCTTGCAGCTGCCATCCACCGGCGCCTTGCACATGATGCCCAGCGCGACGTCGTCCTGGCCCATGGGGGCTCGCTCTCGATCGTGTGCCGTGCGCCGGGAGTGGCGCGGACCCCACTCTACCGGTTTCCGGGCATGGGAGCGAAGCGCTCCGTGGCCGGGCGTCCCTTGCGGAAGGTCCCGGGGTTCCCCGGATGCCGGCCGCCCGGCGCCCGCCCCCCGCGCACCAACCGGGTGCCGGCGTCAAACAGGCGGTGCCCGACGGAGCGCGCCACCACCCGCTTGACGGCACGGCGGGGGTGCCCGCAAGATCCCCGCCATCCCGGCAAACGGGACAGGGACGAACGGGAGGGCGACACGATGCAGGTGACGCTGGTGCACGTACGGGTGAAGGCGGAATGCGTCGACGCGTTCATCGCCGCGTGCGGCGCCAACCACAGAGGCTCGGTGGCGGAAGCTGGCAACCGGCGGTTCGATGTCCTCCGGGATCCCGCCGATCCCACCCGCTTCGCGCTGTACGAGGCCTACGATTCCGATGCGGACGCCGCTGCGCACAAGCAGACGGCGCACTATCTCGCTTGGCGGGACGCCGTCGCGCCGATGATGGCCGAACCCCGCCGGGGCGAACCTTGGCGCTGCCTATTCCCGGAGAGCTGAGACCGGTGACTTCACCTTCCCCACCACTGCCGCTGGCACCGTTCGCCATCGCCCGCCTGCCGCGCATCGTCTTCGGCGACGGCGCCCTGGCAGGGCTGCCCAACGAAGCCGCCGTCTTCGGCAGCCGGGCGCTGCTGGTCACGGGCGCGCGCTCGTTCCGTGACAGCCCTCGCTGGGCCGCGTTGCACGCCGGGCTCGCCGCCGCGGGCGTCGCCTGCGAGGACCTGGCCGTCCCGGGCGAACCGTCGCCGGAACTGGTGGACGCGGCGGTGGCGGCGTTTGCCGGCAAGGGGATCGCGGTGGTGATCGGCATCGGCGGCGGCAGCGCGCTCGACGCGGCGAAGGCGATCGCGGGCCTCCTGCCCCACGGCCATTCGGTGCTGGAGCACCTGGAGGGCGTCGGCCCGGAGCGCCCCTACGCGGGGCCTGCGACGCCGCTGATCCTGGTACCCACCACCGCCGGCACCGGCTCGGAAGCGACCAAGAACGCGGTGCTCAGCCGGTCCGGCCCAGACGCTTTCAAGAAGTCGTTCCGCGACGAGCAGCTGGTGGCGCGCGTCGCGGTCGTCGATCCGGAGCTGCTGACCGGCTGCCCTCCCGAGGTGGTGGCGGCGAACGGCATGGATGCTTTCACCCAGCTGCTGGAGAGCTACGTCTCGATCAAGGCCAACCCGCTCACCGATGCGCTCGCTTGGTCGGGGATGGAGGCCTTCCGCGACGGCTTCTTCGCCGCGTACCGGGGTGGCGACGGCGAAGCCGCCCGGGCGGGGCGCTCGCGCATGGCATACGCGGCGCTGCTCTCGGGCATCTGCCTGGCGCAGACCGGGTTGGGCTCGGTGCACGGGCTGGCGAGCCCTCTCGGCGCTCACTTCCCGATCCCGCACGGAGTGTGCTGCGGCACCCTCGTTGCGGACGCGACGCGGATCAACGTCCGCGCGCTCCGCGAGCGTGCGCCCGGCAGCGAGGCGCTGGCCAAGTACGCCCTAGTCGGCGCCCTGCTGACGGACCCGCCGCGCACAGGCAGCGACGACGGGCGGAACGAAGATGCGGCCGACGGGCTCGCGGACCGACTGGCCGACTGGACGGAGCGCCTGGCACTGCCACGGCTGGCGGCCTTCGGCGTGGGCGAGGCGCACATGTCCCGGATCGTCGCCGAAAGCCGCGGCAGCTCGATGAAGACCAACCCGGTCGTGCTCACCGACGCCGAAATCGAAGCGCTGGTGCGCGCCCGCCTGTAGGACGTTTGCCCGCCCGGCAGAATGAGCCCGCTGCGCCTCCGGCAGTCGCTGACGAAGCAGTCCGCAGGGGGGCCCCGGAGACGACCGGGGTGGACAGTGCCCGGCAGCGGATCGCTAGAGCGCGGTTTGATCAGATCGAACCGATCTGATCAAACGGTCGTGCTCCAACTGTTTGATTTCTTGAGCAAGTCAATCCGATCAAGCGAGTCCGCTTGATCGGATATTGCTCTAGGCGGGATTGCTGCGGGAGAGCCGCAGGTGCAGCTCGCGGGCCGGCTGGCGCTCGTGCAGGGCGGCGTATATCTCCAGCAGGCTGCGGTTCAACAGATCGGCGGTGAAGTACCTCTGGTAGTGCTGGTGGGCCGCCTCGCCCATCCGGCGCAGCTCGTCCTTGTCGAGGCCACGCAGCACCCGAACCAGATCGTCGAGGTGGTCCTCGTCCAGCTCGAACAGGCGGCCGGTTTCGCCTTCGCTGATCAGCTCCGGCAACGCGCCGCGATTGCTGGCCAGGACGGCGGTACGGTTGCGCATCGCCTCCACCGCCACCAGCCCGAAACCTTCCCACCGGGACGGCATGACGACCGCGTCCGCGGCAGCGTAGTAGTCGTCGAGCATGGCGCGCGGTCGCCAGCCCAGCAGGGTGACGTTTGGCGCTGGTTCCGGAGTGTGGTTATCGTGGAAGCCGCTGCCGATGACGTACAGGTGCAGCGGCAGATCCGGCACTCGAGTCATGGCACGTGCCAGCAGGTCCAGGCCCTTCTGCCGGTCGAACCGGCCGACGAACAGCAGATTGATCTTCGCAGGATCGAACGGAATCTGGGCGATCCCGGACGGCGAGGCGGGCGAGACGGCATTGCGGACGACGACGCACTTGGCAGCACAGATGCCGCGCGCCTTCGCCTGCTGGTCCTCGTAGCGCGAGATGTTCACCACCACGTCGGTGATCCGTGCCAGGGCGCGCTCGACGCCGAGGTAGACCTGCTGCTTCCAGGGCGCGATATCCATCAGGAACGACCAGCCGTGCGCGCAGTAGACGACCCGCGGACGCGGCCGCTGCAGAAGGATCATCGGCCGCGCGATGGCGCCGGCGAATGTCGAATGCAGGTGCACCACCGTCGGCCGGAAGGTGCGCAACGCCCGGACCAGCGCCAGCGACAACGACAGCAGGGACCGAAGGTTGCGACCGGTGCGTTCGTAGCACAGCAGCGTGGCCGGATCGATGTCGCCCAGTCCGGTAGCCTGGTCGCGGGGCACCAGTACGCGGAGGTTGTCCGCCCCCAGCGTCTCGGTCTGGAAGGAAATGATCTCTTGCAAATACGAACTCACGCCGCCGACATTCGCTTCGGCCACGTGCAGCACGCGGGGAGAAATCGAGCCGTTCATTCCGTCATTCCGCTGCAGCCTGATCACTGGTTCGGCCACCCGTCCCCCCCCTGTCCAGGTCGCCGGCAACTGTCATCCGGCC
>Ga0209573_1000425_pt1 | contig 91291 bp, 79 predicted proteins | sample TNRBio252014_DNA_FD_185870 | JGI IMG/M metagenome (GOLD analysis project Ga0209573, IMG submission 185870) | Wastewater treatment Type I Accumulibacter community from EBPR Bioreactor in Madison, WI, USA - TNR Reactor_6/25/2014_ DNA (SPAdes)... | ecosystem: Engineered > Bioreactor > EBPR >... | reverse complement strand
TGCGCCCCGACGGAGAGCCGCGGGTTGGCTTGCTCAATCATCGAGCGCCTCACTTGACGGTCCATGGTTTGAGCTTTCTGGACAAAAAATCGTTGGCCACAGCCAGCTCCCCGATTTTGGCGTGAAGCTCCCGGACAGCGCTCTCGTCGATCTCGGCTGCCTTCTTCGGGCCGCGCTCAAAGATGTCCACCGCGCTGTCCAGCAGCGCTTTCTTCCATTGGTGGATCATGGTGGGGTGGACGCCATAGGCCGTGGCGAGTTCGGCAGCAGTCCGCTTGCCTTTGAGTGCTTCAAGGGCAACGCGCGCCTTGAAGGCGGCATCATGGTTCCGGCGTTTCGACATTCTGATCTCCTCTTCGTTGGAGACCAGCAGACATCAGATCGGGGCTTCCGTCAGTGTCCGATTTTAGGGGAGTAGCTCAGCGTGCTTGGGTTCCAGACGAGGCAGCCTGCCCGAATCCTTGCCAAGGAAATCGGCAAATCGCCTTTCACCTTCGCCGGAAAACAAGATTGCCCGGCCATTCCGGTCGCGACTGGCCCAGCCGCGATCGAGGATGAGCCCGAGGATCGCCGCGCCCAGCGGTCCCGCGAGATGATGGCGCCGCTCGCTCCAATCGAGACAGGAACGGCAGAGCGGGCGATTGTTCCGCTTCAGCGCACACACATCAATTCCTTCGGCGATGAACTGTCTCCGACCGCGTGGCGACAGATCCAGTCCATCGGCCGTGACGACCAGAAAGCCCTGCCCCACCAGCGCTTCATACAGCCTGACCCCCATTTCGCCGGCGAGATGATCGTAGCAGGAACGCGCCTTGCGCATCGCCGCATCGCGCGGGCCGGGCCGCGTGCGAAGCTGGCCATTGCGCGCGGCCAGTTCCATCAAGCCTTCAAGGGCACCGGCGACATCCTGTCCCGCAAGACGGAAGTAGCGATGTCGCCCCTGAAACTCGGCGAGGATAAGCCCTGCTGTCACCAGTTTGGCGAGATGCGAACTCGCGGTCTGCGGCGCAACTCCGGCCTCGCGTGACAATTCTCCGGCTGTCAGCGACATGCCGGACATCAACGCCGTGAGTATGTTCGCACGGGCGGGATCGCCGATCAGGGAAGCGAGCGCTGCGATGTCCGGGCCTTCTCTCATCGCGCATCGGTAGCACGAAAATTGTCACGATGCTTCGGCCTCGGTCGAAACATGGTCCGCTGGCGATGCCCTACAAGCACCAGTGAGCATTCCTGCCCGCAATGAGACACCTATGGCACAAATCGTTACCACTCCGCATTTCTACGGTTGGCGCGTCGTCACCGCGGCCTTTGTCTTGGCCGTCTTCGGCTGGGGGTTGGGTTTCTATGGCCCGCCGGTTTACCTGCATGCAGTGCGGGAGGCGCGGGGCTTTTCCATCGAACTCGTCTCGGCCGCAGTAACCGTGCACTACCTCTTCGGGGCGGTGGTCGTTGCCAACCTGCCGAAACTCCATCGCTGGTTCGGCCTTCCCTCCGTTACTTCGACAGGTGTTGTCGCGCTAGCACTTGGCCTGCTCGGTTGGGCGCTGGCCCATGAGCCATGGCAGCTGTTTCTCGCAACGCTCCTCACCGGCGGCGGCTGGGTGACAATGGGGGCCGCTGCAATCAATGCCATTCTCGAACCGTGGTTCGTGCGGCTGCGGCCAAAGGCCCTTTCCATGGCTTATAATGGGGCGAGCATCGGCGGCGTCATCTTTTCTCCGCTCTGGGTGTTCCTGATCGGACATTTCGGATTTGCCGTCTCCGCCGCAATGATCGGCGGAGTTGCCATACTGGTTGTGTTCTGGCTCAGTCTGACTGTGTTCTCGAAGACGCCTTCGGCATTGGGGCAGCAGCCCGACGGCGAGGCGCTCACGCCAGCCACCCATCCCGCAGCCTCCGCGATCCCACGGTTGGAGGGGCAGGTTCTTTGGCAGGACCGCAAGTTCCTGACCTTGGCCGCCGGCATGGCGCTCGGGCTTTTCGCGCAGATCGGCCTTCTCGCGCATCTGTTCTCGCTCATCGTGCCAGCACTCGGCGCGACCGTCGCCGGCATCGTCATGGGCCTCGCGACAGGCTCGGCGATTGCCGGGCGCTCTGCCTTCGGCTGGTTCATTTCGGCGAGTACGGATCGGCGTCTGGCGGCGATGATGAGCTACGCCATTCAGATCGCGGGGGCCTTCGCGCTGATTGCTTCGGATACGCGCGAACCCGTCCTGATTATCAGCGGCATCTTGCTGTTCGGCTTCGGTATCGGCAACGCGACGTCGCTGCCACCGCTCATCGCGCAGGTGGAGTTTGCACGCGAAGACGCCCCGCGTGTCGTCGCGCTGATCGTCGCGCTCGGGCAGGCTAGCTACGCCTTCGCGCCGATAATCTTCGGATTTCTACGCGCGGGTTGGGAACAAGAAGCTGGGGCAGTGCCGGTCTTCGCTCTGGCGATTATGTGCAAGGTGGCTGCAATCGCGGCGTTTCAGAGCGGAAGGCCCGCACGACGAGGCCGTGCCTGAGCGATATGTCCGCATCGCAACCGCATGTGCTGACCGTCCACTCTTTGTTACAGCAGTCCACAGCCGCGTCGAGCGTAGCCGCTTTATTCGGTTCTCTGAACCGGAACCAAATTGGCGACGGCTTCCCTGTTATAGCCTCCAACATTCCCTGTTATGAGCCGCAGGGAAAACCTATCTATGCATTTGAAAACACGCACCGTTTCTCGAGACATTTCGACCTTCCGGCTCTGATTTCCGAATATTCCCTGTTCTTTTCCCTGTTAGCAGGGAATATTCACACCAGAGCGGTTCGCATTAGACTGCGTGGCGCACCAGTTTCCAGCAGGCAAATTCATCGACCCGCCGATCTGGAGGCTGCGCGCCATCACCGGCGCGGCCGTCACCGGCCGGCAGCGGGGAGCGCTCCGAGCACGGCCGTTGTCGCAGCCGCGCGGCCAGGAGACCGCTCCAGTTGCTCGCGCAACCAGTCGAGATCAGCCGCCTCGTCAATGTCACGCTGCACCGGCAAAAGATGGACGCTGAGGCCCGCCGCCTCTGCGCGGCGAAGCGTCTCGGCCAGAACGCCGGGGGTGCTCCAGGCCATGGGCGCGCACAGCGCCGCGGCCGCTTCGATGGAGCGCACGCCGAGCAGGCAATACCCGCCATCCGCCGTTGGATTGAGCACGATGCGGCGCGCATCGCCTTCGCGCAGGGCGCGCGCGGCGGCACAGATCGTCGCGCTGTCGATCAGCGGCACATCCGCCCCCATGATCAGCGCGCCGGCCGGACACCGCCCGAGAAGCTGGCCCAGCACGTCACGCATCGTCGCGCCGAGATCGCCGGCATCGGCAAAGACAAGCGGCCAGCGCGGGCCGAGGATGCCGGCAAGTTCCGCCTCGGCATCGGCGGGGCGGAAACAGGCCACCGGGTCGAGCCGGCACTGCGCCGCGGCGTCGCGCACGGTGCGGGCGCAATCTTCCAGGAAGGCGCGCGACAGGGCGGCGGCGGCGTCCATCCCGACGGTGGCGGCGAGGCGGGTTTTCGACGTCCCCGGTCGGGGCGGCTTGCACATCAACCCAAAGCCGAGTGGCGGGAGCGACATGGTCACCGGGGCCCCGCAGACATCGGCCGCAGCGCTTCGCGACCGATCACCCAGAGGATCTTGACCCCTGCCCGCACCGCACCGCTGAGCGTGCCCGATACCTTCGAGGTGCCGATCCGGCGCCGGTAGTCGACCGGGATTTCGATGGCGCGCAGGCGCAGGCGCGCCGCCTTGATCTGCATTTCGACCGTCCAGCCGTAATTCAGGTCTGCCATGGCCAGCCGATCATAAGCGTCACGCGAGATCGCCCGAAACGGGCCGAGATCGGTGAAGCGCTGGCGCCAGAACACCCCGATCAGGGTGCAGGCGAGCCAGTTGCCGAACACCTGCTGGGGGGTCAGCGCACCGCGTTCGCGCGTGCCGAGGACCCGCGAGCCAAGGGTGAAGTCCGCCCTGCCCTCCGCGATCGGCTCGACCAGACGCCTCATCGCGGTCAGATCGTCGGCGGCATCGCCATCGACGAACACGATGACATCGACGGGCGGCAGCGCCGCAATGGCCTCCAGGCAGGCGCGGCCATAGCCCGGCCCCTCGACAGCGACCACGATGGCCCCTGCCGCACGGCCGATGTCCGGCGTGCCGTCGGTCGAACGATAATCGCCGATGGCCACCGCATCGACAAAAGCCGGCATGGCCGCCAGAACCTGCGGGAGCGCGCCGGCCTCGTTGCGGGTCGGGATGACGACGCCGATCGTCTTGCCGTTCAGACTCATGCGGTGGCCCCGGAGTGCGATGCACCGCGCACCCATTGCGTCATCAGCAGCAGCGGCAGCAGATGAAGGAAGGCAAGCCCGTAGCCATGAATGTCGCCCTGTCCCGCCAGGGCCAGCGGAAAGAACAGGTAATAGATCGGCAGCCCCACCGAGGCTGCGGCAAGGCGCCAGGAGCCGCTGGCCGCCGCCAGCGGCAGGAACCAGACCGAATACCAGGGGAACTGGGCGGGCGAGAGATAGAACACAAGTGCGGCCAGCAAAGTGGCCCGGGCGAGCAGGTCCGGCAGACCGCCTATTGGGCGCAGGGTCACCGCCAGACTTGCGCTCGCTGCCGCCAGCATGACGAGCGCACGCAGGATCACCTCCCCCGTGCCGGGTCCGATGAGGCGGTAGAAGGTGTAGGAGATCCAGGCATAGGGCGCGTTGTTGATGCTCCAGCCGCCGGCATAGGCGGTCAGGCCAGCATCTGGCGTCCGGCTGGCCCACAGCAGCGGGCCGCACAGCGCCAGGGTGACGAGGCCGAGCGCCGGCACGAAGCGGGCCAGCGCGCGCCGATCCGGCCAGAGCGCCCGCATAACCAGCGGGGCGAGGAGAACGGGCCAGAGCTTGACGCCAACCGCAAGACCGAGGCCGACGCCCGCCCCGGCGCCGGCGTTACGCTGCACGGCGATGAGCGCAAGCAGCAGCGGCGGCACCAGCACCGCGTCGATATGGGCCTGCCCCGTGAGGCAGAAGGCCAGCAGCGGATTGCACCAGTAGAGCGCGGTCAGCAGCGGCGAACGCCCGGTCAGCACCAGCAGCCGCCAGACCAGCACGGCAGTCAGCGCCTCCGCAGCGAAAATGACCAGACGCAGCCCGTCGATGCTCCACGGCTTGATCCAGTGGGCGAGCGCGAACATGAGTTGCGCCGAGCCGGGATAGATCGACCGCAGCTCAGGGAAATTGATGGCGACGATCATCGCCCGCCCGGCGTCCACCAGGGCCGGCGGCACACCGGGAACACCGTTCAGCACGGCTGCCGGCGCATGGGCATAGGGGCTCAGCCCCTCAGCCAGCATGGCCCCGTCAAGCAGGTAGCGGAAATGATCGTCCTCCAGCATCACACCCGAGCCGAAAAACGGCATGCGCATCAGCAGGCCGGCACCCGCTATCGCAAGGCCCATGCTCCCGCTGACAGCGAGGTGGCGCGCGCGCCAGACCGCCAGCAACACACCGGCCCCCGCCAGTGACAGCGCCAGGAAGATCGCCAGCACTGTGCCCCAGGCATCGCGCGCATCACGCGGCGCCCCGCCGAATGTCACCGCAAGCGCGATCTCGGCCGCGACGGCAGCCGCAAGAGCACCGAACAGCACAAGGCTGAGGCGGCGCGATGCAGCGCCCGCTGCGTCATGGGCCGCCGGCGAGGTCATGCCCATGAACCGTCGACCACGCCAGCGAACGGCCTGACAGGGCGGCTTGTTCGCATCAATTTGCGCCCAGGGCAGCGGCCGGACAACCGGCCGGTGGTGTGAGAAGCGCCAGATGTGACAGCATAGGCGGCCGCAACCCTCTCCGTCGCCTGTGCCATCAGGATGCGGGGTTCACCCGATTGAGCGACCAATCATAAGCATCTTCGGCAATGCGCGGCGATGTTGCAAGGCGCTGTTTCAGGGCGGGTTCCGCATAGGCGCTGAGATGCGCCAGGACGCCCGCATCGGTGCCGCCGAAATCCTCCATGAACCATTTGTAGATTGACGACACCTTGAGCGCTCCCGAGGCGAGCACCGTCACGCCGCGCGGATGGTTGACGTAGGCACGCGCGCCTGCGTCGAGATCGGCTTCCAGCGTGGCGGCGCGCCATGCACGGTTCATCAGGTTCGGGCAGCCGTAGGAGGCACAGTTGACGACATAGTGCAGGCGCGGGTCCTTGAAGGTGGGCCGCATCACCCCGTGCTCGATATCGTCGAGCGACAGCTTGCGCCCTTCCACCGTCACGCGCGGCTGGCGCCAGGGGCCGGTATAAGCCTTGGGATCGAACCAGGAATCGCTCTTGATGTCGCGGATCGAGGCCACCGGATAGCCGTCGAGAATAACCTTCAGCGTCACCGCATTGTACAGGTTGCCCCAGAAGGCGATGGCCTCGCCCCGCGCCATGGCGGAGGGACGGCGCGCCGTCATTTCGGTGATGTAGGCAGCCAGCGCCGCCCGATCCGCGCGGTTGGCCAGCCAGCCGGCGTAATCGACGCGGTTCACCCCGTCCGGGCTGGCCTTCACATAGCGGGAGAGCAGCGCGTCATAGACGGCATCGGGATCTTTCGCGTCCTGCGCAAGAGCCGGCTCCTGCGCCAGCAGAACCGCCAGACCGAGACCGAGCGCAGCGCGACGGCTGAGCCGAGGTGAAAAGCATGACGTCATGGGACACTCCAGCATGAAAATGGCAGTTGAAAATCCTTGGCGCCGCCGTCACTCGGCGCGCGTCTCGAACCGCTTGCGCAGCGGAATGGCCGCCAGCGACAGCGCTGCAAGACCGACCAGACCGGCGATGATCTGCGGCGTCAGGATCGAGCCCGGCGTGATCGGGCCGCCCTGATCCAGCGCCGCGCCGAGCCCGGAGCCGGCAAGCGAGAATACCGCCGTGCCCGGGATGATGCCGAAGAAGGTGGTGAGCACGTAGGTCATGATCGGCACGCTGACAAAGGCCGGCACCAGATTGACCAGAAAGAACGGGAACAGGGGCACCAGCCGCAACACCAGCAAATACGAGCCGGCATTGCGCCGGATGCCCTCGGCCAGCCGCGCGGCGGGCGCGCCGAACCTGGCCAGCGCATTTTCGCCAAAGATCGACTTGGCGAAGATGAAGATCAGCGTCGCGCCGATGGTGGCGCCCGTCACCGTCAGCAAGGTGCCGAGGGGCGCGCCGAACAGGAAGCCGCCGGACAGGGTCAGGATCACAGCGCCGGGCATCGAGAGCGCCACGGCGACGACATAGACCAGCACGAAAACCAGGCTGGCGATCACGATGCTGCCGTTGACCCAGGCGGTCAGAGTTTCGCGATGCGTCTTCAGCGTGTCGAGCGAGAGGTAGCCGGCAAGACCCGACCATCGCATGAGGGCAATAGCGCCAAGGGCCGCAAGCACGAGCCAAAGCCTGCGATCCTTGAGAACAGTGGAGAGCGTCATGGGAACCTCGGTCAGGGAAGAAGGCGCTGCACAAAGCCGACAATGCGGCGGGTCGCCGGCCCAAACAACTTCGGCGTATAGAAGCTGCCCGCCGCCCGTTTGGAAATCTCCGACAGGGTCGGATAGGGCAAGACCGCCCCGGCCAGGGCGCCGATTTTCAGGCCGGCACTGATGGCAAGACACCAGGTGCCGATGAGTTCACCCGCACGGGGGCCGACAATCGTCGCCCCGAGGATGCGGCCCTTGCGGCCGAGCACGACCTTGGCGAGCCCTTCTGTTGCGCGCTCGGCCTGCGCGCGGTCATTCATGGAAAAGGACCAGGTCAGCACCTCAACATCCTGACCGGACTTGCGCGCCTCGGCCTCGGTGAGGCCGGCATGAGCCAGTTCCGGATCGGAATAGGTGACCCAGGGCAGCGCCGCATAATCGACCTTGGCCGGCAGCCCGAACAGCGCGTTGCGGATCACAATGCCGGCATGATAGCCCGCGATATGGGTGAATTGCGGCCCGCCCGCCACATCGCCGATGGCAAACACCTTGCGATTGCTGGTGATCAGCCGCGCATCGACGGTGATACCGCGCGGGGTAACGGCGATGCCGGCAGCCTCAAGGCCCAGGTTCTCGATGTTCGGCCGCCGCCCCGCCGCCACAAGGATATGGCTTGCCGTGATGGTGCGCCCCACTTCGCTCTCGCCATCGAGGCTCACCGTCACGGCTTCCCCGCTGCGCTTGACCTCGCTGACGCCGACCTTCTCGATCACCTTCACACCATCGCTCTTGAGCGATGCGCGCACGACTTCGACGGCTTCGGGCTCGTCGCGCGACAAAATGCCGAATTTCTCGATGATCGTCACGCGCGACCCCAGCCGGCGGAACGACTGCGCCATCTCGACGCCGATCGGACCACCGCCGACCACGATCAGATGCTCGGGCCGCTGCTTCAGGGCAAACACCGTTTCATTGGTCAGAAAGCCTGCCTCGGCCAGCCCAGGGATCGGCGGAATGGCGGCACGCGATCCGGTGGCCACCACGAAGCGGCGGGCCCGGATGCGCTGGTCTCCGGCTGCGACGGTCTCCCGGTCGACAAAGCGTGCTGCCGCCTTGATGACCATGACGCCGAGACCTTCGAAGCGCTCGACGCTGTCATGCGGGGCGATGGCGCCGATGACGCCGTGAACATGATCGTGCACCTCGCCAAAGCGCACTTCGGGTTCCGGGGTGTGGATGCCGAAGCGCCTGCCGGTGCGGGCCGTATGCGCCACATGGGCGGCGGCGATCAGCGCCTTGGAGGGCACGCAGCCGGAGTTGAGGCAATCGCCTCCCATCTCGCCCTTCTCGATGAGCACGACGGAAGCGCCCATCTGCACCGCGCCGGCCGCCACAGAAAGCCCGCCCGAGCCTGCACCGATGATGCAGAGATCGGCATGCCAAACATCGCCCCTGCGTTCGGGCCGCTTGGGCGGCAACTGGTTCTGATGGGGACTGGACATGGACTCACCTGGGTTCTTGGTTCTACCGGGAATTCGCGTCCTTTGTGGCGCTCGTTACAGCGTTCACGATTTCGTGCAAGCCCCGTGAGAAGCCGATGCCAGCCAGGAGCGATTGTCCATCTGGGCAACCAGACCGCCTGTAACGCCGAGCCACGCTCACGCGAATGGCTATCAGCGTTGAGGCAATAGACAGTGAGGCTGAAGATGTGGCACCTGAGCGGCCCCCCTGCAGGCATGCGTCGTTCCGGCGAATTCCAATCCGCAGCCGGGAACTCCTATATTGGCGCCTTGCTGCCGCAGGGCGGCAGGACAATCCCCTTCGAGAAGATGACTCACGGTTCCGCTGACAATGGCCGCGCACCGGTGGCAGGTTCGCCGGTCAGGCTGGACATCCGTCGCCCGGTGTCCAGCCAGGGAGCGCCCGTGCTGAGTGTGATTGTTCCACTCGCCGAGGCCGAGAACGAGCCGGAGATGTTGCTCGGGCAGATGCCGCCGCAGTTCGAGATCATCCTTGCGCGGGGCGGCACCCGCGCCTCCAGCATGAACCACGCCGCCCGGTTCGCCACGGGCCGCCACTTGTGGTTCGTGCATGCCGACACGATCCTCACGCCGTCAGCGATCGACCAATTGCTCGCCCGTCTCGCCGGCGGTGACGCGCTGCACTATTTCGATCTGAAGTTCGACCGCGGGGCGCTGATGCGGATCAATGAACTCGGCGTCCGCTTCCGATCCCGCGTTCTCGGCATTCCGTTCGGCGACCAGGCGCTGTGTCTGCCGGCCGCGACGTTCAGGGCGCTCGGCGGCTATGACGAGGCGACCTCCCGCGGCGAGGATCACCTGCTGGTCCGCCGGGCGCGCCGGGCGGGACTGAGGCTGCGTCCGGTCTGCGCGACGGTCGTCACCAGCGCCCGAAAGTATCGCGAGGGCGGCTGGCTCAGGACGACCTGCCGGCACCTTCGGTTGACCCTGCAGCAGGCGCGCGTGATGCGGTAAGCGGTGGGGTCAGGCCGCGTCGCTCGCGGTCGGGGCCGACTGCAGCGTTCCCGCCGGCCAAAGCATCGCGGTTTCCGCTATCGGCCTGCCCGTTTCCCGGCGCTCGGCATCGGTCATGACATCGAGGCTCGGCCAAAGGCCGGTCGCCAGCGCCTCGCGGTAGCACTCCGGCAGTCCGGCGCGCCGCATGGCGGCCTGCGCCGCCTGATAATCGTAAGACAGCGCGCGGTGTTCGACATGCAGCCCCGCCGGCGTCGGGGTGACGAGGCTGAACCAGACGCGCGGGGTTCCATCATTGGCCGGCATGCCGATCACGCCGGGATTGTGCCAGAGCCTGCCGCCGAGCATCTGGGTGAAAGGAACGCCGGAATGGCCGCCGATCACGCCCTCGCAGCCGAGATGATCGAAACTGCGGCGTTTCTCCTCTTCCGGCGTGCCGGCAAAGACGAATGCGTTGATCGACAGCGCCGATCCATGAACCGCCGCCAGCCTACGCCCACCGATCGACAGATCGATCCGCGCGGGCAGCGCCGCCAGCCAGGCGCGCTGATCGGGCCGCACGACGCTGTCGGCATAGGCATACCAGTCGGCGGACAGGCGCGCGCAGGCGCTGCCCGGCTCGAACCCGCAGCCGCAATCGGTCGCGCCGGCGCCGAGCTGTTCGTCGCAGTTGCCCAGAACCACCGCGATACCGCTGTCGCGGATGAGATCGATGGTGGCCACCGGATCACCGCAATAGGCGACCAGATCGCCCGTGCACAGCATCCGGTCGGCTGGAATCTGCAACCGCCGCACTTCGGCGAACAGCGCCCGGGTCGCCTGAAGGTTGCCATAGGGACCGCCAAACAGCAGCCAGGTCTGATCGTTCATGGTGTCACCCTGATTCCATTCCCCGTCATTCGCACGGCGCCAGTGTAACGTTACCGAACGTCGATGCGAAAGAACGACAGCGCGACCGGTCCATCGGCCGGCCGTGCAGGCCTTCCACACGATCCAACGAGAGTGACCCATGCTCAACCGCCGAACCCTCATGCTCGCCACCGGCGCTGCACTCGCAGCCCCGTCAATCCTGCGGGCGCAGGAAGGCCGCCTGCGTTTCGCGGTCGGCCCATTCCAGCCGACGCCCACCGATACCCGCAAGGCATTTGAACCGTTTTTCCGGCACCTCGCCGAGAAGCTGGGCAAACCGTACGATCTGGTCGTCACCAACGATTGGGCCGGCATCGCCGTCGCGCTGGCCAACGGGCAAGCGGATGTGGCCTGGATGGGGCCGTGGGGCTATGTGCTCGCCCACCATCAGGGCGGCGCGCAGGCCATCTCGACCGTCAAGTATGACGGAAAGCCGTTCTACCACGCCATCATCCTGGCCCGGCCGGGCCTGGAGATCAGCGCATGGCCGGACGGCGCCAAGGGGTTACGCATATCGCTCGCGGATGTGGGCTCGACCTCGGGCTGGCTTATCCCGACGCATTATTTCAAGAGCCGCGGCATCGATCCGAAGAGCTTTTTCCAGTATCGTGACGGGGCGTCGCATCCGGCCAATGTGACGGCCGTGGCCAACGGGCAGGTCGATCTGGCCACCGACTATGACCGCAACTTCAACGCCATGGCCGAGCGTGGACTGGTCAAGCGCGAGGAGGTCAAGATCGTCTGGACCTCGGATCCGCTGCCGAACGATCCGCTGGTGGTCCGCGCCGGTCTTGACCCCGCCCTGACGGCGCGCATCCGAGAGATTGTGGCGGCCATCAGCGAGGAAGAGGCGCGCACGGTCATGCCGGCGCATTATACCGGCTGGGTGCCGGCCGATCACGGCGCCTATCGCCTGATCGAGCAGGCGGGGATCGCCGTCGGCCGTCTGCAGCCCAAGTCGTGAGCGCCCGATGGACGCGCTGAGGATCACAGCGGCTGCGCCCGCAGACCCCGGCGGCGCGGGCTCGCCCCCTCAGCAACAGCGGCGGCACGGCGCGTTCGTGCCGCTGCTGGTGGCGGGCCTGACGTTCTATGCGCTGTGCCTCTATGTGGCCGAGGTCAGCCTTCCGCGCCTCGTGGAAGGTTTGCCTCGGCTGGCCGGCTGGATCGGCCGGGCGTGGCCGCTGGATGTCAGTGAGTTCGGCGTTCTGCTGCATCGCGCGCTTGAAACCGTGGCGATGGCGACGGTGGGCGTATCGTTCGGCGCCCTCATCGCCGCGCCGATCTGTCTGCTGGCGGCGCGCAACGTCGGGGTGACCCCGTGGCTGGCCCTGCCCGCCCGGTGGCTGCTGAATGGCTTGCGCGGCATCGATGCCTTCGTCTTTGCCCTGATCTTTGTCGCCGCGGTCGGGCTGGGCCCGTTTGCCGGCGTACTCGGGGTGGCGCTGCATTCGGCAGGGTCGATCGCCAAACTGTGGTCCGAAGCCATCGAGACGACCGAACCGGGTCCGGTGGAGGCGGCGCGGATGAGCGGTGCCGGACGGATCAGGGTGTTCCTGCATGCGCAGTTGCCGGATGCGCTGCCCCAGCTCAGTTCCATCCTTCTCTACATGTGGGAATTCAACGTGCGGGCCTCGACCGTGCTCGGCGTCGTCGGTGCCGGCGGCATCGGCCAGGAACTCAAGAACAGCGTCGATCTGCTGCTATTCGATCGGGTGCTCACCATCCTTCTGGTGATTCTGGTCATGGTGGCGGCAATCGACCAGCTGAGCGCGTGGCTCAGACGGAGGCTGTCATGAGCGCGGCGCTCCGCGTCTGCGGGCTGACCAAGCGCTTCGGCGCGGTCGAAGCGCTGACCGACGTATCGCTGGAGGTTGCGGCGGGCGAGGTCGTGGCGGTGCTCGGTCCCAGCGGTTCGGGCAAGTCGACGCTGTTCCGCTGCATCACCCGGCTGGCCCGGGCCGATGCGGGGACGGTCCATCTGGAGGGCCAGGACCTGCATGCGCTCGGCCCGACCGCGCTGCGGCAGGCGCGTGGCCGGATCGGCGTGGTGTTCCAGCAGTTCAACCTCGTCCGCCGCCGGTCGGCGCTGGCGAATGTGATGACGGCCGCCCTGCCGCGCCTGCCGCTCTGGCGCGTCGCTCTCGGCCGCTATCCCGCGGCGATGCGTCTGCAGGCGGAAGAGGCGCTGGCGGCGGTCGGTCTTGCCGATCAGCGGGAACAGCGCGCGGATACGCTGTCCGGCGGACAGCAGCAACGGGTGGCGATCGCGCGGGCGCTCATGCAGGAGAGCCGCGTTCTGCTCGCCGACGAGCCGGTCGCGAGCCTTGACCCTGAGGCGGCGCGCAGGGTGCTGGAGCTGATCCGCTCGCTCGCCCGTTCCAGGGGGCTGGCGGTTCTCTGCACGCTGCATCAGCCGCATCTGGCGGCCGAGTTCGCCGACAGGACGCTGCACATGCGCGCGGGACGAATTGTGCGGATCGACGACGCGCCCGCGCGCCTCCACGCCGCCTCCTGATCCCAGGCGGCGAGGGAGGCGGAGGGCCTCGGCCCCGCCGATTAGAGCGCTTTCCGATCAGATTGAAGCAGTTGCGTTTTGCGGGCCTTGCGGCGATCGGAGCGGAGGCTGGCGCGGAGCGTATCCGCCGATACGGTCGAGCCAGCGCCCAAACCGGGCGCCCACGGCCCGGAAACCCGAAGGTATGACCATTTTCAGGCCTTGGTGGCGCCGCAGGCGGCCCCGCCGAGCACACAGAACGTCGCGCAATAGCGGTGATTGAGCGGCACCGCAGCGCTGGCCTGCTTGAGCGTCCGGCCCAGTTCGAACCGCTTATCATAGGCGATCAGGGTGCAGGCAACGACCGTGGGGGCATCAGCCTCCTTGCGGCGCACGACCATGCGCGAGGTCGCGCACATCACATCGTCCGGGTTCTTGCCGAGAATGCCCCAGCACGCCTCGGTGATCTCCGGCGGGTTGGCGTCGGGGATCATCTCCGGGAAGATCACGAGTTGCACGGGGTCCTGACAATCGATCGCGATCCCCTCGCGGGCAAACAGATCGCGGTAGCCGGCGCGGGCGACGTGATCGGGTTCCGCGCTCAGGCGGCGACCGGCGATTTCGATCTGGAATCCCTCGCGCGACAGGAAGCGCAGGCCCTCCATGGCCTTGGCGAAGGATCCCTTGCCGCGCTCGGTATCGTGGACAGCCTCGCGGTGGTCATCCAGCGAGACACGGAAGCGCAGCAGGTGGCCGTGGGCGGCGCGCAGGGCTTTCAGCTGCTTCTGAAACCGCATCATCGGCCGCATCGCGTTGGTCAGCACCAGGGCTTCGAAACCGCGCTGCAACGTCTCTTCGAGAATGGGCAGCATGTCGCGGTTCATGAACGGCTCGCCGCCGGTGAACCCGATCATCTTGACCGGATAGGCCTCCGACCGGATCTCGTCGAGATAGGCCGTCATCTCGGCCAGGGTCAGGTAGACCAGCCGGTCATTGCGCGGCGAACTCTCGATGTAGCAGTTCTGGCAGGTGATGTTGCAGAGCGTGCCGGTGTTGAACCAGAGCGTTTCGAGCCGTTTCAAACCCACCCGGGCCCGCCGCTCGCCCTTCGCGGTCACCTCGGCATCGGTGAATTTGGTCGGAATGGGCGCCTGAACGTTCATGATTCACTTCCGTGGCTCGGTTGTCTCAATCTCAATGCCATTCGCACCCATGAGGTCAATCGTTACAGTGCAGAGGTGTCAATCAATGCGCCTCATCCCAGTTGGCGGCGGCGCGCGCATCGACCATCAGCGGCACCCTCAGCGCCAGCGCCGGATGCGGCGCCTCGATCATCACCCTGCGCACGACCGGGATGGTGCGGTCGACATCGTCCTCGGCCACCTCGAACACCAGTTCGTCGTGCACCTGCAACAGCATACGCGCGCCCGAACCGGCCGCGGCAAGCGCGCCCTCCATCCGCTGCATCGCGCGGCGGATGATATCGGCGGCCGAGCCCTGGATCGGCGCGTTGATGGCGGCGCGCTCGTTGAAGGCGCGCTCGGCGGCATTCTTGGCGTTGATGTTCGGATAATGGCACCTGCGACCGAAAATCGTGGTGACGTAGCCCTGCCGCCGCGCCTCGGCCTTGGTCGTTTCCATATAGTCGCGGATACCGGGGAAGCGCTCGAAATACCGGCGGATGTAGGCGCCGGCCTCCTCGCGGCCAATGCCGAGCTGGTTGGCAAGGCCAAAGGCGGAAATGCCGTAGATGATGCCGAAGTTGATGGCCTTGGCGCGCCGGCGCACCTCGGACGGCATGCCGGCGACAGGCACGCCGAACATCTCCGACGCGGTCATGGCGTGGATGTCGATGCCATCGGCAAACGCCTGCCGGAGTTGCGGAATGTCGGCGATATGGGCGAGCAGCCTGAGTTCGATCTGGCTGTAATCGGCCGAGACGAGCCTGTGGCCCGGCGCGGCGACAAAAGCCTTCCGGATGCGCCGCCCCTCCTCGGTGCGCACCGGGATGTTCTGGATGTTCGGCTCGGACGAGGAGAGACGGCCGGTGGTGGTGGACGCCAGCGAGAACGAGGTGTGCACGCGGCCCGTGGCCGGGTTCAGATAGCCGGGCAGCGCATCGGTGTAGGTGGACCTCAGCTTGGACAACTGACGCCAGTCGAGGATGCGGCGCGGCAGGTCGTGGCCTTCCGCCGCCAGATCCTCCAGCACCTGCGCGCCGGTGGAAAAGGCGCCGGTCGCGGTCTTTTTCGGCGCCGGCAGGCCGAGCTTACCGAACAGGATGTCGCCCATCTGCTTGGGCGAGGCAATGTTGAAGCTCTCACCGGCGAGGGCGTGGATCTCCGCCTCCAGCCGCGCCATGGCCTGGGCGAACTCGCCCGACAGCCGCGACAGGATCGCCCGGTCGATGGCAATACCGCGCTGTTCCATGCGCGCCAGCACGGCGGGCATGCCGCGCTCCAGTGTCTCATAGGCCGTCGCCATGCCCTCGGCGGCCAGGCGCGGCTTCAGCACCTGCCACAGGCGCAGGGTCACATCGGCATCCTCGGCGGCATAGGCGGTGGCAGGGATGAGCGCGACGCGATCGAAGGTCACCGCCGTGCGACCGCTGCCGGCGACTTCGGCAAAAGCGATCGGCTTGTGACCGAGGTGGCGCTCGGAGAGTTCGTCCATGCCGTGCCCGCCGCGCCCGGCATCGAGCACGTAGGACATCAGCATGGTGTCATCGACCGGCGCGATGGCGAGCCCGCGCTGCATCAACATCAGCATGTCGTATTTGATGTTCTGGCCGATCTTGAGCACGGAAGGGTCGGCCAGCAGCGGACGCAGGAGGTCGAGCGCGACCCGTTCGTCGATCTGACCGGGCAACCGTTCGCCACCACCGAACAGATCGCCCCCGCCGCTGCTGCGATGGTTCAACGGCACATAGCAGGCGCTGCCCGCGGTAACCGCCAGCGAGAAGCCGACCAGTTCGGCCTGCATCGGATCGAGCGAGGTGGTCTCGGTATCAAAAGCGACGCGGCCCGCTGCGGCCGCAGTCGCGATCCATTCGGCGAGCCGGGCAGGATCGGTCACCGTCTCGTAGCGGTCGGTGGCGAAAGGCTGGTTTTGGGCGGCTTCTGCCCTGGCCTCGGCCAGCGCGACCGGGGAGAGAGCGCCCGACGCGCGGGGCCGGGCGGCCGTTGACCCCGCGACGGCGCCCGCCGGTTCCGGGGGGACGGCTCCGGTCGAGGCGGGGGGCTGATCCGCGGGAGCGAGGCCGGCCTTGCCGACCCAGGCACCCTGCCCCACGAAGCGGGGATCGGGCTCCACCTTGTCCTGCGCCACGCCGGTCGCCTCGGCGACGCGGCGGGTGAGCGTGTTGAAATCCATCGCCTTGAGGAAGGCAATCAACCGGCCCGGCTCGGGCGGGTGCACGCCCAGCGCCTCGACCGGATGGGCGAGCGGCACATTGTCCTCCAGCGCCACCAGTCGCCGGGAGATGCGCGCCATGCCGGCATGCTCGATCAGCGCTTCGCGGCGCTTGGGCTGCTTGATCTCGCTGGCTCGGGCCAGCAGGGATTCAAGATCGCCATAGTCGGTGATGAGCTGGGCGGCGGTTTTCAGGCCGATGCCGGGGACGCCCGGCACGTTGTCGACCGAATCGCCGGCCAGCGCCTGCACGTCCACCACGCGCTCCGGCGGAACGCCGAATTTCTCGACGACCTCCGCCACATCGATGCGGCGATCCTTCATCGTGTCGAACATGGTGACGCCGTTGCCGACGAGCTGCATCAGGTCCTTGTCGGAAGCGACAATGGTGGCGGTGGCCCCGGCCTCACGCGCCAGGCGCGCATAGGTGGCGATGAGATCGTCCGCCTCGAAGCCCTGCTGCTCGATGGCGGCAATATCGAAGGCGCGCGTCGCCTCCTTCACCAGGCCGAATTGCGGCACCAGATCCTCGGGCGGCGGCGGGCGCTGGGCCTTGTAGGCATCGTAGATCTGGTTGCGGAACGTCTGCGAGGAATGGTCGAAGATCACCGCCAGATGCGTCGGCTTCTCGCCCTCGATGGTCTCGCGCAGGAGCCGCCAGAGCATGTTGCAGAAACCGGAGACCGCGCCAACCGGCAGGCCATCCGCCTTGCGCGTCAACGGCGGCAGCGCATGATAGGCGCGGAAGATGTAGGACGAGCCGTCGACCAGAAACAGATGATCGCCGGGCTTGAGCGGACGGGCAGCGTTTGTCATCCTCCAAGACTAGAAACTTGAACCGCCGAGCGCCAGCCGGATTTGCCCGGTGGGCCGCAGCTTTAGAAAATTGCCGGGGGATGACATGGCACGCATGCAGAGCCAGCCGCTCGATTTTCGCGCGCTGAGCGAACAGGAAAGCGCCGAGCGAGCGGCGGAATTCCGCGCGATGCTCAGGCGGCGGCGGACCGTGCGCGATTTTTCCGCCCAGCCGGTGCCGCGCGCGCTGATCGAGGAACTGGTGATGACCGCCGCCGGCGCCCCATCGGGCGCCAACCAGCAGCCTTGGACCTTCGTGTGCATTGCCGATCCCGCGATCAAGCGGCAGATACGATTGGCCGCCGAGGAGGAGGAAAAGACCTTCTATGCCGGGCGCGCCGGCACGGAATGGCTGGAAGCGCTCGAACATCTCGGCACCGACTGGGAAAAGCCCTTCCTTGAAACCGCGCCGTGGCTGATCGCCATTTTCGCCCAGCGCTGGGGCAAGGACGCCGACGGGCGCAAGGTCAAGCACTACTACGTGCCCGAATCGGTCGGCATCGCCACCGGGTTCCTGATCGCCGCCGTGCACAACGCGGGGCTGGCCAGCCTCACCCACACGCCGGCACCCATGGCATTCCTCAACGAGATCTGCGGGCGGCCGGACAACGAAAAGCCGGTGATCCTGCTCGTGGTCGGCTATCCGGCGGAGACCTGCACCGTGCCGGTCATCAGCAAGAAGCCGCTCGACGAGGTGGCGGTTTTCCTCTGATCAGCCGGCCGGGCGGAGCAACCGCCACAGCCGCATCAGCAGCGGCCAGACCAGCAGCGTGACGGCCAGCGCCATCAGGGTGGCCACCAGCGGGTTGGCCCAGAAAATCGTCATGGACCCTTTCGACATGATCAGCGACTGGCGGAAGGCATCCTCCGCCTTGTCGCCGATCACCATCGCCAGGATCAGCGGGGCGATCGGGTAGTCGAGCTTCTTGAACAGGTAGCCGAGCACGCCGAACAGCAGCGCCAGCCACAGATCGAACGGGCGCGAGCCCACCGTGTAGGCGCCGATGAAGCAGATCACCACGATCGCCGGGCCAATGATGGCGAAGGGAATGCGAAGAATGGAGGCGAACAGCGGCACAGTGGACAGCACCAGCACCACCGCCAGCACATTGCCCAGATACATCGAGGCGATCAGGCCCCAGACGAAATCCGGTCGTTCGACAAACAGCATCGGGCCGGGGTTGAGACCCCAGATCATCAACCCGCCGAGCATGACCGCCGCAGTCGCCGATCCCGGAATGCCGAGCGCCAGCATCGGCAGCATGGCCGCGGTGCCGGCGGAGTGATCGGCGGTTTCCGGCGCGATAATTCCGTCGGGCTCGCCCTTGCCGTAGTTGGCACGGAACTTCGAGAAGCGCTTGCCGAGCCCGTAACTCATGAACGAGGCCGCCGTCGGCCCGCCCGGCGTGATCCCCATCCAGATGCCGACCAGCGCCGAACGCAGCAGCGTGGCCAGATGGCGCGGCATTTCGGCCATGGCGCGGAACACGTCGCGCACCCTCACCCTGGCGTCGATGCCCTTGAGATGCAGTCCCTCCTCGATGGTCAGGATCAGTTCACCGATGCCGAACAGGCCGATCACCGCGACCAGAAACGACACGCCTGAGATCAACTGATCCAGCCCGAAGGTGAGGCGCAGGCTGCCCGAGACCGAATCCATTCCCACCGCCGCCAGCGCAAAACCGATGCCGATGGAGACGATGGTCTTGAGTACCGGGGCGCCGCCAAGGCCGACAAACGAGGCAAAGGCGAGGAAATAGACGGCGAAGAACTCCGGCGAGGAAAACTTGAGTGCGAACTTCTGCACCCAGCCCGACAGCAGGGTGATGACGATGACGCCGCACAGCGCCCCGAACCCGGCCGACAGAAAGGCGAACGACAGCGCTTCCGTCGCGCGGCCCTTCTGCGCCAGCGGGTAGCCGTCGAAGGTGGTGGCGACAGAGGAGGGTTCGCCGGGGATGTTGAACAGGATCGAGGTCGTCGAGCCGCCGAACAGCGCCCCCCAGTACATCGATGTCAGCAGGATGATCGCCGCCACCGGGTCCATGGTGAAGGTGAGCGGCAGCAACAGCGAGACGCCGTTGGGCGCGCCGAGCCCGGGCAGCACCCCCACCAGAATGCCGAGCAGCACGCCCACCACCATCAACCCGATGTGGTAGGGGCTGACCGCCACCGTGAAGCCGTGCAGAAGGGCGCCGAGGTTTTCCATGCGCCGGCCTCACAGGCCGATCAGGGCTTCGAGCGGCCCCTTGAGCAGGGGCACGCGGAAACCCTTTTCGAGCAGCAGATAGAGCGCCAGCGGCAGGCCCACCGCCACCAGCAGCGCATGCCAGAGCGGGTATCGGCCCTGAACCAGCATGACCGCCCCGATATAGAGCGCGGTCGCCACATAAAGCCCGAGCAGCAGCGACAGAACCACAAAGATGAGGATCGGGCCGACAAACCCGGCGATTCTGCGTGCCTGATCCCCGGTCATGAACGGTCTGCCCGCCGGCTGGCGGGCGCCCGCCGCTATCGCCATGTTGGCGAGCGAGGCCAGCGCCACCATAAGGCCGATGTAGAACGGGAAGGTGCCGGGATCAGGGCCCGACGGCGACCAGCCGACGCCGTATTCCGTCGCCCCCCAGGCCACCACCGCCCCGAACAGGGCGGTGGCACCGGCAAAGGCGATTTCGAGGGCGCGACGGGTCAACACAGCGAATTACTGAACCAGCCAGCCTTCGCGACCGAACACCTCTTTCGAGGCCTTGTCGTCGGCGTCGATGAAGGCCTTCAGCTCGGCGCCGGCGAGATACTTGCCGGTCTGCACGGTGCGATCGATGTATTCCTTCCACTCGGGCGACTCGGAAACCTTCTTCATCACCTCGGCATAGAACTTCACCGCCTCGGCCGGCGCCCCTGCCGGCAGCCATACGGTGCGCGGCATCTGATAACGCTCGATCGGAATGCCCTGCGATTTGCAGGTCGGCAGATCGCCCCAGCCCTCCGTCGCCGTGACCTTGGTGGTGACGGACAGCTTCTCGGGCGCGAAGATGCACAGCGGACGCACCTGCCCGGCCTTCCAGCCGCCGATCGATTCGTTGGGGTTGTTGGTGTTGGAATCGATATGACCACCGGCCAGCTGGGTGCCCGCCGCCGAACCGCCCTGGAACGGCACGTAGATGAACTTCACCCCGTTGGCCGCCTCGATCATCGAGGTCAGCGTCTGGTCGGTATCCTTGGACTGGCTGCCGCCCATCTTGAACTCGCCGGGCTTGGCCTTGACGGCGGCGATGAACTCCTGCGCGCTCTTGTAAGGCGCATCCGCCTTCACCCACAGCAGGAATTCGTCCAGCGCCAGCGCGGCCACCGGCTCTAGATCGGCGAAGCGAAAGCCGACCTTGGCGACATGCGGCAGCAGATAGGCATTGTTGGTGCCGAAGATCAGCTTGTGAGGATCGCCCGCCGCCGTCTTGACGGTCAGATACCCCTCGGCGCCCGAGCCGCCGCCCTTGTTGGTCACCACGATCGGCTGATCGATCAGCTTGTGCTTGGCGATGACGGACTGGATCATGCGGGTGAAATTGTCGGTGCCGCCACCGGGCGAGGAGGTCACCACGAACTCGATCGGCTTGGTGGGCTGCCAACCCTGCGCGGCAGCACTGCCGATGCCGGCCATGGCGAGAACAACTGCGGCAAATGTGCGCTTCATCCCTACATCTCCCCTTGTTGCAGCCGCCGGGGCGGCTCTGGTTGAAGGCATGTTGCCATTATCGTATGCTGTATGCAACATTCAACATGAGCGCCGCAGGCACAGCGGGACGGGCAGTGTAGAGGGCCACGACCATTTGGGCAGGTGCAAAAGGCGATCGGCTCTGGCACCCTGCGGGCAACGGAGACGGGCATGGGCAACGGCGTGGTCAGAGCAGTGGATGCGGGGGCAGCATTTGCCGGGGTGGCGCCGATCGCCCGGGTCACATTGCACGACGCCGTGCTCAACCAGTTGCGCGACATGATTATCGAAGGCGCTCTGGCGCCCGGCGCGCGCATCAACGAAGTGCAGGTAGGCAACCTGCTGGGGGTATCGCGCACGCCGCTGCGCGAAGCGATCAAGACGCTGACCAGCGAGGGGCTGGTGGAGATCATGCCGGCGCGCGGCGCCGTGGTGCGGCGCTTTTCGGTTGAGGACATCCGGGGCATTCTGGAGGTGCTGCGGATCCTGGAGCAATCGGCGGCGCGGCTCGCCTGCACGCGCGCCGGTGATGCCGAGATCGCCGGCATCGTCGCGCTGCACGAGGAGATGATGGCGCTCTATGCGGCGCGCAACCGGCTCGCTTATTTCAAGCGCAACCAGGCAATCCACTCGGCGCTGGTGCGCGCTTCGGGCAACCCGGCGCTGGCTGAAATGCACGAACAGTTGCAGGCAAGGATCAAGCGCGTCCGTTTCGTCGGCAACGAGAAACCCGAACGCTGGGCCGGCGCGGTGGCCGAGCACGAGGAAATGATCGCCGCCCTGACCCGCCGCGATGGCGAGGCGCTGGCTGAAGTGGTCGGCCGCCACCTCGACAAGACGATGGAGCGGGTGCGCGACGCCATCATCTAGAGCGGTCTCCGATCATTATGAATCAGATCGACCGCTCTAACTCTTTGTTTTGTCGCATTTTCTTGTCGCCAACCGGTATCCACTTGGCCGGAAAATGCTCTAGAGCGGTCTCCGATCATTATGAATCAAATCGACCGCTCTAACTCTTTGTTTTGTCGCATTTTCCTGTCGCCAACCGGTATCCACTTGGCCGGAAAATGCTCTAGCGCGCGAGCGATGGCACGCGTGATCCCCACAGGGCGCGGGCCATTGGCCGGGATGGTTGGATCAGGGAGTAGAGTGGCGCACCCGACACGATTCGAACGTGTGACCTTTGCCTTCGGAGGGCAACGCTCTATCCAGCTGAGCTACGGGTGCGGACGGGATTCGGCATAAACGGTTTTGCGCCCCCTCGCAACCCGGCGCGAAGGGGTAAAACCAAAGGTCATTGAAAATGACGCTTTGGGATTTTGCCCTGAATTTATCAACCCATTGAGTGTGTTCGATGAATTCAGGTCCGCTCAAAGGCCCCATGCGTCAGCATCCGGGGCCTTTGGTATAAGCGTCACAGCCCCTCGAACAGCATGCTGGAGATGTAGCGCTCGGCAAAGGACGGCACGATAAAGACGATGGTCTTGCCGGCCATTTCCGGACGGCGGGCCACGTCGAGCGCGGCGGCGGTGGCCGCGCCAGAGGAAATGCCGCCGGGGATACCCTCGATGCGCGCCAGCAGCCGGGCGGTCTCGATGGCGCGGGCGCTGGTCACCTTGACGATCTCGTCAATCACCCTGGTATCGAGAATATCCGGCACGAACCCGGCGCCGATGCCCTGAATCTTGTGCGGGCCGGGGGCGCCGCCGGACAGCACCGGGCTCTCCTCCGGTTCAACCGCGATGATGCGGACGCCGGGCTTCTTCTGCTTCAGCACCTGGCCGACGCCGGTGATGGTGCCGCCGGTGCCGACGCCGCCGAGGAACACGTCGATCCCGCCTGCCGTGTCGTTCCAGATCTCCTCCGCCGTGGTGGCGCGATGGATGGCCGGGTTGGCCGGGTTCTGGAACTGCTGCGGCATCACCGCGCCGGGCGTGGATGCGACGAGCTCCTCGGCCTTGGCGATGGCGCCTTTCATGCCCTTGGCACCCTCGGTCAGCACCAGTTCGGCACCGAGATAGGCCAGCATCTTGCGCCGTTCGACCGACATCGTCTCCGGCATGGTCAGGATCAGCCGGTAGCCACGCGCCGCCGCGACGAAGGCCAGCGCGATGCCGGTGTTGCCGGAGGTCGGCTCGATCAGCACCGTGCGGTCCGGCGCGATGGTCCCCGCCTTCTCCGCCGCCTCGATCATGGCAACGCCGATGCGGTCCTTGACCGAGGAAATCGGGTTGAAGAATTCCAGCTTGGCGATCAGATGCGCCTTGATCCCCTCCTTCGCCGCCAACCGATCGAGACGCACCAGCGGCGTATCGCCGATCGTCTCGGTGATCGAATTGTAAATGCGGCCGCGGCCCGGCTTCCGGTCGGTGGACATGGGGATTCCTTTCGTGCTGGGCAGAAGGTAGGCGAGGCGAGGCGGAGAAACAACGGCTCGCAATTTACGAATCTCCGTCGTTCGAGAGCAGATTTTCCTCGATTCTGGCCGGGCGACGTTATTTATTCCCGATGCCGCCCGTCGACCCGTAGCCGCCGGCTCCGCGCGCCGTGTCATCCAGCACGGCGACCTCGACCGGCGCGGCGGTGGTCACGGCCGCGATCACGATCTGGGCGATGCGCATGCCGCGTTCGATGACGAACGGCTCCTCGCCGTGGTTGACCAGCAGCACCTTCAACTCGCCGCGATAGTCGCAATCGATGGTGCCGGGGCTGTTGAGCACCGTCACCCCGTGCTTGAGCGCCAGGCCCGAGCGGGGGCGAAGCTGTGCCTCGACCCCCTCCGGCAGGGCCATGGCAAAGCCGGTCGGCACCAGCGCCCGCCGGCCGGGGGCAAGCGTGAGCGGGGCTTCCACCGCAGCGGCGATATCCATGCCGGCGGCGCCCGCCGTCGCATAGGCCGGCAGCGGCAGGCCGGCGCCGTGCGCCAGGCGCAGGATGGGAAGGGCGAGGCTCATGCCTTCACCCGGCCGGCGAGCGCGGCGATCAGGCGACGGGCGACCTCGGTCTTGGGCAGATCCGGCCAGGTTTCCACGCTGTCGGTGCCGACGAGGTGGACGGTGTTGCGATCACCACCCATCACGCCGGTTTCCGGGCTGACGTCGTTGGCGACAATGAGATCGCAGCCCTTCTTCGCCAGCTTGGCGCGGGCGTGCTCGATCACCTTTTCCGTCTCCGCCGCAAAACCGACGACCAGCGGCGGCCGGCGCGCGGGATGGCGGGCGATGGAGGCCAGAATGTCCGGGTTCTCGACCAGGCGCAGCGCCGGCGGCCCCTCCTTGCCTTTCTTGAGCTTTTCCTCCGCCGCATCGGCCACCCGCCAGTCGGCAACAGCGGCGGCGAAAATGGCGATGTCGGCGGGCAGCGCCGCTTCCACCGCCGCCTGCATGGCGCGGGCGCTTTCGACATGCACCACATGGGCGCCGGCCGGATCTGGCAGATTGACCGGACCGGAGACCAGCGTCACCCGGGCGCCGGCGGCAATGGCGGCGGCGGCGATCGCATGGCCCTGCTTGCCGGAGGAGCGGTTGGCGATGTAGCGCACCGGGTCGATCGGCTCATGGGTCGGGCCGGAGGTGATAAGGACATGGCGGCCGGCGAGCGGCTGCGGCCCTTGAAGGCGCGGCGGCGCCAGCGGCAGCGGCAGCGCGGCGGGGCCGGCCAGCGCCTGTTCGATGGCGGCGACGATCTCCAGAGGCTCGGCCATGCGGCCGGGGCCAAATTCGCCGCAGGCCATGGCCCCCTCGTTGGGGCCGACGGTGAGCACACCGTCGCCGGTCAACCGGGCAAGGTTGCGCTGGGTCGCCGGATGCAGCCACATGCGCACATTCATCGCCGGCGCGATGAGGATGCGCTTGTCGGTGGCCAGCAGGGCGGTGGAGGCGAGATCGCCCGCCAGTCCCTGCGCCATCTTGGCCATCAGATCGGCGGTGGCCGGCGCGACCACCAGCAGATCGGCGGCGCGCGACAGCTCGATATGCCCCATCTCGGTCTCGTCGGTCAGCGAGAACAACTCCGTATAGGTCTTCTCGCCGGTCAGCGCGGAGACGGCGAGCGGGGTGATGAACTCGGCGCCCGCCTTGGTCAGGATGGCGCGCACGCCGGCGCCACGCTCCTTCAGGCGGCGGACAAGATCGAGGCTCTTGTAAGCGGCGATGCCGCCGCCGATGACGAGCAGGATGCCTTTGCCGGCAAGCGTGGCAGCGGTCATGGCTCACCCTCCCCAAAAGACGACATAGGCGCCGAGCGCGACCAGCGCCCACAGGCCGAAAGTCATCCAGCGATTGCCGCGTCCCTCGGCCTTGCCGACCGCCTCAAGGCTCGCCGCCGACAGGGCAAAGCCTTCGGTCGTCGCCCCTTCGAGCCGGGCCAGCACGCGTTCGGCACGCTCCAGCGTATCGGGCAGCCGACCGGCGATCTTCAGCATTTCGCGGGTGCCTTCGCCGGCATTTTCCAGGATGCCGACCGGGCCGAGATTGCGCTCGATCCAGTCGCGGATGATCGGCTCGGAGGCCGCCCACATATCGAAATCCGCATCGAGCCCGCGCGAAACGCCCTCGACCACGATCATGGTCTTTTGCAAGAGCACCAGTTCGGTGCGGGTCTGCATGTCGAACAGGCCGGTGATCTCGAACAGCAGCGTCAGCAGCCGGGCCATCGAGATTTCGCGCGCCGGCCGGTCATGGATCGGCTCACCGATGGCGCGGATGGCCTGGGCGAACTGGTCGATCGAATGATGCGCCGGCACGTATCCGGCCTCGAAATGCACTTCCGAAACGCGGCGATAATCGCGCCGGATGAACCCGTAGAGAATTTCGGCCAGAAACCGGCGCTCCTTGAAGCCGAGCCGGCCCATGATGCCGCAATCGACCGCCACCAGCCGGCCCTCGGGATCGACGAACAGATTGCCCTGATGCATGTCGGCATGGAAAAATCCGTCGCGCAGGGCATGGCGCAGGAAGGTCTGCATGGCCGTGACCGCCAGCGCCTTGCGGTCGATGCCTGCCGCATCCAGCGCTGCGTGGTTGGCGATGGGAATGCCGTCGATCCATTCGGTGGTCAGCACATCGCGCCCGGTGCGCTCCCAGTCGACCTGCGGCACGCGGAAGGCGCTGTCGCCGGCGCTGTTCTGGCGCAGTTCGGACAGGGCGGCAGCTTCCAGCCTAAGATCGGTCTCCATCACCACCGCGCGCTCGAAATCGCGGATGGAGGCGACCGGGCGCAGGCGGCGCGCCTCGGGATCGTGCTTCTCCGCCAGTTCCGCCGCGAACAGCATGGCATCGATGTCCGTCGCAAAACGCTCGCGCACGCCGGGGCGCAGCACCTTGACCGCGACCGGGGTCTCCCCCGCAGCGGTGCGCACCCTGGCCTTGTGCACCTGGGCGACGGAGGCTGCCGCCACCGATGGCCCGACCTCGGCGAACATGTCCTTGAGCGGGCCGCCCAGCGTCGTCTCGATGGTCTTGAACGCAATGCCATCGTCGAAGGAGGGCATGCGGTCCTGCAGGGATTCAAGTTCGCGTGCGTTGCGGATGCCGACGATGTCCGGCCGGGTGGCCAGGAACTGGCCGAGCTTGACATAGGTCGGCCCGAGGCGGGTCATGGCGCGCGCCAGACGGCCGGCATCCGCCCCGCGCCGCTCGAACAGGCGCAGCAGCCGGACCGCCAGCCGCGCCTGCGGCGACAGGGCCGCCGGATCGGCAAGGCCGAACACGCCCTCGCGCGTCAGCACGAAGCCCACTTTCAAAAGACGCGTCAGATGCAACAGGGCTGTGACCACGCGTTGCGCCTTCAGAGTTTCCAGCCGGAATGGATATTGACGATGCCGCCGGTGAGCGGTCGCCAATCAACGCGGGCGAAGCCTGCCTTGCGCATCATATCCGCGAACAGCACGGGGCGCGGGAACTTGCGGATCGACTCGACAAGGTAGCGGTAGCTTTCGGAATCGCCGGTCACCGCCTTGCCGAGCGCGGGAATGACCGAGAACGAATAGGCGTCATAGATGCGGTCGAGCACCGGCATGTCCACCGGCGCGAACTCAAGGCACATGAAACGGCCGCCGCGCTTGAGCGTGCGATAGGCTTCATCGAGCGCCACCTGAATGCGCGGCACGTTGCGGATACCGAAAGCGACCGTGTAGCTGTCGAAGGTCTTGTCCGGATAGGGCAGGCTCTCGGCATTGGCTTCCACAAAGTCGATCCTGCCGGCGAACTGCTGCTTTTCCGCCCGGTCGCGCCCGACGCCCAGCATGTCGCCATTGATGTCGAGCACGGTGACGTGCATGCCCGTCCCGCCCGCTTCCAGCAGGCGGAAGGCGACATCGCCGGTGCCGCCCGCTACATCCAGATGGCGATAGGGACGCCCGTTGTGCGACGGACGCAGCCAGGCGATCATCGCATCCTTCCACACCCGGTGCAGGCCGGCGGACATCAGGTCGTTCATCAGGTCGTACTTGCCGGCGACCGAGTGGAACACCTCGTTGACATGCGACTGCTTCTCGCCAAGCGGCACCGAGCGGAAGCCGAAATGCGTCTCGTCCGTCGCATCGGTGGCGACGGCTTCGGGCTTTGCGGTCTTTCTGGCGGCACGGGCCATGCTTGCCTCCTTCACGCTGGCCAGAAGCAATAGCGAAAGGGCCGCGCCAAGGCTATGGCTTGTTTGGACTATCCTTGACGGAGGCAACATGCCGGAACTGCCGGAAGTGGAAACAGTGCGGCGCGGGCTGGAGCCGGTGCTGGTCGGCGCGCGCCTCGCCAGGGTGATCGCCAACCGGCCGGACCTGCGCTTTCCCCTGCCCGAGCGCTTCGCCGCGCGACTTGCCGGGCAGCGGGTGGAGGCGCTGGAGCGGCGCGCCAAATACCTCATCGCCACCCTTTCGGACGGGGAGGCGCTGCTGATGCATCTGGGCATGAGCGGGCGTTTCATCATCGAAAGAGCGGAGACCGCGGCGCGGCCCGGCGTGTTTCACCATCAGGTGCCCCGCCTTACCCGCCACGACCATGTGATCTTCGAGACCGACGCCGGCACGCACATCATCTACAACGATCCGCGCCGGTTCGGCTTCATGCTGCTGATCGCTGCCGGGGCGCGCGAGACGCATCCGCTGCTGGCCGGTATTGGCATCGAACCTGTCGGCAACGACTTTCATGCAGATGCCCTCGACCGGCTGTTCACCGGGCGCAAGACACCGCTGAAAGCCGCGCTGCTCGACCAGCGGCTGATCGCCGGACTTGGCAATATCTATGTGTGCGAGGCACTCAACCGGGCGGGCCTGTCGCCGGAGCGGGCCGCCGGCACCCTGGCGGGAACCGCCCGCGGCGCGCGCGAGAGGCGCGAGAGGCTGGCCACCGCCATCCGCGAGGTCATCGCCGAGGCCATCGCGGCGGGAGGGTCCTCCATTTCCGACTATGCGCAGGCCGACGGCTCGCTCGGCTATTTCCAGCATGCCTTTCGTGTCTATGACCGGGCGGGCGCGCCCTGCCCGGCGCCGGGCTGCAGCGGCCAAGTGCGCCGCATTGTGCAATCAGGGCGTTCGACCTTCTTCTGCGCCCGGTGCCAGATATAGGATCGGCTTGCCGCTTGCCGTCGCCGGCAAGCTCAGCTAGCCAAAGGCACAGCCGAGGAGACACGCCATGAAACTCAAGTCCGCCTATGACAACATCATCGCCGAAGTTCATGGCAGGGTCGGGTTGATCCGGCTCAACCGGCCGCAGGCGCTGAATGCGCTCAACTCGGCGCTGATCGCCGATCTCAACCACGCGCTTGAGGTATTCGAAGCCGACGCCGGCATCGGCGCCATCGTGCTGACCGGCTCGGAAAAGGCCTTCGCCGCCGGAGCTGACATCAAGGAGATGCAATCCAAGACCTATATGGATGTCTATCTCAATGACTTCATCGGCAAGTGGGACGAACTCAGCCGCGCGCGCAAGCCGGTGATCGCGGCGGTGGCGGGCTTTGCGCTCGGCGGCGGCTGCGAAATCGCCATGATGTGCGATTTCATCATCGCGGCGGAAACCGCCAAGTTCGGACAGCCGGAGATCAAGCTCGGCGTCATGCCGGGCGCCGGCGGCACGCAGCGTCTCACCCGCTATGTCGGCAAGGCCAAGGCGATGGATCTCTGCCTGACCGGGCGGATGATGGATGCGGCGGAGGCCGAGCGCTGCGGGCTGGTCTCGCGCATCGTGGCGGCGGACCAACTCGTCGCCGAGGCGCTGAAGGCGGCGGAAACCATCGCGTCCATGTCGCTGCCGGCCACCATGATGGTCAAGGAGGCGGTCAACCGCTCGTTCGAAACAACGCTGGCCGAGGGCATCCGCTTCGAGCGGCGCGTGTTCCATTCGATGTTCGCCACCGAGGATCAGAAGGAAGGCATGGCCGCCTTCGCCGAGAAGCGCAAGGCGAACTTCAAGCACGGCTGATCCGCAAGAGCGGCCGGCTGCGGCGCCGATGATCGAGATGCTCGAAGGGCTGTTCGGCCTGCCGCTGGCGACGGTGGCGGTGCTGTTCGCTGTTTCGGTCATTGCCGCGGTCATCGATTCGGTGGCCGGCGGTGGCGGGTTGCTCAACGTGCCGGCGCTGATGCTGGCCGGGCTCGATCCGGTTGCGGCCGTCGGCACCAACAAGATTCAGGGAACCTTCGGCGCTGTCTCGGCCTCGCGGGCCTACTACCGGGCCGGGCTGATCGAGATCCGCGCAATGGGACCGGCCTTTGCCACCGCGCTGGCCGGCGGCGGGCTGGGCGCCGTTTCGGCCCAGGTGGTGCCGCTTGGCTTGCTCAAAACCGCCGTGCCGTTCCTGCTGATCGGCATCGCGCTGTTCGTGGCCTTCTCGCCCAAGCTCAGCGACGATACGACGCGGGCGCGGATGGCCCTGATCCCCTATGCCGTCGCCGCCTGCCTGCCGATCGCCTTCTACGATGGCATCTTCGGCCCCGGGGCCGGCACCTTCCTGTTCATCTCGCTGGTGGCGCTGCTCGGCCAGGGCGTGACGCGCGCGGCGGGCAATGCCAAGTTCCTCAACCTCGGCTCCAATGCCGGGGCGCTGGCCCTGTTCGCCGCCTCGGGCGTGGTCAACTGGCCGCTGGGGCTGGCGCTCGGGCTCGGCTCGATCATCGGCGCGCGCATCGGCGCCGGCGCCGCCCTCCGGCAGGGCGCGCGGCTGATCAAGCCGCTGGTGGTGTGCGTCGCCATCCTGATGGCGCTAAGGCTGATGGTCGATTCCAGCCATCCCATCGGCCTGTGGCTGAGGAGCCACCTTTAGGCGGCCGCAGAGCAGATTCAGACCCTGCAGGTGTTGACGCACCGCCCCAATCGTGTAAGGGACGCGGCATGCGCCGGCGGCAACGTCGGCGTCACCTGTTTTATTGCCGAATTGGGACCGGACGCGCCCACCGAGGCCCGCGACCGACCCGGAGATGGATGAGATGGCGAATACAAAATCTGCCAAGAAGGCCGCCCGCCAAGCCCTGCGCAAGACCGATGTGAACAAGGCTCGCCGCAGCCGCACCCGTACCGCGGTGCGCAAGGTGGAAGAGGCGATCGCCGCCGGCAATCAGGAGGCCGCCGTGGCCGCCCTGCGCGCCGCCGAACCGGAGATGATGCGCGCGGCCCGCTCGGGCGTGATCCACAAGAACAACGCCTCGCGGAAGGTGTCGCGGCTGACCAAGGCGATCAAAGGCCTCAAGGGCTGATCGACCTTACCGACTGACTGACGGGATTGAGCGAACCCCGGCCTGACGGCCGGGGTTTTGCTGTTTGGATCACCAGCTCCCCTGCGACTCAGTGGCGATTTTGCCACCCGCCCCGGGAAATTCATGTCAATCCCCCTAAATTGAAGTTGACTCTCCAATTGCCGAGTCGGCTCGCGATGCGGGTTGTTCCGCTCAGAATTTATCCTTCTAAATCATGATGTTAAATGGCAAGAGGGAATAGCGGTGGAAATCTGCCGACATGCCGAGTTCGATCACGAATTATTTCAGAACAGCCGTTTCGGATGCGAAACCTTCGGCCTCGTGGCGAGTGGGAAACTGGAAATCACATTGCAGTCAACGGGTTGGGAAAATGGCCGGCGGGCGATCGCAAGCCGGTTAACCAAAGCGCAAAAAGCCGGCGCCGCAGCCTGCGGCAAAACCGGTTGCACGGGCATTTTTGAGCCGGTAACACTTTCTTAACGAATGGGCCCTGCCCGTTCATTGTCTCGACATTCGCAGCATTTCCAAACATTGCGTGAAGCGATGGCGGATGCTTTTTGTCGGGATTTGGTTACTGTGAGTAACACATAAGAAGAGCAGATCTCCTTTTGTGTAGCTTTGCTCACAGATTGCCAGACATGGCGCTTTTTTGTGTTCGTGGACTGGATCAATAAAACAGAAGATTGGGCAAGAGACATGAATACGGCCAGCACCGGATCATACAACCTTACCGGATATCGGACATCGCCACCCTGACGGGCGCTTCCGTTACGTTACTTCGCCTTCCCGGTCGCGCCTGGCGCGCCTCATCCGAATGTTTGCCGGAAATCGTATGATCGCCGCTTCTCACAACGCCCTTCCCCATGGCACGCCCCTGCAGGGCGATCCTGGTATCACCGCCCACGGTGATATCTGGGGCCGTGTTCGCACCCGCCTGAGAGCCGAGCTCGGCGAGGATATCTTCGCATCCTGGTTCCAGCGCCTTGATCTGGTCAGCATCGAGGATGGTGTGGCGCATCTGTCGGTGCCGACCCGTTTCCTCAGGAGCTGGCTGCAGGGCCACTATATCGACCGTATCGAAGCGATCTTCACCGAAGAGCTGGCCTCGGTGCGCAAGATTTCCATCCTGCTGCGCGAAGCCGGCCAGCGCCCTGCTCCTCAGCGGCAGGTGGCGCCGGCGACGCAGCTTGCGACAATCGCCGCCCCGCAGCCGGCCGTCGAAACCAGCGCCCCGGTCCTCGCCCCGGTGGTGCCGTTCACCGGGTTGAACCGATCCGCCGAGCAGATGGAAAGCTCGCCGCTCGACAAGCGGCTGGTCTTCTCGACCTTCCAGGTCGGACGCTCGAACATCCTTGCCCATTCTGCGGCGATGCAGGTGGTGCAGGCGGGCAGCAGCGATCTGCCGGTCTACAATCCACTTTTCGTGCACTCCGCGGTCGGCCTCGGCAAGACCCACCTGCTGCAAGCGACCGCGCAGGCGGTCACGGCCAGCGGCCGGCGGGTGATCTATCTGACCGCCGAAAAATTCATGTATGGGTTTGTCGCGGCGCTGCGCAGCCAGACGGCACTGGCGTTCAAGGAAGCGTTGCGGGCCATTGATCTGTTGGTGATCGATGATGCGCAGTTCCTCAACGGCAAGCAGATCCAGCAGGAGTTCTGCCACACACTCAATGCGCTGATCGATGCGGGCAAGCAGGTGATCGTCGCCGCTGACCGGAATCCGGCCGATCTTGAATCGCTCGACGAGCGCATCCAGTCGCGGCTGGCCGGCGGGCTGGTGGTCGAGATCGGCCCGCTTGACGAAGCGCTGCGGCAGAAGGTGCTGGAAGCGCGCATCCAGGCGGCGCGCGTGCGGCTGCCGGGCTTTTCCATCGCTCCCGATGTCGTGGCCCATGTCGCACGGCTGGTCACTGCCAACGGGCGCGACCTTGAAGGGGCGGTCAACCGGCTTCTGGCCTATGCGACGCTGTCGGGCGGTCCGCTCGACATGGAAGCGGCCGAACAGGCGATCCGCGACCTGATCCGCACCCATGAACCGAAAAAGGTGAAGATCGAGGATATCCAGCGCCTCGTCGCCAACCACTATAACGTCAGCCGCGCCGACATCCTGTCCTCGCGGCGCACGGCGACGGTGGTGCGACCGCGACAGATCGCCATGTATCTGGCCAAGCAGCTGACGCTGCGGTCGCTGCCGGAGATCGGCCGGCGTTTCGGCGGGCGCGATCATACGACCGTGCTGCATGCGGTGCGCAAAATCGATGGACTGGTGGCGCGCGACACCTCGCTGGCCGGCGAAATCGAACATCTGAAGCGGATGTTGCAGGAATAGCTGGCAATCCCCAGTTTTTGCGGGGGCGAGGCTTGCAACCCGCTCCGCGAGGCGCCATCGTCTTTACCCCTCATGCGATGGGCCTTGCGCCCTTGGCATAGGGGATGTGTGACGGTTAGCAGCGGACGGCAGGCATGAAGGTTACGATCGAACAGGCAGCGCTTCTCAAGGCGCTGGGGCATGTGTACCGGGTTGTCGAGCGCCGCAACACCATTCCAATCCTGTCCAACGTGCTGATCCGCGCCGAGGAACGGCAACTGTCGCTGAAGGCCACCGACCTCGACATCGAGGTGTCGGAAGCCATCGAGGCGGAGGTCAGCCAGCCCGGCACCACCACCGTGCCGGCGCATGTGTTGCATGACATTGTGCGCAAACTGCCGGACGGCGCGCAGGTGTCGCTCGAACAGTCGGGCGATGGCGCCCAGCTGATGCTGCGCTCGGGGCGCTCGCGGTTCCAGTTGCAGTCGCTGCCGGCGAGCGATTTTCCCGATCTGGCTGCCGGCACGCTGGCGCACCGGTTCGAGGTTGCGGCGAGCGAGCTGCGGCGACTGGTCGAAAAGACCCAGTTCGCCATCTCCACGGAAGAGACCCGCTACTATCTCAACGGCATCTATCTGCACGCCGTGCAGGGCGAAGCCGGCGCCATGCTGCGCGCGGTGGCGACCGATGGGCACCGTCTGGCCCAGTCGGATACGCCTGCCCCGGCGGGCGCTGCCGGCATGCCCAGCGTCATCGTACCGAAAAAGACGGTCGGCGAGATGCAGAAGCTGCTGGCCGAGGCCAGCGGCGACGTGGTGGTCGAGCTGTCGACGGCCAAGATCCGCTTCACCACCGGCTCGGTGGTGTTCACCTCCAAGCTGATCGACGGCACCTTCCCCGACTATGGGCGCGTCATTCCCACCCGCAACGACAAGCGGCTGACGGTGGAACTTGCGGAATTCGCCCGCTCGGTCGACCGGGTGTCGACCATCTCCTCCGAGCGCGGACGCGCGGTGAAGCTGGCGATGGGCGACGGTAAGCTGACGCTGTCGGTCAACAATCCCGATGCCGGACAGGCCACCGAGGAACTGTCGGTCGACTACGAGGATACGCCGCTGGAAATCGGCTTCAACGCCCGCTACCTGCTCGACATCACCCAGCAGCTTGACGGCGACACCGCCCTGTTCAAGCTGGCGGAGGCCGGTTCGCCGACGCTGATCCAGGATCGCGAAGGGGCGGCCTCGCTTTATGTGCTGATGCCGATGCGGGTGTGACCGCCGGCACGCCGCCGGCAGGAGACGGGCGATGGCGGTGAGCTGCCGCATCCACCGGCTGATGCTCAGCGATTTCCGCACCTATGCCGACGCGGACATCGAGGCAGATGCGCCGCTGGTGGCGCTGGCCGGCGACAACGGCGCCGGAAAGACCAATGTGCTCGAAGCGCTGTCGCTGCTGACCCAGGGGCGCGGCCTCAGGCGGGCGGACCTTGCCGACATGGCGCGCAAGGGCGGCGGCGGCGGCTTTGCCGTTTCCGCCGAGGTCGAGGGGGCGCAGGGCGCTGCCAGGCTCGGCACCGGACTGGTGGCGGGCGAAGCCGGGCGGCGCGCCCGCATCGATCGTGAACCTGCGGCCTCGCCGGCGGCCTTTGCCGAACATCTGCGGCTGGTCTGGCTGACGCCGGATCAGGACGGGTTGTTCCGCGCCGCCGCCGGCGAACGGCGCCGTTTTCTCGATCGGCTGGTGCTGGCGATCGACCCGCACCATGGCAGCCGCGTCAGCGCGCTCGAACGGGCCCTGCGGGCACGCAACCGGCTGCTGGAGGATGTGCAGGCGGATCGTCGCTGGCTCGATGCCGCCGAACACGAGGTGGCGGAAATCGCTGTGGCGGTGGCCGCCGCCCGGCGCGAGACCGTCGACCGGCTGATCCAGATCATCGAGGATACCCGCGAGACCGCAGGGGGATTTCCCCATGCCGGGCTGAAACTCGAAGGCGCGCTGGAGGAGCGGATCGGGGGCGAACCCTCCGGGGCCATCGAAGATTGGTACCGGGCAGAACTCGCCTCCGGCCGCGCCCGCGACCGGGCGGCGGGGCGCACGCTGATCGGCCCGCAGGCAAGCGACCTTTCGGTCAGCCACGCCGCCAAGGCGATGCCGGCCAGCCTGTCCTCCACCGGCGAACAGAAGGCGCTGCTGATCGGCCTCATCCTGGCGCAGGCACGGTTGGTGGCGGCGATGACCGGCATGGCGCCGCTGGTGCTGCTCGACGAGGTGGCCGCCCATCTCGATCCCGGCCGGCGCCGGGCGCTGATCGAGGCCCTCGGCGCGCTTGGCGGGCAGGTGTGGATCAGCGGTGCCGATCCGGCCCTGCTCGACGATCTGCCGGCCGGCTCCGCAAAGCTATTGGTGACGCCGGGGAGGATTGCCGCTATGACGGCGGCATGACGCTGTCGGGCCTTCTTGTCTACATATCGGTCTATCTCGTGGCGGTCGCCTCGCCGGGGCCAGGCATCGCGCTCACGGTGGCGCGCTCCATGGGCAAGGGGCTTGATCGGGTCGGCTGGTTTGTCGCGGGCTTTGCGCTGGGCGACAATGTGCTGTTCGCGCTCGCCGCCTCCGGGCTCGCCATCCTGGCGCAGACCTTCGAAGGGGTGTTCACGCTCGTGCGGTTTCTGGGCGTTGGCTATCTCCTGTATCTCGCCTGGCGCATCTGGACGGCGCCGGCCAGACCGATCGACATCGATGCGCAGAATGTGCGCGAGGGGCCGGCGCAGGCGTTCCTGTCGAGCTTCCTGCTGACCCTGGGCAACCCCAAGCCGATCATGTTTTTCCTGTCGATCATGCCGCTGGTGGTCGATGTGCGCTCGATCACGCTCTCGACCTTCGTCACCCTGGCGATCGTCAACATCCTCGTCATCTCGCCGGTGATGCTGGCCTACGCGCTGCTGGCGGACCGGGCGCGACGGCTGTTCCGCTCGGTAGAGGCGGTGCGCCGGCTCAACCGCACGACGGCGGGCGTGATGGCCGGCACCGCGCTGGTGATGGCCACGCGATGAACAGCACATGGCTTCTCGTCGCCGGGGCGCTCGATTTGGTCAATGCCGCTGTGAGCAAGTTCCGAACGCAGGGCAGCGCTTTACCGAAAACATGAAATTGGCGCAGCAAACGGCTATATTTCATTTCCGAATCAATGATCTGACGAAAGCGTGACCTCATGGCCGATCCGGCTCGAGACGAAGCGGCAGAAAATGCCTACGGCGCCGACTCCATCAAGGTTCTCAAGGGCCTTGATGCGGTGCGCAAGCGGCCGGGCATGTATATCGGCGATACCGATGACGGCTCGGGCCTGCACCATATGGTCTACGAGGTGGTCGACAACGCCATCGATGAGGCGCTGGCCGGCCATGCCGATGTCGTCACGGTGACGCTGAATGCCGATGGGTCCTGCACGGTCACCGACAATGGTCGCGGAATTCCCACCGATATCCACTCCGAAGAAGGGGTTTCGGCGGCGGAAGTGATCATGACCCAGCTGCATGCGGGCGGAAAGTTCGACCAGAACTCCTACAAGGTCTCGGGCGGCCTGCACGGGGTCGGCGTCTCGGTGGTCAATGCCCTGTCGAAGTGGCTGAAGCTGACGATCTACCGCAACAACCAGATTCACGAGATGGAATTCAGCCACGGCGATGCGGTGGCCCCACTCAGGGTTACCGGCCCGGCGCCCGGCAGGAAGGGCACGGAAGTCACCTTCCTGCCCAGCCTCGACACGTTCAAGACCGTGACCGAGTTCGATTATGCGACGCTTGAGCACCGGCTGCGCGAACTCGCCTTCCTCAATTCGGGCGTGCACATCGTGCTCACCGACCGTCGGCATGCCGACATCAAGCGGCAGGAGATGCGCTACGAAGGCGGGCTCGAAGCCTTCGTGCGCCACCTCGATCGCACGAAATCGCCGCTGATCGGCAAGCCGATCATGATTCGCCGCGAGCAGGACGGCATCACGGTGGAGGCGGCGCTGTGGTGGAACGACAGCTACCACGAGAACGTGCTGTGCTTCACCAACAACATCCCGCAGCGCGACGGCGGCACGCATCTGGCCGGCTTCCGTGGCGCGCTGACCCGGCAGGTCACCGGCTATGCGGAGAGCTCGGGCATCGCCAAAAAGGAAAAGGTCTCGATGACCGGCGACGACTGCCGCGAGGGGCTGACCTGCGTGCTCTCGGTCAAGGTGCCGGACCCAAAATTCTCCTCGCAGACCAAGGACAAGCTGGTCTCCTCCGAAGTGCGGCCCGTGGTGGAAAGCGTGTGCAACGAGGCGCTCTCAACCTGGCTTGAGGAAAACCCGGCCGAGGCGAAGGTTGTGGTCGGCAAGGTGGCGCAGGCCGCGGCGGCGCGCGAGGCGGCGCGCAAGGCGCGCGAGATGATCCAGCGCAAGGGCGCTCTCGACATTGCGTCACTGCCCGGCAAGCTGGCTGATTGCCAGGAACGCGACCCGTCCAAATGCGAACTGCTGCTGGTCGAGGGCGATTCGGCCGGCGGCTCGGCCAAACAGGGCCGCGACCGGCTCTATCAGGCCGTGCTGCCCCTGCGCGGCAAGATCCTCAATGTCGAGCGCGCGCGCATGGACCGCATGCTGTCGAGCCAGGAGATCGGCACGCTGATCACCGCGCTGGGCACCGGCATCGGTCGCGACGAGAACCAGCAGCACCGGTTCAACATCGAGAAGCTGCGCTATCACAAGATCATCATCATGACCGACGCGGATGTGGACGGCAGCCACATCCGCACCCTGCTGCTGACCTTCTTCTTCCGGCAGATGCCGGAGGTGATCGAGCGCGGGCATCTCTACATCGCCCAGCCGCCGCTGTTCAAAGCGCTCCGTAGCAAGTCCGAGCAGTATCTGAAGGACGAAAGGGCGCTGGAGGAATACCTCATCGCCGGCGGCCTCGACGGGGCGGTGCTCAAGCTCGACAGCGGCGAGGAACGCGCCGGTGCCGACCTGCGCCGCACCATCGACGAGGCGCGGCTGATGCGTCAGATCATGTCCGGCCTGCATTCGCGCTACGATCGCAGCATCATCGAGCAGGCAGCGATCGCCGGCGCGCTGCGTCCGGTAGATGAGGACGACGCCGGCGGTGCCGCGACGCTCGCCGCCGACATCGCGCGGCGGCTCGATGCGCTGTCGGATCCGCTGGAGCGGGGCTGGCAGGGCGAAGTGCAGGGCGACAGCCTGGTTTTCTCGCGCACGGTGCGCGGCGTGAAGCAGGCGGCGACGCTTGATGCCTCGCTGCTGGCCTCTGCCGAAGCGCGCCGGCTCAACGATCGCGCGGGCTCCTTGCGCGAAAGTTATGCCGCGCCGGCCAAGCTCATCCGCAAGAACGACGAGACCCAGATTGCCGGGCCGCTCGGGTTGTTCGACGCCATCACCGGGGCGGGGCGCAAGGGCGTTACCCTGCAGCGCTACAAAGGCCTCGGCGAGATGACCGCGCAGCAGCTTTGGGAAACGACGCTGGACCGCAACGTCCGCTCGCTGCTGCAGGTACGGGTGAAGGAAGTGGATGCCGCCGACAACATCTTCGTCAAGCTGATGGGCGATGTGGTCGAGCCGCGACGCGAGTTCATCCAGGACAACGCGCTCAACGTCGCCAACCTCGACATCTGATACCAAAGACCCCGTATGCTGATGCATGGGGCCTTTGAAAGAACCTGAATTTATCAAAGATATTCAATGGTTTGATAGATTCAGGACAGAATCCCAAAGAGTCATTCTCAGTGACCCTTGGTATGAGCGGGGATCACTTTGTAAGAGCGGGGATCACTCCTCGCGCGGTCGGCTGGCGCGCAGCTTCTTGACACCGGCGCGACCTTTTTTCTCGGTCAGCCGGCGTTCGACGGAAGCCTTGGTGGGGCGCGTCGCCCGGCGCTTGGGCGGCGGCGGGGCGGCGGCCTCGCGCATCAGCGCCACCAGCCGATCGATCGCATCCTGCCGGTTCATCTCCTGGGTGCGGAAACGATCCGCCGTCAGCACCAGCACCCCGTCGCGGGTCAGCCGCCGCCCGGCCAGCGCCATCAGCCGCACCGCCACCGCATCGGGCAACGCCCGCGAGCGGCGCACGTCGAAGCGCAGTTGCACGGCGGAAGCGACCTTGTTGACGTTCTGCCCGCCGGGACCGGAGGCGCGCACGAAGGAAAGCTCGATTTCCTTCTCATCGAGGGCAATGTCGGCCGTTACCTCGATCACGGCTCAATACCCCCGCGACCGGTCGACCGGGTGGATCGGCGGCCGGCCCGCCTCAAAAACCGCAATCTCGGCGAGGATCGCGGCTGTGACCGCCTCCGGCATGGAGTCTGCGGCGGCATGCGGAGTGACCAGCACGTTCGGCAGGTCCCAGTAGGGACTGTCCGCCGGCAGCGGCTCGGTGGTGAATACGTCGAGCGAAGCGCCGGCAAGGGCGCCCGAGCGCAGCGCCGCCACGACATCGGCATCGTTGACCGCATCGCCGCGCCCGGCATTGACCAATACCGGGCCGCCGAGCGGACCGGGCCGGCGCAGCCGGTTAATCAGTATACTGTCGATCAGCCCGCGCGTTTGCGGGGTGGAGGGCAGCAGGTTGACCAGAATATCGGTGGCGCCAAGGAACACAGGCAGGCCATCGGCGCCGTGGAAGGCCGGAAAATCAAGCCCAGCGCGCGGCGCCCTGCCCCAGCCGATCACCGAAAACCCCACCGCCTTGAGCCCGGCGGCGCAGGCGGCGCCCATCTCGCCGACGCCGAGCAGGCCCACTGTCACCTCGCGCGCCGCCGGCTGGTCCTGCGGTTTCCAGACCCGGTCGCGCTGTTGGCGCGCATAGGTGCCCATCTGGCGGAAATGCCAGAGCGCATGCAGCACCACATATTCGACCATGCGGCCGGTGAGGTCCGGATCGACGATGCGGGTGATGGGGACACCGGCCGGCGGGTCGGCGGCCAGAATGCTGTCCACCCCGGCGCCCGGACAGAGGATCAGCAGCGGCTCTGGAATGCGGCGGAACAGGTCCGGCACCGGCCGCCAGCACGACAGGTAGAACCGCGCCGGCAGGGGCTGATCGAGACTTTCGAGCCCGATAACCTCCCGGTCCGGCGCAGCGGCGCGGAACCGCTCCAGCCAGGGCGCCATGTTCCAGTGGTTGTAGGAGACGACAAGAGGGGGGCGGGCAACGGTCATTGATGCAACGGTCTCGGCGGTTGTTGGCGGTCATGCTATCCTTGAAGCGGCAAGGGAGACAAACATGAATCGCGATGTGCTGGCGCGACGGATCGATCAAGGCTGCGGGCGCGCTCCCGCCGATCTCGTCATCACCAACGGCCGTTTTCTCGATCTGGTCAGCGGCGAACTGGTCGCCTCCGACATCGCGATCTGCGGCGATACCATCGTCGGCACCTATGGCACCTACGAGGGGCGCGAGGTAATCGATGCGGGGGGGCGCATCGTCGTGCCGGGCTTTGTCGACACGCATACCCATGTCGAATCCTCGCTGCTGACCCCGCACGAATTCGACAGTTGCATACTGCCCTATGGCGTCACCACGGTCATCTGCGATCCGCATGAGATTGCCAACGTAGTAGGGGCAGAAGGCATCCGCTACTTCCTGGATTGCGCTGAAACGCTGGTCATGGATCTGAGGGTCAACCTGTCCAGTTGCGTGCCCGCCACGCATCTGGAGACCGCGGGCGCGCGGCTCGATGCCGCCGATCTTGTCGCCCTGCGCGACCATCCCAAGGTAATCGGGCTGGCCGAGTTCATGAATTTTCCCGGTGTCATCCACAAGGATGCGGGCTGCCTCGCCAAGCTCGCAGCCTTCGCCGGCGGACATATCGACGGGCATGCGCCGCTGTTGCGAGGCAAGGATCTCAACGGCTATCTGGCCGCCGGCATTCTGACCGATCACGAATGCACCAGCGCCGAGGAAGCGCGCGAAAAACTGTCGAAGGGTATGCGCATCCTGATCCGCGAAGGGTCGGTGTCGAAGGATCTGCATGCGCTTGCGCCGATCCTCAATGAGCGCACCGCGCCATTCTGCGGCTTCTGCACCGATGATCGCAACCCTCTCGATGTGGCGGAGGAAGGCCATCTCGACTTTCTCATCCGCACCGCCATCACACTCGGCGTGCCGCCGCTCGCCGCCTATCGCGCCGCCTCGTGGTCGGGGGCGCGCATCTTCGGCCTCGACGATCGCGGGTTGATCGCCCCGGGCTGGCGGGCCGATCTCACCCTGATCGATGCTCTTGAAAGCTGCCGGGTGTCGGATGTCATCGCGGCCGGGCGGCGGCTCACCCCCGCGCTGTTTGCGGCGCGGCGCAGCGTGCCGCCGGTGGGGCGCCACTCGATGAAGGCGCGCATCGTGACGGCGGCGGATTTCCGCGTGGCCGGGCGGGCCGGCGCGATGCCGGTGATCGGCGTCATCCCCGGCAAGATCATCACCGAGCATCTTTCCCTGGCGCTGCCGCAGGCGGGGGGCGAGACTCGGATCGACCTCAAGCAGGACGTGGTGAAAGTCGCGGTGGTGGAGCGGCATGGCCGGTCCGCACCCGGCGAAGGCATCGGGCGCGGGTTCGTCAAGGGCTTCGGCATGCAGCGGGGCGCCATCGCCTCGTCGGTCGGCCACGACAGCCACAATATCTGCGTGGTCGGCGCCGACGATGCCGATATGGCGACGGCGGCCAATCGGCTCGGCGCCATCGAGGGCGGGTTCGTGGTGGTGGAAGCCGGCAAGGTGCTGGCCGAACTTGCCCTGCCGGTCGCGGGCTTGATGAGCCTTGAGAGCCGCGACGGCGTCAGGGACAAGCTGGTGGAGTTGCGTGCGGCGGCCAGGAGCCTCGGCGTCACGCTGGCCGAGCCCTTCCTGCAGGTCGCCTTCCTGCCGCTGCCGGTGATCCCGCATCTGAAGATCTCGGATCTTGGCCTTGTCGATGTCGACGCATTCCAACTGATCGAGGCTTGATATCGAGCCGGATGGCGTGGCATCAGGGCAGCTTCGCTTTTCAAAAAGGATAGACCATGTCTTCCGCTCCCGTGCCGATGATCGAGCATTTCTCGGCTGTTTCGGACCGTTACGACGGCATCATCTGCGACGTCTGGGGTGTGCTGCACAATGGCGAGCGGGTGACGCGGGAAGCTGCCGATGCGCTCGCCGCCGTGCGCCGGCGCGGTGTGAAGGTGGTGATGCTGACCAATGCGCCGCGCATGCCGGCCAATGTAGCCCAGTTCATCGACCAGCTTGGCGGAGCGCCCGAGGCGTTCGACGCCATCATCGCCTCGGGCGGGGTGACGCGCGATCTCATCGCGGCGGAAGGCGACCGGCGCTATCACCACATCGGCCCGGCGCGTGATACCAACATCTTCGCCGGCCTCGCCGCCCGGCCAGCCCTGCTCGCGGAAGCCGATTATGTGGTCTGCACCGGCCTTCATGACGACGAGACCGAGACCGCACAGACCTACCGGCCGCAGCTCGACATCATGCTGAAGCGCGGACTGACGATGATCTGCGCCAACCCCGACATCGTGGTGGAGCGCGGGCACCGGCTGATCCCCTGCGCGGGCGCCATCGCCGAACTTTACGAGACGATGGGCGGCCGGGTCACCTGGGTCGGCAAGCCGCACCAGCTCGTCTATGACATCGCCCGGCGCGAGATCGAGCGGCTCGTCGGCCGGCCGGTCGAAAAGAAGCGGCTGATCGGCATCGGCGATGCGCTACGCACCGATGTGGCCGGCGCTGTCGGCTACGGCATCGACTGCCTGTTCGTGCTCGACGGCATCCATTCGGCGGAACTGGGGCCGCTTGGCCGCGACTACTCACCGGCCGCGGTCAGCGCGTTTGTGGAAAAATCGCCGCTGCGGCCTACCTATACGACGGTGCGGCTGAGGGACTAGTCCCCCTGCAAGCGAAGCGGTTCAGATCTGAATAAATGAAACAAAGAGATACGGCGTTTTCGATGGCGGCAGCGCCATCGATGCGCCGCGGCGCTCAGGCCGCCCGCAAGGTCTCGATCTTGGCGCGCAGGGTGCCTTTGGTGAACGGCTTGACCAGATAGCTGCTCGCTCCGGCGCGCAGCGCGGCCATGATGAAATCGGTCTTGCTCTCGGCGGTGACCATCAGGAACGGCAGATCGCGCCGGCAGTCACCGGCCCTGACCCGACACAGCAGGTCGTAGCCGGACATGGGCTGCATGTTCCAGTCGGAGATGACAAGATCATAGGAACGTTCGGCAAGCCGGTGCAGGGCGGTTGCGCCGTCGGGTGCGGTATCGACATCGGTCACACCCAGTTCGGCAAGCTGCCGGCGCAGGATGCGGTGCATCGTCGTGTTGTCATCTACCAGAAGGACCGACATGGCCCCGCACAGCTCCATCGCTGGCTGCCCTCCCTTGTCCGCTGCCGGCAACAAGGCCGTAGCACTGCCCCAAAACGAGCTTATGGCAGGCAGCTTTCGGAAAACTTAAGCGATACCGGGGTTGAAACCCGCCCCGGTTTGGTCGAAAGACAGTCAGACCTCGACACCTCCTGAAATGACGGCCCTTTGATGCCGCTAAGCTTCCTGCGTCTTGCCGATCCGATGGCCCTGCCGGCCGCGCTCAAGCACCCTGTGGTTGCCATCGGCAACTTCGATGGCGTGCACCTTGGCCATCAGTCGCTGTTCGCCGAGGCGATCGCTCTGGGGCGCAGGCTCGGCCGGCCGGCGGCGGCGCTGACTTTCGATCCGCATCCGCGCGCCTTCTTCCGGCCGGATGCGCCCTCGTTCCGGCTGACCCCGCCCGATCTGCAGGCCGAGCGCTTCGCGGCCGCCGGTCTTGCCGGCGCCATCACGCTCACCTTCGATGCCGCGCTCGCCGGCCAGCCGGCCGAAGCGTTCGTCGACGACACATTGATCGGCCGTCTCGGCATTGCCGGCGTGGTGGTGGGGGCGGACTTTCACTTCGGCAAGGGACGCGGCGGCACTCCCGAGTTCCTCAAGGAGATGGCGGCGCAGCGCGGCTTCGTCCTGCGCATGGTCGATCAGGTGTTTCTCGACGGCGCGCCGGTTTCCTCGACCCGCGTGCGGGCGGCGCTGGAAGCGGGCGATCCTCTCCTTGCCGCCCGGCTGCTCGGCTATCCCTTCACGGTGCGCGGGCCGGTCCTGCACGGGGCCAAGCGCGGTCGCACGCTCAGTTATCCGACCGCCAACATGGCACTGGAGCCGGGCTGCCGGCTCCGGCAGGGCGTCTATGCGGTTCACGTGACGATCGACGGCGCCCGCCGGGAGGGCGTCGCCAGTTTCGGCAGCCGGCCGATGTTCGACAACGGCGCGGCGCTGCTCGAAACCCATGTGTTCGATTTTTCCGGCGACCTCTACGGCAAGACGATCGAAGTGGCGCTGGTCCATTATCTCCGGCCCGAAGCGACGTTCACCGATGTCGATGCGCTGATCCGTCAGATGGATGCGGACAGCGTGGAAGCGCGGGCGCTGCTGGCGGCAACGAAAATCTGATGCCCCCGCTTTGAATTCCTCCGCCGCCTTGCTATGACGGGCCATGATTTTTGTGCACCGCATCGCGCGAATTAGCCTCCCGGCCTGACGCTGAGCGTATCGCTCGCGCAGGACCGGGACTTTGCACGCTGCTTTTTTGCCTTTCCGGTGCCGCCGCACCCTACCCCTGAGATTTTCCGATGACCGAGCCGACCAAGGACTACAGCAAGACGCTGTTTCTGCCCGAGACCTCGTTTCCCATGCGTGCCGGCCTGCCGCAGATGGAGCCGACAATTCTCGACCGCTGGGTGAAGAACGACCTCTACGGCCAGTTGCGCAAAGCGGCGAAGGGCCGGGCGAAGTTCGTGCTGCACGACGGGCCGCCCTATGCCAACGGCAACATCCACATCGGCCATGCGCTCAACAAGATCCTCAAGGACATGGTGACGCGCTCGCAGCAGATGGCGGGGTTCGATTCCAACTACGTGCCGGGCTGGGATTGCCACGGCTTGCCGATCGAATGGAAGATCGAGGAGGAATATCGCGCCAAAGGCCGGGAGAAGCCGGATTTCGCGGACGGAACCGCCATCAACGCTTTCCGCAAGGAGTGCCGCGCCTTTGCCGAGCACTGGCTTGGCGTGCAGCGCGAGGAATTCAAGCGCCTCGGCGTCGTCGGCGACTGGGACAATCCCTATTCGACGATGGCCTTCCATGCCGAGGCGCAGATCGCCCGCGAGATCATGAAATTTGCCGAGAACGGCCTGCTCTATCGCGGCTCCAAGCCGGTGATGTGGTCGGTCGTTGAAAAGACCGCGCTGGCGGAAGCCGAGGTCGAATATCACGACCACCAGAGCGACACCGTGTTCGTGGCGTTTCCCGTTTCAGGTGCGACGCCGGCCCTCGCGGGTGCTTCTGTCGTCATCTGGACGACCACGCCGTGGACGCTGCCGGGCAACCGCGCCATCTGTTATTCGCACCGCATCGGCTACGGCCTCTACGAGGTGACGGCCAACGAGCGGCCGTTCGGCCCCAAGGTCGGCGCGCGCTACATCCTCGCGCGGTCGCTGGCCGACAGCATGGCGCAGGCCGCGAAGATCAGTCTCGAACATCGCGCCGATGTGCCAGCAGAAGCGCTGAAGGGCGCCACCTGCGCCCATCCGCTCGCCGCGTTCGATCCGTTCTATTCCTTCCCCGTGCCGTTGCTCGACGGCGATCACGTCACCGACGACGCCGGCACCGGCTTTGTCCATACCGCGCCGGGCCACGGCCGCGAGGACTTCGACATCTGGATGGCTTCGGGCAAGATGCTGGCCCAGCGCGGCATCGATCCTGCAATCCCCTACACCGTCGATGCGGATGGTGCCTTCACCTCCGATGCGCCGGGGTTCACCGGCGAGCGGGTGCTGACCGACGAAGGCAGCAAGGGCGGCGCCAACGAAGCGGTCATCAAGGCGCTGATCGGCACCGGGACACTGGTGGCGCGCGGCCGCCTCAAGCACCAGTATCCGCATTCGTGGCGGTCGAAAAAGCCGGTGATCTTCCGCAACACGCCGCAGTGGTTCATCGCCATGGACCGGCCGTTCGACAAGGGACCGAGCCTTAGGCAGGTCTCGCTCGATGCCATCCGGCAGACGCGCTGGGTGCCGGCGGCTGGTGAGAACCGCATCACCGGGATGATCGAGAACCGGCCGGACTGGGTGGTCTCGCGCCAGCGCGCCTGGGGCGTGCCGATCACGGTGTTCGTGCATAAGCAGACCGGTGCGATCCTCAGGGATTCCGCGGTCAACGGGCGCATCGCCGAAGCGTTCGAGACCGAAGGCGCCGATGCCTGGTTCGCCGACAAGGACGGCAGCCGCTTCCTCAGGCCCGAGCATGACCCGGCCGATTTCGACAAGGTCAACGACGTGCTCGATGTGTGGTTCGATTCAGGCTCGACCCATTCCTACGTGCTGAATACGCCGAAGCACTTCCCCGGCCTTGCCGATGTCAACCGCAAGGTGGACGGCGGCGCCGATACGGTGATGTATCTCGAAGGCTCGGACCAGCATCGCGGCTGGTTCCACTCTTCGCTGCTAGAAAGCTGCGGCACACGCGGACGGGCGCCATTCGACGTGGTGCTGACGCATGGGTTCTGCCTCGACGAGAAGGGGCAGAAAATGTCGAAATCGCTCGGCAACGTGGTGGCGCCGCAGGCCGTCATCAAGGAATCGGGCGCCGATATCCTCAGGTTGTGGGTGGCGGCTTCCGACTATTCGGATGATCTCAGGATCGGCGAGCACATCCTGAAAACCTTCGTCGAGACCTACCGCAAGCTGCGCAACACCTTGCGCTGGATGCTGGGCTCGCTCGCCCATTTCCGGCCGGGCGATGCGGTGGCGCATGCCGCGATGCCGGAACTTGAGCGGCTGATGCTGCACCGGCTCGCCGAACTCGACGCAGAGGTGCGCCCGGCCTATGCCGCCTTCGACTACAAGAAGGTGGTGGCGGTGCTGGCCCAGTTCATGAACACCGAACTGTCGGCCTTCTATTTCGACATCCGCAAGGACACGCTCTACTGCGATCCGGCGTCCAGCCTGACCCGGCGGGCCGCCCTCACGGTCATTGACCGGCTGTTCGAGACGCTGACCGTCTGGCTCGCCCCGATCCTGTGCTTTACTTCAGAGGAAGCCTGGCTGGCGCGGCATGGCGAGGACGCCGGCACGTCGGTGCATCTCCAGCAATTCCCGAACGTTCCGGCCGCGTGGCGCGACGAGGCACTTGCCGCCAAGTGGGAAAAGGTGCGGGCCGTTCGCCGCGTGATCACCGGCGCACTGGAGATCGAGCGGGCGCAGAAGCGCATCGGCTCGTCGCTGGAATCGGCGCCGCGCGTGTTCATTGCCGATGCCGGCCTCAGGGAGGCGCTGGCCGGCGTCGATCTTGCCGAGGTCTCCATCACCTCCGGCATCACCGTGATGGAGGGTGAGGGACCGGCCGAGGCCTTCCGCCTTGCCGAGGTGGCGGGCGTCGCGGCGGTGCCGGCGCGGGCGGGCGGGGTGAAGTGCGCCCGGTCGTGGAAATATTTCAATCCCGCGACCGCCGATCCCGCCTATCCCGAGGTGACGCCGCGCGATGCGCGGTCCCTGCGTGAACGAAACGAGGGCGCGGCGTGACGGGGCGCCGCCGCCTGCCGTTCCGCATCGGCCTGATCGTGGCACTGGTGATCCTGGTGCTCGATCAGGCCTCCAAGCTCTACCTCCTGCACTGGGTTGGCCTGCCCTCGCGCTATCCGATCGCGCTCGCCTCGTGGTTCGACCTGACGGTGGTGTGGAACCGCGGCATTTCATATGGCCTGTTCCAGCAGGAGAGCGACCTGGGTCGTTGGCTGCTTACCGGTTTTCAGGTGGTCGCGGCGCTGGCGCTCTCAATCTGGATGTGGCGCACGCACGGCAAGGCGACCGCGGTGGGACTTGGGCTGATCGTCGGCGGAGCCATCGGCAATGCCATCGACCGGGCGCTCTATGGCGCGGTTTTCGATTTTGCCCATATCCATGTCGGCAGCTTCAGCTGGTATGTGTTTAACCTTGCCGATGCGGCGATCGTCGCAGGCGTGCCGTTGCTGCTATACCCGGAGCCGAAATCCGGCTAGTGTGCCGCCAAATTGCCTGAATGCGGGGCTAAGAGCCGCATCCTGGGTGTTGTGTCGATGAACGGGGAACAGGGATGATGCCGGCAGCAAAAGCGCGGATTTTCCTCATGGCAGTCATGGTTTCGGCGGGGGCAGCAAGCCCGGCGCTGGCGCAGAAAGACCCGCTCGACGAGGTGCTGATGTCGATCGGCATTGTCCCGCGCGATCGCGATCCGATCGATTACCGGGAGCGGGCGCCGCTGGTGGTGCCGCCGGCGGGCACCGGCCTCAGGGCGCCGGAAAGCACCAACCGCGGCGGTGCCTGGCCGAACGACCCCGATATTGCAGCGCGCAAGGCCAAGGCGAACGAGCCGCGCTGGAACGGCGTGCCGGCGAGCGAACGTGACTTCCAGCGTGGTGCACTGGTCGGGCCGGATGTCGGCCAGCGGCGCAGCGCGCGGGCGGGCGTGCCCACGGTCGGGACCAGCGTCGGCAACGAGCGCGACGTGGTCCGCGCGGTGACGCCCGAGCAGATGCGCCAGCTGATGGCCACAGCCAACGACTCCAACTCCGCCCCGACCGGGGTGGAGCCGCAGCGCCAGTATCTGACCGAGCCGCCGAAGGGCTATCGCCGCGCCGCCCCCGGCGCGCCGGTGCGCGCATCGGTGGAACCGATGCCGCCGCCCAACGATCAGGTCGAAATCAACGTCCTGCGGCCAAGCCGGTAATTTCCCGACCTGTCGAGCGACTTGCGGCCGGCAGGCATTTCCGGCTGAAATGGTTGTGAGTCGCCCGCCTTGCAGGCAGGGCCGGAACGCCCTGCCTCATCGGCGGGCGATGAGGCCACCGCCAGAACCGATGAACGTCAAGGGTAAGCCCCGTGAAAGATCAGGCCCATTCGTCGCTCAGCCATTTCCAGCTTGCCAACGGCATGGACGTGGTGGTCATTCCGGACCGGCGGGCACCGGTGGTTACCCACATGGTCTATTACCGCAACGGCGCCGCCGACGATCCGATCGGCCGGTCGGGCATCGCGCATTTTCTCGAACATCTGATGTTCAAGGGCACGGAGCGGCATCCGGACGGGGTGTTTTCGGAGATCGTTGCCGATCTCGGCGGGCAGGAGAACGCCTTCACCGGCCACGACTACACCGCCTATTACCAGCGCGTGGCGAGCGAGCATCTCGAAACGGTCATGGATCTCGAAGCCGACCGGATGAGCAATCTGGCGCTCGACGAGAAGCAGGTCCTGTCCGAGCGCGACGTCATTCTCGAAGAGCGCAAGATGCACGTGGATGCCGATCCCGGCGCCCAGCTCTATGAATCGCTGCAGGCCACGCTGTTCACCCATCACCCCTACGGCACGCCGATCATCGGCTGGGAGCACGAGATCGCCAAGCTCGGGCGCGAGGATGCGCTGGCTTACTATCGCCGGTTCTACACACCGGAGAACGCCATCCTGATCGTTGCCGGCGATATCACCGAGGACAGGGTGCGTGCGCTGGCGGAAAAGACCTACGGCACGGTTGCCCGCCGCAACGATGCGCCCCAACGCGCCCGCCCGCAGGAGCCGCCGGCGCGCACCGAGCGGCTGGTGACGCTCAGCGATGCCAAGGTGGAGCAGCCTGCGGTCTATCGCATGTATCCCGCTCCCTCGCATCCGACCGCGCCGGGCAACGACGCCTATGCGCTCGAAGTTCTTTGCCAGCTCGTTGCCGGCTCAAGCACCAGCGTGATGTACAAGGAACTGGTGGTGAACCGCGGCCTCGCAGTCGATGTGTCGAGCTGGTATCGCAATGATGCGGTGGACCAGACCTACTTCGGACTGCATGCGGCGCCGCGCGATGGCGTTGACCTCGAAACGCTTGATGCGGCGATTGACGCACTGATCGCCCAGATCACGGTGGAAGGATTCGCCGATACGGCACTGGCGCGGGCGCGGACCCGGCTCATCGCCGATCTCATCTATGCCCAGGACAACCAGGCGCATCTGGCGCGCATGTATGGGGCGGTTCTGGCCACCGGCGGCAGCATCGCCGATGTCCGGGAATGGCCGGCCAAGATCGAGGCGGTGACGATGGACGACATCAAGCGCGTCGCCGCGACCTATCTTGACCGCCGCTCCCTCGTGCGCGGCCATCTCCGGAAGGCGGCCTGACCCATGGCACGCAGCAAGACCAAGGCGCCGGTGGCGCCGCAGACCCACATCCAGCGCGTGTTTTCTCCGGCCGGCATCGAAGCCTGGCTGGTCGAGGATTACACGGTTCCGATCATCTCGATGGACTTTGCCTTCGTCGGCGGCGGCGCGCTCGACCCCAGGGACAGCGCCGGGCTGAGTTACCTGATGGCCGGCCTGTTCGAGGAAGGCGCCGGGCCGTTTGATGCGCAGGAATTTCAGGAAAGGCTTGAGGACAAGGCGATCGAACTCTCCTTTTCCTCCAACCGGGACCGGATCGAAGGCAGCCTGCGCACGCTCGACCGCAATGCCGATCAGGCATTCGAGATGCTGGCGCTGGCGCTCAATCAACCGCGTTTCGATGACGAGGCGATCGAGCGGGTGAAAGCACAGATGCTTTCTGGCCTGAAGCGCGAGGAAACTGACCCGGAGGCGATGGTCTGGCGGGCGTTGCGGGCCCGTGCCTATGGCGAGCACCCCTATGGTCGCGGCGACAAAGGCACGCCGGCCAGCCTCGCCGCCATCTCCCGGCAGGCGATCAGCGGCGCCCATGCCAACCGGCTGCAGCGGTCGGCGCTGAAGGTGGCGGTGGTGGGCGCGATCGACGCACCCCGACTGGGGCGGGCGCTCGACCGGGTGTTCGGCGCGCTGCCGGCGCAGACGGTGCAAGCGGTGATCCCCGATGTGGTGGCCGGCGGCCTTGGTTCGATCGTCATCAGCGATCTCGCCGTGCCGCAATCGACCCTCGGCCTGGCGCGCCCCGGCATTGCCCGCCGCGATCCCGATTTCATGGCGGCCTTCGTCGTCAACCACATCCTCGGTGGTGGCTCGTTCACCTCGCGGCTGTGGACGGAGGTTCGCGAGAAGCGTGGCCTGGCCTACTCGGTGTGGTCGCAGCTTTCGACCTCGCGGCATGCGGCGATGTTCCTGGCTGGCACGGCCACCTCGAACGAGCGGGTCGGCGAATCGCTCGCCATCATCCGGTCAGAAATTCTGCGAATGGCCGAGAAAGGGCCGACGCGCAGCGAGCTCAAACGCGCGCTGCAATATCTGATCGGCTCCTACGCATTGAGGTTCGACACGTCGCGCAAGATCGCCGCGCATCTGGTGGAAATCCAGGTCGAGGATCTCGGGATCGACTATATTGCCATGCGCAACGCGCGTATGGCCGAAGTGTCGCTGGACGATACCCGACGCGCCGCCAAGCGTCTGTTCGGCGATGGCGCCCTGCTGGTCTCGGTGGCGGGCCGCCCGCAGGGCATCGCGGCCGTTTGAACTGGGAGAGACCTTGTGAGCCTTGAAGCCGATTTCCTGATTGACCGCCGGCGCCTCAGGCGCAAGCTCACGCTGTGGCGGGTTCTCGCCTTCGTTGCCGCGGCGGGTGCCGTGGTGGCGCTCGGTCTGATGAGCGGCGGCAAGGACCTGATCGAGGCGCAATCGAGCCACGTGGCGCGGCTGACCCTCTCCGGCCTGATCACGGTGGACAAGCCGACGCTGGAGGCCATCCGCCGGGTAAAGGACAGCAAGTCTGCCGTCGCCGCCATCGTGTCGATCAACAGCCCCGGCGGCACCACCACCGGATCGGAGGCGATCTATCGCGAGTTGCGCGATCTTGCCGCCGCCAAGCCGACGGTGGCCGTGGTCTCCGGCACGGCGGCTTCCGGCGCCTATGTGGCTGCGCTCGGCACCGAGCGGATCATCGCGCCGGAGACCGCGCTGGTCGGCTCGATCGGCGTGATCATCCAGTATCCGAATTTCGTCAAAATCCTCGACACGCTCGGCGTGAAGGTTGAGGCCGTGCGCTCCAGTCCGCTCAAGGCGCAGCCGAGCGGTGTCGAGCCGACCCCGCCGGAAGCGCGGCAGGCGCTGGAAGCTTCGGTTGCCGATTCCTACGACTGGTTCAAGGGGCTGGTCAAAGATCGACGCAAGCTGTCCGGCGCCGACCTCGACAAGGTGGTGGACGGGCGCGTGTTCACCGGCCGGCAGGCATTGCCGCTCCGTCTGATCGACGAGATCGGCAGCGAAAAAGAGGCACTGGCCTGGCTGGAAAAGGACAAGGCACTGGCCAAGGACCTCAAGGTGCGCGACTACAAGCGCATCAATCCCGATGACAAATTGGGGCTGTTTTCGCTGGCTTCCGGCACGGCCGCCCTGTTCGGCTATGACCGTGCGGCGGCAGCTTTGGCGACGACAGGGCGCGGCATCGAGGCGCAGTCGCTTGACGGGCTGTTGTCCATCTGGCAGCCTCAGGGCGAAAACTGACGCGTTTTCAACAAATTATTGAACGATAAGGAGCGCCCCATGATCAAGTCGGAGCTGGTGATGAAGATCGCGGAGCAAAATCCGCATCTTTACCTGCGCGACGTCGAGAACATGGTCAACGCCATCCTCGATGAGATCGTGGAAGCGCTCAAGCGCGGCGACCGGGTGGAACTGCGCGGCTTTGGCGCGTTTTCCGTCAAGCAACGCGATGCGCGCGTCGGGCGCAACCCGCGCACCGGCACCAAGGTGGCCGTGGCAGAAAAGGTTGTGCCCTATTTCAAAAGCGGCAAGGAAATGCGCGTGCGCCTCAACCGCACGCCACCTCGGGCCCGAAAGGCATAAGGGGGTTCATGATGGCGTTCCTGCGCCTTATCGTTCTTGCGCCGGTGGCGGTCATCATCGTGATGCTGGCGATGGCCAATCGCGCGCCGGTCGCGCTTTCGTTCGATCTGACCGGGAGCGATGCACAGACGCTCACCGTGCCGCTGTTCGTCGCGTTGCTCGGCGCGGGGATGATCGGGATCATCGTCGGCGGGGTTGGCTGCTGGCTCGGCCAGAGCAAGCATCGCAAGGCGGCCCGGCAGGCACAGCGCGAGGCCGAGCAGGCGCGCGCGGAGGTTCAGCGGCTTAAGGCGATGCTGCCCGCCGCCAACGGCGGCATCACCGATCTTCCCGCTGCCATGATCCGATGAGCCTGCGGGTCAAGATCTGCGGCCTGCGTACGCCGGATGCAGTGGATGCGGCCATTGAGGCCGGCGCTGACATGATCGGCCTGGTATTCCACCCGAAAAGCCCGCGCTTCGTCGGCCCGCATGACGCGGCGCTGCTGGTCGAGCGGATGCGCGGCCGGGCCGAGAGTGTGGCGCTGATTGTCGATCCTTCACCGGAACAGGCGGCCGAGCTTGCGCGGACCGTCAAGCCGGACTGGTTGCAGCTGCATGGCCATGAAGCGCCCGGCATGGTGGAAGCGATCCGCGCCGCCACGGGATGCCGCATTCTCAAGGCCGTGGGCGTTGCCGGGGTTGCCGATGTGCCGCGTATCGCGCCCTATGGTCTGGTGGCCGACGGGGTTCTGATCGATGCCAAGGCGCCGGCCGACGCCGCCTATCCGGGCGGGCATGGGCGCCCGTTCGACTGGAACATTCTGGCGGCGCTGGCGCCGACGCTGCCCTTCATGCTGTCGGGCGGGTTGAACCCCGACAACGTGGCGGACGCTATCCGCAGCGTGCGCGGGCTCGGCGTCACCCTGAGCGGCGTCGATGTCTCCTCGGGTGTCGAGAGCGCGCCGGGGATCAAGGACATTGCCAGAATCCGCGCCTTTGTTGCCGCTGCCCGAGCTGTGGGATAAGGAACGCGCCTCAGCGCGGAGTGATCTGGCGGATCGCCGCGGCCGTAGTGGAAGCAGGAAACGACATGAACGCTCCCGATAAACTCAATTCCTTCCGCTCAGGCCCGGACGAGCGCGGCTTTTTCGGCATTTTCGGCGGCCGTTTTGTCGCCGAGACGCTGATGCCGCTGGTGCTCGAACTCGAAAAGGCCTACGCGGCAGCGCGCATCGACCCCAAGTTCACCGACGAGATGAAGGCCATGGGGCGCGATTACATCGGCCGGCCCTCGCCGCTCTACTATGCCGAGCGTTTCACCCGGCATTTCGGCGGGGCCAAGGTGTATTTCAAGCGCGAGGAACTCAATCACACCGGCGCGCACAAGGTGAACAACGTGCTTGGCCAGATCCTGCTGGCACTGCGCATGGGCAAGACCCGCATCATCGCCGAGACAGGCGCCGGCCAGCACGGCGTTGCCACCGCCACGCTGTGCGCCCGCTACGGGCTCAAATGCGTCGTCTACATGGGCGCGGTCGATGTGGAGCGGCAGAAGCCGAACGTGTTCCGCATGCGCATGCTGGGCGCCGAGGTGGTGCCAGTGCAATCCGGCGCCAAGACCCTGAAAGACGCCATGAACGAGGCATTGCGCGACTGGGTGACCAACGTGCACGATACCTTCTACTGCATCGGCACGGTGGCGGGCCCCCACCCCTACCCGGCGATGGTGCGCGATTTCCAGTCGGTGATCGGCCTTGAGACGCGGGCGCAGATGCTGGAAGCCGAGGGGCGGCTGCCGGACAGTCTGGTCGCGGCAGTGGGCGGCGGCTCGAATGCCATCGGCCTGTTCCACCCGTTCCTCGACGATCCGTCGGTCGAAATCTACGGCGTTGAAGCTGCCGGCCACGGCATACACACCGGCCAGCATGCCGCCTCGATGGCGGGCGGGAGGCCGGGGGTGCTGCACGGCAATCGCACCTATCTGTTGATGGACGCCGACGGGCAGATCAAGGATGCCCATTCGATCTCTGCCGGGCTGGACTATCCCGGCGTCGGGCCGGAGCATTCGTTCCTGTTCGATGTCAAACGGGTGAAGTACGAGCCGATCACCGACGACGAGGCACTCGCTTCGTTCCAGACCTGCTCGAAGCTCGAAGGCATCATCCCGGCGCTGGAATCGGCGCATGCGCTGGCGCTGGCCGAGAAGCTGGCCCCGCAGAAGCCGAAGAACCATCTGATGGTCATCAACGTCTCCGGCCGTGGCGACAAGGACATCTTCACCGTCGCCGAACATCTGGGGGGCATGTGATGACCGAACGGATGAAGGCCCGCTTCGCCGCCTGCAAGGCCGAGAACCGCGCCGCGCTCGTCACCTTCACGATGGCCGGCGATCCCGATTTCGATACTGCCAGCGCCATCCTCGCCGGGTTGCCGGCGGCAGGCGCCGATGTGATCGAACTCGGCATGCCGTTTTCCGATCCGATGGCCGATGGCCCGGCGATCCAGCTTGCGGGACAGCGCGCGCTCGCCGGCGGGCAGACGCTGGCCAGGACGCTCGCCATGGTGCGCACCTTCCGCAAGAAGGACGCGGCAACCCCGATCGTGCTGATGGGCTATTACAACCCGATCTACATCTACGGGGTCGAGCGCTTCCTCAAGGAGGCGGTTGAAGCCGGGGTGGACGGGCTGATCGTCGTCGATCTGCCGCCGGAGATGGATGACGAACTCTGCCTGCCGGCGCTGCAGGCCGGTATCAGTTTCATCCGGCTGGCCACGCCGACCACCAACGACCGGCGCCTGCCGGTGGTGCTGCAAAACACTTCGGGCTTTGTCTATTACGTCTCGATCACCGGCATCACCGGAGCGGCGACACCTGACTTTTCCAAGGTGGCCGACGCGGTCAGGCGCATCAAGGCGCATACGCCGCTGCCTGTTGCGGTCGGCTTCGGGGTCAAGACGCCGGAGCACGCCGCAGCGACTGCCAAAGGCGCCGATGGCGTCGTCGTCGGCTCGGCGCTGGTGGAAGCGGTGCGCGCCTCGCTCAAGGACGGCAAGGCGACCGCGGCCACCGCCGGGGCCGTCACCGGTTTGGTCGGAGCGCTCGCCGGGGCTGTGCGCGAAACCCGCCGCAGCCTTTGAATTTTGCGGCCACTTCGGCTAAATCTTGCCTTCGGCTCCCAAGAGAGATGCGATGAACTGGATCACCAACGTCGTCCGCCCGAAGATCAACAGCCTGCTCAGGCGTGAGACGCCGGAAAACCTGTGGATCAAGTGCCCCGATACCGGGCAGATGGTGTTTCACAAGGATGTGGAAGCCAACCTGTTCGTGATTCCTGGCTCCGAACATCATCTGAAGATGGGCGCCAAGGCGCGGCTCGCCTCGATGTTCGACGGCGGCAGTTTCGAGGATGTGGCGGTGCGCGAGATGCCGGCCGATCCGCTGAAGTTCCGTGGCAAGGATCGCTACATCGACAAGCTGAGGGAAGCCAAGTCCGCCACCGGCCTTGCCGATGCGGTCAAGCTCGGCTTCGGCCTCGTCGACGGGCTGCCAGTGACCATCGGCGCGCATGATATGGATTTCATTGCGGGATCGCTCGGCATGGCGGCGGGCGAGGCGGTGATCACCGGGCTGGAGACGGCGGCGCGGCGCGGCACGCCGTTCGTGCTGTTCACCGCCTCGGGCGGGGCGCGCATGCAGGAAGGCATCCTGTCGCTGATGCAGATGCCGCGCACCACAGTGGCCGTGCGCCGGCTCAGGGCAGCGCGCAAACCCTATATCGTGGTGCTGACCCATCCGACCACCGGGGGCGTCACCGCCTCCTACGCGATGCTCGGCGATGTGCATCTGGCCGAGCCGGGCGCGCTGATCGGCTTTGCGGGTCCGCGCGTGATCGAACAGACCGTGCGAGAAAAGCTGCCGGACGGGTTCCAGCGCGCCGAGTATCTCAAGGATCACGGCATGGTCGACATGGTCGTCCACCGCAAGGACATGAAAGCGACCATCGCCAATCTCTGTCGCCTGCTGACCAAGGCGCCCGCGGCCGCCTGATCCCCTGGAGCATGTTGCGCAAAAGTGGCAACGGTTTTGCGACACCACCATGCGACAAAACCAAGAGCCAGAGCGCCGTTTTGTTTCCGTAGAAATGAAACGTGCTCTGGGCGAGGCCCGCTATGAAACTGTCCGAGACCTACCTCCAGCGCTTCCAGGCGCTGCATCCGGTGCTCATCGACCTGTCGCTTGGCCGCATCGAGCGCCTGCTCGCACAGCTCGGCAATCCCGAGGAGCGGATGGGCGCAGTCATCCATGTCGGCGGCACCAACGGCAAGGGATCGACCATCGCCTTCCTGCGCGCGATGCTGGAGGCAGAGGGCAAGGCGGTCCATGCCTTCACCTCGCCGCATCTGGTTGCCTTCAACGAGCGCATCCGACTTGCGGCGCCCGGCGGCGGCAAGCTCGCGCGTGAGGATCAGCTCGTCGCGGCCTTCGAACATGTTGAAAAGGTGAACGCCGGCGAGCCGATCACCTTCTTCGAGATCACCACGGCGGCGGCCTTCCATCTGTTCGCCACTCATCCCGCCGATGTCACGCTGGTCGAGGTGGGTCTGGGCGGGGCTTTCGATGCGACCAACGTGTTCCGACGGCCGGCGGCGACCGTTGTGACCCCGGTGTCGATGGACCACAAGGAGCACCTGGGCGACACGGTGGAAAAGATCGCCGCCACCAAGGCCGGCATTTTCAAGCGCGGCGCGCCGGCGATCATCGCCCCGCAGGCGACGAGCCCCTCCGAGGTGCTGGAACAGGCCGCACGCGCCGTCCGCGCCCGGCCGATCGTCGGGGGACAGGATTTCACCATTCACGAGGAGCACGGCCGGCTGGTCTTTCAGGATCTGGACGGGTTGATCGACCTGCCGCTGCCGCGACTCGCTGGAAGGCATCAGCATGTCAACGCAGCCACCGCGATTGCCACATTGCGGGCGGTGTTCGGCGCCGATTTTCCTGTTGCCGCGATCGAGAAGGGGCTGCTGAACGTCGAATGGCCGGCGCGCATGCAGCGCCTCAGCGGCGCCTTGGCGAAGCTGACGCCGGAGGGGGCCGAGCTGTGGCTCGACGGCGGGCACAATGCAGACGGAGCGCGGGCGCTGGCGGCCACCATGGCCGAGATCGAGGAACGCAACGCGCGCCCGCTTCTCGTCATCATCGGGCTGATGGCGCGCAAGGAGGTCGAGGCGGTGATCGAACCCTTCCGCGGCCTCGCGCAGGAATTCTATGCGGTGGATATTCCCGGCAGCGAGAAGACCGCGCGCAAGGCCGAAGATCTGGCCGAACTGATCCGCTGTTCCGGCCTGCCGGCGGCGGTCGCCGGCGATGTGCCGGCGACGCTGCGCTTCATCGCCGCGCGGCCCTGGCCGAAACCGCCGCGCATCCTGATCGCGGGCTCGCTCTATCTCGCGGGCGAGGTGCTGAAAGCCGACGGCAGCCTTCCCACATGACAAGGCCCGGCGGGCAGCCGGGCCTTCCTGAAAAAAATCGGATCGACTTTTCCGCGCTCAGATCGAGGCGCTGATCCACTTCTGCAGATCGCCCTTGGCGGCGGCGCCGACCTTGGTGGCGGCCAGCTTGCCGTCCTTGAACACCATCAGCGTCGGGATCGACCGGATGCCGAGCTTGGAGGCGACGTTGGGGTTCTCGTCGATGTTGATCTTGACGATCTTGACCTTGCCGGCCATCTCCACCGCGATCTGATCGAGCGAGGGGGCGATCATGCGGCAGGGACCGCACCATTCCGCCCAAAAGTCGACGACCACCGGCTCGGCGGACTTAATGACATCGGTCTCGAAGCTGGCGTCGGTTACTTTCACCGGATGGCTCATGGCGGGGTCCTGACTGGTCGGAATCATCAAACTTGGTCCCCCCATAGCTAGGAAGCGCCAGAGGCAGGGTCAAGGCCGATCATAAAAGCGTGATCGCCGCATCGAGCGCGCCGGCGGGCACCTCATCGAAGCGCGCCTCGCCCGTCCAGATCAACGCGGCAGCCACGGGCCGATCCGGATAGATGTCCTGGAGCAGCGCGCGATAAAGCGCGAGCTGGAGCAGATGGGCCGGCGTCGGCACGCCTACGGACGGGCGCCGACCGGTTTTGAAGTCGACGACGAGAACCCGCCCCGGCTCGACCAGCAGCCGGTCGATGCGCCCGCTGACAGAAAGGCTGCGACCGTCCGGGGTGGTGATCGCGCCGGCAACCGCAACTTCGGCCTGCGCTTGCGGGCCGAACAGCGGCGCGACCGCCGGAGCCGCCGCCAGCGCCAAAACCTTGCGCGTCAGCTCGTCGCGCCGCGCCGTCGGCATGCCAGGCGACCGGTTGGCCAGAAAGCGCGTCGCAAGCGCCGCCCTGTCCGCCGCCGGCCAGTCGCCGAGCCGTTCGATCAGGGCATGGATCAGATTGCCGCGTTCGCGCGCTGCCTCGCGTTCCGGGGCGGTGATGCGTTCGGCCGCCTGCAGGGCGCCGGAAGGACGCAGCGGCGGCAGCGGGTTCGCCTCCACCGGCACGTGGCGCGCAATCCAGTCCGGCAGCGCTTGGGGCGGCTCGGGGGCCGCCGACTCGGCGGCCGGTGGCGCTGCCGGCGTCTCCACCGTGCGGAAGCGCCGCACCTCGCCGGCGCCCGTGGCTTCCGGAACGCTCTGCATCGCGGGGCCGAGCGTCGCCTCGATCATGCCATACCAGCTTTCGCCGGCGATCTTGTCCGGTGCACCCCACGCCGCGACATACAGCCGATCGCGCGCACGGGTCATCGCCACATAGAGTAGCCGGCGGTATTCGCGCATCAGATCGGCGCGCTGCTCGGCCTTCAGCCGTTGACCGACCTGCGGAACCCCCGTGCGGGCGCCGCCGGCCCAGAACAGCACCTGCTGATCGGCACTGCCGACGGCGCGCGCGAACAGCGGAACCTGTTGCTTGAAATTGGGCAGGCGCTGGGTGTCGGCGAGATAAACGCTGCGCGCTTCCAGCCCTTTGGCGCCGTGCACGGTGAGAACACGCACGCGCCCGCCCGCCTGTTCCTGATCGCGCTTGATGTCGGTATCGGACCGCTCAAACGCGGCAATCGCGGCGGCCAGCGAGGCCGGCTCACGCAGTTCGCGGGCGCGCATCTGGTCAAGGAACAGGTCGATCGCCTCAGCGGCGTCGTGGCCGAGCCTGGCCTGCAACGCCTTGCGCCCGCCCAGCGGCGCCAGCAGCGCCTTGAAGAAATCATGCGGCGCGCGCGTGCTGGCCAGTTTCCGCCAGGTCTCGACCGTTGCCAGCGCCGCCTGATGACGCGGTTCCCCAGAGGCTGCCAGCGCCGCATAGAGGGAGCCGGGCCGATCCGGGCACAGGGCGATGAGATCGGTATCATCGAGGCCGACGAGCGGTGATTTCAGCGCGGTCGCCAGCGTCAGGTCATCCTCCGGCATCAGCGCCACACGCGCCGCCGCCACCAGATCAAGCACTGCCTGCTGCTCGGTGAGCCGCATGCGGTCAACCCCTGCGACTGGCAGGCCCTCGCGCTTCAATTCCCGGATCAGGCCTGAGAAAAACGCATTGCGCCGCTGGACCAGCACCAGAACATCGCCGGGGGTGACGCGCTTGCCATCATCCTCGTACCGATCATGATCGACCGAATGGCGGATGTGGCGAGCGATCCGCACCGCCAGCCGGGCTTCGCCCGAACGCCGGCCGATGGCATCCACTTCCTGCCAGGGATCGCTCGGGTTGGCGCTTTCGTTCACTTCGGGGGGCCAGAGTTCTACGAAACCGGGCGCCCCCCGGCGCGCGGTCTCATGCACCGGCGCCCTGTTGTCGGCAGCCAGACCATCGCTGTGAGCCGGAACGGAGAACACCCGATCCACCGCGGCCAGCACATCACCAACCGTGCGGAAGGACAGGTTGAGCGCCGGATGGGCGAAGGCGAGGTCGGCCTTCTCCGCAAGGCGGGCAAAATGCCGGCGGTTGGTCTCGAACTCGATGGGGCGCGCGCCCTGGAACGAGTAGATCGACTGCTTTTCGTCGCCCACGGCGAATACCGAGCGGATGACGCGGCGCGCGCCTTCGCCGGCGTAGAACTCGGCGGTGAGCGCGCGGGCGATCTCCCACATCTCCGGGGTGGTATCCTGCGCTTCGTCGATCAGCACATGATCGATGCCGCCGTCGAGCTTGTGCAGCACCCAGGCGGCGCCCTCGGCCACCAGCCGGCCCGCTTCAAGGATGATGTCATCGAAATCGACCAGCGCGGCGACCCGCTTGGCCGCACGGAAACGGCCGATAATGTCGTCAAGCAGCGTCATCAGATCGGCCGATCGATCGACCGCCTCGATCAGGCGCAGACGGTCGAGATGGGCAGGGACCGACGTTCTGGCGCGCTCGATCTCCTCGGCCAACCAGGGAACGGCGGCCAGCACATCGCCAGTCAGGACACGGTCGCGCGGCTTGCTGCCATCCGCCGTCATGACGATGCCGATGAGGCTCCACGCCGCCGCCTCGTCGTCCTCGGCAAGGGCGCGTGCAAGGTCCGCCTTGAACGTGTCATCGGTCTTCTTGCGCTTGAGCGGCTCAAGCGCCGCGATGGCCCGTAGCCAGCACGACCGGCCGAGATCACCTGCCAAGAGATCGCGGAAAGCCATCGCCCGGGTCACCCCTGGGTCCAGTTCCACTGCCGCAGCGATCAGCGCCCGCCGCTCATCGTGGGTCGCGACGCCGGGGCGCAACCGGCGCATCGGACGCAGGCCGGCGGTGATCAAGGTAGCGAGATCCTCCTCGCCGAGCAGCAGCGACAGGCTGTGGAAGGCCTGTCCCAGCGCAGAGGCCGGAGTGGCGATCGCCGCAGCGATCATCTCGGCGCGCGCCCGGCCCAGCAGGTCCGATTGACCTGCCTCATCCAGCACCGCGAACCTGACCGGCACATTGGCCTCGAACGGGAACAGATGCAGCAGCCGTTCGGCAAAGGCGTGGATGGTTTGCAGCTTCAGTCCGCCCGGCGCCTCCACCGCGCGGGCGAAAAGGTTGCGCGCCTGGGCCAGACCGCGGGCATCGGGGCGGCGACCGGTCAGTTCCTCGATGGCGGCGGCGAGCTTGGCCTCGTCCATGCGAACCCAGGCCGCCAGCGTGTCGAAGATGCGGTTCTGCATCTCTGCCGCCGCAGCCTTGGTATAGGTGAGGCAGAGGATGGCGGCCGGATCGGTGCCCTCCAGCAGGAGGCGGATGACGCGATTGGTGAGGATGGTGGTCTTGCCCGATCCCGCATTGGCGGTGACGAACACCGAGGACGCGGGGGCGATGGCCGCGATGCGCGCCTTTCGTTCGTGATCGGGAACCGTCAGCGGCCGGGGCGCAGTCATGACTGTTCGCCCTCCTCGCCCTCGCCGGCAAGCCCCCATTCGAGCACGCGCGCCAGCCCGTCATAGTCACCGCCCGAGCGCCGCTTCTCGGGCAGACGCTGGCTGGTGAAGCCGCGCGCGCCCAGAAGATACTCGTCGAGGTGGGCCTTGAGGGCGCCGAACTGGCGGTCGATGATGCTGTCCAGCATCTCCTGCTTCGGAACGATGGTCGCATGGTGGCCTTCGCCATGCGCGCCCGCGACCCTGACATAGCTGAGAGACAGGGCCACCTCGCCCGGCTTGCCGATATCGCGGAAGGCGCCCTGCCGCAGCATCGCCGCAGTGACCGGCAGTTGCGGTGCAAGACCACCGAGAACCTGATCGCCCGAGGGCGGCGCGCCGGTCTTGTAGTCGATGATAGCGATCGCGCGCTCGCCCGAAGGATCGGTGCGTTCCTCCAGCCGGTCGGCACGGCCGGAGAGGATCAACCGATGCCCGCCGGCAAGATCGAGGCCGAGGCGGCCACCACATTCGACATGCAGCCGGACGAGATCCGCCCGCCGCTTGCGCTCCCAATCGATGAACCATGGCACGAAGGCACCAAAGCGACGCTGCCAGAACGCGACCGTATCGGCATCCTCGCCGGCGATGGCGGCGAATGCCTCGCGTCCAAGGTGTTCGAGTTGGCGGTCGGCATCCTCGGGCAGCGCAGCGGGAAACCGCCGCGCGAACTCGGCCAGCACCTGATGGATCACAGTGCCGCGCAGCCGCGCATCGGGGGGCTGGTCCATCGCTTCCAGGGGATCGAGGCCCAGAACGTGCCGCGCGAACAGCGTGTAGGGATCGCGATACAGCGTTTCGACCTCGGTGATCGACAGACGCTTGAGGAACAGCTCCGGCGGCACCTTCGGTGCGGGGCGCTCGATGGCCACGATCCGGTCGGGCCGGTCGAGGGCGCGGGTCCAGTCGAGATAGCGGCTGCCCTTGCCGGCCAGCGCCTTGAACGTCTCCTCGCCCAGATACGCTCCGAGCCGGCGCAGAAAGCGCGAGGCGATCGCCGGCGCACCGGCAAGCTTGCCCGCGCGGGTGAGGAACACCTCGCGCCCACCCAGCGCCATGGCAAAATCATGCGCACTCTGGCCGACGCGTCGCTCCGGCGGCTGCAGACCGAGCGCCAGTCGCATCGCCCGGTTGAGGAAGGGATCGACCCTGACATCGGGCGGCCAGTGGCTTTCGTTGAGCCCGCCGAGAATGAGCCGGTCCACAGTCAGCAGTCGCGCTTCCAGCAGGCCCCAGATCTTCAGGCGCGGGTGTCCGCTCTGCCAGAGCCGCACCGGCGTCTCGGCCAGAAGCTGCTCGACGATGGCGGCAAAATCGTCGCCGGATACGGCAGGGCCGGCATCCTCGCCGCTGTCGAGGTGATCGAGGAGCTGGGCGAAGGCACGCCCCTCCTCGCTCGCGGCCCAGGGATCGTCCACCCCTTCCGTGCCGATCAGGACATCGACAAGCCTGCGCAAGGCACCGGCTGCCGAGCGCAGCGGAGGAGCGCCGACAAGCGCGCCGGCGTAATCGGCAAGCGCCGAATCGAGCCGGCGGGCCAGGGCAAGAGCTGCGTCGAGGGTCTCTGATGTGAGACGGCGGCGGGGCGCGGGATCGCGCGGCTCCACCACCCGCGTGCACTCGACCTCAAGCAGGTGCACCAAAGAGGCGGTGGCCGGCGCGCCAAGACGCCTGCCGCGCAGGCCGGCGATCTCAATGGCGTCGACCGCCCGATCACGCTCCGCCGGTGCGAGACCGAGGGACAACAGCGGATGACGCAGCAGCGCATGCAGATCACCGGCCGTGCCGCCGGCGACCACGCGCAGCGCCAGACGCGCCAGCGCCGCCAGCGGCCGTTCGGCGAGCGGCACTGCGGCTGTGGCGGCGGCGGCGATGTTCCAGCGCTCCAGTTCCCCGATCACCGCGCGGGCCAGATCGCGGTCGGGCGTGACCAGCGCGGCCGTCTTGCCCGGCGTTTCCAGTGTTTCGCGCAGGATCAGCGCGATGGCGAGCGCCTCCTCGTGGCCATCCGCCGCCTCGATCAGTGTCAGCCGCCGGACGGCATCGTCGATAAGCGCCGCATCCGGCGGCGCCTCCTGCCAACGCGCCGTGGTGGCGGCCGGGCGGGCAATTTCGCTGGACAGCCGCTCCGCCGCCGAAAGACCGGGGCCAGGCAATCGCGTCACCGCCTCGCGCTGCGCGCCCATGCGGTCGAGCGTTTGCTTCAGCACACTCTGGGGATGGGCATAGCGCGTCGGCAGGTCGGACCCGACCGCACCGACGAGTGCCCAGCTCCTGTCCTCCAGCACCTGATCCAGCCCCGGCAGCACGACAGCGCCCAGCGGCAGGCGCGCAACGACCGCCATCAGATCAGCGGTGGCGGCCACCGAGCCGGTGGAGCCGGCAATGACGACCGGGCTGGCCGGCGGATGAGCGGCATAGGCGCGGGCGAGCGCGCGAAGGCAATCGCGGCTCGTCTCCGACGGATCGCCCAGGCCTCGCTCGGCCAGCAGCTTCGGCCAATGCTCGGCGGCGATCTTCAGAAAGGTGCGCGTGAGCGACCAGTAGGTGTCGTGCCGTGCCGGATCGAAATCGGGCGGGTCAGCGCCCGCCAGTCGGTGCAGCGGCACATCCTCGATCGCCAGTTCGTCGATCAGGGCGGCGAGATCGCCGGCGAGCGCAAAGGCATCCGCCCGTCCCGCCGCCACGGCGAAGCCTTCGATATCACCCCCGGGGCCGTGCAACCCCGCCACCGCATCGCGCCAGCCCTCCACCAACCGCAGCAGGGCGAGGCGTCGGTCGAGCGCGTGCATGACGGGCCGATCCGGCACCAGCGCCCCCATTCCGGCGGCGGCCAGCGCGATCTCGGCCAGCGCTTCCTCATCGCCCAGCGGCACGACGCGCGGCAGCAATCGGGCGGGGCGCGCCATGCCGGCGAGCGTTGCCAGCAGCACGTCCGCCGCGCGGCGCGTGGGCACGAAGATGCGTGAAGCCGCCATCTCCTGCGGCGACAGCGGCGCGCGGCCGAACAGCGCGCCGCTGGCAAAAGCCTCGGCCAGAACGGTGATGAAATCCTCACCCGGCGGGATCGTGGCAAGGCGTGGCGCCGGCCTGCCCTCCCGCGGCGCGCTCATTGGCGGCTTGCCGCGATGGCGGTCTCCGCTTCGATCACGGCTTCGGGCGTGCCGACATGCATGAAAACCCCATCGAGCCTGAGGCCGAACAGCCGACCCGCCGCCGCCGCCCGGCGGAACAGTACGACGAGCGAGAATTCGTCCGGCATATCGGCAAACAGGGAAGCTTTCAGGATCGCCGCGCCGCAATAGGCGAAGGGCGCGACCTCGCCCGGTTCCGGCCAGCGCAGCCGCGCCTGCTGGTCGAAAGCAAAATCGCCGCGATTGCCCCAGCCGATGGTAGTGGTGGTGGGGGCGACCAGCAGCAGGATGTCCATCCGCTCGGGATCGAAGGTTTCCGCCATGCGGCGGAGGTTAGAGCGCGGCCCGTCCATCCAGATCGTATCGGCGTTGAGCGAAAAGAACGGTCCCGGCCCCAGCAACGGCAACGCCTTCTTCACCCCGCCGCCGGAGTTGAGGATGCGGTCGCGTTCATCCGAGATTTCCACGCGCGGCAGTGCGCGATCGCGCACATGGGCCGCCAGCATATCGGGGAAATAGTGGACATTGACCACGGCACGGGAAACGCCTGCTTCGGCCAGCTTGTCGAGATTGTAATCGATGAGCGCCTTGCCGCTCACCTCCACCAGCGGTTTCGGCCGACTGTCGGTCAACGGACGCATGCGGGTGCCGAGCCCCGCCGCCAGCACGATGGCGCTGTCGATGGCAACGCCGCTCATGCCCGCCCCCTGCGGTCCGGCCATTTCGCCTCAGCGGTCGCGATAGAGAACGGGCAGGTTGGTTTCATACCAGTGCTTCAGTTCGGCGAGCGCCGGATGGTCGAGACAGCGTTTCACATTACGCTCGATACGCGGCAAATGCCTGAGATATTGCGGTTTGCCGTCCCGGTGGTTGAGACGGGCGAAAATGCCGAGAATCTTGGTGGCGCGCTGGGCGCCCATCACCGCGTAGTCGCGCGCAAACCCGGCCGTGTCGAAGGTGGGATCGGCGGCGCGGCGCGCGCGCACATAGGCTCCCAGCAGCTTGAGTTCGAGCGCATCGGGCACATCGAGCCGGGCATCCTGGGCCAGCGAGGCGACATCGTAGGCGGCGGGACCGAGCACGCAGTCCTGAAAATCGATGATTCCGACCCGGGCGATGCCGGCGCGGCCTTCCAGCCAGATCAGGTTGGGCGAATGATAGTCCCGCAAGGTCCAGGTGAGCGGCCCCGCCAGCACCGGGGTCAGCGTTCCGGCCCAGAGATCGGTGAAGGCGACGCGCGCGCTCATCGACAGCGCGTGCTGGCCCTGATGCGGCAGATACCAGTCGAGCAGGAGCTCGGCCTCCATCAGCAGGGCCTCAAGATCATAGGCCGGGATGCGATGGGTCTCGCGCTCGTTCACCGGCAGCGTTGCCGGCAGGTCCAGCGCATGCAGCGCCGCCAGCGCCTGCACCGCTTCCACATAGCGTTCCTCGACCGGCGCACCGTCGACGGCGACGCCTTCACTGCCCAGATCCTCCAGCACCAGCAGGCCGGAATCGAGATCGGCGGCATGGATGACAGGCGCCGAAAAGCCGCGTTCGCACAGGCCGCGGCCGATGGCAACGAAGGGGCGCACATCCTCGGCCAGCTTGGCGATCTGGCTGTAGGGGCGGCCGCCACGCACGGGGGGGCCGTCGGGACGGCGCGGCGCGATCATCAGGATCGCGGTCTCGCCCGTCGCCGGGCGCAGCAGCCGCTCATAGGCGCGGGTCGAGGCATCGCCCTGCAGGTGATGGCGCTCGGCCTCGCGCCAGCCGGCCGCTTCAAGCACCTGATGGGTGGCACGCAGCATCGCCAGACGCGGCGCAAAGCCGCCATGGCCGGTGAGCAGGATGCGGCGATGCTCACCGGCCTCCGGCACCAGATGGAAAGCGATGTCGAGCCGGTCGGGTGCAAGGTCGGTGCCCACCTTCTCCGCCCATTCGACCAGCAGGATCGCCCGCTCGTCGATATCGTTCCAGCCCAGGCTGTCGAGTTCGCCAGGCTGTTCGACCCGGTAGAGGTCGGCATGGACGATCGGCGCAAGCGGCGCTTCGTAGCTCTGCACCAAGGTGAAGGTGGGGCTTGGAACCTCAAGATCGGGGGTGTTGCTCAGGGCACGAATGAGCGCGCGGGCAAAGCTCGTCTTGCCGGCGCCAAGCCCTCCGCCAAGCGTCAGAAGATCGCCGGGGCGCAGCGCAGCCGCCACCGTGCGCGCCAGCGCCTCGGTCGCGGCGAGGTTCGCCACCTCGCAGTGCCATTGCTGCTGGTCCGGCGCGCCGCCCATGGCTCAGCCTGCTGCCGCGGCTGCCGCCCCGGGAGCGCCCGGAGCCGCCGGCATCACGCAGATGACCTGGCGCAGGCCATCGGGCCGCGCCTCGACCGTCAAGTCGCCGTGGTGCAGTTCGACCAGCGAGCGGACGATGGACAGGCGCATGCTCTGGCCACGCTCGATGCGGCGGTTGGCCTCGTCGTCCGGGCGGCCCTTGCCGGCTGTCGGTCCGCGGTCGATGACCCGCAGCACGATGCGGTCGCTCTTGCGTTCGGCGGCGAGCAGCACGGTATCGCCGGGATCGGACCAAGCGATCGCGTTGGCCATCAGGTTGAACAGGATCTGCTTGATGCGACGCTCGTCGCCGAGCAGCACGCCGATGTCCGGCCCGATGGCAAGACGGAGGTTGACGCCCGCTCCGCCCAGCCGGTCGCGCAGGCCGGCGGAGGCTTCCTCAATGGACTTCTGCAACTCGATGCGCGCGATCTTGAGATCGAGGCGGCTGGAATCGATGCTGGCGAGATCGAGAATGTCGTTGATCAGCGCGAGCACCGAATCGGTCGCGCGCATCAGGTCGTTGGCATAGCCGCGCTGACGCTCGTTGAGCGGGCCGGCCGTGCCGGTGGCCAGCAACTGGGCAATGCCGACCACGCTGGTCAGCGGCATGCGCAACTCGAACGAGACGTTGTGAATGAACTCGGTCTTGAAGCGTGAGGCTGATTCCAGCGCCTGGTTGCGTTCGGACAGCATGCGCGCCGCATTTACGGTGGAGGTCACATCCTCGACCGTCAGCAGCCAGGCGCCTTCCGGCAGCGGAGTCAGCAGGAGTTGCAGCACCTTGCCATTGTTGCGCGCCTCGAAAGCGCGGATGGTGCGCTCGTCCGGCATGCCGCAGACGGTGGCGCGCATATCGGCCCAGACCTTCTGCGATTCGGGCGGACACAGGCGCGCCACATCATCGATATGCGGGTTGGGGCCGAGCGTCTCGGCCTGGATTCCCCACAGACCGGCAAATGCCGGGTTGCGAAGCTGCAGGCGGCCGTTGGTGCCGAACACAGCCACGCCTTCGGCCAGCGCGTCGAGCGTCTCGCCCTGCATGCTGGCCAGCCGGTTGTAATCCTGCTTGAGGTGCATCTCCTCGGTGATGTCCTCGAACAGATAGGTGACGCCACCGAGGGTGGAGGGGCTGGTCACCACGCGCAGCGAACGGCCGGAGGGCAGCAGCCAGACATCCTCCAGCGTTTCGTTGGAATGGAAACTCTGTTGAAGGCCCTGCTTCCAGGCGCGGAAATCGGATTGTTCGGGCAGTTTGCCATCGGCGCGCAGCCGGTCGAGCAGTTCCATGTCGGTGGGCTGGCTCGCCAGGAAACGCGGATCGAGCTGCCACAGTTCGTTGAAGGCGCGGTTGAAGAATGCCAGCCGCTGGGCCCGATCGAACAGCGCCACCGCGGTCGGCATCTGATCGAGCGTGCGCACGTGCGCCGCGCTCTGTTCGTCGACATCGCGCTTGGCGTTTTCAAGGGCGGTGACATCGACGGCCACGCCCCCGCTGCAGCCCTCGCCCGTCGCCACGTCGATGATGTCCATGCTGCGCCGCGCGCCGGCGACGACCACCTGACTGGTGCCGCGATAAGGCTGAGCGCCGGCCCGCGCGCGGGCCACCGCATCGCGCGTCGGCTGCTCCATGAGATCGAGGCCACGGGCCACGACATCGTCGCTGTCGCGCGCTTCAACCGCCGCAACGTAAGCGGCGTTCACCCAGCGCAACTGGCCGCCGGCATCACGCAGCCAGACCGGATGCGGCACCGAATCGAGCATGCCCTTGATGGCGGCGACAAACCCGTCGAGCCCCTGAAGGCGCTCGCTGACGCTGATCAGCTCGTTGCGGGCGCCCGTCACCGCCCGCAGACGCAGGACCGCCCGGCCGGACACCGGCTGGCCATCGGCCTCGATGTTGGCGCCGGCTCGCGAATGGATCTGAAGATTGAAGCCCTGCCCCGAAGTGCGCAAACGGTCGACCGCCTCGCCGATGCGGGCAAGATCGTCGGGACGCACCCAGTCCTCGAAACTGAGGACGCGCATCGCGGTCATGGCCTCGCCGAGAATAGCCGGATCGCCCTCCATCTCGGGCTGTCCGCCCGGCCCGTCCCAGGCGATCAGGAACTGCGATTCAGCCCCCATGAACAGCGCCGCGCGCTCGGCCCGCACCTGCAGATCGGCGATGGTGGCGCGCTGCTTCTCGAACTGCTCGTTCCAGAGGCGGCGCGCGCGAACATGCAGGATGGCGATGGTGGCGGCAAAAATCGCCAGCCCGATCAGCAGCATGCCAAGCGGGCCGCTGAGATCGAAACGCATGGTATCAAGTTTGGCAGGCAGCGCCAGCGTCAGCAGCCGCAGCCCGACATCCTCGGCGGCGGCAGGGGTGGCGGCAAGCACGGCAGTGGTCGCGAGGCCGATCCAATGCCAGCGGAGCCGGCAAGCCTGCCCCGACGCCCGGACGCCGTATCGTGCCGACCGCTGCCTTGGCCAGGCCATCCGTCGTCTCCCAAAGTCGGTTCCCCGGGAACTGGCGCCCCCGAATCACTTGCACTGTAATCGGGCGACGACTCCGGCAGGAAGTGGGTAGGGAAGAAAAAACGCGCGCGCCGGCAAGGGCGCGCGCGCAAAGCTTGCGAGTGCGACTGAAAAGACTCAATCCGGGCGGGGAGCGCGCGATCCTGATCGCGCGGGCGCCGGTCGTTGTCCTCAGTAGCGGTAGTGCTCGGGCTTGTAGGGGCCGTGCTCGGGCACGCCGATATAGTCGGCCTGCTCCTTGGACATCTTGGTCAGCTTGACGCCAAGCTTGGCCAGATGCAGCGCCGCCACCTTCTCATCGAGAACCTTGGGCAGGGTGTAGACCTTGCGGGCATACTTGCTGCTGTCGCGGTTGGTCCACAGCTCGATCTGCGCCAGGGTCTGGTTGGAGAACGACGAGGACATCACGAACGACGGGTGGCCCATGGCGTTGCCAAGGTTCACCAGCCGGCCCTCCGACAGGAGGATGATCCGGTTGCCCTTGGGGAACTCGATCTCGTCGACCTGCGGCTTGATGTTCGTCCACTTGTAGTTCTTCAACCCGGCGACCTGGATCTCGTTGTCGAAGTGACCGATGTTGCAGACGATCGCGCGGTCCTTCATGTTCCGCATGTGATCGAGGGTGATGATGTCCTTGTTGCCGGTCGCGGTGACATAGATGTCGGCGCGCGGCAGGGCATCCTCGATAGTCGCGACCTCATAGCCTTCCATCGCCGCCTGCAGGGCGCAGATCGGATCGACTTCGGAAACGATGACGCGGCAGCCGGCCTGACGCAGCGAGGCGGCCGAGCCCTTGCCGACATCGCCGAAGCCGGCGACGAAGGCGACCTTGCCGGCCATCATCACGTCGGTGCCGCGGCGCAGCGCGTCCACCAGACTCTCGCGGCAGCCGTAGAGGTTGTCGAACTTCGACTTGGTCACGCTGTCGTTGACGTTGATCGCCGGGAACAGCAGCTTGCCTTCCTCGGCCAGCTTGTAGAGGCGATGGACGCCCGTCGTGGTTTCCTCGGAGACGCCCTTGATGGCGGTGGCGACGGACTGGAACCAGCCCTTCGGCTTTTCCTTGAGCAGGCGCTTGATGAGCGCGAAGAAGATGACTTCCTCTTCCGACCCCGGCTTGTCGAGGAACGCGGTATCGCCCTTTTCGGCCTTGAGGCCGTAATGGACCAGCATGGTGGCGTCGCCGCCATCGTCGAGGATCATGTTGGGCACACCGCCGCCGTGCCAGTCGAACAGCTTGGCGGTGTAATCCCAGTACTCTTCCAGCGTCTCGCCCTTGTAGGCGAACACCGGGATGCCGGCCTTGGCGATCGCGGCGGCCGCATGGTCCTGGGTCGAGAAGATGTTGCAGGACACCCAGCGCACGTCGGCGCCGAGCGCCTTGAGCGTCTCGATCAGCACCGCGGTCTGAATGGTCATGTGCAGCGAGCCGGCGATGCGGGCGCCCTTGAGCGGCTGCTTGGGGCCGTATTCGGCCCGAATGGCCATCAGGCCGGGCATTTCGGTTTCAGCGAGCTCGATTTCCTTGCGGCCGAAATCGGCCAGCGTGATGTCCTTGACGATATAGTCGGCCATGGCTCCGTCCTTTTACGTGATCGGGCGGCCTATAGCAGTCGGCGGCGCATGACGCAATCAACATATAAAGAAATGTTTATGTCAACAAATCACGGTTAAGCGACAATCCGCCTGAACCGCCCGGCCTATTCGTCCTCGCCGAAGCGGTTGGCCACCAGTGCGCCGATGGCATCAAGCGCAGCGGTCGCATCGTCGCCGACAGCGGCAACTGAAATCGAGGTGCCCTGTGCGGCCGCCAGCGTCAGCAACCCCATGATCGAGGTGCCGCCCGCCGTCTCACCGCAGCGATGCACGGTAATCGCCGACGAAAACTGCTCGGCGCATTGCACGAACTTGGCTGAGGCGCGCGCGTGCAACCCCTTGCGGTTGACGATGCGCATCACCCGCACCTGCGCGCCGTCGGGAAACACGTCCTGGGAGCAGGGTTCTTCGTCCATCATTTGCCCTGCAAAACCTTGGACGCGATGTTGATGTATTTGCGGCCTGCCTCCTGGGCGCGCAGCACCGCATTCTCGACATCGTTGCACTCGCGCAAGGAGGCGAGCTTGACCAGCATCGGAAGGTTGATGCCGGCCACCACCTCCACCTTGCCGCCGTTCATGGCGGAAATGGCCAGATTGGACGGCGTGCCACCGAACATGTCGGTGAGCACCACGACACCGTCGCCCGAATCGACGGTGCGAATAGCCTCGACGATTTCGAGACGCCGCATTTCCATATCGTCGTCCGGACCGATGCAGATCGTCACAACCTGACGCTGACGGCCGACGACATGTTCCATCGCCGCCTTGAATTCGTCTGCAAGGCGACCGTGGCTCACCAGAACCAAACCGATCATGTTTCGACCTTCAGCGTCCCCTGTCGGCTTGGCCGAGGGGCCAGCTTTCCGAAAAGGCGGCCATTTTGTGCGGGCGCGAGAAAAGTTCAAGGCTTTTTCTGGCAACCGGCAAATATTGTTACACAAGCCTGCCCAATTGGCGGAGCTTTTCCTCCACCAGGGCCACCGCGTAGGGACCAATGTCGATGCTCGCCAGCCCAAGCAGCGGCAGCGAGATGCCGGCGATGGTGCAGGTCGCCTCCGCATCGGGCATGCGCGCGCCACGTTCGGCGGTGATCTCGACCACCAGTGCGATGCGGGCGCTGGGCTCGTGCGTGCCGTCCACCACGCCGAGGCCGCGCAGTTCTCGCTGTCCGGCGATGGCCGGGTGTGCGGTGGCAACCAGCCGGCCATGAGGGGCGCTGACCCGCAGACGGTCGTCGCCGACAAGGCTGGCAAATGCGCCGCGCGCCGTCGCCGCGCGCAGCAGAAGTTCCGCCAGACGCGACTTGCCGGCCCCCGACGGGCCGCGGATGAGGACGCCAGCCTCGCCGAGGACCAGCGCGGTGGCATGGATGGCTGCGCCGCTCATCACACCGCCGCAGGCAACTGGACGACAAAGCGGGCGCCGAGCACCTTGCCCGCCGCATCCCGGCGATTCTGGGCATGAATGGTGCCGCGATGGGCTTCGACGATCTGGCGCGAGATCGACAGGCCGAGGCCGGAGTTCTGGCCAAAGCCCTGATCGGGTCGATCGGTGTAGAAGCGCTCGAAGATGCGTTCGAGCGCATGGTCGGGAATGCCGGGGCCGTCGTCGTCGACCGCAACCACCACCATCTCGGCCTGTCGCGACAGTTCGACACGAACCTCGCCGCCCTTGGGCGAGAACGAGCGGGCATTGTCGATGAGGTTGTTGAACACCTGCACAAGGCGCGAATCATGGCCGAGCACGCGCAAGCCAGCAGCAGGGGCGGCGGCGGAGGCAGCAGCAGGAGCGGCGGGCATACTCAGGCTCACGCGAACCCCATCCGTGCGCGCAAGATCGTTGGCCATGCCGGTCACTGTTTCCAGAAGCCGGAGCATGTCGACCGGGACCGCCTCCGACCGGGCCAGTTCCGCATCCAGACGCGACGCGGAGGAAATGTCGGTGATCAGCCGGTCGAGACGGCGCACATCATGCTGGATCACCGACATCAGCCGGGCGCGCGCCTCGTCGTTGCGCGCCAGCGGCAGGGTTTCCACGGCGCTGCGCAGGGAGGTCAGCGGGTTCTTGAGTTCGTGCGCCACATCCGCGGCAAAGCTCTCGATCGCCTCGATGCGGTTATAGAGCGCCTCGGTCATGTCGCGCAGCGCGCCGGAGAGGTCGCCGATTTCGTCGGAACGATAGGAGAAATCCGGGATTTCCGGGCGCAACTGGGTCACGCGGCGCACCCGGTCGGCCGCGTGCGACAGCTTGCGCAGCGGTTCAGCAATGGTGCCCGCCATCAGGAAGGACAGAACCATCATCACGCCCGCCGCGATCAGGAACACCAGCAGGATGCTGAGACGCTCCTCGGCGATGACCCGGTCGATATCGCCTTCCTGCGTCGTCACCATCAGCGCGCCCTGCACGGAGCGGAACCGGCGCACCGGCACCGCCACGGAGACGATGGTCTGACCCGATGTGGTCACGCGCACGACGCTCGACTGCAGACCGGTCAGCGCCTTCTGCACCTCCTGGTACGAGCGACCGCTGGCCTTTTCCTCATAGGTCGACAGGTCCATGCGGCCGAGGCGGCGCTTGAGCGCGTTCCAGGATCGCTCGAACAGCGTCGCTTCCTCTTCGTCATCCGGCGGCAGATCCATTTTGAGGATCTGTCCGGCCGAATAGAAGCCGCGCGTATCGAGCAGCAGCACGCCGTCGCGATCGAACAGCCGGGCACGGTTGCGGGTGGGCCCGACCAGACGGCGCAACACGCCGGCCACCTTTTCCGGGTTGATGGAAAACTCGATCGCCGTCTGCGCCTCATCACGCGCGGAAGCGGATTCGCCGGCCTGCAGTTCCAGCAACCGGTCGGGATCGATGGTGATGGTGTCGGCGCCGGTCTCGGTGCTGGCGGAGGCGGCCACCGCCGAGGCGATGATCTCGGCCTGCGTGGTCAGGCTCTGCACGCGGGCGTCGATGAGGCTGTCACGGTTCTGGATCAGCCACAGGAAGCCGACCAGCAGCGCCACCAGGCCGACAAGATTGAGCAAGGCGATGCGCCGCGCCACCGTGGAGGACAGCCGCAGCCACACCGGTCGCAGCAACCGCACCAGACGGCGCCGGACAACGCCATGCGACCGCGGCGCCTGACGCGGCGGCGGCTCGACATTCTCGGGCCGGGCCTGTGTATCCAGCAAGACGTCCCTGTTCTGATCGGGATCGCCCCCTCGCCCGGCACACTCACCGCAGCCCGGAGGCGATCCGTTACCCCGTCGGGCCCCTGCTCCGAACGGAAACCGGGGCCGATGCCGTCACTGTCTCCCCGGGGCTCAGCTTTCCTTGAACCGGTAGCCGACGCCGTAGAGCGTCTCGATCATATCAAAATCGTCGTCGACGAGCTTGAACTTCTTGCGCAGGCGCTTGATGTGACTGTCGATGGTGCGATCATCGACGTAGACCTGATCGTCATAGGCGGCATCCATCAGCGCGTTGCGGCTTTTCACCACACCCGGGCGCTGGGCCAGCGCCTGCAGGATCAGGAACTCGGTCACCGTCAGGGTCACCGGCTCGCCCTTCCAGGTGCAGGCGTGGCGCTCGGGGTCCATCCTGAGCTGGCCGCGTTCGAGCGTCTTGAGATCACCCTCCTTGGGCGGGGGAGCATCCTTGGCGCCGGCGCGGCGCAACACCGCCTTGACCCGTTCGACCAGCAGGCGCTGGGAAAACGGTTTGCGGATGAAATCATCGGCGCCCATCTTGAGGCCGAACAATTCGTCGATCTCCTCATCCTTGGAGGTGAGGAAAATCACCGGCAGGTCGGATTTCTGCCTGAGGCGGCGCAAAAGCTCCATGCCGTCCATGCGCGGCATCTTGATATCGAAAATCGCCATATCCGGCGGGTTCTGCTTCAGACCGTCGAGGGCACTGGCGCCATCCGTGTAGGTCTGGACACGGTATCCCTCCGCCTCCAGCGCGATGGACACCGAGGTGAGGATGTTGCGGTCGTCATCGACCAGGGCAATGGTGGGCATAAGAACTCCGATAGGCGCAACGACCCGAGGGGCCATGTCGTGCAGAAAGGCGCCTGTCTCTGTAGCGCCTTTTGCTCTTGCGAACAAACACAGGCCGAATTGTGGCAACGACGCCGGTGCTCTTTTCAGAGGCACGGCGAGGGTCCATATCTGGTGTGCAAGAGGAGATGCATCATGGCGCTTGACCCGGAACTGGCGGCCAAAATGGCGCCGGGGTTCGATCCGATCCCGCTGGCAAAGACGCTGCTGCGCGCCACCCGCGCCGGTGCGCTGGCGACGCTGACGCCCGAGGGGGCGCCGTTTGCCTCGCTCACCTCCGTCGCCACCGACAGCGACGGGACACCGCTGATCCTGATCTCTCGGCTTGCCGCCCATACGCTGCATCTCGAACGCGATCCGCGCTGCTCGCTGCTGCTGAGCCAGACCGGCAAGGGTGATCCGCTGGCGCATCCGCGGCTGACGCTGGTGGCGCGTGGCCGACGCATCGACCGGGACAGCGGAGACGGCCTGCGCATCCGCCAGCGTTTCCTGTCGCGGCATCCCAAGGCGGAACTCTATGCCGACTTTCCCGACTTCTCCTTCTGGCGGCTTGACCTTCAGCATGTCTCGCTCAACGGCGGCTTCGCCCGGGCCTGGGAAGGAGCGCCGGGTGAAGTCCTGACCGGTCTTGCGGGGGCAGACGAGCTTCTGGGTATGGAAGCGGGCGCCATCGACCACATGAACGAGGACCACGCGGAGGCGTTGTCGCTCTATGCGACGCGGCTATGCGGCCAGGCGGCGGGGCTGTGGCGCGCCACGGGCATCGATCCAGACGGCATGGATCTTTCCGCCGGTGACCGCACCGCCCGATTGTTCTTCGAGGCGCGCATCACCGATGGCGCCGGCCTGCGCCGGCATCTTGCCGAACTCGCCGCGCGGGCACGGGCCGCGCAGGGATGATGCGGGCCCGCAAGCGGCTCACGCTCGAATGATGTCATACAACCGAGCAGGGAAACCGCTGCAATTGTAGTGGATTACGACACTCATCCGAAGGATCAATGCGACATTTCGGCGGAAAGATCGTTAGACTTATTGGCAAAAATCCAAATTCTGCTAGGAGCCGGCGCATCGGGTAACCAGGTTTTCATGCCTTTTGCCCAAGTTCCCTCCCGCTCCTTCCGTTGGGTCGGGGGGACCTGTCGGCGCCGGGGCGCGGCGCTATTGGTAATTGAGGGACAGACCCTATGATCACTCGCGGCGCATTCAATGTCACCGTCGGAGCCAACAGCTTCGGCTTTGCCACGCCCCGCTCGATCCTGTGCAATTTCGAGGCTGCCGCCCTTTATGAAGAAGCCGTTCGCCGCGGCGAGGCCAACATTCTGGCCGGCGGCGCCATCGCTGCCGAGACCGGCACCCACACCGGCCGCAGCCCGAAGGACAAGTTCACCGTCAAGGATCGCACCACCGCCGACACCGTGTGGTGGGACCAGAACCAGCCGATGTCGGTCGAGCATTTCGATGTGCTCCTGGAGGACTTCAAGGCCCATGCCGCCGGCAAGGATCTGTTCCTGCAGGATCTGGTCGGCGGTGCCGATCCGGCCCATCAGGTGCGCACCCGCGTTTTCACCGAATATGCCTGGCATTCGCTGTTCATCCGCAACCTGCTGATCCGCATCGGCCGTGACCAGATTCCGGGCTTCGTGCCGGAGATGACGATCGTCGACTTCCCCTCGTTCAAGGCCGATCCGAAGCGGCACGGCTGCAAGACCGAGACCGTGATCGCCATGGATCTTACCCGCAAGATCGTGCTGATCGGCGGCACCGCCTATGCCGGCGAGATGAAGAAGAGCGTGTTCACCTATCTCAACTTCGCCCTGCCGCCGAAGAACGTGATGCCGATGCACTGCTCGGCCAATGTCGGCAGCGCGGGCGATGTCGCGCTGTTCTTCGGCCTGTCCGGCACCGGCAAGACCACCCTGTCGCAGGACCCCAACCGCATCCTGATCGGCGACGACGAGCACGGCTGGAGCCCCGACGGCGTCTTCAACTTTGAAGGCGGCTGCTATGCCAAGACCATCCGCCTGTCGAAGGAGGCCGAGCCGGAAATCTATTCGACCACCCAGCGCTTCGGCACCGTGCTCGAGAACGTGGTGTTCGATCCCGACACCCGGATCGTCGATTTTGACGACGAGTCCAAGACCGAGAATACCCGCTGCGCCTATCCGATCGAGTTCATCTCCAATTCCTCGCCGACCGGGCGGGCGGGCCAGCCGAAGAACATCATCATGCTGACCTGCGATGCCTTTGGCGTGATGCCGCCGATTGCGCGGCTGTCCGATTCGGAAGCGATGTATCACTTCCTGTCGGGCTACACCGCTGCCGTCGCCGGCACCGAGCGCGGCGTGACCGAGCCGACCGCGACGTTCTCCACCTGCTTCGGCCATCCGTTCATGCCGCGGCATCCGTCGGTCTACGGCAACCTGCTGCGCGATCTCATTGCCAAGCACGGCGTCACCTGCTGGCTGGTCAACACCGGCTGGACCGGTGGCAAGCCGGGCGTCGGCCGGCGCATGCCGATCAAGGTGACCCGTGCGCTGCTGACCGCCGCGCTCGATGGTTCGCTGAACAAGGTGCCGTTCCGCAAGGACCCCTATTTCGGCTTCGATGTGCCGGCTGCGGTGCCGGGGATCGACGCCAACATCCTCAATCCGGTGGCGACCTGGACCGACAAGGCTGCCTTCGAGGAGACCGCGCGCAAGCTGGTGGCGATGTTCGAGAAGAACTTCAAGACCTTCGAGGCGCATGTGGATGCCAAGGTGCGCGCCGCCGCGCCGAAAATGGCTGCCTGACGGAAGCGCCTTTGCTGGCATGGATCGGCCCCGCTCCGGCGGGGCTTTTCTTTTGGCCCGGTGCGACTGATGCTGGACGGCGAATCAACCCGCTGGACAGATGATGGCGCCGCGCGATCTGGTCATTGCCGTTCTGGTCGCCATCGTCTGGGGGCTGAGCTTTGCCGCCATCCGTTTCGGCGTGAACGATATTCCGCCCATTCTGCTGACCGGGCTGCGGTTCGCTTTCACCGCCCTGCCGGCAGTGTTCTTCTATGCGCGCCCGGCCTGCGACTGGCGGCTGGTGGTCGCCTTCTCGATGATCCTGTGCGTGATCAAGTTCTCGGTGCTGTTCATGGCCATTCGGATGGGCATGCCGACCGGCGTCGCCTCGCTGGTGATCCAGATGCAGGTGTTCTTCACCATCGCGGCCGCAGCGGTGCTGTTCGGCGAACGTCCGAGCCGGCTGCAGGGGATCGGCGCGGGGGTGGCCTTTGCCGGGATCGTGCTGATCGGAAGCGGGCAAAGCGCCGCCGTGCCGACCGGGCCGCTGCTGATGGTGCTGGTCTCCGCGCTGTGCTGGGCCAGCGCCAACCAGATCGCCAAGCGCGCCGGCAAGGTGGATATGGTCGCCTTCATCGTCTGGGCCAGCCTTTATGCGATCCTGCCGCTCATGACCCTGTCGGCGCTGATCGAGGGGACGGCGCCGATGCGCGCGGTCATCGCCCAGCCCTCGCCGTTGGCCTGGGCCTCGGCGTTGTTTCTGGCCTATGGCGCCACTTTTTTCGGATTTTCGGCGTGGAACCGGCTGCTGACTCGCTATCCCGCCGCCACGGTCACGCCTTTCGCCCTGCTGGTGCCGGTGGTCGGGCTGATCGGCGGGGTCGTCATCTTCGGTGAGGCGATGCCGGGAACCGTTGCTGCCGGCGCCTTGCTGGTGCTGGCCGGACTGGCGCTCAACATCTTCAGCGCGCACATCGCGCGCCTGCTGCGCTGAGCCGCGCGTTCAGCGCTTTTCCAGAAGCCGGCCGACAAGCTGCGCCGTATAATCGACCATCGGCACGATGCGGGCGTAGTTGAGCCGGGTCGGGCCGATCACGCCGAGCACGCCGACGATACGCTGCTGGCTGTCGCGGAACGGGGCGGCGATCAGCGAGGAGCCGGACAGCGAAAACAGTTTGTTCTCCGAGCCGATGAAGATGCGCACCCCCTCGGCAGTCTCTGCGCGCGACAGCAGGTCGATCACATCCTTTTTCGATTCGAGATCGGCGAACAGCAGGCGGATGCGCTCGAGATCTTCCCCCGCGCGCACATCCTCAAGCAGGTTGGCCTGGCCGCGCACGATCAGTTGCGTTGCCCCGCCGGCGCCCTCGCTGAGGCTTGCCAGGCCCGAATCGACCAGCCGCGCCGACAAACTGTCGATCTCGCGCTCCATCTCCTGCCGATGCGCCTCGATCTCCGACCTGAGTTCGGCCAGCGAACGACCGGTGAGGCGGGCATTGAGGTAATTGGCGGCTTCGATCAGCGAGGAGGCCGGCAGCCCGGGCGGCAGGGTGATGAGGCGGTTTTCGAGGCTTCCGTCATCGCCGACCAGCACCATCAGCGCGCGTTGCGGATCGAGGCGGACGAATTCGATGTGCTTCCAGCGCTTGGTCGCCTTGGATGTCACCACCACGCCGGCGCCGCGCGCCACGCCGGACAGCAGGCGCGAGGCTTCCGACAGGACCTCCTCGAAGGACTCGGTGCCACTGCCCCGCGCCGCGCGTACCTGTGCCTCGATCGAACGCTTGTCCTCGGCCGCGACATCGCCGATTTCCAGCATCGCATCGACGAACAGCCTCAACCCCAGTTCGGTCGGCAGGCGGCCGGCGCTGGTATGCGGGGCATAGATGAGGCCGAGGTCTTCCAGGTCCTGCATCACGTTGCGCACGGAAGCGGGCGACAGCGGCGTTTGCAACTGGCGCGAGATATGGCGCGACCCGATCGGCTCACCCGTGGTCAGGTAGCCGTCGACGATGCGGCGGAAGATGTCGCGCGCCCGGTCGTCGATCGCGTCCGGCAGCGTGACGGCAGGTCTGAAGCGCGGATCGGCGGCCATGTCATGTCCTGTTGCCGGGGCGAGTGTGCCACCGCGGCCGCGATGCCACAAGTCCGGCGCCCGCTTGTGCGCGGCGGGCGGAGCGCCTACAAGCCTTGCAAACACGACAAGGACCCTGCCATGCGACCGTCACGACGCGCGCCCGACGAGATGCGAAAGGTAACACTCGAACGCGGGGTTGCGCGCTATGCGGAAGGCTCGTGCTTCGTCAAGTTCGGGGAGACGCATGTGCTGTGCACCGCCTCTCTGGAAGAGCGCGGCCCGCCGTGGCTGCGCGGCACCGGCAAGGGCTGGGTGACGGCGGAATATGCCATGCTGCCGCGCGCTACCCTTGAACGCACCCGGCGCGAGGTCACCTCCGACAAGCCCTCCGGCAGGACGCAGGAAATCCAGCGGCTGATCGGCCGTTCCATGCGGGCGGTGGTCGATCTCGGCGCGCTGGGCGAACGGCAGATCACGCTCGACTGCGACGTTATCCAGGCCGACGGCGGCACCCGGACCGCCTCGATCACTGGCGCCTGGGTGGCACTGCGGGACTGTCTCGAATGGATGCGCGCCCGCGATCTCATCAAGACCCAGGCGCTGAAGGATCACGTCGCCGCCGTCTCCTGCGGCATCTACAAGGGCACGCCGGTGCTCGATCTCGACTATGTCGAGGATTCGGCTGCCGAGACCGACGCCAATTTCGTCATGACCGGCGCCGGCGGCCTCGTCGAGGTGCAGGGCACGGCGGAAGGCACACCGTTCCAGCGCGAGGAACTCAACCGCCTGCTCGATCTCGCCGAGGGCGGCATCCGCCGTCTCGTCGACCTGCAGAAGATGGCGGTCGCCTGATGATGGCGGCCGGGCGGCGCCTGTCGGGACGGGTGGTGATCGCCACCCATAACGCCGGCAAGCTCAAGGAAATGATCGCATTGCTGGCGCCTTATGGCATCGAGGTCGTTTCCGCCGGCCAGCTCGGCTTGCCGGAACCGGCTGAAACCGGCACGATGTTTTCCGAAAATGCCGGCATCAAGGCGCGCACCGCCGCGCAAGCCACCGGCCTTGCGGCAATCGCCGATGATTCAGGCATCTGCGTCGATGCGCTCGATGGTGCTCCGGGCATCTTCACCGCTGATTGGGCCGGCGCCCCGCGCGACTATTACCGCGGCATGACGCGGATCGAGGCGGAACTGACCCGTCGCGGGCACTCCCCGACCGGTCAGGCCGCCCATTTCGTCTCCTCGATCGTCGTGGCCTGGCCGGACGGGAGCGAAGCGGTGTTCGAGGGCCGGGTGTTCGGCACGCTTGCCTTTCCGCCGCGCGGCGGCAACGGCTTCGGCTACGATCCGATCTTCGTCGCGAAGGGCGAGATGCGCACGTTCGGTGAACTGACGCCGGTGGAAAAGCAGCGCCACTCGCACCGCTCGCGCGCGATGGCGGCCATGGTCGCGGCGCTGCTCACATGATCGCGCTGCCACCGTTCGATGCCGGCTTCGGGGTCTATGTGCACTGGCCGTTCTGCGCGGCCAAATGCCCCTATTGCGACTTCAACAGCCATGTGCGGCGCGGCAGCATCGATCAGGCGGCCTTCGTTCAGGCCTATCGGCGGGAGATTGATCACTGGGCGGAACTGGCGCCGGGACGCACGGTGTCGAGCATCTTCTTCGGCGGCGGAACGCCGTCGCTGATGGAGCCCCGGACGGTCGATGCCATTCTGGAAGCCATCGCCGCGGCCTGGCCGGTGGCGCGCGATTGCGAGGTGACGCTGGAAGCCAATCCCACCAGCGTCGAGGCCGAACGGTTCCGCGGCTATCGAGCCGCCGGGGTCAACCGCGTCTCGCTCGGCGTGCAATCGCTGAACGCAGCCGATCTGGCGTTTCTGGGCCGTCTGCACAGCGTCGAGGAAGCACTTGCCGCCGTGCGGCTGGCGCGCGAGACGTTCGAGCGTGTCTCGTTCGATCTCATCTATGCCCGGCCCGGCCAGAGCCTCGCCGACTGGCGCGCCGAACTTGCCCGGGCGCTCGACCATGCGCCCGATCATCTGTCGCTGTACCAGCTGACCATCGAGCCGGAGACGCCGTTCGATGCGCTGGAGCGTGCCGGCAAGCTGAAGGTGCCGGATACCGAAGCGGCGCGCGCGCTCTATGCAGAGACGCAGGAGATCACCGCCCGTGCGGGGCTGCCGGCCTACGAGATTTCCAACCACGCACGGCCCGGGGCGGAATGCCGCCACAATCTGCTTTACTGGCGCTATGGCGAGTATGCCGGCATCGGCGCCGGCGCCCATGGCCGGGTCTATGGCGCCGACGGGCGCGTGGCCATCGCCAACGAGAAGCTGCCCGAGGCATGGCGTGACCGGGTGACGAGCGCGGGGCACGGAGCAATCGAACAGGAAGCGCTGACAGCGGAGAACGAGGCTGACGAGTTCCTGCTGATGGGACTACGGCTCGCCGAGGGGATCGACCCTGCCCGCTTCGAGCGACTGCGCGGCCAGCCGCTCCGGCCGAAGCAGATTGCCGAGCTTGAAAAGCATGGGCTGATCGAACGCACCGCCGATGGCCGGCTGCGCGGCACGCGCGAAGGGTTCATCGTGCTCGACGCGGTGGTCGCGGATCTCGCCGCATGAAAACGCCCGGCGGCGAGCCGGGCGTCATCGTATTCTGAGCCTGACGATCAGCCGGTCGGCCGGGTCAGTTGCCCGCGCCGAAGCTGGAAGGCGCCGGCTGCAGCACCATCGCATTGCCGTTGTTGACCTGATAGATCGCCAGCCCGCGCTCGTTCAGCCCATCAGCGCGGAAGCGGAACACCCCGTCCTGCCCGGAAAAGCCCGACGGGTTGGTCAGCACCGCTTCGCTGAAGCGTTTGGAGCCCTGCGTGCGCACCAATGCCGCCATCAGGGCCGTCGCGTCGTAGGAAAGGGTGGCAAGGCGGGTCGGATCGGCGTTGAAGCGGCTGCGATAGCGTTGGGCGAAGCTCTGGAAGCCGGTGCCGGCAGGGGCGGCGAACCAGCCGCCGGCTACGCCCGGCGTCTTCAGCACGCGCGCCTCGTTCCAGACACCGGTGCCGATGAACTGCACCTGCTGGGTCGAAATGCCGGCCGTGCGCAGGGCGGAGGCCACCGCCGGCAGGCCGTTGCCATCGTCCGGCAGGAACAGGCTGTCGGCGCGGCCGATGCTGCCCCTGAGCTTGGTCACCGCCGCCGACAGCGAGGCCTGGTTGGCCTGATAACGCTCAATGGCAACCACCTGGCCGCCGACCGAAGTCACCGCCTGGGTGAACGCCGCCTCGGCGACGTTGCCATAGGCGCTCTGCGGGATGAGGGCGGCGAAGGACTTCTTGCCGCGCGAGGCGGCATAGGCCACGATGCGCTGCACATCGGTCTGCGGCAGGAAGCTCAGCAGATAGACGCCCCGCGTAGCGACCGCAGAATCGGTCGAAAAGGCGATCACCGGGCGCTGGGCGGCGCGGGCGACACTCGCCACCGACTGCACCGTGGGGGCGAACAGCGGACCCAGGATCGCTTCGGCGCCTTCGGCAAGCGCTTCCTGCGCGGCCGCCTGGGCGCCCTCGGGCGTGCCCTTGTCGTCCTTGACCAGGATGGTCAGCTCCTGGCTGTTGAACTCCGCGATGGCCATCTCCGCTGCATTGCGCAGCGACTGGGCCGGCACCGCACCGGTGGCCGAACTGAGCGGCAGGATCAGCGCGATGCGGGTCGGCCCGTTGCCGATGGTCGCCCCCGAAATCGGACCCGACGGCAGGCTGGACGACGGGCCCGGCTGCGAAACGGGCGGGAAGGTCGAAGAAATATCGGCGCAGGCGCCCATCAGCAAGCCAAGCCCCGCCAATGCGGAGGCAACGCGCAGGCGACGGCCGAACGGACCGTTGCGCAGAGTGGATCGGACGTCTCTGATCATGGCTTCCTCGTCGGCAGAACCAATCGCCGCATGCAATACGTAAAATGCGGTCGATTAACGATAACAGAATTGCTCAGCCGGATGAAATCTCCGGGAAAACAAATTTCCCAAAAGGTTAACGCCACCGCCCGTCTGCTATTCTGCCAGACCACCGCCGCGCAAAAAACACTTAACGCTTGCAAGAGGCGGGTAATCTGACTGACATCGCCGCCATGAACACTCGCTATACCCTGTTCGGCCATACGGCGGAAGCTCAGCGCATTGACCCTGGGCTACATGTCGTGGCCACCCCCATCGGCAATCTCAGGGACATTACGCTGAGAGCACTGGAGACGCTTGCCGCCGCTGATTCGATTCTGGCCGAGGACAAGCGCGTCACCAAGACGCTGCTCGCCCATTATGGCATTTCGACCCCGATCACGAGCTACCATGAGCACAATGCGGAAGCGATGCGCCCGCAGGTGCTGGCACGGCTCGCCGAAGGAGCCGCGCTGGCGCTGGTGTCCGATGCCGGCACGCCGCTGGTCTCCGATCCGGGCTACAAGCTGGTGGAGGCGGCCATCGCGGCGGGGATCCCGGTCACCGCCCTGCCCGGCGCGTCAGCGGTGCTCGCCGGGCTGGTGCTGTCGGGACTGCCGGCCGACCGGTTTTTCTTTGAAGGTTTCCTGCCGGCCCGGCAGGGCGAGCGGAAACGGCGCATCCGCGATCTCGAAGCGCTGCCCGGCACGCTGGTGTTGTTCGAGGCCCCGCATCGGCTTGCCGAGTCGTTGGTCGATCTCGCCGATGTGCTCGGCGAACGGGCGGCGGCAGTCGCGCGGGAGTTGACCAAGAAGTTTGAAACCGTGCGGCGCGGCACGCTGGCGGCGCTTGCCACCCACTACAGCGAGGCTGAAAAGCCGCGCGGCGAGATCGTCATTCTGGTGGCTCCCGCCGTGGCACGTGCCGATATGCTCGACGATGCCGGCATTGACGCGCGCCTGATTCCCGTGCTGGCCCGCCATACCGCGCGCGATGCGGCGGCGCTGGTGGCCGCCGAACTCGGCCTGCCCCGTCGACGGGTCTATGCACGGGCGCTGCGCCTTGGCGAACAGGATGATGCGGAGCCGGCATGAGCGGCAGGCAGGGCGCCTATCTCTACGGACTGGAAGCCGAATGGCTGGCGGCGGTCTATCTGCGCTGCAAGGGCTATCGCATCCTGGCGCGACGCTTCAAGGCCGCGGGCGGGGAGATCGACCTGATCGCCCGGCGCGGCGGCGCGCTGGTCTTCGTCGAGGTCAAGGCGCGCGCCGGGCTTGACGAAGCGCGCGTCACCATCTCGGCCGACAAGCGGCGGCGGCTGGCGCAGGCGGCGCGGGCCTATCTCGGCCGGCTGGACAAACTGCCGCGATCGATCCGCATCGATGCTGTATTCGTCGCGCCCAACGCCCTGCCCCGGCACGAACTGGCGATCGCGCCACTCGAGTTCTGACACCCCCCTTCAACACGGCGCCCACAATGGGTAGGCTATCGCCACTCGATACTGGAAAGACCCGATGCCCAGGAAATCCCTCACCATCGCCGTGCAGATGGACCCGATCGACAAGATCAACATCAAGGGCGATTCGACCTTCGCGCTGATGCTGGAAGCCGAGGCGCGCGGCCACCGGCTGATCTACTACACCGCCGATCGCCTCAGCATGCGCGACGGCAGAGTGTTTGCCCCGGTGCGGCCGGTCAGCGTGCGCGACATCGAGGGAGACCATTTCACGCTCGGCGAGGAGGAGCGGATCGATCTTGCCAGCGCCGACGTGGTGCTGATGCGGCAGGATCCTCCCTTCGACATGCACTACATCACGGCCACGCATCTGCTCGAGCGGATCCATCCGCGGACGCTGGTGGTCAACAACCCCGCCCATGTGCGCAATGCACCGGAGAAGATTTTCGTCACCGAGTTCGCCGACCTGATGCCGGCCACGCTGATCACCCGCGACCGAAAGGAAATCGAGGCCTTCCGGGCCGAGTTCGGCGACATCGTGATGAAACCGCTCTACGGCAACGGCGGGGCGGCGGTGTTCAAGGTAAGCGCGCGCGATCCGAATTTCGGCTCGCTGTATGACATGTTCGCCGTCACCTTCCGCGAGCCCTGGGTGTGCCAGCGCTTCCTGCCGGAGGTGAAGGAGGGCGACAAGCGCATCATCCTGATCGACGGCGAAGCGGCAAGCGCTGTCAACCGGGTGCCGGCCGCCGATGACATCCGCTCCAACATGGTGCGCGGCGGCGCGGCGCGGCCCACCGATCTTTCGCCGCGCGAGAAGGAGATCTGCGCACGCATCGGCCCTGCCCTGCGCGAGCGCGGGCTGATTTTTGTCGGTATCGACGTGATCGACGGCAATCTGACTGAAATCAACGTGACCTCGCCCACCGGTATCCGCGCCATCAAACGGCTCGGCGGACCCGATCTTGCCGTCGGCATCCTCGATGCGATCGAGCGGCGCCGGAAGGAGACAGCGTGACCGGCCCAGCGCGCAGCGGCAGAACGCCGGCGTTTCTGCCCAATGATGCGGTTTCGCTTTGGCCGGCCGATCCGGCCCAGCTGATCGACCAGGCGCTGAGGAGCCTGCCCGAAGGCGCATCGCCCGAAGAGGTGCGCAGCGAGATCGTCAAATGGGGCAAGTCGGTGCTGGCCACCGCGCGGGATCAGGCGCATTCGGTGCTGATGACGCAAGGTGGCCTTGCCTGCGCGCAATCGCTGTCGGCGGCGCAGGATGCGATCATCCGGGCGCTCTACACTTTCGCGACCGAACGGCTCTACCCCGTTGCCAATCCGACCGAGGGCGAGCGCATCGCCATCTGCGCGGTCGGCGGCTATGGCCGCGGCACGCTGGCGCCGGGCTCGGATGTCGACATTCTGTTCCTGCTGCCGCACGAAACGCCCTGGGGCGAGAGCATCGCCGAGGCGATGCTGTATCCGCTGTGGGATCTGGGGCTCAAGGTGGGGCATGCCACCCGGTCGGTTTCCGAATGCGTCAAAGCCGCGCTCGACGACATGACGGTGCGCACCGCGCTGCTTGAGGCGCGGCTGATCATCGGCGACGAGGCCCTGTTCAGCGCGCTGGAGGAACGTTTCGAAAAAGAGGTGGTCGCCCCCACGGTGGTCGAGTTCGTGCAGGCCAAGATGGCCGAGCGCGAGACGCGGCTGCAACGGGCCGGCTCCTCGCGCTATCTGGTCGAGCCGAACGTCAAGGAAAGCAAGGGCGGACTGCGCGATCTGCAGATGCTGTTCTGGATCGCGCGCTATGTCTATCGTGTGCGACGGCGTGAGGATCTGGTCGGCGTCGGGCTGTACACGCGGCGCGAACTTTTGCTGTTCAACCGGTGCGAGGAGTTTCTCTGGCGCGTGCGCTGCCACATGCATTTTGTAACGCGGCGGGCGGAGGAACGGCTCAATTTCGACCTGCAACGGGTGCTGGCCGAGCGCCTGAACTACCGGGCGCGCGGGCCGCTCAGCCCGGTCGAGCGGTTCATGAAGCACTACTTCCTGATCGCCAAGGACGTGGGCGATCTGACCGCGATCGTGGTGGCGGCGCTGGAGGCGCAGGAGAACCGGCCCACCGCGCTGCTGCACCGCTTCTTCGGCAAGTTTCGCCGGCGGCGGTCGCTGTCGGGGACCAAGGACTTTCTGGTTGATGCCGGGCGCATCACGGTGGCCGATGACGACGTGTTCGCCACCGATCCGGTCAACCTCCTGCGCATCTTCTGGTACGCGGACCGGCACCAGATGCCGATCCATCCCGATGCCATCCGACAGATCACCCTGTCGCTGGGCAAGGTGGACAACGCGCTGCGCGAGGACAAGGAAGCCAACCGGCTGTTCCTCGATATTCTCGCCTCGCGTCACGGCAACCCCGAGCTTGTGCTCCGGCGCATGCATGCGGCCGGGCTGCTCGGGCGGTTCATTCCGGATTTCGCCCGCATCAACGCGATGATGCAGTTCTCCATGTATCACCACTACACTGTGGACGAGCACACCTTGCGCGCGATCGGCATCCTTTCCGATCTCGAGAACGGCAAGCTGGGGCAGGCCCATCCGGTCGCCCACGAACTGATCCCCTCGATCCCCAACCGGCGCGTCCTTTATGTCGCGCTGTTCCTGCACGACATCGGCAAGGGCCGCGAAGAAGCGCACGAGGTGGTCGGCGCCCGCATCGCGCGCGATCTCTGCCCTCGGCTTGGCATGACCGCCGCCGAGACCGAGACGGTGGCCTGGCTGGTGCTGCACCATCTCGACATGTCGCAGACCGCCCAGAGCCGCGATCTGTCCGATCCGCGCACCATCTCCACCTTCACCGGCACGGTGCAGACGCTGGAACGGCTCAAGCTCCTGCTTATTCTGACGATCTGCGACATCCGCGCGGTCGGGCCGCAGGTGTGGAACGGCTGGAAGGGCCAGCTGCTGCGCGCGCTCTACTGGGAATCGGAAACGGTGCTGGCCGGCGGCCATACCGCCAACGAGCGCGACGTGCGGGTGCAGTCGGCGCGCGAAGCCCTGCGCAAGGCGTTGCAGGACTGGTCGGACGAGAAGTTCGAGACCTACGCACAGCGGCATAACGTCGCCTACTGGACCAAGGTCGATCTCGACCGCCAGGTGCGGCATGCGCGGATGCTCGAAACGGCCGATAAATCCGGCAACCGCTTCCAGACCGAGATTTCGACCAGCCAGTTCCAGGGCGTGACCGAAATCACCGTTCTGGCGCTCGATCACCCACGCCTCCTGGCGATCATCACAGGGGCTTGCGCGGCAGCGGGCGCCAATATCGCCGAAGCGCAGATCTTCACCACGTCCGATGGGCTGGCGCTCGATTCGATTTTCGTCTCGCGCGCCTTCGAGGACGACGCCGACGAACTCCGGCGCGCCGAACGCATCGCCAGTCACATCATCAAGGCGCTGAAAGGCGAAATCCGCCTGCCGGATGTGGTCGCCTCCCGCGCCAAGGCCGGCAAGCCGGGCACAACCTTCGTGGTCTCGCCGAATGTGGTGATCGACAACCAGCTTTCCGCCAAGGCAAGCGTGATCGAGGTGACGGGTCTCGACCGGCCGGGGTTGCTGTATGAGCTGACCACCGAAATCGGCAAGCTCAACCTCAACATCATCTCGGCACGCATCACCACCTATGGCGAGAAGGCGGTGGACGTGTTCTATGTCACCGATCTGACCGGCGGCAAGATCGACCACCCGCAGCGCCAGGCCGCCATCCGCCGCCACCTGCTGGCGGTGCTCGAACCGCCGGCGATCACCAGCGATTCAGCCGCAGGGACTTGATTTTCCTCGTTGCCGCCTCGATATCGGGGCGGAGATCTTCCGCCATGAACAAGAGGTATTGCCTGCCGTGACGCGTCCTCAGGAATCGCCCCTGCCGCCCGACAACGAAGCCAACGATGTGCCGCGGCCCGAGGCGCCGGCAGACCCCGTCGTGGCGTTGGAAGCGGAAAACGCCGATCTTCGGGACAGGCTGCTGCGCGCGCTCGCTGACATGGAAAACCTGCGCCGCCGCACCGAGCGCGAGGTCGCCGATGCGCGCAGCTACGGCATCACCGGGTTCGCCCGCGACATGCTCACCGTCGCCGACAATCTGCGGCGCGCGCTTGAGGCCCTGCCGGCGGAAGCGCGGGCGGAGGCAAACGAAGCGATCAAGGCGCTGGTCGAGGGTGTCGAGCTTACCGAACGCGACCTTCTCAAGACGCTGGAAAAGCACGGCGTGCGCAGGCGCGAGCCGGTGGGCGAGAAATTCAACCCCAATTTCGATCAGGCGATGTTCGAAGTGCCTGACGAAACCCGTCCGAGCGGCACGGTGATGCAGGTCGTCCAGCCGGGCTTCGTGATCGGCGAGCGCGTGCTGCGCCCGGCGATGGTGGGCGTGACGCGCGGCGGCCCCAAGGCCACGGACAAGCCCGCCCCGGCGCCTCAGGACTGATGCGGGGCAAACTGAACCGCCTCTCTATTCGGGGTTTTGGTGTCAGGCTCTCATCTTGCGATCCTCTGGGTTTGTGAGGCGGTCGATCCTGTATTTCACATGCTTTTCTTCGCAGTCGGCGCGATGGCCGCTGCATGATGGGTTCAGGAGGGCGGCCGTCCCGATCTAGAGCATTTTCGGCTTAATCCGGCTCGTATCCCGCTGCGGTGAAGAAGTTGGCGGCTTCCTGTGGCGTGACGAGGTCGATGAGGCGTCCGATGGCGTCCCAGAGCACCGGGATTGTCCGTTCAGCCGCCTTCCGGAGCAGGGCCTTCAGCTTGGAGAAGGCCATCTCGATGGGGTTGAAGTCGGGACTGTAGGGCGGGAGGTAGAGAAGTCTCGCGCCCGCCGCCTCGATCAT
>Ga0209573_1000424_pt1 | contig 91628 bp, 60 predicted proteins | sample TNRBio252014_DNA_FD_185870 | JGI IMG/M metagenome (GOLD analysis project Ga0209573, IMG submission 185870) | Wastewater treatment Type I Accumulibacter community from EBPR Bioreactor in Madison, WI, USA - TNR Reactor_6/25/2014_ DNA (SPAdes)... | ecosystem: Engineered > Bioreactor > EBPR >... | reverse complement strand
GGGGGTGGGGTAGTCCTACTCCTACTCCTACTCCTACTCAGAGAACGAATCGCTCGCGACGTCCAGAACGAGTCGGAGGTAAGAGTCAGATTCTGATTGATGGAGCTGAAACGCTTCGCGATCACACCGGCACGACAAGCCCTTCCGCCTCGGCGAGTGTTTTTTGATTCCCGTCAAAGCTGAGGAACTGATTGGCTTTGAGGCGGATCGCGGCCGCGACATGAAGAATATCGAACCCTCGATGCCCACGTGCGAGCGTGTAGGTGGCGGAGAGTCGTTTGGCCTCGTCCACCACATGCGCCAGATTGGAGACCTGGATCTTCAGGCGTCCACCCGCTCGATCCGCCTCAAATTGAGCCCAAAACAACGCCGCTTCACCGGGGCCGATTGCCTTGCGGAACTCGGCGAAACGGAGTGCGTTGCCCAGTTCGTATTCGTTCAGCGTGGTGAGAGTCAGGGGCGTACGACACAGATTCATCCATGCCAAAGCACGAGGCGTGTTCCCGTCGTTCCCGTAAAGCGAGAACAAAAAGCTCGTATCGGCACAGATTACCATTTCCCTCCGGCCTCGTGGATGAGTTCCATCGACTCAACTGCGGAGAGCGAGGGCGCCGCAGACCGATCTCTCTTCACGGCGGGGCTCTGGGACCAGTCCACGCTCTCGCTTGGCTCATCCTGAGCCGGGACCAGGCGCGCAATCGTTTTGCCTCGCTGCGTGATTACGATCTCCTCTCCCGCGCTAATCCAACTCAACAAGCTGGAGTAACGGTTTCTCAGATCGCGAACCGTGGCTGTTTTCATGATGCTACAATATTGGAGCACAAGTGGGGTTGTCAACAGCCGCTCGGTGGCAATTCACCTCGCCGTAACGGGACTCGTTCTCTTCGGAGTCGGCAGTGGGGTTCCGATCAATCCTTGAATCGTGATCCGCTATTCAACTTCATTTGCAGTCAACAGCGGTCGGAGCACCAACTGTAGATCGCAAATCTCGAACGGTTTGTTGAGGAAGGCGAAAACCTCTTGGTCGAAGTTCAGTCCTTCCAAGGTCAGTCCTTCACAGAGTGTCTCTTTCAATTGGCCGGTCACGATGACCACTGGCACTCGGCCTTTGCCTTCCTCCATGTTCCGAATCTGGCGCAGAAAGGTGGCGCCCGTACCACTTGGACGACGGAAATCTTGAATGACAAAATCGAAATGATAGAGTGCGAACTGGCTGAGCGCCGCCGCATCGTCGGTCTCGGAAATGACTTCGCAATCGAGCATGCGGAGCAATCGAGAGATAATGTCGATTACTTCAGGATGGTCGTCGAGAATGAGAGCCCGGCGTTTGGATTTTGGAGAAGTGAAGGACATGACACGAAAAGCAGAGGGCACCTCGGAGCGCCGTTTTCAACGCAGCGCTTATCGAGCTATCACCCCCGCAACAAAGCCGCAAACGCCCCGTCATGCCCGTCGCGCCAGGGCAATGAGGTAACGGTCTTCTCCACCATCATCCCACTCGCGGCGACGACTTGTTCATTCTCCACCGCATCGAGCGAGCAGGTGCTGTAGACGATCCTTCCACCGGGCTTGAGGGCTTTGGCGAGGGATTGGAGCAAGGCCAACTGTTGCGCGGCCTGACGTTCGAAATCGCGCTCCTGGATGCGCCAACGCACATCGACGCGACGACGCATCACGCCGCTGTTGGAACAAGGAGCGTCGAGGAGGATGGCGTCGAAGGCGGGGAGTCCCTCGGTCGCGGAGGGTGAGGTCCAGTCGACACGAAGGACCTCGACGGGAGCGACGGCGAGACGCGTGAGATTTTCCCGCATGGCATGGAGCCGGGAGTCGGAGGAATCGGTCGCGAAGAGGGTTGCCTGATTCTCCGCGAGGGCGGCGAGGAGGGCGGTCTTGCCGCCGGGGGCGGCGCAGGCGTCGAGAATGACTTCGCCGGGCCGGGGATCGAGAAGGCGGCAGGCAAGGGAGGTGCTGGGATCCTGGATGTAGATGAGTCCCTCGCGGAGCCATTCGGTGTTCGGAGCGCCCTCGACCTTGACGAAATCGGGGTAAGCGTCTCCGAGCAAAGAGGGTGTGATCTCGGACCGGACCCTCTCGAGTGCCTTGCGATCGCGGGCGAGGGGATTGAGCCGGGCATAGACCGAGGGCGGTTCGTTGTTCCAACGGCAGAGGGCCTCGGTGGCGTCGGGTCCGTATTGTTCGGTCCAGCGGCGGATGAGGAAGTCGGGATGGGAATAACGATCCTCAAGGGGCCAGGTTTCGATCTCGGCGAGGAGCTCGGGCTTTTGGCGCTGGGCGCTGCGGAGGATGGCGTTGACGAGGGAACGCTCGTGCGGCCGCGCGAGGGAGACCGTCTCGTTGACGGCGGCGTGCTCGGCGATGCCGGATTTGAAAAGTTGGTATAGTCCGAGGCGGAGGAGATTCTGGGTCGAGCCCTTGATGGAGCCACGGCGAAAGCGATCAATCAGCTCATCGAGGAGGTAGAGGTGTCGGATGACGCCGTAGAGGAGATCCTGGGCAAGCCCGCGATCAGGAGGGGAAAGGCGCAGGCGGCGTGATTGATCCTCGAGAATGTCGGTGGCGTAGCGGGAGGTATCCTCCCACTCGGTGAGGGATTCGAGGGCGCAGCGGCGGGCGGGGGCGATGGTGTCACGGGACATGGGTCACGGGGAAAAACTCTTACTCATACTCTTACCTCCTACTCATACTCGGCGGAGGTGCGAGGGACGTTCGGTTTTGAGTAGGAGTATGAGGTAAGAGTAAGAGTAGGAGATTAAAGCTTGGCGAGGCGCTCGCGGAGGGCTTTCGCGGCTTCGCCTTCGAGGACGAGGGTGTTGGCGAGGCCGTTGCCGAAGTTGGTGAAGTCTTTGTAGGTCCAGACGACTTCCTTGGTTTTGGTGATCTCGATGATCTGCGGGTTGTCGGGGCCGGCGTGGCAGTTGCCGAAGCGGAGGTTGCCGTTCGCGAGCTCTTCGACGGTGGTGACCCAGGCGAGGGTGATGCCGGGCAGATCGTTCTGCTCGAGCTTCCAGACGATTTTCTTCGCCGGCGTGACTTCGAGGAGGCTGTGGCCGTTGCCGGTAGCGATGAGGGTGTTGCCGTTCTTCAACCGGATCGCGGCGAAGCATTTGCCTCCGAAGGCCTCGGGGCCGTGGCCGCCGGCGGGGGCTTTGCCGAAGAGGGGAACGGGGAACTCCCACACGATCTTGCCATCGGCATCATACTCTTTCACGATCTGGTCGGCTTCGTGGGCGACGAGGTAGTGGCCGTTGTCGAGACGGCGGACGAGGCGGGTGTCGGAATGGGCGTTAGGTTTGGAAACGACGAGGGGCAGGGATTTAACGATGGTTTTGTCGGGGGCGACTTCGAGAAGACGGCCGGGACCGGACTCGACGATCAGGGTGTTGCCGTTCTCAAGACGCTGGTAGGCGTGGATCTCGACCTTGCCGTCGCCTTCGCTGCGGTTGGTCTTGGTGGCGTCGTATTCCCAGACGATTTCCTTCGCGAGATTCACTTCGATGACGCGAGGCCATCCATCCTGGGTGAGGAGGTTACCGTTGGGAAGGAGGTGCAGATCGTGGACCGCGCCGAGGGGACGATGCCAGAGGAGTTGGTTGCCTTCGCCGGGATCGACGATGGCAAGGCCTTTGCCGCCTTCGGCCCCGATGACGAGGCGGTCGGTCGGTGCGGCTGTGGCGGGGGACCCTGACAGAAGCGCCAAAAGGCCGAGGAGGGAAAGAGGCAGAGCGGGGATTTTCATGAGGGGTTTTTGGAAGGGAGAGGCCAGACGGGGCGGATCGATTCGGTCCGGACCCAGCCGCGCAGGTCGCCGGGGATCTCGGCATAGGTCCAGGGACCGGTGACGCGGAGGAGGCGGAGCTCGGAGCCTGGAGGAAGGGCGACGACGGGCTTGGCGTCGGAGGTGGGAGCGGTGAGGGCGCTGACGCTTTCGCCGGTGACGATGGCAAAGGTGGAAGGGGAGAGGCGCTGCTCGCGATAACGTCCGACGCGGGAAAAGACGAAGGAGGCCATCAAAAGAACGAGGCCGAGGGTGATGAAGGCGGAGCGGTTCGGCCGGAGGCGGGGGAGAACGAAGGCCCCGGCGAGGGCAAGGAGTCCGGTCCAGACGGCGAGCGAGGAAGCCCAGCGTCCGAAGGTGGCGGGCAGCGCGGCGATGGTGCGGTCGAGCCAGGTCCCGGCGAATTCGAAGAAGGCGAGCCGCGTGCGGAGGAAGGTGAGGCTCTGGGTCGCCTCGGGCATGTCGGGCTCGAGGTGGAGGGCGCGCCGCATCCAGAGGACGGCTTCGCCGGATTGCCCGAGCTTTTGTTTGGCGGCGCCGAGATTGTAATAGAGGTCGGCGGAGAGATGACCTGCGGCGGCAAGGCTTTCGTAGGCGGTCGCGGCGGCGGCGTAGTCGCCTTTCTCATAGAGCCGGTTCGCCTCGGCGTAGGCACTGGTCGCGTCCTCGGCGCGGAGGGTGCCGCAAACGACGAGGCAGAGCAGGAGAATGAGGGGACGAAAAGTCATGGTTGGGCGGCACGCGGCCTCAGCGGGTCGGGAGGCGGCGAAGGAGGGAAAGGAATTCCTCGGCCTCGGCGGCGGAGACGGGAGAGTCGGGTTCGGAGGCACCGCTGTAGAGCACGGCATCGCAGCGATCGGTGACGCGGCGGATCACCTCGAGGACCTGCGGCGGCGCGGTGGGATGCTCGCGTTTCCACGAGGCGAGGGCGTCGGAGACGGCGTGGAAAAATTTGCGACGGGGCACGCCGGGACGCGGGAGGCGTTTCATCGCCTGAGCGAAGGGGACTTCGGAGAGGGGCATCAATTGCGTCTCGCGCCGGATCGCCCACCAGCGCATCGCACCCCAGCCGATGACGGTGCAGAAGGCGATCGAGAAGAGGGCCTGGACGATCCAGAAGCCCACGCCGGGTCGCGAGGAAGGTGCCGCCGCGAGCCATTGGGGAGCACCGGTGCGAATGTGGAGGATGTCGTCGAATTTCGCATCGGGCCGCTTCGCCGCGGGATCGTCGCCTCCTCCAGCGGGATAGGCGATCGCGGCCGGTGCCTCGGTGGTGGCGGCGGCATTGATGACGACGGGGAAGGGGCCCTGCTTCAGGGTGACATATTCCGCCTTCGCCGGGTCGAAATAGGTGAGGTGGAACTCGGGAATGGTCTCGGTGCGCGCTTCGGGGATGAGCACCTGCGAAAAGCGGACCGTACCCTGGCTGAATCCGTCGGAGTCCTCCTCGTCGTTGAGCTTTTTGTTAGGCTCGTAGGTTTTCCAGATGCCCTTCTGCGGGATCGCGAAGACGGGGGCGCTCATGGTGCGGAGATTGCCGACGCCGGTGACCTCGAAATCGATCGTGACAGGATCGCCGATGCCGAGGGTGCTCAGGGACGGCTTGGCGGTGAACTGAAAGGTCCCGACGCCACCGGTGAAGCTGGCGGGCGCCGTGTCGGGGAGGGGTTTGACGGTGACGTTGATCGTGTTGGTGGCGAGCTGCTGGGTGGAAGTCCTCAGGAAAGAGGCGGGTCCGAAAGAGCCGGTGTCGCTCGAGAGGATGCGCACGACGATCTCTCCGGGGCCGAGGCGGTGGCTGCCGGGCTTCAGGGCGAAGAGATGCGAGGGCAAGACCGCCGACGCGTAATAGCTGTTTCCCACCTCCGCGCCATCGTTGCGGACTTCGCGGAAACCGCGGAAGACAAAACTCTCGTGTTTGAGGTCGGCGGTGACGACGTCGTGGATGGAATTGCGGCCGCGCACGTAGGCGGTGAGGGTGAAGGGAACGAGCTCGTTCACGTAAAAGGTGTCGCGGGTGAGCTCGAGTTTGCCAAAGAAGGGTTTGGTGGCATCGAGTGCGGCATTGGGATCGGAATTCTCGACGATGTGGATGACGAGCGGGCGCGTTTTGGCGATGCGTTCGCCGAGGCGGATCTCGAACTCGGGGATGGTGAAGGTGCCCGGTTCGTTGCCGCGGATGCTGTAGAAATAAAGATTCTCGATATTCCGGTTGGTGCCAGTAAGACTGCCGACAAACCGCTGGCCCGAGAGCTTGACGTCGAGTCCGGCCGTCTCAATCCGTTGGGGCATGGTGGCATCCGCATTTCGAATCCGCACGACCATCTGGCCGATCTCACCGATGTTGATCCGGTCGTTCAGAACTTCGACCGTGACTTGATCGTTCTTCGGATCCGCCGGCTGCGGCAAGGCATTCTGCGCACGCAGCGGGATTGCTGTGGCGAGACAAAGAAAGAGGAGGACGGCAAAGGGCGACCGCATGGAGGAACTTACCAGTTTTTGAACTTTTCGCCCCGAGCGGGTGGAGGCAGGAGCGGGCGGACTTCGGTCTCGTCGGCGAGGGCGTCGAGGAGCTGGCGGGCTTCGGTGGGGGCGTAGCCGGTCTCGGGATTCCGCTGCATCTGCTGAGCCTGAGCGGGATTGGGATTGGGATTGGGATTGGCTTGGCCGGGCTGGGCCTGGTTCGGATTGGCCTCGAGTTTGCCGTCCTGCGGGCTTTCGGGTGGCTCGGGCGGCGTCTGGCCGGGATCGGGCTGCTGGTTTTCACCGGGTGGCTTTTGCTCGCCGGGCGAGTCGCCCTCTTTTGGATCTTTCGGGGAATCGGGCTGGCCTTTCTGGTCCTGCTGATCCTGGGGCTTGTCGCCGGGTTTTTGGGAATCCTGTGGCTGCTCTCCCTGCTTGTCGCCTTTCTGATCTTCGGGCTTCTCTTCGCCGGAGGAGGAATCCTGGTCCTGCGGGTCTTTCTTTTCCTGCTGGTCTTGATCCTGTTTCTGATCGGAGTCGTCCTTTTTGGAATCGTCTTTCTGCTTTTCCTGATCGTCCTCCTTCTTCTCCTGATCTTTCTTCTCTTCCTCTTTCTTCTGTTGTTCCTGCTGCTCCTCTTGCTGCTTTTTGAGTTCTTCGAGACGCTTCTTCACGACCTCGAGGTTGTGGGCGGTTTTGGTATTGTCAGGATCGACGGAAAGGGCGGTCTCGTAATGTTCGATCGCGCCCTCCCACTCGCGGATGGCGCGCGAGACGGCGTCGCCGGGGGCGGAGAGGGACTGCATCTGATCGGGATTGACGGGGGCCTTGGAGAGCGAGGTGAGGGCGGTTTCGCCGCGGCGGAAGAGGGTGTTGCCGAGATTGTAGAGGGCGACGCCCTCGTAGCGCGGCGATCCCTCGGCGGCTGCTCCGCCGAAGGCATCGGCGGCCTTTTCGAAATTGCCACCCCGGTAGGCCTCCGCTCCGAGGCGCAGTTGGAGAAAGGCGCGCTGCTCGGCCGAGGTCTCATCGGCGAGGGCGCGCTCGAGCACGGCGACGGCATCGGCGTTCGTGGTGATCGTATCCGACTCGGCGCGGGCTGATGCCGAAACGAGGGAGATGCCGAGCCAAGCCCATGCGGCGAGGGCGCGGCGGCTGCGGAGATTCGCCCTTGCGACGGCGGAGGACGGCTTCAGCCAGAAGAGCGGGACGAGGTGCGAAAGCACGAGGAGGCCGAAGGCGAAGGAGAGCGGCCAGAGGAATCGCTCGATCGGTTTCTCGGTTTTTCCGGCATCCTCACTGGTGGCGGCGAGTCCCGAGCGGATCTGTTCGACGACCTGGGTGAGCGAAGCCGATCCGCCGAGGTGGAGGTAAGCGCCGCCCTTCGCCGCGAGGGCCTGGAGCGGCTCGGGGGTGAGGCGGGTGCGCACGACCTGGCCGCGCTCGTCCTTCACGAAGACGCCGGGAATGGCCTGGCCGTTGTCGTCAACCTCGGGAATGATGGAGCCCTCGGTGGTGCCGACCCCGATCGTGAGCAAGGCGAGTCCCGCCTCGGCAGCGCGCTCGCGGATGCGCTCGACTTCGTCGAGTCCCTCGAGCGCTTCGCCGTCGGAAAACAGGACGAGGGCGCTGGGACCGAGTTTGGCCTCTTTCACGGTCTCGAGGGCAAGGTTCACGGCGGCGCTGAGATTGGTGCCTCCACGCGGGATGACCTCGGTGTCGAGCTGCTCGATGGCCTCGAGAATGGCCTCGTGATCGACGGTGAGGGGAGCCTGCAGGAAGGGTTTGCCGGCAAAGGCGATCAGCCCGATGCGATCGTCGGGGAGGGAGAGGACGATATCTTGCGCCGCGAGCTTGGCGCGATCGAGCCGGTTCGGGGCGAGGTCGTCGGAAAGCATGCTGCGCGAGGTGTCGATCGCGAGGATGAGATTGCGGGCCTCGATTTCGTTCTCCGTTTCCTCAAAGCCGAGTTGCGGACGGGCGAGGGCGAGGAGGAGGCAGAGAAGGGCGAGGGACTGGAGGACGAAGACGGTCCAGCGGCGCGCGTGGGTCGCGCCATTGATGAGCCGGTGGGCGAGGCGCGGGGAGACGAGCCCGGGGAGGCGGCGCGAGGTGCCGAGATGCGACCAGATCCGAAGGACAAGGAGGGGCAGGAGGACGAGGACGCCCCAGAACCACTCCGATTGTGCAAAGACGAGGCCGTTCATGGGTAGCGTCTCCAAAAGGTCTCGTCGCCGATCAGGGTGAGCAGGCCGAAACCGAGCCCGGCAATGGCGAACCAGTGAAACCACTCCTCGCTCTCAATGCGGGTGCGGCGTTTGATCTCGGTCTTCTCCATTTCATCGATGAGGCCGAAGATGCGTTCGAGCCCCGAGGTGTCCTGCGCTCGAAAGTACTCGCCTCCGGCGATCCGGGCAATCTCCTTGAGGGTTGTTTCGTCGAATTCCTGCGTCAGTCGCTGCGGTCCCATCGGGGTCTGCACGACGTAGTCGCCATAGGTGCCCACGGCGATGGTGTGGACGCGGATGCCGAGGGTCTTGGCGAGTTTCGCGGCCTCGATCGGGGAAAGGCGTCCGGCGTTGTTGACCCCGTCGGTGAGGAGGACGATGACCTTGCTTTTGGATGGGCGTTTGTCGAGGCGCTTCGAGGCGGCGGCGATGGCCGAGCCGATCGCGGTGCCGTCCTCGACGAGTCCGATCTGCACGCGACCGAGCCCCATCGGTCCCTCGAGCCAAGCTTTCGAGAGGGTGAGGGGACTGGCGAGATAGGGGCGGCCGGCGAAGGCGAGGAGGCCGATGCGGTCGGTGGTGCGGCCCTGGATGAAATCTCGCGTCACTTTCTTTGCGGCCTGGAGGCGGTTCGCGCGGGCTCCCTCGATCATGAAATCATCGACCTGCATGGAGCGCGAGACGTCGATCGCGAGGATGAGCTCGACGCCGCTCTCCGAGACCTCCTCGGTCTTGTTGATCCATTGGGGCCGCGCGAGGGCGGCGATCAGGGATATGAGGGCGAGAAAGAGACTGGCGAGACGGAAGCCTCCGGCCCGGCCCCGCGCGACGGGACCGAGGCGCTGGAGGATGTGGAGCGAGGAAAAAACGACCGCGCCTTCATTGCCCGAGCGGGCCTTCAACACGGCGAGGAGTGGGAGAAGCAACAACAGCAGAAAGACCCATGGATGGGCGAACTGGAAGGTCGTCTCGGCAGGCTGGCTCATCGCGCGTCGGAGACTTGGACAACAGCCGCTCTGGTTTCGCTCGGATGTTTCACCACTCGATCACGGCGCTGGCCCAGGTGAGTCCGGCCCCGAAGGCAACGAGGAGGATGCGGTCGCCCGGCTTGATCCGGCCCTGGCGGTGCGCTTCATCAAGGGCGATGGCGACGGCCGCGGCCGAGGTGTTGCCGTATTTGTCGAGGTTGATGAAGACGTTTTCGCGATGGAAGTCGAGGCGCTCGACGATCGCGTCGATGATGCGGAGATTCGCCTGGTGGGGAATGATGAGGTCGATGTCTTCGATGGTCAGGCCGGCCGCGGCGATGCCATCAATGGCGGCCTTGCGCATCGCGTTGACGGCGTGCTTGAAGACCTCGCGTCCCTGCATGGAGAGGACTGCGGGTTTCACCGGAGCGGTGCCGGGGAGGGCGGGACAGGCCGATCCACCACCTGGGATGTTGAGGAGTTCGGCCTGGGCGCCGTCGGTGCCGAGGGTCGAGGAAAGGATGCGGCCCCCGCCATTGGTCGAGGGCAGGAGAACGGCGGCCCCGGCTCCGTCGCCGAAGAGGACGCAGGTGTTGCGGTCATTCCAATCAACGAAGGCACTGAGCTTTTCCGCGCCGATGATGAGGGCGTTGCGGAAGGCCCCCGCGCCGACGGCGTGGCGGGCGAACTCCATCGCGTAGAGGAATCCCGAACAGGCCGCCGAAACGTCAAAGGCGACCGCTTTGAGCGAGCCGATCTGTTGCTGCACGTAGCAGGCCGTCGCGGGCGTAAGGGTATCGGGCGTGATCGTCGCGACGATGATGAGCTCGATGTCGGCGGCGGCGACTCCGGCCTGCTCGAGGGCGCGGCGGGCGGCCTCGCTCGCAAGGTGGCTGGTGTATTCGCCTTCCTTCGCGATGCGGCGCTCGCGGATCCCGGTGCGGCTCGTGATCCACTCGTCCGAGGTGTCGACCGACTCCTCGAGCTCCCGGTTCGTCATGATGCGCTCTGGCAGGTAGCTGCCGGTGCCGGCGATGCGGACGGGGTAGGGAGGCGAGGAGGGATTTCCGGACGAGGACATGGAGGTGATGAACGCTCGGGAAAGGTTGAAAAACGAATCAGTAGATGAGGTCGGAGTAGCGGTTCATCTCCTCCTCGATGTGGGGATTGACGTGATGTTTGACCGACTCGAGTCCGACGCGGATGGCATTGCGCACCGCGAGGGGCGAACTGGAACCGTGGCCGATGATGCAGACGCCGTTCACGCCGAGGAGCGGGCTGCCGCCGTAGGTCTCGTAGTTGCCGCGTTCCTTCACGGCCTTGAAGGCGTCCTTGGCGATGAAGGCGCCCATCTTGCGGACGGGACTCGCGTTGATCTCCTGTTTCAGCCACTTGAACATGGCCTTGGCGGTCGCCTCGCAGGATTTGAGAATGACGTTGCCGACGAAGCCGTCGCAAACGACGACGTCGATCTTGCTTTCGAAGAGATCGTGCCCCTCCACATTGCCGCAGAAATTCAGATCGGTCGACTTGAGCAGTTCGAAGACCTCGCGGGTGAAGTCGGTGCCCTTGGAATCTTCCTCGCCGACCGACATGAGACCCACGACGGGGTTCTCCTTCCGCTGGACGTGGCGGGCGTAGACGCTGCCCATGATGGCGTAGCCGAGGAGGTGCGAGGGCTTCGCATCGACGTTGGCCCCGGCATCCATGATGTTGCACGGGCCGTGTTCGTTCGGGAGAGGGGAGGCGATCCCGGCGCGCTCCACGCCGGGGATGTTGCGCCACTTGATCGTCGCGGCGGCAACGGCGGCTCCGGTGTTGCCGGCACTGACGACGCCATCGGCATCGCCGCGCTTCACGAGATCGACCGCGACGCTGATCGACGAATCCTTTTTCTGCCGCACCGACTTCACCGCCGAATCATGCATCGTCACGACCTCGGAAGAGTGGACGATCTCGATCTTTCCGTGGGCGTAGGAGAGGCGGTCGAGCTCGCGTTTCACGGTCGCTTCGTCGCCGACAAGGAACAGCTTCTGGAGGTCGCGATCATAGGCATTGAGAGCCTCGACCGCGCCCGCCACGATAGCCTCGGGAGCTTTGTCGCCTCCCATCACATCCAGTGCGATTCGCATGAGCTGAGTTAAGCCGCTATCTAGGAACAAGCCATGCCAACATGCAACCCCGAAAACACAAAGTCACCTCGATGGAGGTGACTTCGGGAAAGTTCGGGATGATGGCGGAAGGGGCCGATCAAAGCTCGTCGACGGTCAGGACCTGGCGTCCCTTGTAGTAACCGCAGCTCGGGCAAGCGATGTGCGAGGGGGCGGCGCTGCCACACTCGGAGCACACGTTGAGCTTGCGGGCACGCCACCGCTGACCACTGCGGCGGAGGCGCTTCTTCATCTTGGACGTTTTACGTTTCGGGACTGCCATGACGGGCTGAAATTGGGGTGAGGGCGCACTTAACGGGATTTTCCAGCAATGTCAACGAAGGAATGCAGGGGATCTCTCCTCATTTCTCCGATCCCTCCGAGAGCTTCAGTTCCAGCGTGGGCGGGGCGAGGTTCGGATGGCGCGAGGAGGCGAAGGCATGGACGAGACCGCCGCCGCGCGTTTCCGGAGTCTCGCGGATGACGAGAAGAGTGGCGCGGCGATTGCCGTCCGCATTGAGAAAGGCCTGGAGGGCCTCTCCGTCGATCCCGAAGCTGCCCGTCTGGATCCCGCGGGGCACGGTGAAGCGACCGATCTCGCGGACCTGGTCTTTTCTCACCGCATTTCCTCCGGCGGGTTCGTGGCCCGGGGCATTCGACCAAGTGAGGCTCGTGGGATCCCACTCGTCGAGGGTCTCATCGATGAGGCCGTAGACGGTGAACTCGGAATCACCCAGGTGCGAGGCGAGACCCCATCCCGTCGGGGTGAATCGCAGCTCGAGCCGGGCCGCGGCGATCCCGCCGGGGGCGATCGAATCGAGGGGGAAACGGAGGAAAGCCTTCCGATGCGGCGCGTCGTTGCCCAGTCCGTTCTTGAGGAGCAGCAAGGTCTCCGAGGTGTGGGTGGTCGGTTTTCCGCCCCAGACATAAGCATCGGCACCGCCGGGATCGGCCGTGGTGAGAAACCGCGTCCCGGGCTCCTTCGGCCGGACCGGGGACTCGGGATTCGACCAGGTGCCTTCCTCGACTCCTTCGCTGATCCCGCCGAGGCTCGCGCCGGTGACGAGGGCTTGCTGTCCCTCGCGCAGGGCGATGCGCTTTTTCGACTCCGGTTCCTCGACCTCGACGAGTCCGTCGAAGACCTGGGTCTGGGTCGCGCCGCTCTTCGAGTCGACATTCACCGCAAAACGCGTCCCATAGTCGATGACACGCGCGCTCGGGGTGCGGATCGTGAAACCCTTGGCCGATTCGCCGACCTCGGCGACGGCGGTGCCGCGCTCGAGGACGCAGTTCATCGCATCGACGAGGCTGAGCCGGGCGGGCGCCTCGAGCACGACTTCCGCTCCCGAATCAAAGGTGATCGTGGCGAGTCCGCGGATCAACTCGATCTCACCTGTGCCGAGTCGCGCGCCCTCCGCAGTGGGCAGCGTGCCGCTTTCCCACTGGGCCGCCTCGGTCTTTTTCATGGTCGCAAAACTGGTGTCGCGCGGCTCCGGTCGCGTTGCAACGAGGGCGAGCAGGGAGATGAGGGCTGCTGCTGCGAAGATCTGCCAGAGCGGCGGAAAGCGGCGGGCGCGGAGCGGGGGGAAATCCTCGATCACTTCCTCGTCCCCGAGGGCCGTGACATGATCCCAATGGAGGGAGGCGTGGTCGTGGAGGAAGTCGAGGTAAATGCGCCGGGCCGCCGGATCGCCCGCGAGGATGACTTCCAACTCGGCTATTTGCTCGGCGGTGAGGGAACCCTCGATGTAGCCGTGGGCGAGTTCGAGGAGGTGGTCGGTGTCGGAGTCGTTCATGCCGTTCCCAGTTCTTTTTCAACGCAAAGGTAGAGGTTTTTCCGCAAACGGCTGAGGAGGCGGTAGACCGCGCCCTCGGTGCGTTCGGTGCGGCGCGAGATGCCCTCGATCGAGGCCTCGTCGCGGTAGCGGAGTTCGAGGATCTCGCGATGCTCGGGCGAAAGTTTCGTGACGCATTCCTGCAGCACCTTCTCGCGGCGCTCCCAGCGCTGCTCGCGGATCGCGGTTTCGGATTCCTCGCTGAGCAGCTCGAGGAGCCGGTCGCTGAGGTGTTCGGAGCGGTCTCGCTTCGAGCGGCGGCGATGGGCGAGGATCTGGTAGAAAAGGATTTTCCGCGCCCAGGCCGGGAAATTCGTGCCCAGCTCGAACTGGTGGAACTGCCGCCACATGATGATCTTGCCCTCCTGCATCACGTCCTGCGCGTCCTGCGGACAAGCGACAAGGCCGGTCACATACAGGGCGAGGCGGCGCTCGTGGTCGGCGAGGAGACGGAGAAAGGCCTCGGTGCGGTCCGGATCGGGGTGGGGGACATCGGGGGACATGGCGTTCACCGGAATAAGGCGGATGACGCGGCTTTTGGACAGGGGAAAATCCGGTTGCCAGATCCGGGGCGGACTTGCTAGGGTCTCGCCATGAGTTTCAAACTGATCTGGATCGTCCCCGTTGCGTTGATCGCCCTGGTCGTCGTCGGCTGTGTCACGACCGAGGAAGAGCCCGCACCCGTCGCCGTCGAGCATCTCGGGATGGAGCCGGAATTTACCACTGCCGACGGCGACAAGAGCGGGCACCTCACCAAGGAAGAAGTCGCCGCCCACCAACACGCGGACCTGCTCGCCCAGTATGATCTCGACCGCGACAGCCACATTTCCGAAGCCGAGTGGCGCAGCGCGCATCCGTCGGCGGCCGAGCTCGATCCCGACTTCAATCTCATCGATCGCGACAAGGACAAGAAGATCAGCAAGGCTGAAGCCGTCAAATGGGTCTCCGAGCACGTCAGCTTCACGAAGTCCTTTGCCAAATACGACATGGACGGCGATTCGCGGCTCTACTGGAAAGAAGTCGACGCCAAAGCCCCGACCGAGCTGCGCGTGACCATGTTCTCGCTGGCGATTTGAGGAAATGTGGATTCGACTTTAGTCGAATGTGGTGGCTGGGCGGGCCTGCGACTGAAGTCGCATCCACATGGTTCAGCAGAGATGCTACCCCCTGATGAAAGCGTGATAAGAACGCTTTTCGAGTTTCTTCGTTTTGGGCGTTCTCGTTCGATCAAGTAGGTGGTGGCTACTGCTTATTGCTGGATCGGTCGGCCTCGTCGTCAATTGATCCGCGATGACTCTGAGGTCGATAGCGAGGGCGAAGAACTCGCGCAAAACGATCGGTTTGCCGTGAACATATTTGTTTCGTATCGTTGGAACGATTTGAGATAGCGCTTCCGCATGGCTCGTTGGGACAGGCTTAGATCGATCCAAGAGGTCGTGCTTGAACTGGGTCGGCGATCGGAAAATACCGTCCGTTAAAAGTCCTGATTTAACCGTTCGTTCAAACAAGTTACCGAAGGCGTCGCCACTTCCGTTGCTTCCCGTTCCGTAGGATTCCTCAGGGGACTTAAAATGGAGCCGCATGGCGCGCTCCAAGCCGATGATTGCCTCGAGGAAAGCGGTGCCGGCGAAATCGTAATTGCGACGTGACAGCTTGAAGAGTTCAGTTGCCAAGCGAAAGTGCGTGACGCAACTGGAGTTGAGATTCCTCGGTTCCGCGAGCCATCTTCTTCTGCGCGTGAAGTCCTTAGACTTGATTCCGAGAGTCACCCATTGCTGAGCAAGCGGAGGATTCCCTGGAGCGAGGTGGTTTTGCTTCATTCTAGCCGAGAGTTTGATGAAAATGATCGTATGAAAAATATGGAAAATCAAATCTGGTCATTTTCTATTGGCTAGCGCATAGCGCCAACGCGCCATGACGGAAGTGTCCGATTTCAGGCAGTATGGGACTTGTTCCGTCGAGATGCCGCGTTACTTCCTCATTTTCACCGTTCTGCTTGCTGGCGGGATTGGTGCGTCCACGCTTTGCGCGACGGAGGGATTCGCCTTCTTTGAATCCCAGGTGCGGCCCCTGCTCGTGAAGCATTGCTACGAATGCCATTCCGAGGAGGCCGGCAAACAGAAGGGCGGGCTCTGGCTCGATCGCAAGGCCGGTTGGGAAACGGGTGGTGACGGCGGGCCCTCGATCATTCCGGGGAATCCCGACGCGAGCCTGCTGATCCACTCGATCCGCTACGGCGATGAAAACCTGCAGATGCCGCCGAAGTCGAAGATGACGACGGAGGAAATCGCCGTGCTCGAACAATGGGTCGCGATGGGCGCGCCCGATCCCCGTGACACCGCCCTCGCCGCCGTTGTCCGGAAGGGCGAGATCGACTACGCCGCGGCGCGCCAGGGGTGGGCCTTTCGCCCCGTCGTGAAAGCGGCCTCGCCTGAGGTCGCGACGAAAGACTGGCCGCTCGATCCCGTGGATTCCTTTGTGCTCGCCAAGCTCGAGGAGAAACAATTGAATCCCGCCCCGGCAGCGGAGCCTGCCGCCCTCTTGCGCCGTCTTCATTACGATCTCACCGGGCTGCCGCCGACCGCGGAGGAAACACAGGCTTTTGTCGACGATCCTTCGCGTGAGCATTTTGTCAGGATCGTCGACGAACTGCTCGCCCGACCTGCGTTCGGCGAAAAGTGGGGACGTCATTGGCTCGACGTGGCCCGCTACGCCGACTCGAACGGAGGCGACCGCAATTACACTTTCTACCAGGCCTGGCGGTATCGGAATCACGTGATCGACGCGTTCAACCGCGATCAATTCTACCACGAATTCGTGCGCGAGCAGATCGCGGGCGACCTCATGCCTTCCGACGATCCCGCGACGACGCGGCGACGTCTCATCGCCTCGACCTTCCTTGCCCTCGGGCCGAAGATGCTGACCGAGCGTGACAAGGAAAAGCTCTGGCTCGACACCGTCGATGAGCAGGTCGACACGATGGGCCGCGCCTTCCTCGGACTCACTCTCGGCTGCGCGCGTTGTCACGACCACAAGTTCGATCCCGTCTCGCAGGAGGATTATTTCGCCCTCGCCGGCATCTTCCGCTCCACCGAGATCGTCACGGGCACGCGGAACGGCTGCGTCAACGTCGCGAGCTGGATCGAGCGCCCTTTACCCGGCCCGAATGGCGTCGATCCCGAACTCGCGAAACAGGTCGAGCGTCTCGAACTCGCGATGCGCCTCGTCGTCGAGAAGAGTTACATGAAAAAAGCCGGTGGCAAGATGACCGCCGACAACCTGCCTCTCGCCGGTGTGGTCTACGACGAGAGTGACGCCGAAGTCGTGGGGGTGTGGCCCTCGTCGAATCTCTCCCCGAACCGCTTCGGCGCCCACTACCTGCGCGACGACAAGGAAGGGAAGGGAGAAAAGCGCGTCATCTTCCGCGGCAGCCTGCCCGAGAGCGGGCTCTACGAAGTGCGGGTCGCCTACAGCGCCGGGCCGAATCGCGCGGAAAAAGTCCCCATCATTGTGAAGAGCCGGGCGGGTAACCAGACCGTCCATCTCGACCAAACGAAGACGCCCTCCGTCGCCGGGCTCTTCGAGACGATCGGGCAATTCGATTTCGAAAAGGGCGGCGAGTGCAGTGTCACGATCGAGACGACCGGCACCGAGGGACGTTACGTGCTCGTCGATGCCGTGCAGTTCATTGCCGTCCGCGACCTCGCGCGCGAACAGGAGCAACTCAACGCCGCCACCGGCGGGGAAAGCGATCCGCTCTTCCGCATGAGCGAGGGCGATCTGAAGAAGACCCTCGACAAGCTCATCGCCGAGTTGAAAGACAAGGACGTCGCCATGGCACCGCGTGACGCGAAGGAGCCCGCTGACATCCATCTGCGTATCCGCGGAGAGACTGGTCAGCTGGGTCCTGTCGTCGCGCGTGGGTTCCCGAAGTTGCTCTCCAATCAAGAAACCCAAATCGCCCCCGGCACGAGCGGTCGCCGCGAGCTCGCCGACTGGCTCACGGGTGAGGCGGGCGGACTCCTCGACCGCGTCTACGTCAACCGCGTCTGGGGCCATCTCTTCGGGCGCGGTCTCGTCGAGTCGGTCGACAACTTCGGTCGCCTCGGCACCGGTGCGACGCATCCCGAGCTGCTCGACTGGCTTGCCGCGACCTTCCGCGAAGAGGGCGGATCGACGAAACAACTCGTGCGCCGTCTCGTCCTCAGCCGCACCTACTTTCTTGGGGCCAACCCTGACAAATCCCTCGTCGCTGCTGATCCGGAGAACGAACTCTTTGGCCGCCACGCTCGTCGCCGCCTCACCGCCGAGGAGATCCGTGACAGTGTCCTTTTCTTCTCGGGTCGTCTCGACCCCACCCCCGGCGGAGCGACCGCGTCCGCCATCGGGATCGATCTCGATGATCCGCTCTCCTACGAGAAGGATGCGAAACGCACTGTCTATCTCCCGGTCGCGCGCAACAATCCCAGCGGCGAACTCGCCCTCTTCGACGGCGCCAATCCCGATCTCGTCACCGGCCAGCGCAACGACACAACCGTGCCGACCCAAGCGCTGTATTTGTTGAACAGCGAGTTTTTGTTGAAGGAGGCGAAAGCCGTGGCGAAGTCAGCGATGAAACCCGGAGCCTTGCCGGGGACCGAGGTGGATCAACTGTATCGGACCCTCTTGGGTCGTGCACCGGACCCGGTGGAACGTGAACGGGCGCTGGGTTTGGTTGCGAGCTTGAGCGGAGGAGGGGAGGAGTTGGATCAGGTCGAGGAAGCCGTGGGGCATTTGGCGCATTTGTTGATGGCTTCGACGGAGTTTCTTTACCTCGAGTGAACTCGAATTGCGGATTTCGGATTTCGAATTGCGGATTGTTAGTGAAGATGAACGCGAAAGATTTCAAAGAACGTTCCCGGCAGTTCGCCATTCGCGTGATTTCTTTAGTGGACGCATTGCCGCAGCAGCGTAGTGCCGACGTCCTTGGAAGGCAGTTGCTCCGCAGCGCGACGTCGGTGGCGGCGAACTATCGAGCGGCTTGCAGGGCGCGTAGTACGGCGGAATTCATCGCTAAGATGGGGATCGTCGAAGAAGAGGCCGATGAGTCGCAAGGCTGGATCGAAATGATCGCCGACGCCGGTCTCGTGAAGAAAGAACGTGTGGAAGAACTGATCAAAGAAGCTGGAGAACTCACAGCCATGACCGTTGCTTCAATCAAAACGGCTCGCCGCAACAAAGCAAAGTAACTCTATCGCGTCGTCATGTTTCCAATCCGCAATCCGCAATCCGAAATCCGCAATGGCATCTCTCGCCGCGAACTCCTCAAGTCCGCCGCCTGCGGTTTCGGCTCACTCGCCTTTTCGGGCCTCGCCGCCTCTGCCTCTTCGCCGACTTTCCACCACACCCCGCGCGCCAAGCGGATCATCTTCCTCTTCATGCATGGCGGGCCTTCGCATGTCGATTCCTTCGACTACAAGCCCGAACTCCAGAAACGCGGCGGACAAAAGCTGCCCTTTGCCCCCGCCAAAAACCTCGACCCGGCTGCCACCGCCACCGCGAAGCTGATGGCCTCGCCGTGGAACTTCTCCCAACACGGTCAATCCGGTCTCTGGATCAGCGACATGTTTCCCCACGTCGCGCGACACGCCGATGATCTGTGTGTGATCCGCTCGATGCAGAGCACGGGACAGTCGCACGGTCAGGCCGTTTGCATGCTCCATACCGGCACGGACAACTTCGTGCGTCCTTCGGTGGGCGCATGGGTCAGTTATGGACTGGGTTCGGACAATCGCGATCTTCCCGGATTCGTCAGCATCAGTCCCTCGGCCTCGCACGGAGGACCGCGCAACTACGGCTCCGCTTTCCTCCCGGCCGCCCACCAGGGCACGACGATCGGGGCGAATGGCAAACTCGATCCCAAGGCGAACTTCCGTTACCTGAAATCCGACGCTCCTGCGGCGGTTCAGGCGCGCAAGCACGAGTTTCTTCAGGCGATGAACCGCGAGCATCTCGCCCGCACCCACCACGCGCCGGTCGAGGGCATGATCGCCTCGATGGAACTCGCCTACCGCATGCAGTCGGCCGCGCCGCCGGTGATCGGGATTGAAGATGAGCCACAGCACATCCGCGACCTCTACGGCATTGGCGTCGAGGAGACCGATCACTTTGGGCGTCAATGTCTCCTCGCGCGTCGTTTCGCCGAGGCCGGGGTGCGTTATCTGCAGGTCTCGACCCCGAACGTGTGGGACCAGCATGGCGGCCTCGTCAAAGGTCACACCAAGAACGCCCTGGCCGTCGACAAGCCGATCGCGGGCTTGCTCACCGATTTGAAACAACGAGGTCTCCTCGAGGACACCCTCGTCGTCTGGGGCGGGGAATTCGGCCGCACCCCCATCGCCCAGGGCGACGGACGCGATCACAATCCGCAGGGCTTCACGATGTGGCTCGCCGGCGGTGGCGTGAAAGGTGGCTATGCCCACGGCGAGACCGATGAATTCGGCTATTTCGCGGTGAAGGACAAGGTCCACATGCACGACCTGCACGCGACGATGCTGCATTTGTTAGGGCTCGATCACCTGAAGCTGACCTATCGCTACGCCGGGCGGGACTTCCGTCTGACGGATGTCTATGGCGAGGTGGTGAAGGGGATTCTGGGGTGAGGGACGTTAGAAATTGATTTAGAATACTCGGAATGTTTCTCCAACTGGTAAAATTGGCCACGAATGAAGTCCGAAAGTTCGTTTTGCGGATGAGATTTCGCCGTGGAATAGCGCCGATGGTCGGGTTCGTTTCCGGGAACGATGATTTACTACTCAGTCCTGCGAGGCGGCAGGATGCGCTTGATTCGTTTTATCGCGATTGAACCCGGCGAAGAGCCGCGGCAATGAGAGGTCAGCGACGAATGGAACGGGCTGGTTCGCCGTAAACCACTTTCGCGAATTGCTTTTGTAAATGAGACGGCAGGCGAGTTGCCCTCGCTTCAATCCGGCAACCTTCGGTTCCGTATCGATTCGATTCCGGTCCTGCACCACGTGCGATCCATCCGAGACGCCATCGCTTTTTCCAGCGAAGAAAAGCCCCCTCAAGGCCGCACCGTCTGCGTCTTGGGCGGTTCGATGCTCATGATCCGGTCGTGGATCTTGAGGATGTCTTTCGATTTTTCAAAAAACGCATCGACCTCGGCACCGGCCGCTTCGTTGGAATCGACGATCTGCTGGAGCTGGGCGAGGTATTGGTTGATGTCGAGGGAGATGTCGGCCATCTGCTTTTGGGCGCTGGCGTAGGCGGCCGAGACGGTACTGCGCGCCTCGACGAGGGCGTCGCGTCGTCCCTGGTTCTCGAGGAAGGTGTCGCGCTCTTCCTTGAATTCCTTGTTCTTGAAAATCTTCTTCAGGGGTGAGGCGGTTTCCTTGGGATCGACCTGGTCGGCGGGCAGGCTCGCGATCTGGCGCGAGAAATAGCGGTCGAGCTCGCGGAATTCGTTGAGGGGTTTGCCGTATTGCTGGTGGAGGAAGGCGAGTCCGTTGATCACGCCGGTGAGTTTGGCGGCTTCCTCGCGGTCGATCTTCTGTCCGGACTTCAGGCGCGTCTCGATGTCGCCGATGTATTCGAGGGTGGAGCGGCTGTCATAGAGGATGTCGTTCATCTGCGCGTAGGTGCGCTGCAGTTGATCGGCGTGCTCCTTCTTCAGCGTCTCGACCTGGGTGGTCCATTCCTGCTGGAGCCGCTCGCTCTCGGCCTGTTTGTCGGCGAGGAGGGAGGAAAGCTCGGCGTTCTTGCCCTCGAGTTCGCTGACGACGGTCTGGAAGGTCTTCACCTGGCGTTCGAGGTCGAGCGACTTCGACTGTTCATCGCTCCAGAGTTTGCCGAGGAATCCCGCGCCACCGGCCGCGGCAAGGAGGAGGAGGGTGAGGAGGACGATGGCGATGGTCTTGCCCTTGCCGGGTTTGCTGCCATAGCCGTAGGCTGCGAGCGTTTCGTCGGGATCGTAGTCGGTGCTCATGGAAAAAAGATAAGGCGATTTGGGAGGAATGCGAGGATCGATGGAATGATCCTTTCGGGCCGGTGGGACGGGGCAATTCCCGTCTTTCCGAATCGGATTGCCGGGATAGGATACGGGAGTCCAGCGATCTTCTTTCGATTTTTCATGAACGGCCCCGAACTTCGAAACGCCTTCCTCGCGGCGATCCCGCCGGAGTGTTCCTTCGACCTTCTCTTCAACCATCTCCCCGGCGTCCTTTTCTTCGCGAAGGACCGCGAGGGCCGTCTCCTCGCCGCGAACCGCGCCCTCCTCGATCTCTATGGCTATCGGAACGAGGAGGACTTCTGGGGCGTGACCGATTTCGAACTGCTCCCGCGCAGTCTCGCTGAAAAATTCCGCGAGGATGATCTGCGCGTCGTCCGCACCGGCGTGCCCATGCTCGAGATCGTCGAACTCTTCCTCAGCCGGCAGGGGATCCCGGCGTGGTTCCTTACGAACAAGCTGCCGGTGCGCAATCGCGATGGCGAGGTCATCGGGGTGATGGGCACGATCCAGGACTACGAGAAACAACGCGAGCTCCTCCCGGCCGACTCGGACATCTCGCCGGCGCTTGCCCACATCCGCTCGAATTTCCACCGCGAGGTGATGATCCCCGATCTCGCGAAAAAATGCGGGCTCTCGGTGCGGCAGTTCGAACGCAAGTTCAAGGAGCACCTCAAGACGCCGCCGCAGCAATACCTTATCAAGATGCGGGTCCACGCCGCCTGCGACGAACTGCGCCGCTCGAAGAAGTCGATCGCCGACATCTCCACGGACCTCGGCTTCTACGACCAAGCCGCCTTTTCCCGGCAATTCCGCAAGCACATGGGGATGACGCCCTTGTATTATCGGAAGGAATATCGATAATCGGGAAAAGAAATGGCGGCCCACGGAACATTCGGGAGACACGGAAAACAGGGTCTGTTCCTTGGCTTGACCCTCTGTGGTCTGCTCCTCGCGCCGGGTTTGCAGGCAGAGGAAAAGGCGATGCCGGTGGTGTCGCGTGCGACCTGGGATCCGGACGGCGACGAATCCGACACGGCCAAGCTGAAGGAACACGGCAAGCCGATTTTCTCGATCGTGCTGCACCACACCCAGACTCCGAACGAACCAGCGGCCATGGAGCGCGCGAGGCTGCGCGGCATCCGGCGTTTTCATCGCGAAGAGAAGGGCTGGGGTGAGATCGCCTACCATGATTTTGTCGGCGCGGAGGGCACGCTCTACGCCGGTCGCGATCCGCGCTACGCCGGCGACAGTGGCACGAGCTACGATCTCGAGGGACGTCTTCTCGTCTGTGTTCTCGGCGATTTCATGGAGCGCCTTCCCTCGGAACAAACGCGCGAGGTGCTGGTGCGCTTCGTGGTGGAGCGCTTGCGCGAGCACGGCTTGAAGCCTGATGCGGTGACGACCCATCAGATGGTCGCGGCGACGGATTGTCCGGGCACGAGTTTGCAGAAGTGGTTCGAGACGGAAGGCCGGGCGGCGATCGCGCGGGCCTTTGCGGAAGTGGTCCCCTAGGAAAAAATCCGGCATCTAGCTTGCGGATTGTGTTCGTTTGAAATACTGTTCTAAAAAACAGTTTTCAAACCCGATGCCCGCTCCCGACAAACTGGCCGCCCTTGCCTCGCTCCGCCGCGAGCTCGCGGGCAAGGTGCGTTCGGGCACGGAGTTTCTCGAGGAATGCGAACGCCGCGATCCCGAGGAGGCGACGGCTTTGGCGGGGCTCGATGCGATCCTCGGCGGCGGTTTCAAACGCGGGCGCCTCACTGAGATCCAGGTGCCGGGGCCGTCGCGGGGTGGGGGACTCGTCCTCGCCAGCCTCCTCGCGCGGGCGCGGCAGGCGGGGCAATACGCGATCCTCTTTGATGTCGGGAGCGGTTTCTCGGTCGAGAGTTTTCCCGAGCGCGATCTCGAGTCGCTCCTCTGGGTGGGCTGCGATTCGGCGGCGCAGGCGGTCGCGGTGTGGGATGTGGCGGCGCGCGACGAGAATTACCGCTGGTTCCTCCTCGATGGTCGCGATTGCACGCCGGAGGACTGGCGGGCGGTGCGTCCCGCGCAGTGGCAGCGCATCGTCGGGCAGATGCGCGAGCGCGAGGCGGTCGGGGTGATCTTCGCCCGGGGACCGGTCACGGCGGTGGCGAAGGACCGGCTCGAACTCGTCTCTCCGCTCGGGCTGGAGTCGCTCCATCAGGATCGCGAGGTGATTGCGGCCTCGCTACGCTTCCGCCGGGTCGATGGCGGGGCAGGGGAAAATGCCGGACGTCGCGAAGGCGGAGAACGGCGCATGGCCGGGTGAGGTGGCGGATCATGGAGGAGCGGAAAAGAAAGAGCGACACCGCGAAAGCGGAGACAGGCTATGCGGTCATCTGGTGTCGTGATTTCCGGCTCCAGGCGCTGAAGCGGCGGGGCGGTCGCGATCTGCCGGTGGCTCTTGTCGATGACACGCAGCGGCAGTCGATCGTGCTGTGTTGCAATGCCCTCGCCGCCCGCAGCGGCGTCGCACCGGGCATGCCCACGGTGCAGGCCTTGGCGCGGTGTCCGCTCCTGCGGGTGGACCGGCCCTCCGAAGCTTCGGAGCTGGTCGCGTCGCGGCTCTTGCTCGAGACGGCGCTGGCCTGGGTGCCGGGGATCGAGGAAACGGCGCCGGGCATTCTCACGCTCGATCTCTCGACCCAGCCGGAATCGGACTGGATCGAGAGCGCCTACCGTCTCTGCGACCGGCTCGCCCGCCTCGGGCTTGAGGTCGTCGTCGGTCTCGGCGAGACCCCCGCGCTCGCCCGCATCGCCGCCCAGACCGCCCTCCACGAGGGCGCCGAGGTCTGGCAACTCGAACCGTCGGCGCGTCTCGTCCAGCTCGACCGGCTTCCCTTTCTCGTCGCCGAATGCGGGACGAAGCTGCGGGAGAAACTCCAGCTCTGGGGACTCGCCTCGCTGGGGGCGTTCGCCCGGCTCCGGCGCGAGGAGGTCGCGGCGCGTCTCGGGGACGAGGGAGTGGAACTGTGGCTGCGGCTGACGGGGCGATTGCGACGTCCCCTATGCCTCGCCAAGCTCGAGGAGCTTTTCGAGGAGCACCACGATTTCGAATACGAGGAGCACGATCGCGAGCCGCTCTTCTTTCTGCTGCGTCGCTTCATCGGATCACTTGCCGGTCGCGTCGCCGCGACGGGACGCGGGGTCGCGGCGGTGCATTGGCTCGTCTCCTTCGCCGATGGGAGCTGCCAGGCACGCCGCCTCGCCCTGCCCGAGCCGAGTCTCGACGAGGAAGTCCTCTTTCGTCTCGCGAGCAGTCCGATCGAGGGATTGGAGATGAAGGCCGCCGTGATCGGGCTGCGGCTGCGGTTCGAGCCCTCCGATCCCGTCGCGACGCAGCGACCGCTCTTTGGCAAAGGGCTCCGCAACCGCCACCTCCACGGCGAGACCCTGACGAGGATGCGAAAAATCGTCGGTGCCGACCGCATCGGTTCGCCGCGCCGCCTCGACACGCACCGGCCAGGCGTCTGCGAACGGGCCCCGCTCGCGGCGGAGTTGGGGGAAACGGAGGGACCTCCGCCGGGACCGCCCGTGACGGGTCCGACCTTGCGGCGTTATCCGCTCGCCTGCCGCACGAGCGTGCAACTGCGCGAAGGCAAACCGCTCCGGGTCGAGTCGGCTCGCCTCACCGGAGTCGTCATCGAGGCGCACGGACCGTGGAAGAGCGGCGGCGACTGGTGGCATCGCGGCCAATCGTGGGAGCGGAGCGAGTGGGATGTCGCCCTGCTCAATCACGGTCTCTTCCGCCTCGTCGAAACGCCGCAGGGCTGGAGTCTGGAGGGGTATTATGATTGACCCCTCCGACTACCGCGAACTCCACCTGCGCAGCGCCTTCAGCTTTTTGCGGGGCGCGTCCTCGCCCGAGTCGCTCGCCGACCGCAGCGGACAATGCAGCCTTCCCGCCGCCGCGCTCTGCGACCGCGATGGATTTTATGGTTCGGTCAGGTTCCACCAGCGGGCGAAGGAGAACGGCTTCCGCGCCATCGTCGGGACGGAACTGACGATGGAGGACGGATCGGTCGTGCCGCTGCTGGTGAAATCGCGCGAGGGCTACCGCGCCGTCTCGCGTCTGCTGACGCGGGCGCAACTGCGGACGGCGAAGGGAACCGCCGCGATCGCCTGGAGCGAGCTCGAGTCCATCGCGGAGGAGGCTGCCTTTCTCACCGGCGACGCCGAGGGACCGCTCGAGCGTGGTTGGCACGACGATGGGCGCCGTGGGATGGAGGCTGCCTTGGCGAAGATGAAGGCACATCTTCCGGAGCGCCAGCTCCACGTCGAGCTCCAGCGCCATGGGATCCGGGGCGAGGAAGCGCTCGTGCGGGCCAAGGTCGATCTCGCCGCGGCGCACCGGCTGCCTTTGCTCGCGACGAACGGGGTCTGCTACGCCCGGTCCGAAAACCGGCAGGTGCAGGATGTCTTCACCTGCCTGCGCGAGCACACCACCCTCGATGCGGCGGGACGTCTCCTCGCGGTGAATGGCGAACGCCACGTGAAGACCGCGGCGGAGATGGCGACCCTCTTTCACGATCATCCCGGGGCCATCCTCCAGACCCGCCGCCTCGCCGAGGAGATCGATTTTTCGCTCGAGAATCTCGGCTACGAATTTCCCCGCTACGAGGTGCCGCCGGGGCACTCGATGGACAGCTACCTCGCCGAAACGACCTGGCAGGGCGCGAAGGCGCGCTACGGGAAGGGGAAGCTGACTCGCAAGGTGAAGGATCAGATCACGCGCGAGCTCGACCTGATCGGGCGGCTCGGCTTCAGCGGGTATTTCCTCATCGTCTGGAGCCTCGTGAAGTATTGCCGCGAGAGCGAAATCCTCGTGCAGGGGCGGGGCAGCGCGGCGAACAGCGCGGTCTGTTTTTGTCTCGGGATCACTCCGGTCGATCCGGTCGGGGCGAATCTGCTCTTCGAGCGTTTCCTCAGCGAGGGGCGCCGCTCGTGGCCCGACATCGATCTGGATCTGCCGAGCGGCGACCGGCGCGAGCAGGTCATTCAGGAAGTCTACCGGCGCTACGGCCGCCACGGCGCGGCGATGACGGCGAACGTGATCACCTATCGCGGACGCAGCGCGGTGCGCGAGATCGGCAAGGTCCTCGAATTCCCCGAGGAAATGCTGGCGCGCTTCTCCGATCTCTACGCGAGCGGCGACTACCCGCACACCCTCGCCTTCAGCGAGCAGGTCGCGCAATCGGGCATCACCGCCGAGCATCCCCGCGCCGGGGCGCTCGCGACGCTCTACGGACAGGTCTACGGACTGCCCCGTCACCTCGGGCAACACTCCGGAGGGATGGTGATTTGTCAGGGCGCCCTCGACACGGTCGTGCCGATCGAGAACGCGAGCATGCCGGGCCGCACCGTGGTCCAGTGGGACAAGAACGATTGCGAGGACATGGGCATCATCAAGGTGGATTTGTTAGGGTTGGGGATGATGGCGGTGCTGCAGGATACCCTCGCCCTCGCCAAGGATCGAGGACGCCCCGTCGATCTCGCACAGATCCCGAAAAACGACACGCCCACCTACGACCTGATGTGCTCGGCCGACACCATCGGCGTGTTCCAGATCGAGAGCCGCGCCCAGATGAATACCCTGCGCCGCATGCAGCCGCGCTGTTTCTACGACGTCGTCATCGAGGTGGCGATCGTGCGGCCGGGGCCGATCGCGGGAGGTCTCGCCCATCCCTACCTCGAACGGCGCGCCGGACGCGAGCCGATCGACTACATTGACCCGATGCTGCGGCCCACCCTCGAGCGCACCCTCGGCGTGCCCATGTTCCAGGAGCAGGTCTTGAAAATGGCCATGGTCATGGCCGACTTCAGCGGGAGCGAGGCTGAGGAACTGCGGCGCGCCCTCAGCTTTCACCGTTCGCACGAGCGCATGCGCAAGGTCGAGGCGAAGCTGCGCCGGGCTCTCGAGGAGCGCGGGGTCGAGGTCGCGGCGGTGGAAAAGATCGTGCGGGTGATCGGATCCTTCGCGCTCTACGGCTTCCCCGAGTCGCATGCGATCAGCTTCGGCCTGCTCGCTTATGCCAGCAGTTATTTGAAAGTACATCGCGCCGCGGAGTTTTACACCGGACTGCTCAACAACCAGCCGATGGGCTTTTATTCGCCCGCCACCCTTGTGCAGGAGGGGAAACGACGCGGCCTGCGTTTTCTCCCGCCTTGTGTCGTCGAGTCGGACTGGCCCTGCGAGGTCATCGACGACACCACGATCCGGCTCGGACTCGTGAATGTCCTCGGTCTCGGTGAGGCGAATGTCAGGGCGATGGTGCTGGAGCGCTCAAAGCGTGCGTTTGTTTCGCTCGAGGATTTCCGGCAGCGGACCGGTTTCGACCAGGCCGAGATGCGACGGCTCGCGGCGGTCGGGGCGCTCGCGAAACTCGCGTCGACGCGGCGTCAGGCGCTCTGGGCGGTCGAGGCCCGCCCGCTCGAGCAAGGGGATCTGTTCGCCGAAGCGGCGGTGCTCGCCTCGGCCAAGGTCGCGGAGTGTCCCTTGCCCGAGATGTCCTACCACGAGCGGATCCGCGCCGATTTCTCCGGGATGGGGCTCACCACCGGCAAACATCCCATGGCCTTGGCCCGTCCGGAGCTGCCGCGGGAGATTCTTTCCGCCGCCGTCCTTGCGACGACGCCCGACGGTGCCATGGCCACCACCGCCGGAGCCGTCATCTGCCGACAGCGCCCCGGCACGGCGAAGGGCGTCGTTTTCATCACCCTCGAGGACGAGACCGGACTCGCCAATGCCATCGTCTACAGCGACACCTTCGAGAAATACCGCCTCGTCATCACGACCGAGCCCTTTCTCCTCATCCATGGGCGGGTCCAGCGCGACGGCGAGGGCACGACCCATCTCATGGCCATGAGGATCGAGGCAATCGCCATCGGCGAAGCGTTGCCCGCGGCGGCTTCGCACGATTTTCATTGAAGCAGACGTGCCGGAGGGGAACCCAGCGTGTGCGTGATCGCGTGAATGAAGTCGACCGGGAATCTGTCGTATTTTTACAAATGGCACCCTCGTTGGGACAAGACCTAGCGGATTCCGTGGGTTAGACTTGGAACGCAATCGGTTCGACCGTACCCTCTTGATGGCATGACTCAACCCTCCTTCGTCTTCGCGCTCCTGACCTCCTTCGTGGTGGCGGGGCAAACCCATCCCGTCCGGGCGGACGACGAGGCCGGTCGCGCCTACTACGCCGAGAAGGTCTTTCCGATCCTGAAGGAGAACTGTTTCAAATGCCACGGGGGCGGCGACGAACTGAAGGGGGACTTCCGTGTCACGAACCGCGAGGGACTCATGCATGGCGGGCATTACGGGGCGGCCTACAATGCCGATGACCCGGCCGAGAGCGTGTTGCTCGAGATGGTGAGCTACAAGGATGCCGATCATCAAATGCCGCCAAAGGGCAAACTTTCCGATGAAGCCCTCGCGACCCTCGCCCACTGGATGGAGATGGGCGCTCCCTACGATGCGGCCTTGGAAATCAAGGGTGCCGCTACGGAAAAACGTGGTTTCACGGTGAAGGAAGAGGACCGTCAGTGGTGGGCCTATCGTCCCGTCGCTCCGGCGGCTCCGCCGAAAGTCGCCGATGCCGCCTGGAACGGCAACGGGATTGATGCCTTTGTCAGGGCGCAACTCGAGCGCGAGGGCCTCACTCCGAATCCGCTCGCCAAACCCGAGGTGCTGGTGCGGCGGCTCCACTACGATCTCATCGGTCTGCCGCCGACGCCCGAGGAGGTCGAGGCTTTTGTCGCGGCCTCGGCCAAGGATCCTGATGCAGCCTATGCCGCGGCCGTCGGGAATCTCCTCGCCCGTCCCCAATACGGCGAGAAGTGGGCACGTCATTGGCTCGACCTGGTGCGTTACGCGGAGTCGAACGGCTTCGAGCGCGATAATACGAAGCCGCAGATCTGGCGATATCGCGACTACGTCGTCGACGCCTTCAATTCGAACCTGCCCTACGACCAGTTCGTGATCGAACAGATCGCCGGTGACGAGATCGCCGAGCCGACAATGCGATCGCTCGTCGCGACGGGCTACCACCGGCTCATGCAATGGGACGACGAACCGGCGGACCGCGAACAGCATGTCTACGATGTCCTCGCTGACAACGTCCAGATCACGAGCGAGACCTTCCTCGCGACCTCGTTGAACTGCTCTCGGTGTCACGATCACAAGGCCGATCCGATTTCGCAGAAGGATTACTACTCCTTCATGTCCTTCTTCAAGGGCGTCACCCATTACCGCACCGAGGGGACTCTGGTGAACTGGGCGACATCGGAGGAGAAAGCCGCCTTCGAGGTCACGAGGAAAGAAAAGCTCGCCGCGCTGGAGTCGGAGAAAGGTCTCGTGGAGCAACAGATCCGCACCGCGCTCGAAAAGGCGGGTGTGTTAGGGCAGGGGGCGTCGACTCCGGTGACGACCTTGGTCGAGGATGCGAGGAAGGGTGGTGTGGAATGGTTCTACACCACCGAGAAACCCTCCGATGACTGGCGTGAGGTCGGTTTTGTGAACAAATCGTGGTTCAAGGGGCGGTCTGGTTTCGGCAGCGGAAAGCCGCCCGGCTCCGTCGAGGTGACGGAGTGGAAAACGCCGGAGATCTGGATGCGCACGACCTTCGGTCTCGAGACCTTGCCCGAGTCGCTAGTGCTCGACATCCATCACGACGAGGACGTCGAAGTTTACCTGAACGGCAACCTGATCCACGAAGCGAAGGGATTCCTCACCGCCTATGAGACGGTGGTATTGCCGAAGACGGCGGTGAACTCGCTCCAGACCGGACGCAATGTTATCGCGGTGTATTGCCGCCAGAGCGGGGGGGGGCAATACATCGATCTCGCCCTGCGCACGGGAGTCTCGGCGCTCGATTCCTTCGAGAACCTGCTCGCCGGTCCCGGTTTGAAAGAGCACGCTCCCGCGATCCGGAAGCACGGCGGCAAGGACCTCGTCTCCGATTACAAGCGGATCCACGACGAGATCGCAAAGTGGCGCAAGGCCGAGGCGGGCGCTGCGATCAATGCCGTCACCGAATCAGGACCGGACCCCGGACCGATGCCGATCCACGCTCGTGGCAGCGCCCATGCTCCGGGTGAGCCGATGCTGCCGGGAGTGCCGGCGGTGCTCACGCCTGAAGGCTCGGATCCGAAACCGCTCGCGGCGACTCCGGTGAAGCAAGGGGAGCGGACTTCGTCGGGACGACGCCTCGAATTGGCGAAATGGATGGTCGATCCTTCGAATCCGCTCACCTCCCGCGTCATCGTGAACCGCCTCTGGCAGCATCACTTCGGCCGCGGAATCGTCGCGACCACTTCCGATTTCGGAAAGCTCGGGGAAAAACCCACCCATCCAGAGTTGCTCGACTGGCTCGCAAAACAATTCGTCGAGAGCGGATGGGACATGAAGGCGATGCACCGTCTCATTCTTATGAGCCGCACCTACCGGCTTTCTTCCGAGCCTGATTCCGCGAGCCTCGAGAAGGATCCCCGCAATCTCCACTTCTGGCGCTACGACATGCGCCGGCTCACCGCCGAGGAACTGCGCGACTCGATTCTGGCGGTGTCAGGAAATCTGAATCTGAAGACGGGAGGCGAATGGGTCTATCCGCCGCTGCCCGCCGAGGTTCTCGCGACCGCTTCGCGTCCGGGCGCGGGATGGCCGGTTTCGAAGGATCCGGCGGAACATTTCCGGCGCTCCCTCTACGTCCATGTGAAGCGCAGCCTGCGTTACCAGATGCTGGCCGATTTCGATCAGGCCGACACTGACACGAGTTGTGCGGTGCGATTCACGACGACGGTGCCGACACAGGCGCTCAGTCTCTTGAACTCCGCCTTCGTCAACGACCAGGCCCGCATCCTCGCTTCGCGGATGAGAGAGGCCGGTGGCGACCTGCGCGCGCAGATCGCCTCGGGACTGCGCGTCGTCCTGCAACGCGACGCGCGTGAAGACGAGCTTTCCCATCTCGTCGCCTTCCACGGCGAACTGCGCCAAAAATCCGGTCTCTCCGAAGAGGCCGCCCTCGATCGCATCGCCCTGCTCGCCTTGAACCTGAACGAATTCATCTACCTTGATTGATCCCATGAAACGTCGCAAACAACCAGATTTCTGCGGACGGGTGAACCGTCGCGAGTTCCTCGGCACGGTCGGCGGAGGATTCCCCGCGCTGGCCCTGACGGGACTGCTCAGTGGCGAGGGCTTTTTCAAGGATGCCTTCGGATCGAGCGCCAATCCGCTGGCGGCGCGTCCGCCGATGGTGAAAGGCAAGGCCAAGAGCGTCATCTTCCTGTTTATGTACGGCGGTCCGAGCCACATCGATACCTTCGACTACAAACCGAAGATGGTCGGGATGGACGGGAAGACGATCGCGGTGAAGACCTTCGGACGTGGCGGCAAGAAGAACGAAGGCCGCATCGTCGAGCCGAAGTGGAAGTTCAAGCAATACGGCAAGTGCGGGAAGTATGTCTCCGATCTCTTTCCCCACGTCGGGGAATGCGTCGACGACATTGCCTTCGTCCATTCGATGACGGCCGATTCGCCCATCCATGGGTCGGCCCTGCTCATGATGAACAGCGGATCGCTCATCAGCGGCCACCCGTCGCTGGGTTCGTGGGTGAACTACGGTCTGGGCTCGGCGAACGAGAACCTGCCCGGATACGTGGTGATGCTGGACCAGAGCGGCGGCCCGATCTCGGGAGCGAAAAACTGGACCTCGGGTTTCATGCCGGCGAGCTACCAGGGCACCGTCTTCCGTTCGCAGGGCAGCCCCATCCTCAATCTCGAGCACGTCGAGGGCATGCCGGCTTCGGAGCAGCGCCTCCTCATCGATTCGCTCAATCACTTCAATGCGGGACATCTCTCGCCGCGCTTTGACAACACCAACCTCTCCGCCCGCATCGCGAGCTACGAACTCGCCTACCGCATGCAGGCGACCGCGCCCGAGGCCATCGCGGTGGAGGAGGAGAGCGAGGAAACCCGCGCGCTCTACGGGATGGACCGCAAGGAGACGGCAGACTTCGGACGGAAATGCCTCCTCGCCCGACGCCTCGTCGAACGCGGCACCCGTTTCATCCAGATCTATTCGGGCGGGGCCCACAACGATCAGAACTGGGACGCCCACGGTGATCTCGAGACAAATCACAACCTCCACGCCGGTGCGACCGACAAGCCGATCGCGGGGCTGTTGATGGACCTGAAGCGCCGCGGCATGCTCGAGGACACCCTCGTCGTCTGGGGTGGTGAATTCGGCCGTCAACCTACGGCCGAGTATGAAAAAGGCACCGGACGCGATCACAACAGCTACGGTTTCACGATGTGGATGGCCGGCGGCGGGGTGAAGGGCGGTGTCTCGGTCGGTCAGACCGACGAACTCGGGTCGATGGCGGTGGAGAACCGCTTTCACGTGAAAAATCTCCACGCGACGATCCTGAGCCTGATGGGTCTCGATCCGAACGAACTCAGCTTCTTCTTCGGCGGCCTCGATCACAAGCTCGTCGGCGTCGAAGGCGCCGATCCGATCCGTGAGGTGATGGCGTGAGCCGATCCTAACGCTTCTTCAAAAACGCGATCAGATCGGCCATTTCCTCTTTCGTGATCGCGGCTTCGAGGCCGACGGGCATGAGGGACATGCCGGAGGAGGTGAGGGATTTCACTTCGGCCTTGGGCACGGTCATGGTGACGCCTCCTGGGACGCGGAGGGTGATGGCGGCGGCGTCTTCGCCGTGAACGAGACCGGCGAGGATGCGTCCGTCGGTCGCCTCGATCGTCTGCGAGACCCAGCGCTCCTCGACGGCGCGATTCGGATCGAGGATGTCGGTGAGGAGGGCCTCGGCGGGTTTGATCTTCACGTCGTTCAGCGAGGGGCCGACGTCGGCCCCGTTACCTCCGACCAGGTGACAGGTGATGCAGGCGGCTTTTTGGAAAACGAGGGCACCCTTTTCCGGATCGCCCGGGTGTTTTGTCAGGGTTTCGCGGTAGGATGCGATGAGAGCGGCGCGGTCGCTGTTGGTCTGTCCGAAAAGTTCGAGGGCGAGGGCCTTGATCTCCTCGTTGGTGGAACGGCCGTAGCTCCAGCGTATCATCGGCGGCATGAGTCCGGGGCTGATTTCGCCGGCCTTCATCTTTTTCATGAGGATGAGTCCGGTGGCCGGACTCGCACTGATGAGCTCGAGGGCCTCGGTGCGGGCGGCGGGGGTGAGGCTGTTCCAGCGCTCGAAGAAGAAGTCGGCGACGGTCTCGCGTTTGTCGCGCGAGAGGATGCGGCAGGCGGCGGTCTGGATCGCCGGTGGTTCGGTCAGGGAGATTAGCGAGGCGACGACTTCCTTCTTCTCTTCCCACGGGCGCTGCGCGACGAGGCTGAGCGCGGCGATGCGCGCGTCCTCGGTAGCCTTGCGGTCGAGGGCGATGGTGGTGGCCTTGGCGAGGAGGGCCTTGAGGGTGGCGGTGCCTTCGCCGAGTTCGGGCAGCTTGGCGGCGATGAGGGCGGCGAGGGAGCGTTGTTTCAGCGGGCTGCGGGCAAGTCCCTCGGACAATCCTGACACGAGCGCGAATTGATTGGCCCCCGGTTCGCCCTCGAGCTTGGCGAGGACGGAAGCGATTTCGGCGAGTTCTCCGCGAGCGGCGACGAGGCGGGCGAAGTCGGTCAGGACGGGGCCGGTCTCGGCGGAGGGTTTGGCGAGAAAGGTCGTGTCGTCGAGGAGGGCGAGAAGGATCGGGTTCGCCAGTTGCGGGGTGGAGGCGAAGATCGCCTTGCGCAGCCACGAATCGCCGGGAGCTGCGGCGACCTGCCTGGCGAGGGTGTCGCCCGAGTAGGACAGCTCCGGATCGAGGGCGAGGGTGAGGAAACGGTAGCGCGGCGCGTCCTTCGTAGTGGCCGCGAGGATTTCTCCAGCGAGTTCCTTCACCGCTCCGATCTCGTGAGCGGCGAGGAGGGCGTTTTCGAGCAGTCCTGATTCGCCCGCCTTTGCCAGGATCGGGCGGAGGTGATCGGCTTTGAGGGTGTTGAGTCCGGCGAGGGTCCAGAGGGCGTGAGCCTTGGTGCGTGGATCGCTTGCGGTCTCGAGTTGTTTTTCGAGGAGGGGAGCGGCGGCGGTATCCTGCTTCTCGACGAGGAGACGCTGGGCTTCGGTGCGGGTCCAGCCGTTCGAACTCTCTAACAAAGCCACCAACTTAGTGGTGTCTTCGGGCAGGGCTTTGACCGGGGCGGGTTTGGTTCCCTTGGGGACGAGGCGCCAGATGCGGCCCTGGTCGAAGCCGGCGCGCATGTAGTGCGACTTCGCGAAATCCTCCGGAAAGAAGCGGGCGTGATCGATGAAGCGTCGATACATGTCGCAGACATAGAGGGCACCGTCGGGACCGGTGCGGACCTGGACGGGACGGCTCCACTCGTCGCCCGAGACGAGGAAGTCACGCTTTTCGCCGACGCGCTCGGCGGTGAAGCTCGCGCCATTGGGGACGAGGCGGTTCCGCGTGACGAGCTGGGCCGTGGGATCACAGACGAAGATCTCGCCGGCGAGACCGGGCATCAGATCGCCGCGATAGAGCCCGATGCCGCAGGCAGCGGTGTGGGTGCCGGCGTGGGCGGCGGAGGTGGTGTGGCTGAGGGCGATGGGATAGACGGGGGCTCCGGGCGGCTGGATGTCCTCGTGTCCCACGGTGATGCCGGCGAGGGGATTGCGCTTCACTGCGGCGAGGGGCATCACGGAAAACATGATGGGATTGCGGTTGCTGCACGAGAAGTGGCGGTTGTAATCATCAAGGGTGCCGCCGAACTGCCCGGCCCCGGTGACGGGCTCGATCTCGCCGCTGCGGGGATTGTAGCGGAGGTTCAGCTTGGTGATTTCGAGGGTTTTGTCAGGCTCGTTTCCGGGGTAGATCTGCTTGCCGTCGAGTCCGTTGCAGAGCCAGACGTGGTTGTCGAGTCCGTAACGGGGACTGGAGACCTGGAGCTGGTTGTGGCCGGGTTCGTTGAGGGTGAAAAGGGTCTTCCGCACATCGGCGATGTCGTCGGCATCGGTGTCCTCGAGGAAGAGGATCGCGGTGCGGGTCGTCGCGAGGATTCCTCCCTTCATCGGCAGGAGTCCCTGGACGTGGTCGAGTCCGGCCGCCCAGGTCACGGCCTTGTCCATGACACCGTCGCCATCGGCATCGGAGAGGAGACGGATGCGGGAAAGGTAGGGGCCGCCATCCTCGACGGGCAGGGGATAGTCGCCCATTTCGGCGACGAACATGCGGCCTTTCTCATCCCACACGACATCGACGGGATCGCAGGTGAGGGGTTCGCTTGCGACGAGCTGCATTTCAAAATCGCCATCGACCTCCCAGAGTTTCGCGCTTTCCGCCGGACTGAGGGGCAGGCGGCGCGGCATGATGCTCTCGCCGGAGACGGAGTAACCCATGTCCGAAGAGCCCTCTTCGACGGCCCATTTTTCGGTGAAGGTGCCGAGGGGATGGAGTTCGAGCCGGCGGATGAGGCAGGCGGCGAATTCGCTCTGCAGACCGATGAAGCCGGAGGAAGGATGGCAATCGGTGACCTCGTTGACGAGTTCGCCGTTGAGAAGGATGCGGATGGTGTCGCCCGCGCAGATGACCTCCATCCGGTTCCATTCGCCGAGGGGATTTTCGAGGTCCTTGGGACCGCGGTAACCTTTCACATCGGCCCAATCGGGATCACGGTCGCGCCAGTTGATGCGGGCCATCGTTTTTCCGGCTTCGGGGAAGGTCTCCTTGGCCGAACCCTTGGTCCAGACGGGCTCGTTGTCGCGGTCGCGCTTGACTTCGGCGGTGACCTTGGTCGGGGCGATGGTACCATCCGCCGCTTTGGAAGCGAGAACGAGGATGTCGCCGCTGCCGCCTTCGATGAGCTGGCCCTCGATGCAGCTCATCCAGGTGTCGCCGTAGGATCCATCGGGTCCGAAGGCGTGGAGGAGCAGGCCGCAGTCGCGGGCGCGGTCGGCTCGATTGGCGAGGGTGCGCTCGCCCCATTGGTAATCGATGACGAGATGGTAATCGCGGTAGGCCTGCTTCGTGCGGAGGTAGCCCATGCCCTCGCCACTGACGCGCATGAAGCCGCTTTCTCCGATCGCCCAGATCTTCTTCGGATCGACCGAGAGCGAGACCTTGGGATTGAGGTGGGCGACAAAGTCCTTCAGCCCGGGATCGGCGAGGAGATTGACGACCTGGGTCGGGGCGATCGCAGCCGATTCCTGCGCGCGCAGGTTGCCGAGGCTGAGAGAAAGGGCAAGGAGCGAAAAAACGGCCGTCCGGATCATGACGGATACTCTAGCGATCCGATCGCACGATGAAAAGCCGCCAAAGCGACGCCATTGCGGGAGGGGCGCACCGAATCGCGTAAGCGCGGCTCAGTTCACATCAGTGAAGACGGCCTGCACATCCTCGTCGTCCTCGAGTTTGTCGAGAAGGACTTCGATGTCGTTCATCTGCTCTTCGGTGAAGTCTTTCGGTGTCGAGGGGATGCGCTCGGCGGCGGCTTTCGTGATCTCGATGCCGAGGGCTTCGACGCCGGCGGTGAGTTTGCCGAAATCGCTGAAGTCACCGTAGGCGTAGGCGACCCCGTCGTTCACTTCGAGCTCCTCGAGGCCCGCGTCGATGAGGCTGAGCTCGACTTCCTCAATGTCCATGCCGGGCTTCACGTCGAACTGGACGACGGCCTTGCGTTTGAAGAGGAACTCGAGCGAGCCGGTGGGGAGGAGTTGGCCGCCCGACTTGTTGAAGTAGGTCTTGATGTTCGCGACGGAACGGTTCGAATTGTCCGTGGCGCATTCGATGAAGATCATCACGCCGTGGGGCCCCTTGCCCTCGTAGTTGATCTCCTTGATGTCGGCCGCGTCCTTGCCCGAGGCGCGCTTGATCGCGTTTTCGACGTTGTCCTTGGGCATGTTGGCCGCCTTGGCCTGCTGGATGGCGAGACGGAGCTTGGGATTGTTCGCGGGATCGGTCCCGCCTTCCTTCGCCGCCATCGTGATGGCCTTCCCGATTTTCGGAAAGGCTTTGGACATTTTGTCCCATCGCGCCTCCTTCGAGGCCCGTCGATATTCGAATGCTCTACCCATAGTGCGGAGACTCTTGCCCCGGAACGGGGCGTTTCGCAAGGCCGATTCGATAGGGGACGGGTCCCGGATCAACGGCGTCCGAGGATGAGGACGAGGTCGCTGTATTCGTCGTTGAAGCGCCGGGTTTCCCCGATCTCATGCCGGAAATCGTGGCAGGCGAGCAACTCGAATTCCCCGCACTTCCGGATCAGGGAGCGGAGTTGCGCGGCGGTGTAGGCACGCACCTCCCAGCGGGTCTCCTGCTCCTCGACGCGGCCATCGGCGAGGGTGACGCGGAGTCGCGAGCGCATCGGCTCGAGCCGGGTGCCTGGGCGCGGTGGCCAGGTGCGGGTGTTGCAGACGACCTCGACTCCATCGCGTCGTGCAACCCAGCGCTCGTGGGTGGGACGATCGGCGGCTCCATCGGTGAGATGCACGCCGAGCACGAGAAGGCCGCCCGGCTTCAGGACGGCAGCGGAACCCTGGAGGCATCCGAGGGCGTCTTCCTCGGTGAGGAGGTATTTAAAGGTGCTGACGAGGCAGTGGACGAGGTCGAAGCGTTTCCGACGCGGGACGCGAAAGGACTCCATGCGATCCTGCCAGAGGAGGGCCTCGATCCCATTCTTCGCGAGGCGCTGTCGGGCAAAAGCGAGCATTTCCGGATTCAGATCAAAGCCAGCGGCTTCCCAATGCCGCGAGGCGAGTTCCTTGATAAGACGTCCGCTGCCGCAGGCGAGTTCGAGCACGGATTTGCCCCGGGTTTTCCCGTGGCGGCGGGCGACCGCCTCGAGGAAGTCAGCTTCCTTCACCGTGTCCTCGTCGAAGATGATGTCGTAGAAGAGGGGAGTGTCGTACCAATCACGACGGACAGGGGCGGGCATGGACCGAAGATAGGGACGGGCCTGAGACTGTCGAACGGATTTCGAACGAATCGGAGGGGTGGAGTTCCCAAACCCGTAAGTTTCCTGCGTTGATCGCGTCTTTGACCTCGGACACCGAAACCTCTATCTTCTCGCCCATGAAATCATCGCTTTCCCTGATTGGATCCGTTTTTGCCGCCGTGGTCGCCGCCGTCGTGTGCGCCGAGGCCGATGAAAAAGAGCCGGGTGAGACGGCCAAGCCCAAAGAGTCCGCGATCGAAGTGCTCCCGGCTCCTCCCGCCCAGCCGGGCGGCGCGGTGGAGAAGACGGATGAAGAGTGGAAGAAGATCCTCACCCCCGAGCAATACCAGATCCTGCGCAAGGCCGGGACGGAGCGGGCTGATGGTCAGGTCTACAAGGAATTCAAAGGGCACGGCGGTGGCACCTACTACTGCGCGGGCTGCAACGCAGAGCTCTTCAGTTCGAAAGAGAAATTCGACTCCCATTGCGGGTGGCCTTCCTTCTACGACCCTTCCAAGGCCAAGAACGTGAAATACAACGTCGATTTCCATCTCGGCTATGCGCGCACCGAGGTGCTCTGCAAAGTCTGCGGAGGCCACCTCGGTCACGTCTTCGAGGGAGAGGGATTTTCGACCCCGACGGACAAGCGTTACTGCATCAACGGCACCGTTCTGAAATTCGTTCCCTTCCCGGATGGAGAGGGTGAAAAAGCGGCCGCGGCCTCCGAAGCCAAGGCCGCCGGGGAAGGGGAGAAGAAGGAAGAGAAGAAGCCGGCCGAATAACTCCTGCCGATCCGCTCACGGCATCGACCCGTAAAGGATGCGTTGGTAGTTCGACTTGAGTCCTTCCGACATCCGGGTCCACCAGGTACTCTCCTCTTCGTTGAAGTGGAGGACCAGTTCAGGTCCGTCGTAGCGAACATAGGCGCCGGGAGTGTGGTCGAGATACCAGTCGAGGAGCTGCTGGGGCGTCGTGTTCCGGAAGGTGCGGTCTTCCGGGAGATTGACCGGAGGATGTTCGTCCCACATCTCGTTGCTCTTCCACGCGAGTTGCGCCGCCACTCCGATGAAGCCGAGCAACTGGGTCTCGGCGTCGTCGGGCTTTTCAGGCAGGGTGATGCGCGGCAGGACGCAGTCGAAGAGGTCTTCGGTCGATCGTGGATTCGGCATGTCGGGCAGGCCGGGGATTTCTCCGGTCCATTCGGTCACCGACGGGACGAAGACGAGCCGGAGAGGACGGTCGGGAGCCTGGTCGGCGATCGATGCGATGGCCACCCCGTCGTCTGACTCCTCCTGTTCCCAATCCCAGGAAACGCCCCTGTCGCCAAGGACTCCACAGTGTTTGCCGAGATAAACGTTCGAGGAGGTGCGCAGGTAGATTTTCGAGGCGGCTGAAGGTGGATCTTTCAGGGCGAAGGACATCACTCTCTCGGGACTGGGGAAACCGATCGAAAAGCGTTTGCGAATGGCGGCCTTTTCCGCCTCGGGCAGAGCCGCGGCCGGTTCGAATTCGCTCACCGATGAATTCACCGAGAGCCCCTCGGTCGTCGTGGTGAGCCATTGGAGGCGCAGCCGCTCACTGAAAGCGATCTGGGCTCCGGAGTTGGCGGGGAGTTCGGCGATTTCCGAAGTTCCCGTGAGAAAACCGACCTGGCACTTGAGCGGTGTGTCGTGCCAGAGGAGGAGGTCCGTGTCGCTGCGCAGCCATTCGCCGGAGACCTCGTGGCGCGGCGATCCATCATTCTCATCCTGGAGGTCGTATGTGACCTGGGCGCCTGTGCGGGCATCGCCGGCGACGAGACCGGTGGATCGCGGATATTCCATGCCCCGGGTGCGGAAGACGAGTCGCAGGAGCGGCGTCTGGTATTGGCGCGGAGGGAGGAGCGTCGTGAAAGATTCGGGCAATCCCAGTTCGCTTCGTTTCGAAGGATCGAGTGCTTCAAGTGACACCGGATCCCGCAAAATCAACGTCGCCATCCATTGAGTATCGTCGATGGGATCTTCGGGGCCGGGCACCCAGGTGGCGAAGGCGACCAGTTCGACCGCGTCGTCGTCAACGAAATCCTCGGTCCAGCGGGATGGCGGCGTCACCTCGCCCGGCTTTGCTTCCTTGCTGAAATCGTAAAGGAAGCTGCTCTTCTCTCCCTCGATCCGCACGGGCTTCATCATCGCTTTCGCCGCCGGCCAGATCGCATGGGTCTTTCGCTCGGCCGGCTCGAGCAGACCAAAATGACCGTCCCGGAAACCGAAGACATCCCGCGAAGCGGTCGCGGGACTATGGAAATCTTCGCGCCGGAAAGCCGTAACCAGAATCACGACCGCCGCGAGCAAGGCATACAGGACGATCCCTCCGATCAGGCAGCCTTTGGTTCGTTTGCTCACGGACGCCACTTTAGGAGAACGGGCGGGCGATTGGGAAGCTTGAATCGGGGGTGAGGGCAAATTCGTGTTCGGCAATATGTGACAAAATGACGCCAGCGCGTGCCGGCGGAAGTGTTTCAATGAGCCAAACTGACGCTAGCAAAATGTCGGATTTCTGATTGTGAATTTGTAAGATGTTGAAAACCAAAGTGTAAAGATCGTCTCGATGACGCTGGCACGGAGATTGCATCTCCTTTCCGCGAGTTCATCAACCAACCACAAACTCACTCAAATCATGAAACTGATCCGATACACCCATCCCCTGCAAACCCTCCGCGAATGGGACGCCCTTTTCGGTGACCCGCTCCGCTTCTTCGCCCCCTTCCTCAGTGTTGCTCCCGGCAAGGCCCCGGCCAACACCGTCCGGCGCTCCGTCGCTTCGGGAGTCGAATGGTATGAGGGCGACACGCACTTCCACGTCCGTGCCGAACTGCCCGGAGTGAAGCGTGAGCACCTCCGTCTTGATGCCGAGGAAGGGCTGCTGCGCCTCGCTCTCGAGTTTCCCGCGAAGGAGAATTCCGGATCCGAAACCGTGGCGGCCTCCCGTTCCGAGTACGTCCTGCGTTGTCCCGAAGGTGTCTGCACCGACGGCATCCAGGCCCGCCTCGCCGACGGAATCCTCGAGGTCTCTCTGCCGAAGGAGGAAGTCCGCAAACCGGTCAGCATCGAAATCCGCTGATCGCCCCAACCTCATTGAACCCTAACATTCACCTGAATCCATCATGAAAGAAGGAAACGAAGTTTGTTGTCAGAATAGCGGCTGCGCCGAGTCCACCGCCCTCAACGTGCCTCAAGCGCCGGCGGTCGAGCGGCTCCGTCCGCACTACACCTCGCGCTACGACGAGGAATCGTGGGAGGTCGCGGTGCGCCTGCCCGGAGCGAAGAAGGAGGACGTGAACGTCACCGTCGAAAACGAAGTGCTCGAGATCGCGGCGGTGCGTCGGCGCGAGACGCCCGCTTCGTGGCGTCCCCTCGGTGATTATGCCCCTGAAACGCGCTGGCAGCTGCGACTCGACGTCGGCCCCGAGGTCGACGGTGCTCGCATCACCGGGTCGCTCGAGGATGGCGTGCTCACCCTCCGGCTCCCCCTGCGTGAGGAAGTGAAGCCGCGCCGCATCGAGATCCAGTGATCCTGGGGCGTCCCGCCCTTTGAATCCGGGCCGTCCGTCCCCGTCGTTGGGGCGGGCGGCCTTTTCGTTTTCGGAAAGGCGAGACGGGGATTGTCTCCGGGTGGGTTTTTCGATACATTTGGTGCGTGCCCGTTCGATCCCACTGCGATTGCCTCCGCCGCCGCCTGCTCCTGCTGGCGGGGATGCTTTGTATCCTCGGGATGGTGTCGTTCCTGCCGGCGCAGGAGCGTATCGCTCCCGCTACACCTCCCGCGCCGACCGCCCCCACGGTAGGTTCCGAGGGAGCACGGTCCTCGGTCGGATCGGCTCCGGCTCCCGATTGGGGTGAGGATTATCAGGCCCGGGTGAAGGGCGGTGATCCGGTGACGCGGATGAGATTCCAGGTCTTCACTGACGACTTCCGCGAGGATTTCCGATCTCTCCTCTTCCGGGTCCGGGTCGACAAGATCGAGATCGACGAAATCCGGGTCGAGGTGCCGACGGATCGGAATACATGGGCCATCCCTATCGAGGTCACGCTTTGGGGCGGCGTGAGCGATGTCTACAAAGGTCCGACGGTGCGGAATCTCGTCGAGATCGGTCCTGATCAGCGCTTTCTCATCAAACTCGAGGTGAAGCTGCACGATCGGTTTGAAGAGTCCGAGTATCGGCTCGGGCTCTTGCGCGCGCTCCTCATCGAGCAGATCCTCGCGCCCTACTCCGGCAATCCTTCGTCCTTTCGACTGGAGGAAGTGCGCCCTCCCGAGTGGCTCGTTTATGGCTTCGACCAACTCATCCGTCATCGTCGCGGGGGGAATCCGAGTTCCTACTACCGCGGATTTCTTGCGAGCGGGCAGATTCTGAAGCCGACGGAGCTCTTCGCCGTGACCGGGGCGGAATCACTCGATCCGGTGCGGCACGCCATCTTTCGTGCCTCGAGTTCGGCGATGGTCGAGGCCCTCCTCGATCAACCCTCGGGCGATGTCGGTTTGCGAGGACTCCTCGGCGAACTCGGTCAACCCGGAGCCCTCCCCGTCGAGGCGATCCTGCGGCAGCAGTTCCCCGCGTTCCGCGAGATGGACCAAGGCCTCGAGAAATGGTGGGCGCTCGAGCTCGCCTCGCTCGGTCAGCAGCAGAGCTTCGAATACCTCGATCGCGAGGAGACCGAACGTCTCCTCACCGAGGCGCTCACGGTGCGATTCGACGAGGTCCCCGTCGCCCGGCCCGTGACCGAAGAGGGTCAGGTGCCGAAACGAAGAGTGTTGGATCTCTTCAAAGCCAAGGCACCAACCGGCGAGGAAGTGGCGGCCCCGGCTTCGTTTGTCGGCACCGTCGATCAGTTCGACCAGTATCTCGCGAATCCCACGGCGAAGAAACAACTCGCCGGAGCCTACGACCGTCTCCAGGTGCTGAAGCGGATTGGTTTCCCGCTTTACCGTCCCGTTTTTGTCGCCTACGAGAAGGCGATCGAGCGGCTCGCGCGGGGCGATACGAAGGAACTCGCCGCCGAGTTCGCCTCCATTTCCGAGATGCGGACCAAGATCCACGAGACCCTCCTTCGCACCGAGGATTACCTGAATCACTTCGAAGCGACCCGGGCACCGCGTCGCAGCGGCGCCTTCGACGATTACATGAAAGTGCGCCGCGCCTTCGATGAGCGTCCCGCGCCCCGTCGCAACGATCCCATCTCGCGCCACCTCGATGCGCTCGAGTGGGAGTTTCGTTAGGGGTGAAATGACTTCGCGCAGGCCGGATTCGGCTTGATTTGTGGAAGGCGTGAACGAAAGGAATGGGGCTTCTCCTCACTTCCATGAAATTCACCCTTGTTCTCTCCGCCCTTCTCTTCTCTACCCTCGTCAACGCCGCCACCACCCGGATCTCGGTGGGCGTGGGCGGGGTCGAAGCCAACGGAGCCAGCTACGTCGAGGACGTCACTCCCGACGGCCGTTATGTTGTCTTTTCAAGTTTCGCGTCGAACCTGGTGGCGAACGATACCAACAACATGCCTGACGTGTTTGTCTACGACACCTTGGCTGAGAGCATCGAGCTGGCCTCTCAGAACAGTTCCGGCATCCTGGCCGATGGCGAATCGAGTGAAGCCTCGATCTCGGACGATGGCCGCTTCGTGTGTTTCACCTCCGAAGCGACCAACCTCGTGAGCGGCGACAGCAATGGGGTGAATGACGTCTTCCGGCGCGATCTTCTCAACGGCCTGACCACCCGTGTCTCGCTTGGGGCTTCGGCCGCCCAAGGCGATGGAGCGTCCGGGAGAGCGCGGATTTCGGGGAGCGGCTTTGTCGTGGCCTTCGAATCGTCCGCCACCAACCTGGTTCAGTTTGACACCAATGGAGTCAAGGATGTCTTCGTCCGCGATCTCAATACCTCCGTCACTTCGCGCGTCTCGGTCGATTCCGGAGGTTTTCAGGTGTCCGGAGAGTCGGAGAGGCCGAGTTTGTCGGAAGATGGGACCATCGTTGCCTTCGATGCTTCCTCCGCTCTTGTTGCCGGCGACACGAATAATGATACCGATGTCTATGTCTGGGATCTTGTTGCGCAAACCTTGACCAGGGCCTCGGTGGGAGCTGCCGGTGAGGAGGCTGCCGGATTTTCCCACCTCCCCGACCTTTCGGCGGATGGCAATCTCGTGGTCTTTTCCTCTCGCTCCACGACCTTCGGCCCCGCCACGGAGCAGGGCCGGATCTACCTCAAGAATCTCACGACCGGGGCGCTCGAGCAGGTTTCCTTGACGAATTCCGGCCTGGACGGAAACGGCGATTCCGAGGGTGCGTCGATCTCCGCCAACGGCCGCTACGTCAGTTTCAGTTCGTTGGCCACCAACCTGGTCGGCGGGGCGGATACCAACGGCACCGATGACCTCTTTGTCAGGGATCGCACCAACGCCACAACGGGCCGTGTTTCCGTGACCTCGGCCGGTGGACAAAGTACGGCTCCGCAGTTTTCCTACTTCGCCACTCTCGCTCCCGTTGCAAACGGCGGAACGGTGGCCTTTGCCTCATCGGCCGCCGATCTCGTCGCGGGTGACAGCGTTGCTGGATTCCGGGATGTTTTCACCGGGGCTGCCGCCGGGGCTTCTCCCGGGGTGGACAATTCTGCCCTGATCGCGAAATACAAGGCGGATATCAAGAAGCTGCTCGCGCAGATCAAGGCAGCAAAGAAAAAGAAGAAGGCCACCATCGTGAAGAAGCTCACGAAGAAACTGAAGCAGACGCAGGGGCTCCTCGCCGGACTTTGATCAGGCTTTTCGAAGAAGGTCTGCTTCCCTCGCGAGAGGCACGAAGGCCGCGAGATCGTTCACCAAAGGAAAATCGACTCCGGCGTCGAGGAGCTTTCGCGCGATCTCCGGCGTCGCGGTTTCGTAGTAGTTGATCCGCACTCCGGCTTCGTGGAGGTGGCGGGTGTGATCCGGATCGATCTCTCCTTTGCCGCGGAGCTGGATGAAGGCGGCCTTCATCGTGATCGTCTCGCGCACGTAGTCGATTGTCGCGCTCTGTCGCTCCATGTTGCAGAGGAGGATCTCCGACACGGCTTCGCGGGCACCGCGGGCGGCCTCTTTTTCCGCGGCGACAAAGGCCTGATCGAGCCGGCCGAGCCGCGCGATCTCCCTCGCGACCGCGCCTCCGAGCGCGCCATCGCCCTTGAGGTGGCAATTCACCCAGAGATCGCGGGGGAGGCGATCGAGGGCCTCGGTGAAAGTCGGGATGCGGGTGCCGGCAAAGCGGGGATCTTTTCGGACCCCGGCATCGAGTTGTTGTATTTCGGTCAGGGTGAGCTCGGCAACCTTGCCTCGTCCGTCGGTGGTGCGGTCGACGGTCGCATCGTGCATCAGAACGAGGGCTCCGTCTCGGGTCAACTGCACGTCGAACTCGATCATCGCCGCCCCGAGCCGGATCGCCTCGTCGAAGGCCGGCAGCGTGTTTTCGGGATGCGTCGCCATCGCTCCGCGATGGGCGCAGAAGCCGCGTGCCGGCAAGACGGGTTTTTCGGCAAGGGACAAGGCCGGCAAAGCCAGCAGACCGGTGGCGAGAAAATGGCGACGGGAGGGCAGGGGATTCATGAGGCGGTCAGGGGGTGCGGACGACTTTCGAGACGATCACCTCGCGCTGTTTGCGTGAGATGGCGTAGAGCGTGCCGGGTGACCCGGGGTCCCAAGCGAAGGCCTGGCCTTCGGCGGAGATGGGAATGGTGGTTTCCCAGATCAACTCTCCCTCCGGTGTATCGGGAAATCTCATGAGGTAAAGTTCCTTCGCATCGTGTCCGGTGAGAAAGAGCCGCCCTTCCGGTCCGATCGCGCCGCCCGAACTGCTCGATCCGGCGAAGCGTTCGATCAAGGCCGCAGGGAACGACCACGTCGCATTGACCTCCCACTCACCATCGTAGCGCACGACACGACTCTTCGCTGGATCGCTGTGGCGGTGGTAGTGGGCGAAGCAGGCGAGCCATCCGTCACGGTCGGGAACAATCCAGGTCAGGGAGCCGGGAGCATCCGCAAAAACGTGGCGGCCCACCGGCTCCATCGTCTTCGTGTCCCAGATCTCGAGCGAACTCTCCGAGGGCTGTTTCGGAAAGTTCGAGTGGGCCACGTAGAGCCGTTCGCCGATGACGATGCCGGAGTTGAGGTGTTGAATCGGGCCGTCCGGCGCGCCCTTCCAGCCGGCGACGCGTTGCCCGTCACTCTTGCGGTATTTGCCGATCTCCCGATTGCTGATCGCGTAGAAGTGTTCGCCATCGACCGCGACGCCCTGATTCGCTTCGGCGGCGGGGAAGCGGCGAAGTTCGGTGTGTTGCCAGTTTCCTTGGACTTCGCCGTGGGCGTTCCCTGCCGCGATGAGAAGGCACGTCGCTGTCGCAACGAAGGCTAGAGTTCGATGAAGCATGCGCGAGTTTCCTTCGAATCCCCTTCTTCTGCAAGGCACGTGGAAGAGCCGAAATTCGACTGGCCAAGGCGCGATCCGCCTGAAACAGTAAGCCCCATGCAATCGCGCTGGATCCGCATCCTCATCATCATTGGCATCGCCGCGATCTACGGCATCCTCTGCCGCATCCTCTTTGTGATCGAGCCCGGTGGGATTCTCGAGATCGTGTCGGTCGCCTTCATCTACACGATGCCGGTCAGTCTCGGCGCGCTCGTCTGCTATCTCGGTTACAAGCTCGACCAGCCGGGGAAATTCTGGGCGCTTGCCGCACCGCCCCTGACGATGGCCTTGCTCCTCGTTGGCAGTCTCCTCTTCGAGATCGAGGCGGCGATCTGTGTGCTCGTGGCCGCGCCGGTGGTGCTTCCCTTCGCCCTCCTCGGTGGATGGATCATGAGCCTGATCCTCGACCGGCGGAAGGATCGTGGCGGCGGACGGGTGCAGATGGCGGGATTCCTCCTCCTACCCTTTGTGATCGGTCCGATCGAAGAACAATGGGAGCAGCCCCACGAGACGCGGGTGATGCACAATCAAATCGAGATCGCGGCGAGCCCCGAGACGATCTGGAATCACATCGCCGAGGTTCCCGCCATTTCGCGCGAGGAGATTCCGGATCAATGGATCTACCTGCTCGGTTTTCCGCGCCCCGTCGCCGCGACTCTCGACCATCCCGGCGTCGGTGGGAAACGCCACGCCACGTTTGAAGGCGACGTTTCCTTTTACGAGGTCGTGACTCACTGGGAGCCGGCGAAGAAGCTCGTCTTCACGATCAAGGCGGATCCGGAATTCATCCCGCAGACCGCCTTCGACGAACACATCATCGTGGGCGGCCGCTTTTACGATGTCCTCGACGGCACCTACGAGATCGAGCCGCTCGAGGGCGGGCGTTGCCGGCTCCATCTCACGAGCACGCACCGCCTCTCGACGCGATTCAACGCCTACGCGGGCTGGTGGAGCGAATGGGTGATGAGTCAGATCCAGGGATCGATTCTCGAGGTAATCCGGGATCGGTGCGAGAGACGAGCTTGAGCCAGTCTCATCAATTCCGCAGGACGTGGCAATTGTAGCCGCCGGGATTCTTGACGAGGTAGTCCTGGTGGTAGTCCTCCGCGGAGTAAAAGATCGAGGCGGCGGAGATCTCCGTCACGATCGGTTTCTTGAAGTTGCCCGCCTGCTCCGTTTTGACCCGTTCGGCGATCTCTTTCTGCGCTTCGCTGGTGTAGAAAATCGCCGAGCGATACTGGGTGCCGACATCATTGTGCTGACGGTTCAGCGTGGTTGGATCGTGGAGGCGGAAGAAGAGATCGAGGATGGTTGCGTAGTCCACTTTCGCGGGATCGTAGACCACCTCGATCGCCTCGGCATGACCGGTCCGCCCGGTGCAGACTTCCTCGTAGGTCGGGTTCGCGGTGGTGCCGCCCGTGTAGCCCACCGTGGTTTTCACGACTCCGGGGATCTTGCGGAAGATCTCTTCCACACCCCAGAAGCAACCGGCGGCCACGAGGGCTGTCTCGTGTTTCGCGTCGCCGGTCTGGAGTGCGTCCGGTTTGGCTGGTTCGGGTGTCTTGGATTCGCTCATTTTGGAGGATTGGGGGGTGGAAGCTGTTTCAGCGGAGGTCTTCTCCTTGCAAGCAGTCAGGAAGAGGGCGGCGGCAAACAGGCCTGCCGCGGTGAGGCCGGGGAGTGGGAACAATCTCATGATGGTAAGTTGCGATTCACAAGGAAACCTTACAGGACAGGTTCACACGCCAGGGGGCAAGTCTCGTCCGAAGTTTCGTCCAGTATGCTTCTGCAGGATGCGATCTACCGGAATGGCGTCAATTCCATCGAGATTGCAGCTTTTTGCGACCTTCTGAAATTTTGTCCTCGCAGACGGGACAATAAGAGAATGTTTCAAGTAGGGGCGTGTACTCGGTTGGTCTCAGCGAGCGGCCGAAGGGAATTCCCTGGGGAAATTTTCGGTGCAGATTCGCATATTCCGGCACCACCGATGGCGGGTTGGGAGTGTCGTAGACGTATCCGTTCACTTCAATCAGACGTACCGCATGCACCGGGCATTCTTCGGATGTCTCTCTATTATCTGGCGGGAGCTTGATCGATTCGACCGTTTGGCAGGCGGGAAGCGCAACCGCGAAAGCAATTGCTGCGATCGCGACCTTCATCAAATCGGCCGACGCAACCCTCACGCAAACAGCTTCTCCACCATCTCCGCCTTCACCAATTCTCTCGGTTGGTTGAGGTGGTTGTAGACGATAGTCTGCGGGTCGATCCCCATGGCGTGGTAGATCGTCGCGAGGACTTCGGTGGGATGGACCGGGTCTTCGGCGGGAGCGGACCCGGTCTTGTCCGACTTGCCGTGGACGTGGCCACGCTTGATGCCGGCACCACCAACGATGCTGGTGTAACAGTAGGGCCAGTGGTCGCGACCGTCGGCGCTGTTGTTGTTGCCGCTGGTCGAGACGCCCATCTCGGGACTGCGGCCGAATTCACCAATGGCGACGACGAGGGTTTCGGAGAGGAGGCCGCGTTGGTCGAGGTCGTCGAAGAGGGCGGAGAGGCCTTGGTCGAGCATGGGAGCGGATTGTTCCTTCATCCGCTTGGGCAGGCCGACGTGGTGGTCCCAGCTGTGATTGTCGCTGTTCGCGACCTTGGGCCAGATCACTTCGACGACCTTGGTGCCGGCTTCGACAAGACGGCGGGCGAGGAGGCAGCTTTGCCCGAAGGTGTTGCGGCCATAACGCTCGCGCAGCTTGTCGTCCTCGGCCTCGAGGTTGAAGGCGTCGCGGGCGCGGCCCGAGACGATGAGGTTGAGGGCCTTATCGTAGTATTCGTCGAGGTTGTATCCTTCGACGGCTTTCTCGATCACCGGCATCTGCGCGGTGAGGGCGTCACGCAGCTTGGCGCGGCGCTGGAGCCGGAGCGAGAAGACGTCGGGACGGAGCTGGAGGTCGTCGACACGGATCTTCGTCATCTTTGACATGTCCATGTCGTCGCCGTCGGGGAAGAGGTAGTAGGGATCGTAGGCCTTGCCGAGGAAGCCGGCGGTGCCGCCCTTGTTGATCACGTTCGACTCCTGGAGCGGACGCGGCATCACGACGAAGGGAAGCATGGGCTCGTCGGTCGGCTTCATCCGAATGATGTTCGATCCGAAGTTGGGGAAGTCCTTTGGTGAAGGCGGCTCGAGCTGGCCGGAGGGACTCACCTTGTCGGTGGTGTAGCCGGTCATGATCTGATAGATCGCGGCGGTGTGGTTGAAGAGCCCGTTCGGCGTGTAGCTCATCGAGCGCACCGTCGTGTATTTGTCCGCCGACTTCGCGAGATTCGGGAGTAGCTCGGTGTACTGCAGCCCGTCGACGGAAGTGTTGATCGGCTTGAAGATCGACTTCACGTTTGACGGCGCATCGGGCTTGGGATCGAAGAGGTCGATGTGGCTCGGGCCACCCTGGAGGTAGACCATGATCACCGACTTGGCCTTGCCCCAGCCCGGACGACCGGCGAGACCGGAGGCGGCGCTGGCGTTCTGCACGGCGAGGATGTTGTTCAGCGTCATCCCCAGCATGCCGGCCCCGCCGATGCGCAGGAAGTCGCGGCGTCCGGGTTTGAGATGTGGGTCGCAGAGGTCCTTGGCGATTTCTCCGGGTAGTCTGATCATGGCTGGATGCGGTTTGGAGTGGTGAGAGAGACGGGGCGGGGGAAGCAGGATTACCGATTAAACAAAAACGAGGAGCTGTTGACAAGCGCCCAGGCGAGATCCTGCGAGGCGGTGAGGCGGCGGTTGGCGGCCTGTTGGGTGGAGAAGTCCATGTTCTGGCGCAGTTCGACGACCTTGGGATCCTCCTTGATGGGGAGTTCGGCGGTTTTCACGGCCGCCTCGAGGGCGACGAGTTTGGCGTCGGCCGGCAGGGGCTTTTTCTCCATGCTGAGTTTGGAAGTGAGGACGTGGCGGTCTTTGCTGCGGCTCTGGAAGAAGGCGGCGAGGGCTGCTTTGACTTCCGCGCTGCGCTGGTTCGGTTCGGTTTGGAGCATCACCGCGATACTGGCGGGCATGCCGCTCTCGAGAGGCGATGCGGAGTTCGTCGCCCAGACCTTGAATTTCCCGATCGGGTATTCGCCTCCGCCGTATTGGCAATGCACGGTAAGAGTCAGGGTGCCGCCTTTGGCATCGATCGCGAGAGGCTTCTCAAACTGGTAGCGCGCCCAGTTCGGCTGACGTTCATTGCCACCCACGGCCCAGCCTTTCACATCCCGGGTGGCCACGCCATTGATGGAATTCTTCACGTCGAAGTCCTTCTGGATGAAGTCGGTCTTGGCATCGTTGAACTTCAGCGCCATCGGCTTCTTGGCATCGCCTCCGGTCGGCACGTAAGCCGCCGCGAATTCACTGACGACAAAATTGCCGTTCGGGCTGAGACCTGGGCCGTAGCCGGGGAGGCGCTCGTCGGTGAGGGCCTCGAGCTGGAGCCCGGTGAGGGTCGCGGCGCTTTTCACGGGAATGGTCACGGTGTAGACGACGTTCTTCGGCGCACCGCTCGCGAGGACGGCACCATCGGGCTCGACGGCGAGGGTGATCCCACTCTGCGGATTGGTCGCGGCGGCGGAGGGCGTCAGAGGCGTCCAACGCGTCCAGAAGGAGGCGAGGGTGAGGCTCTTTTCCCACTCGGTGAGTTTCGCCGGAACGGCAGCATCAAAATCGGTCAGCGCCTTCGTTGCGGCGGCGATACGGTCTTTCTGCGCGGCGTCGGCCGAGGCCTTCTTCTGGGCGGCCTCGGGTTGATAGGCGGCGAGTTCGGCGGAGGCTTTGGCGATGGCCTGGAGACGGGCGATCTCGCGTTGGCTCTTCACCGGCACCCAGTCGGCTTCGGCCTTCGCAACCTTGGCGGTGAGGACCTGATGGTCGGAATCGATGTCCTTCATCACCGAGAGGGCGGCGTCGATCTCTGCGGCACTGGGGGCGCGGGAAAGGATGCGGTAGTAGATTTCCTCGACGAGCTTGCGATCATCGGGCTGGGTGGCGACGAGGCGGGCGAGCTGGCTGTCTTTCGCCCCGATCGCATCGGCGATGGCGGGACCTGACAAAAACGCCATGATCGCACTCATTTGCAGCTCGGAGGAGCGCTCGCACTCGCAGGCGCTTTCGCGGACGGGGCGTCCGAGGTTGGCGAGGAAGCCGCTCTTCAGATCGAGCTTCGCGTCGGGGAGTTGGCTCGCGCGCACGCCGCGTCCGGCGCCTGGGATGTCGGAGACGACGCCGGTCACGAAATGGACGGCATCGTAGAGCACCTCGGCGGGGAGGCGGCGGGCCTTGGCGCGGGAGAAATTGATCTCGGCTCCGGCGTTCCATTCGTTCGTGGCGATGGAGAGCTGGTAGGTGCGCGATTTGCAGATCTCTGCGGTGAGGGCGCGGATGTTGAAGTCAGACTTCACGAACTGCGCCGAAAGGTAGTCGAGGAGCTGTGGATTGGTCGGGGGATTGCCGGCGCGGATGTCGTCGAGCGGCTCGATGATGCCGGTGCCCAGCAGGTATCCCCAAACGCGGTTTGCGTAGCTCGTCGCGAAGTAGGGATTGTCGGCCGAGACGACCCAAGCCGCGAACTGTTCGCGTCGTGTAGGTTTGTCAGGCTGAGCGAAGGCGACCTTCGCGAGATCGGCCTGGTAGGGGAACTCCGGCGCGGTGACCGCTCCGGTGCGGTCGTGTTTCAACTCGCCTTCGGGTTTATCGGCGATCACCTCATAGAGCGGCTTGGCACCTTCGACGGCGGAGCCACCGATGTTCTGGTTCGGCGCGTTCTTGCCGTCGCGGTTGAGCCCGACCTGGGCGAAGTAGGCGGCGGTTTCGTAGTATTGATCCTGCGTCCAGCGCTCGAAGGGGTGGTCGTGGCACTTGTTGCAATTGAAGCGGGTCGCGAGGAAGAGGTGGGTCGTGTTTTCGACGATCTCGGCGGGCTCGCGGAGGATCTTGTAATAACTCGCGGCGGGATTCTCCTTGTTCGATCCGCTGGCGGTGAGGATCTGGTAGGCGAAGTCGTCGTAGGGCGCGTTCGTTTCGATCTGCTTGCGGATCCAGTCGCGGTAGAGGCGCGTACCTTCGTCGCCGAGGAACTTGGAATTCACCTGGAGCATGTCGCTCCACTTGTTCGTCCAGTGGTCGGTGTATTCGGGCGTCTTCAGCAGTTCATCGACGAGGGCGTCGCGCTTCACCCGGGTGGGGCGGTCGTCGGCGAGGAAGGACTTGACCCTGTCGGATGCCGGAGGCAACCCGGTCAGGTCGAGGTGGACACGGCGGACGAACTCCTCGTCGGTGCAGAGTTCGCTCGGCTGGAGTTTCATGCGCTCCCACTTCGCGGCGACGAGATTGTCGATCTCGCCCCAGGCCTCGGGTGCTTTCCAAGTGAAGCCCTTGCGATCGCCCATCACCGTCAGGGTGGTGGCGGCATAGGCTCCTTCGTAGCGGGCGAGAATGGGAGCCTCACCGCGGCGCACGGTGTGGAGCAGGCCGAATTCGTCGTGCTCGGCGACCTCGGTGTTGCCGGATTCAATGTAGGACTCAAGGGTGACGTCGCGTGTTTTTCCATCGGCGTAGCGGGCGACGACGCGGAACTGCTGGCGTCCGCCGAGATTCTGGATGACGGGATTTTTCGGGAAGAGCTCGATCGAGGCGACCCGTGCGGCCTTCGTGTCGAGCTTGGCACCGGAGGCGATCCACTCGCGGATGATGTGGTAATAGCGCGAGTCGTGATCGGTTAACATGCCGGCCTCGTGGGGCACCGCGCCTGTCGCTTTTAGCAGCATCAGCGAATCATCGGGCGAGGCGAAATTGACGCGACGGGCGGTGTGGTCGTCGGCGAAGCCGCGCACGTCGTAGATCGGATCGTAGCCGCGCAGGCTGAGCTTGAAGCCGCCTTTGCCGTCCTTTGCGCCGTGACAGGTGCCCATGTTGCAGCCGAGGCGGGTGATGACGGGATTCACATCCTGCACGAAGTCGAGCTTCGCCACGGTCGCGGCGGGGGCATACTTCACCGGAGCGGTCGCGCTCTTGTCGCCGAGGGTCGCGGTGAGGGTGCCTTCGCCTGCGGCGGCGGGACGGATCACGCCACGGTCCGTGACGGTCGCAGCGGGGCCATTGACGGCCCATTTCACGAAGCCGGTGACGTCGGCGGTGGTGCCGTCGTCGAGGGTCGCGGTGGCGAGGACCTGGGCGTAGCGCGCCGCGGAGTCGAAGGTCAGATCGGCCGGAGTCAGGGCGATCGAGGTGACGGTGCGCCCCTCGGGGAGGCTGCCGACGGTCTCGTGGTGTTTTGCTTTTTTGCGGTCGGTCAGGGCCGGGTCCGGCTTCACCGCGGGCAGGGTCGCGTCGATCGCGATGGGGGCGAAGGTCTTTTTCTCGGCGAGGGTCTTCGCATCGAGGAGCCGGATCCGGCCATCGGCGCCGCCGGCCGCGATCGTCTTGCCGTCGGGAGCAAAGGCGACCGAAAACATCGCCGCCGGAACGTCGAGCCCCTTGATGAGCTCGGCGCCTCGTGTGTAGAACTCGTCGAGGACGGGATCGACCTTGCCCTCGGAATCGGGGGCGCGCTGCACCGTTTCGAAGAGCTTCTTCAGCTCGGGTGTGATCGTCGCGTCGTACTCCGACTTGAATAGGTGGATCTGTCCGGTGGCGTCGAGACTCGAAACTGCGGCGAAGGTCTTGCCATCGGGGGCAAAGGCGGCGTCCCAGATGCGGCCCTTCATCGCGGGGAATTTGCGGATGAGGTTCGCGTTGTCGCCGATCTTGCGGACGGTCTCGCGTTTCGTGCGGTAGATCTGCGGCACGCCGTCCGATCCCCCGACGAGGATGTGATCCTGCAGCGGGTGGCGGTCGATCGTGTTGAGGCCGCCAGCAAGGGCGCCGGGGGTGATCGAGGTGAGGTTGTCGATGAATCGCTCGGTTGCGGTTTCGGTCAGTTTCGCGGTCATGTCGCGGCCGACGGAGATGAGGTGGTCGCCCTTGGTCGACCAGTCGGTGTCGAGAACCCAGTCGTTGTGGCTGCCCATGAAGAGGACCTGCTCGCCGTTCGCGGCCTTGATCGCCCGGACCGTGTTGTCGGGCAGGCCGAAGGCGACGAGGGTGCCGTCGGGCGACCAGCTCGCGCCGTAGGCGGTGTCAAAGCCGACGATCTTCGAGAGGATCAGCTCGGCTTTCTCGAGATCCCAGACCTGGATTTCACCCATGCGCCCGGGGAGACCGCCCGCGACGGCGAGTTTCTTGCCATCGGGCGAGAAACGGACCGACTGGATGCGCTCGGAGAGACCGACGAGGCGCTTCACCAGACCCGAGCCGTCAGCCTTGTGGACGAGGATTTCATGAAAGCCCGCAACCGCGAGAAGGCTGCCGTCGGGCGAATAGTCAAGCGAGTTCACCACCGGCGGCACCGCGTAGCGCGGGGGATTCGCCATCGTGTATTGCTGGCGCGCGTTTTCCGGGGTGTCGTCCTTCGCTCCCTGCTCGACCCATTTCGTCACGAGGGAAACTTCGTATTCGGTGAGCGGCTCCTCCTTGGGCGGCATCTCGGGACGTTTTTCCCCGGCAGCAGGGACGACCAGCTCGAGGAGGTGACTCTCGGCGGGTTTTCCCGGGACGATCGCGGCTCCGTTTTCGCCACCTTTGATGAGGGCGGCGACCTCGGTCATGATGTAGTCGGCCTTGGACTTCGAAGGTTGGTGACAGCCCTGGCATTTCGCCTGAAAGACGGGGCGGATGTGCTTGTAGTAGCTGACCGGATCGGGCAACGCTTCGGTCTTCTCCGCGGCATGGATGACCGGGAGTGCGAAGATAGAAGAGAGCAGGAGGAAGCGTTGGCAGGTTCGCATGGTCCGGAAGATAAGCTGTAAGCTTACCGCCGATACCTTCGAAGCGGAAATAACGCATTCACGGGGCGGGAAATGAAAGTCCCCGGAGACGGATCGGGAAGGCGGTCTGTGCCGCGAAGAATTTCGATCTTTTTGGAGAGCGCGCGGGTCGAAAGAGAGCAAGCAAAATCTTGGTCGTAAAATTCTGGCGCGGATCCTGCTTTAAAAAATCATTGTCTAAAGAGAACTAATGCGAGGGCTCGGATGCTTTGTAATATCAGGGATTTCAGTCTCCTGGTCGATTCTGGTGAGGGTTAATGAGGAGCTTTGGAGGCGAACGGAATTAATTGATTTCGGGGGAAGAACTCTTTTTTGTCACGCGCATTAGCGTTACGACAATCCAGGGTAAGGACAACAGTGGCATCTGACGCGAATATTGTATAATTGACGCCGGAGCGACGGTCCGAAAAAGACCCCATTGAAGAAAGAGGGCTTAGGCCCTGAATGAAAATCCCCTTTCCTCCTCGGAGGATTTCGTTCGACCGGATCCGTCGACACTCGCGTCTACAGACGCTTATCATCGGGACATTGATTCCCAGCCTCGTTCAACCAACCATATTGCTCCAGGCAAATCCGCAGGGAAGTGTTGTTGTTCACGGGGATGTCCGCTTCGGCGCAGGAGCGGGTGGAAACCTGCAAATCCAACAAGGGAGCGGGAGCGCGATCATCAACTGGGACAGCTTTTCGATCAAGGCCGGCGAGTTGACCCAGTTCCGCCAACCGGGTGCGAACTCAGCGGTTCTCAACCGGGTCACCGGTGGCAATCCGACCCAAATTCATGGAGCGTTGCGCGCCAATGGGAATGTTTTCGTCATCAATCCCAATGGAATCCTCGTGGGTGCGGGCGGAACGATTGACGTGCATGGTCTCGTCCTCTCGACGCTTGATGTGAGCAACGGCGAGTTTCTGGCGGCAGGTGACATGAACTTCTCCGGTTTCGGGAAAGGCGTGACCAATCTCGGGCGCATCAATGCGATCGGAGGGGATGTGTTTCTGATTGGGCGGACGGTTTCCAACAGCGGGTCGATCTCCGCCGCGGGAGGACGGGTCGGCCTGGCAGCGGGCGAAGAGGTGCTTCTGACCGCGGCCGAGACGGCCACAGGAGAACGGATTTTCGTCCGCGCGAAAGGTTCGGGTGTGAGTGGAACCGGCGTTCTCAATGATGGCACCATCGAAGGGGCCGCCGTCGAACTTAAGGCGCACGGCAATGTTTATGCGCTTGCCATCAACAACAAGGGTTCGATCCGCGCCACAGGTGTGAGCCGCTCGGGAGGTCGTGTTTTTCTCAGTTCGCCGGGCGGGACGGTCTCCAACAGCGGCTCAATCCATGCGACCAGCTCTGGAACCGGCAGCGGTGGCCGGATCGCGATCTCGGCGGCTTACGCGAAGGTTGATGGCGTGATGCGTGCCCAAGCAGGTAAGATTCACATCAAGGGAACGGAGAGTGTGGAAGTCGGCGGTAGCATCGATGCTTCGGCCGCTACTGGCAAAGGGGGCGAGGTGATTATCGAAGGAAGGGATCTGGGACTGGGAGCGACCGCAAAAATCGACGCTTCGGGAGATGCCGGTGGGGGCTCGGTTCGCATCGGAGGTGGCTTGCAGGGGCGCGACGACAGCATCTCCAATGCGGACACGCTGCGTGTCGCCGATCAGGCCCGGATCCTGGCGAACGCGGTGAATCGCGGATCGGGCGGAGACATCGTGCTCTGGTCCGACGGCGAAACAAGTTTTGACGGGGCCTTGCAGGCTCTCGGCAAAGATGGGGGAAATGGTGGATTCGCCGAAGTGTCCGGCAAGCGCAACCTCAATATCGACGGCGGTGAGTTCGAACTGGGAGACGGCGGATTCCTCCTGCTCGATCCGAGCAACTTCACGGTCTCGGACTCCGTGCGGAACTCGATCCGACCGGTGCTGAACGCTGGAACCGACGTCGTGGTGTATACGAACGGCGGCGACTCTTTGCCGGGCAACGGGGACATCATCCTCGACTCGGATTTCAGCGCGACGAATGCGATCAACGGGTCCGGATCGCTGTCGCTGCTTGCCTGGGGTGACCTTTTCCTCCGCCGCGATCTCATCAACAACGGCACGGGGAACATCAATCTCGTCGCCGGGTGGGACGGCCTGACTCCTTCGAGTTTCGGCCCCGCCTCCACGGGAACGAACACCACCGGTGCACCGACGGTGAACATGGATGCCCAAATTTTCTCCAACTCCTCCACTTACGGAAACCGGAGCGGCAGCCTCTACATCGGGCTCGAGGCCGACAAGGTCACGCCGACCAACGCGTCAACCATCACCATCGCGAGCCGGGCGGGACAGACGAACGTCGCGGGCTACAATCTCGTGATGGTCGGGGACAACACCGCGGCGGGGACGGGCGACAACCGCTCCGCCCAGATCGGATACCGCGCGACGGATGTGGACACGACGCTGGGACGGGCCGCCGCGACTGGTCGGATCAAGGTCAATGTGCTGAACGATATTTCAATGCGCGCGGGAACGCGGCAGGCGGCACCTGGCAATCCATCGGCCACTCCCGGGCAGTACAACTACGTGCAGATCGGCCATGGTGGCCGCGATGCAGGCGACAACGGCTACAACCACACGGGCGACATCGAGGTGAAGGCCGGTCTGGGGAGCGGTGCCGGTATCACCGGAAACATCATCGGTTCCGGCGGCACGAACATTGCCGGATTTGTCCACATCGGCCACGGCGGCCACGGCGGAGCGACAGCCACCGGCAGTTTCAGCGGCAGCATCCTCGTCGAATCCGGTTCCGCCGGACGCATCGACATGACCGCTGGCCTCGGCCGCAGGGCTTTCGCCCAGATCGGGCATGGCGGATACGACGTTGACGCAGGCACCACCGTGCCCGGCTCGAGCGGATTTCACAGCGGCTCCATCACGGTGCGTGCGGGCACCGGCGTTTCCTTTGCAGCGGGCATCGGCGCGACGGGCTTCAACACCGATGGCGCTTCCTACGCCCAGATCGGACATGGGGGAACCGCATCCGAATCGCGCAGCACGGCTCAGGGACACAATGGCTCGATCATCGTACTGGCGGGTGTCGGCGGTGTTTCCGGCGATATAACGTTCAAGGCAGGAGACATCGACGACAACTACGCCCAGCTCGGTCACGGCGGACGACTTTCGCACTCTGGGACAGGGGCCGACGGACACAACGGCTCGATTCAGGTCGGTGCCATCGGCGACATCCTTTTCATGGGGGGAACCGGCCAGCTTTTCCGAACCACATCGGATGGCCGGATGTACGCGCAACTCGGACATGGCGGCTCGGATACCGCGGTCAACAACAACGTCAGCCTGACGGACTACCTCGGCCGCGGACATTTTGGCGACATCCTTGTGGAAACACGGGGCGGCATCTCCTTCATGGGCGGTTCACTTGCCAACGGGAGCTCGGGCCAGGGACTCGGAAAATTCCACTACGCCCAGCTCGGTCACGGTGGCTACGAATCGCAGGGCGAACATCGTGGCAACATCACGGTGCGTGCCGGTGTCAACGGAGCCGGGGCCGTCACCAACGGGAGTAGCGACATCCGTTTCCTGGCTGGCAATTCCGATGATGACGCGACCGACCTGCTCACGGCGAACTACGTGCAGCTCGGTCACGGCGGCTATGCCGCTCGCGGAGATCATGGACTAACGGGAGAGACGATCGCAGTGTCCGCGGGCCGTGACATCGTGTTCCGCGGAGGTGCCAGCGGAGCCGACGAGGCGGCCTTTGACGGAAACCGCCGCAGTTACGCGCAGCTCGGAAACGGAGGCATGGAAGCCGACAACCCCAACAATGTCGCCAACGGCAAGGGCAACACGGCGAACATCGCCGTTTTCGCGGGACGCAATCTCACCTTCACGGGTGGAGCCGACCAATGGAACTACGTCCAGATCGGAAACGGAGGTGGCGACAACAAGGGGCCCCATCGCGGCGATATCCGTGTGACGACGCTCGGCAGGATCACTTTTCAGGGCGGACTCGGGGATGATACCGACGATGTGGCAAGCTACGCCCAGATCGGCAACGGCGGTCGCGAAGCCGACGGTACGCACACCGGGAACATCAGCGTGTCGGCTGGAGATTTCACCACGAACACGGGGGGAGGCATCACCTTCCGCGCCGGTGACATCGAGGACAACTACGTGCAGATCGGTCACGGCGGAGTGAGCGTGAAGGCCGCGACGGTCACTCCGGAGGGGCACCGGGGCCACATCACCGTGCGCAGCGTCGACACGATCCGTTTCATCGCCGGCACGCAGAACACGATCGAGGGGACGGCCACCGACGGCCGCCTCTACGCACAGATCGGACACGGAGGTTTCGATGGCGATTACACTTCCGACGGCCTGAGCGTGATCTCGGCGACGCCGGTCGGGCACAATGGAAACATCCAGGTCATCTCCTATCTCGGCGATGTCGATTTCAATGGTGGCGACACGTCCTTGGGCAGCGCCGGCAACGGGCTCGGGCGCATCCACTACGCGCAGATTGGCCATGGCGGCTACGATGCGCGCGGTGATCACTACGGAAACATCGATGTCCGGGCCGGCGTCACCGAGGGTGGCGCGCTGCTCAACGGGAACTCCCGGGTCACCTTCACCGCCGGTTCCTCCGACGACGACACGACCTCTTTCGACAACTACAACTACGCCCAGATCGGCCACGGCGGCACCCTGGCCCGGGGGATCCATGGATGGGGTGATGCGGACGGAGACGGCAGTCCCGATGGCGACATCTCCGTGCTTTCCGGTGGCGACATTCTGTTGAAAGGCGGCCGCTTCTTCGACGCCAACATCGCCGCGGCCGGCGGGCGCGACGAGAACCGGCGCTCGTACGTGCAGATCGGCCATGGCGGCTTCGATGCGGATCGCTCCAATCCTGGAAATGATACCGCTTCGATCGTGATGCCGGACGGCAACACCTACCTTTTCGACGGCTATAACGTCGGCGGCCCCACCGCTCTCGAGCGCATGGGCAGCCGTGGAAACATTCTTGTCGAGACCCTCGAAGGAAACGTGCGGGTGCTCGCGGGGGAAACGCATGATAGTTATGCGTTGATCGGGCACGGCGGTGGCACCAGCCAGGGCAGCACGGACGGAGACCAGAGCGGCAACATCATCGTGAGGGCGGATGTCAATGGCAGCAACCGCGCCGGAGGAGGCGGGAACATTCGGTTCCAGGTGGACGATCCAGCCACCTTCGATCCGAATCTCAACATCTACGACCGTCGTTATGTCCAGCTCGGTCATGGCGGCCATTTCGTCTCCGGCGGTCACTCCGGCGGCCACTCCGGCGACATCACCGTGCAGACCGGAGCGGCGCTCGAGTTTCTTGCGGGAGGAGGGGATTCCTACGCGCAGCTCGGTCACGGCGGGCGGAACGATCATCGCACCGCGGCGGCCAGGGTCACGGCGACGACCGTGGATGACCGGGATGCCGACAACATTTACAACACGACCGGCACGCAAAACCAGTCGCCGCCCGACGACCGCAAGGACAATTCGAACGACCGCTACTACGCAGGCACCCATACCGGCGACATCGCGGTTTCGACATGGGGGGACATCCGCTTCATCGGCTATTCGAATCCGGACAACAACGACGGCGGAGTCGGTTATGTCCAGATCGGCCACGGGGGCTTCCGCAACGCCGCCGATCCGCTGTCGGCGAACGGCATGGGCCACAACGGAGACATTTCCGTTTTTGCCGGCGGACTCACCTTCGGAGCCGGAGGTGTCATCACCGGGGCGGCGAATCCCTCAGCCACGATCACTTTCGAATCGGGCATGCAGAGCTTCAGTTCGGCCCAGATCGGTCACGGCGGTTACGAAGCCTTCGGAAATCACTTTGGAAACATCGCAGTCGCGGGTGCCGCGGGTGTCGACTTCCATGCGCGGGGAGGTTCCGATACTTTCACCGACAACCGGATCGGTCAATACAGTTACCTCCAGATTGGCCATGGCGGACTGAACGCGGACTATGATCCTTATTTGCCCCGCAGTCTCGAATCGTCCAGCGCCACCGTCGGGCTCGTCTTCGGCGAAGATCCGACCCTGAATCCTTACTATGGAGCCGCGACCTCGGGCGGCTATCTACCGGGCGCGCTGGGTCCGGACGGCGTCCCCATTACGGGGCAGGGGAGCCTGATGCCGCTGACGACTTTTAACCAGACCTACGTCAACGCCTCGACGGTGCGCTTCGTCGATCACGACAACAACGCGGCGACACCCATGATTCCGATCATACCGCCGAACCGCGGACAATGGTTCCACATCAACGCCCCGGCGGCCCCGGTCGGTCCGGACGGGCAACCGGTCATAGGAAATTCGGGCGACATTTCCGTGCGATCCCTCGCAGGTGACATCAATCTCGAGTCGACCCCTGCCACCTCGCTCCGCGGTCGCGAGGAATATGTGCAGGTCGGCCACGGGGGCCTTTACACCAGCGGAGACCATACCGGAAACATCGAGGTCATCGCGCAAAATGGAAACATCGATCTCATCGCGGGACGTGCGATCACCACTGACCAGGGGCTCAACGCCTATGGCCAGATCGGTCATGGAGGGAGCTGGTCTGGAGGCACCTTGAGCGGCAGTATCACTGTCGCGGCCCGCGGGTCGGGTCACCGATTCACCGCGCTCGGCGGAACGGACAACCAGAATTACGTCCAGGTCGGACACGGCGGTTATGACGCGAGCTTCCTTTCCGGATCCGGAACCCAGATTTCAGGGCCGGACGGTAACGGGGTGACCCAGTCCGACACGCGCACCTTCGTTTCTACCGCGGACATCCGGGGATTCAACCTGCAATACTGGTACAATCCCAGCTACATCCGCCGGACGGAGTATACCACCGAATTCGGGGACAACGCGCTGACGCTCAATGGAGGCATCCAATATCGGCGTTCCATCACCGGCAACATCCTGCTCGAATCGGGCGACGGCATCATCCTGCAAGGTGGCATGACCGGGGGATTGGCGGGCAGCCTCTCACCGAGCTCCTATGCGCAGGTCGGGCACGGCGGGCGCAGCACCGAGAGCGACAACACGGGGACGATCACGCTGAATGCCGGTGCCGGTGGTGTCGTGCTGAACGCCGGGTTGTCCGATCAGTCTTTTGCCCAGATCGGCCATGGCGGTTACGCGGCGTACGGGAACTACAACGGCAGTCTCACGATCACCGGAGGTGAATTCAGCGGGAACGTCGGCCTCGATGTGCGTGCCGGAAACCGGTTGGACGGATACGCCCAGATCGGTCACGGGGGCAGCGGCGCCAAATCGGCGGCGCGCGATGCTGCCAACCCGGCGGTGCCGGTCTTTCGCGGCAACAGCGGGAACATCCAGATCGATGTCACCGGCGACGTCAGCTTCGTGAGCGGCACCGGTGCCTACCAGAACTCCGACGAGGACGCGCGTATCTACTCAATGCTCGGCCACGGCGGCTACGAGTCCGACGTGCACCACATCACCTCGGTCGATGTGTTCGACACCGGAATCGGCCACAACGGTAGCATTGGTCTGACCACCACAGGCGGACGCATCTTCTTCGGGGCAGGGGACAACAGGCGGACCGACACGCCGAGCTTGGGGATGGGGGAAGGACGCTTCCATTTCACCCAACTCGGCCACGGCGGCTATGAAGCGCGTGGCGAGCACCATGGGAGCATCACCGTGAGGGCAACCGAAGACGTCATCTTCCTGGGCGGCAGTTCGATGGACAACGACACCGACCGCGTCGACTACGCCCAACTAGGTCATGGAGGCTGGGCCGCGCGTGGAAACCAGGGGCGTGCCGGAGACGTGATTTCGGTGACAGCGGGCGGAGCCATCGACTTTCTCGCCGGCAGTTCGCAGGGATCCTACGTCATGCTCGGCAACGGCGGCCGAGATGCACGCGGCGACCACTCGGCTGATATCTCGGTGCGGGCCGGACGCGGTCTCTCCTTCTCCGGGACCACCGGACGTTTCCAGGTCTCGGGCGAGGAGAAGAACTTCGACCTGAGCCGCGCCACCGAATTCGGGACCCAGACCAGTGACAACATCTATGATCTCGAGGGCGGCAACGTCGTGCCCGGAACGCTGGCGATCACGATTCCGAACGGACCGACTCTCGGCGATGATGGCCGGGGCAACATTATCGTGACAGGTGGAACGTTGGGAACTTTCATCATCGGAGACATCGTTGGCTCGATCCAATACACGACCGGCGCGTCGACCAACGGGCGCATCGTTTTCAACCAAGACGTGAATCCCAACAACGCCGCTTCCCCGGCCGCCGCGAACCTCGTTCTTGCCTCCTATCAATCCCTCGAAAACCAAGGATCGTGGGCGCAACTCGGCAACGGCGGCTACAATGCCGACCAGGCGGATGGCGGGTTCGCATCACGCGGCAACACCGGCAACATCACCGTCTTCGCCGGTGGCGACTTGACCTTCGCCGGTGGCGTGGGTGGCCAGTCCTACGCGCAACTCGGGCACGGCGGCTACCTCAATGATGGACGCAACACCGGCGACATCACCCTCGGTTCACCTGCCGAGCGCATCGGCGGAGCCGTGGTGCTGACCGGGGGGCGTGGCGAGGTTTTCGATGCTGCGGACGCCTACGCGATGATCGGTCACGGCGGCCGCACCGCACGAGGAACCCACAGTGGAGACATTTTCATCTACGCGGGCACGGGGCAGGATCCGGCCTTCTCCGGAATCGGCGTGCAAGTGCAGGCGGGCACCCGCAACAACAACTTCGCCCTCATTGGTCACGGCGGGACCAGTTCCAGATCCGGTACCGGCAATGGCGCCGCCGGAATGGAGGGAAATTCCGGAAACATCCTGGTCGATGCGATCGGCAGCGTGAACCTCATCGGCGGAGTCCTCAACCAAGGCAGTGGAACCTTGGCCCAACTCAACGACGACGGGAATCTCTACGCACAGATCGGGCATGGCGGGTTCGATGCCGATGTCTCGATCGACGGGGTCACGGTCAATGGCAACGGGATCGGGCATCACGGCGACATTGCCGTGATCAGCCGGATGGGAGACGTGAACGTTCTCGCCGGCGACCATCTCCGGACCTTCCTTCCGAGCTTCGCTCCTACCGAGGGAGTGTATGACGGGATCACCAACGGAGCGCTGGCCCGGGCCGCTGCCGCCGCAGGAGGTCGATTCCACTATGCCCTGATCGGCCACGGCGGGTATGAGGTCCGGGGCAACCACTACGGCAACATCTCCGTGCACGCGGGATACGATGCGAGCGGCTCGGCCACTGGTGGAAACGGTGACGTCAATGTCAGCGGAGGCGGCAATTTCGCCGATCAGGATGGAGGCCAGCATTTCGCCCAGATCGGCCACGGTGCGAGGACTTCGGTCGGCGACCAGGGGCGGGTCGGGGAAAAGATTTCCGTCATGGCGGGTGGCAACGTCACCGTTCAAGGTGGCGACGGCGTCGACAACTATGCGATGATCGGCAATGGCGGCACCAACACCCGCGGCGACCAAGCCGGCGACATCGCTGTCCACGCGGATGGCGCCGTGAGCGTCCTCGGGGGAAATTTTCCGGAACAGCCGGGTCCCGCCGGCGGTCTGGACAACGGCTACATCTTCACCGGATCCGATGCCGCCAACAGCATCGACCGCGCCGCCAATCTCCTGGACAACGGAGACTTCAACATCCGCGGGAACCGGGTCGTGGGAGGGTCCGTATCTTTCGATGTCTACAACGATCTAGGAGTGAAAATCGGCACGGTCTTCGATGCCGACGCCAGCGGACAGCTTCGTGTGGTCGCCGACTTCACGGAACAGGTCGGTGGCGTCCAGTACGTCGCCGGACAGCAGGTGGGAACGGTGACCTCGGCGGCGTACGCCAGCGGCGGAACTGTCACGGTCGTCTTTACCTCGGACATCAATCCCGGAGCTGATGACGGTGTGCCGAATCTGGTGCTGCATTACAAGAACGGCCAGACCGACCGGGCTTTCGCGCAGATCGGCCACGGCGGGTATGATTCCGACAACACCGACGGCGATGTGACCCTCGGGAACCGTGGCAATATCAGTGTCACGGTGGGGGCCGGTGATCTGCTCGTGCGGGGTGGCAGCGACGACGATAGTTCCGCGACCATCGGTCACGGGGGCCGGAGCACGGCCGGTGCCAACATCGGCGACATCACGGTTCGCGCCGGTGGAAATCTCGACCTCCGGTCGGGCACCTTCATCAGGACCTACGCCTCGATCGGGCACGGAGGCTGGACCGCCCCCGGAAATCACAGTGGCGTCATCTGCATCCATGTCGGTAAGGCGGTCAATCTCGATTCCACGTCCGGCAACGCCCAATACACCTACACGAACATCGGTCATGGCGGCCAGACGTCGCCCGGCAACCTGAGCGGTTTCATCACCGTCGTCTCCGGAATGAGCGGGGCCGATGGGGGCATCACCCTTCAAGGCGGTCCTTCTGGCGGCGGCGACAACCAGTTTGCCCAGATAGGGCATGGCGGTACTTCCTCGGCTGGAAATCACGGCGGCGACATCACCGTGATCGATCAAGGCGGCGGCGGGCTGACCCTCATCGGCGGAGGCGCCAACAGCTCCTACGCGATGGTCGGACACGGTGATGGAGCTGGGACGGACGGCATCGCCACTACCGCCGGCACGCGTTCAGGCAATCTCTTCATTCGGGTCCCCGGAGCGGTGGTCCTGACCAACGGTACCCCGCCGAGCAGCGCCGCGGTTCTCGGTCACCGTAGCACCATGGCCAATCAGGGCATCACCGCCGGCACCGTGCAGACAACCCTGTTGGGTGGATCGATCAACCCTGTTGATTTCGATTTCTCGGCCTTCATCAACCGCGCGGCCTTCGGCGGTGCCACGACCATCGGAACGACGGCTTCGAACCTCGTGATCGACGACCTCGTCTCCTTCAATTCGGCCTACGCGCTGAACCTGCTCTCCTCGATGGATGTGATCCTTCAAAGGAGCGTGCAAAACTCTGGAGCGGGCGACCTCGTGCTGGTGGCCGGTTGGAATGGCACGGGCGGTCTCGGGGGGCTCGACTACAACAGTTGCCAGCCGGTTCCGGCGGGGACACACTTCGATCAGTCGCTGCTCGTGTGCGACGACTTCGGAACGGGCAACCAAGGAACCGTTTTTGTCGGCGATGGCACGCAGATCCAAGCGGTCGCAGCGGGAAGTCTTGGCAATATTTCGGCCCGTGGACACGCGGTCCGTTTGCTCGGCAGTGACACGGTCGCGAACGGTTACGCCCAGCTCGGCTTCCACTCGACCGTGAACAGCACCCAGGGCGGCACAGGAACGATCCTGGTCGATGTTCACGAGGGAGGACTGCAACTGCATGGCGGAGCCGCTGCGGGAGCCTTTACGCAGGTCGGGAACGGAGGCGCCGGAGCGGCCACCAACGACCACGGTGGTGCGATCACGATCAGCTTCTGCGAGGCAGGGGCGATCAGCCTCGGAGGTGGCGCGTCAACCGCCTACGCCCAGATCGGCCACGGCGGAGCAGGAGTAGCGGGAGTCAAGGGCGGTGACATTTCCCTCTCCGGCTTCAACGCACTGGAACTCGACGGTGGAACTGGAACGGGGGCCTATGCTCAGGTCGGTCACGGCGGTCGTTTTGGTTCCGGAAAAATCACCGGCGCGATTTCCGTGCAAAGCCTCGGCGGTGACATCAGTCTGAAAGGCGGGTCGGCGATCAACAGCGCCGTTCAGATCGGCAGCGGCGGAGAGTCCTACTTCGGAACCATCGATAGTGCGATCGGCGTCGCTTCGACCGGAGCGCTCAGTGTCGAAGGCGGTAGCGGTGCCCTGTCCGCGGCTCTCATCGGAAATGGCGGAGCCAATTCCGGAGGCCAGGGCTTCAGCGGCGGCATCACGGTGCAGGTGGCTTCCGATCTGAAGATTTCAGGCGGCTCTTCACCGCAGGCCTTCGCCCAGATCGGACACGGCGGTGCATCGGCCGATGCGCCAATGAGCGGATCGATCGTGGTGTCGGTCGCGGACTCGATCACCCTCGCGGGCACTCCTGCGAATGGAGCCTACGGAAAAATCGGCCACGGTGACGACGTTCGCGACGGTTTCCTCCCGGTCGCGGGAACGGGAAGCCGAAACGGCGACATCACCGTCGGAGCAGGCAATGACCTGACCATGAATGGTGGCCTCATCGGGCATCGCAATGCCGCATCCCCCTCGACCGTTGCAGGCGGCGTGACCCAGATCGGAGTCAGCCGCGATGATCCGACCGATCCGAACGGAGGCAACCTCGTGGCGGACGCAACGAGCCAGTTTCAAGGCGAGGATTCATTGCGCTTCTACCTGCCGCGCCGCGGCAACAACCAGATCGCCCCGGGGGCGTTGCTGAACGGTTCGACCTGGAGCGGAGCTCCGGCTGATCCTCATCCGGTGCAGAGGGTAGACGAATACACCGTCCATATTGCCGGTGCGAATCCCTCAGATCCGATGGAGCATTCCAACGACTTCGGCACCGGACCCGATCCGGTCAACGCTGCTGGCTTCGCCTTTTACTATGACACCATCGTCCTCGGAGGCTCCTTCCCGAATCCGCCCCAGCCGAACAATCCGGGTGTGCCGGAGCCACCGGTCCCGCCGACGGATCCCGGCATAGACCCGACTTCGATGTTGATTGATGACGCGGCTTTTGACGAGTGGCTGCGGAAGCTCTTGCGCGAGCGCTATCGTCCGGGTGACGGAGTGATCCTTTACGAAGGCTTCCTGCAATACGGTCCGAACGGCGAAAGCATTTTTGATGCTGAACCTTTGGTCCAAGGGTCCGACCTTCCTTAGCCCGCATTTCTCATAGTGGATTCTTTCGCCACAGAGAAGCACCAATGGTTCGGTACGCAGGAATCGCGAGGCAACCGTGGGTCACCGATCCTCCGGCACCAGCGTCACGACGAGGGGACGGTGATCGCTCGCCTTGTCCCAGTTCTCCCAGTGGTGGATGCGGCAGGAATCGCGGAGGATCTCCTTTTCGAGACCATCACTGACGAGGGCATAGTCGAAACGCGAGTATTCGTCGGCGAAGGACCAGTAGTGGGTCCAGCGGAAGCCGTAGGGATCGGTCAGACCGAGCGCGCTGAGATACCCATTCCCTCCAAAGCCGCCCTGGAGCGTCTTGATCGGAGCCTCGGGACGGAGGTCGTTGAAATCGCCCATGACGAGGAGATTCGCCCCCGGTTCCTCGCCGAGGATGCCGTCGATGTGCTGGCGCGCGAGGCGGGCCTCGTTCAGCCGCATCAGGGTCTCGTCACCTTCCGGGACCTCGCGTTTCGACTTCAGGTGCAGGACGATGCAGCGCAGGTGATACTGCGGCGAGATCGCGATTTTCACGTCGAGGACGCCGCGCTGGAAGGCGTGCTTCGTGCCCGCTAGCTCGTAGGTGTAGTCGTCGCGCGAATGCTTCGCGACGATGGGATGGCGGGAAAGGAGGGCGATATTCCGGTTCCAGCCCGCCGAGTCCCGCACCATCTCGGTGTGGGGCAGGTCGATCCCGGCGGCCTTGAGGCGGGACTGGAGATCACCGAGGAAAGTTTCGTCGCCCATCTCGCACACTCCGAGAATGTCCGGACGGATCGCGGTGAGCCCCTCGATCACCGCCTTCACCTCGCTCTCGGGTTTCGGAGCATCGGGGACGACCTCGTCGTTGAGGCGCCGCTCCATCTCGAGGTAGTTTTTGAGATTGTAGAAGGCCACCGTCACCGGGGCCGGCTCGTCCGCTGCCGCCGTAGCGATGGCGAGAAAGGTGGCAACGAAAAAGACCGCCGGGGAAACCGCGGCGGTCTTCAAAACAATCGGAGCCATGAGGAGGGAGTCCGGTCGGGGAGGGGGATCAGTCCTGCGAGTGGGGATCGGTGGGTTTTTCGCGCTCCTTGACGGGGCGATCCCATTCCTTTTTGCCCTCTTCCTCACCCATCGTGATCTCGCGTTCGAACTCGTGCTTGGCCTTCTTGAATTCGCCCATGCCCTTGCCGATGCCGCGGGCGAGTTCGGGAATCTTCTTCGCGCCGAAGAGCAGCAAGACGATCAGGAAGATGACGATCATCTCCTGCATGCCCAAACCAAAACCGAGGTAAAATCTTTCCATGAGGGAGCGTAGGTCTCGCCCTGTGGCGATGCAAAAGGTATTTCCCGACTTCTTCGTGTGACGCGATCGCGCCATCCCTGCGGAGAGGCGATTTTTGGCCGAAACGCCCCCTGAGCGGCCGTCTCCGATGGGGCAAATCTTGTGCCTTTTTCCCCGCGGTCGTCCCGTGGGGAAGGGGTGCGGCGTAATCAATGGTTGATTGACATTCGTCATCCTGCTCCTTCAGTGCCCCCATCGTGTCATGACCCAGAATCCCGCGACCCTCGACCCGGCGAACAGCAGCGAGCTTTCGCCCTTCGCCTTCCTCCGGCCCGAACTGGACCGGGTCGAGTCCCGCATCCGCGAGCAGGCCAACGCCTTCGATCCGGCGGTCGAGCCCTACGTCGCCTATATCCTCAATACCTCGGGCAAACGGATCCGGCCCGCCCTCGCCTTCCTTGCGGGCGGATCGACCGGCGAGATCACCGACGATCACCACAAGCTCGCCGTCATCCTTGAGCTCATCCACGTCGCCACCCTCGTGCACGACGACATCATCGACGGGGCCGAGATCCGGCGTCAGGCCCCCACCGCCAATGCGAAATGGGGCAACGCCCTCAGCGTGCTCCTCGGCGACTGCCTCTTCTCGCACGCCCTCATGCTCTCGACCGAGTTCAACGACACCGTCATCGGACGCAAGGTCGCCATCGCCGCGAACGAGGTCTGCAGCGGCGAGATCATCCAGACGCAGCGGCGCTTCGACATGCAGCTCAGCCGCGAGGATTACTTCGACATCATCCGGAAGAAGACCGCCGCCCTCTTCGCCGCCGCGATGGAGCTCGGTGCCCGCCTCAACGGCCAGACGCCCGCCGTCTGCGAGGCCCTCCGCGATTTCGGCCTCCACATCGGCACCGCCTACCAGATCTACGACGACTGCGTCGACCTCATCGGTGATGAGCAGGAATTCGGTAAAACCCTCCGCACCGACCTCCACAAGGGCAAGCTGACCCTGCCCATCCTCAACCTCCTCGGCTCCGCCACCGAGCGGCAGCGCGAAAAGCTCCATCGGCTCCTCCTCCAGCGCGAGCCCATCGACATCTCCGCCCTCGCCAACATCGCCGACTACGTCGGGGCGATCGAGGCCTCCATCGACACCGGACAGGCCCTCGTCGCCCAGGCCCGCGAATGCCTCGCCGTCCTCCCCGAAAGCGAGCACCGCGACGCCCTCCTCGGCATCGCCTCCTTCCTCGACGTCCTCCTCCTCGGCTGCCGACAATGAGCGAAAATGTCCGCCTGATGGGTGTTCGTCAGGGTGGTCCAAGTCGCTGAGAATAAATTGCGCGGGCCATTGACATTTGGCATGGATTTTGCTTTCCTCTGCCGCGGTTACTTCAACCCGAAGTTCATGCTATAAGCGCAGGATGCTAAGGCAGTTCCAAGGCTTCGAATCCCAAAAAACAATAACGACAATAACATGGCAAAAATTAAACTCGAATATATCTGGCTGGACGGATACGAGCCCACCCCGAACCTCCGCGGCAAGACCAAAATGGTGGATGGCGATACCGCCTCTTTCACCCTCGCGGATTGCCCGATGTGGGGATTCGACGGCAGCTCGACCCGCCAGGCCGAGGGACGTAGCTCCGACTGCATGCTCAAGCCCGTCGCCCTCTACCCCGACGCGACCCGTCAGAACGGCTTCATCGTCCTCGCCGAGGTCATGATGCCCGATGGCACCACCCCGCACCCGACCAACTACCGCGCCACCATCCCCGATGATCCGGGTCTCTGGATCGGTCTCGAGCAGGAGTATTTCCTCTTCCAGGACGGCCGTCCTCTCGGCTGGCCCGATTCCGGCTACCCCGATCCACAGGGTGAATACTACTGCGGTGTTGGCTCGAAGCAGGTCGGTGACCTCGCCCGCTCCATCGTCGAAGAGCACCTCGACGTCTGTATCGCCGCTGGCATCAACCACGAAGGCATCAACGCCGAGGTGGCCAAGGGTCAGTGGGAGTTCCAGATCTTCGGCAAGGGTGGTTGCACCGCCGCCGACCAGATCTGGGTGGCTCGCTACCTCCTCATGCGCATCTGCGAAAAATACGGTGTGGAAGTGATCCTGCATTGCAAACCCTTCCAGGGCGACTGGAACGGTTCCGGCATGCACTGCAACTTCTCGACCGACTACATGCGCGACAAGGGCGGCAAAGAATACTTCGAGTCCCTCATGGGCGCCTTCGAGAAGAATTGCGAAGAGCACATCGCCGCCTACGGTCCCGACAACCACCTTCGCCTCACCGGTCTCCACGAGACTCAGTCGATCGACAAGTTCAGCTACGGCGTGGCCGACCGCGGTGCTTCCGTCCGCATTCCCCACTCCTTCGTGAACAACGGCTACAAGGGCTATCTCGAAGATCGTCGTCCCAACTCCCAGGCCGATCCCTATCAGATCGTCTCGCGTGTTGCCAAGACGATCGCGTCCGTTCCGACTCCCTGATCCGGAGCAAACGACGCCCCGTTCCTTTTCGAAGCGCCGCGGTCCAACGACCGCGGCGTTTTTCGTTTTGGGGGAGGCTTGGGGGGAGGGGAGGCGGGTCTTACCTCCATCGATGTTCATCCCTGGCGATCGGCGTATACCTGCGATGATTCGCGCTCATTTGCGTTGAATTCTTGGAACGCGAATGGTCGCGAATTAGGAAGAACGAAACCCGTCATCCACGCGCCCTCGTCTCCGCAAGACTCACCATCATTGGATCCAGCACCAGCCTCCGCCGCTTCGCCCGCTTCAGCAGAGCCCGCGCCGCGACCGGACGTTTGAAGACTGCGGCCTCCAGCCAGATGGATTTTTCGTAGGCCTCCGTCTCGTCGGGATAGTGTTTGAGGATCTGCCGGTATTCCTCGAGCGCCTCCTCGTAGCGCGCCTCGTCGAGGTAGTGGGCGGGCAGCTTCAGATTCAGGACAGGCTTCTCGAGGCGGCCGCCCGGCAGGAAGATCCCGTCGATCACCGCGAGGAACGGACGCGTCGCAAAATAAAAGATCGGCTTCCACATCACCGCCACCCCGGCGAAGAAGGTGAAGGCCGCCAGCAGCAGCCTCATCACGTTGATCGGCTCCTGTTCCGTCGTGCCCCAATGCCAGGCAAGGCCGAGCAGGCTCACGCCCACCAGCCAACGCGACACGCTGAAAACGCCGTCCCACATCATGAGTGGATTGTCCCGAAGTCGTTGGACTGAGTCAAGCGGCGGTTGGGGGGGATGAGTGGGATCGCGTTTGTGCCTGTTGTCGAGCGGAGTGTCGGATTCCCTGGGAGCGCCGGCATCCTTGCCGGCGTTGGTTCGCGGGGTCGTGGGTGTGCGTGTAGACCGATCTTGAACGGCTGATCGCGGACAATGATTTTACCAGCCCCCCCCACCCCCCTTCTTCCCGCCAAACTCCGTCCTTCCCAGGCGGGGGGCTTCACGGCAGAGTTTGGGTCATGCAACGTTCCTTTTTTGTCGCCGCCCTATCGCTCCTGCTCGGTTTCCTCGCCGCCCGCGCCGAGGAGGGGCGGGTCTATTTCGGCACCTACACGAAGGCGGGTGGGTCGGAGGGGATCTACACGGCGGATTTCGACGGAGCTTCGGGAAAACTCGGGGCGCCGGTCCTCGTGGCGAAGGTGGCGAGCCCCTCCTTTCTGACGATCGCGGCGTCGGGCAAGACGCTCTACGCGGTCTCGGAGGTGGGCGGAGCGGACGGAGGACGGGTCACCGCGTTCCGCATCCTCGCTTCGGGACAGCTCGAGAAGATCAACGATCAGAGCAGTGGCGGGGACGGGCCTTGTCATGCCTCCCTCAGCCCCAATGGGAAAACGCTCGCGGTGGCGAACTACAGCGGCGGCAGCGTCGCGAGTTACCGGATCGGCGACGACGGCGCGCTATCGGCTCCGGTCTCGGTGATCCAGCACACCGGCAGCAGCGTCGATCCGAAACGGCAGAAGGAGCCGCATGCCCACTCGATCAATTTCTCTCCCGACGGCCGTTTCGCCTACGCCGCCGACCTCGGCACGGACCGTATTTATCTTTACGCGGTCGATGGCGCGACGAGCGCCCTGAAGCGGGCAGGGGAGACGGTGATCACGCCGGGCTCGGGGCCGCGGCATTTCACCTTCAGTCCCGATGGCAAGTTCGCCTACGTCATCAACGAAATGACGCTCAAGGTCACCGCCTTCCGCGCCGACGCGGCGAGCGGCAAACTGACGGAGATCCAGTCGCTCGGCACCCTGCCCGAGGGCACTGAGCCGGTGGGATCGACGGCCGAGGTCGTGGCGCACCCTACCGGGAAATTCCTCTACGGCTCGAACCGGGGGCACGACACCATCGTCGTCTACGCGATCGACGAGACCACGGGCCAACTCACCCGCGTCGAGAACGAGCCGATCCGGGGCAAGACCCCGCGCAATTTCGTCGTCTCGCCCGACGGCAAGTGGCTCCTCGCGGCGGGACAGCAGTCCGACAGCGTTACGGTCTTCGCGGTTGATGGAACGACGGGAGCGCTCGAGTTCGCGGATTCGCAAATCCAGGTCTTCAGCCCGGTCTGCATCCGTTTCCTGCCCAACCCCTGAAATTGCCAGCGGTTTCCCGCTTCCCATCATGAAACGCGTCGGCATCGTCGGGCTCCTCCAGGAATCGAACACCTTCCTCGCGGAGACGACGCGGCGGGCGCATTTCGAAATGGATCTCCTCCTGCGCGGCGAGGCGATCCGCGAAGCCATGGGCGGGGCACCCCACGAAGTCGGGGGCTTTTTCGCCGGACTCGCCGAAGCGGCGGAGGAAGTCGAGGCCGTGCCGCTCTTCCTCGCGCGGGCTTTGCCCTACGGGCGCATCGATCAGGGAGACTTCGAGAGACTCGTCGAGGACCTGCTCGAATCTGTCGCCGCCGCCGGCCCTCTCGATGGAATCCTCGCGGCGCCGCATGGCGCGACGGTGGCGCAGGGTCATGATGATGCGGACGGCTGGTGGCTGGGGCGTCTCCGCGATCTCGTCGGACCGGACGTGCCCATCATCGCCTCGCTCGATCCCCATGCGAATCTCTCGCCCGCGATGGTCGCGGCAACGGATGCGATCGTGGCCTATCGCACCAATCCGCATCTCGACCAACGGGAGACGGGTCAACGCGCCGCCCGGCTCCTGATCGACACGCTCGCGGGACGTGTCCGTCCGGTCCAGGCCGCGGCTTATCCGCCGATGGCGATCAACATCCGTTCGCAGAACACCTCCGAGTCACCGATGCGCGAACTCTATGAAGCGCTCGGTGCTCTCGCGGAACGGCCGGGAGTGGTGGGGCACTCGGTGATCCTTGGTTTTCCCTACGCCGATGTCCCCGAGATGGGATCGGCCGTGCTCGTCATCACGGATAGCGACGCCACCCTCGCGCGCGAGCTCGCGGAGGCGATGGGGGAGGAGATGTGGCAACAACGGAGGCGCTTCGAGCCGGTCCAGACGAGTGTGGAAGAGGCGATCGAGCATGCCCTCGCGCGTCCCTCGCGTCCCGTCGTGCTGCTCGACATGGGTGACAATGTCGGAGGCGGCTCGCCCGGCGACGGCACCGCGATCGCCCGCGAATGGCTGCGCTCGGGCGATGGGGCGAGCGCGTTTGTCTGTCTCCACGATCCTGCGGCGGTGATCGCCGCCGAGCAAGCGGGTGTCGGCCACTCGATCGAACTGGCGATCGGAGATCCCGCCGACCGGCTCTCCGGTCCCTGGCGGGTGCGCTCCCAGCACGATGGCGTTTTCCACGAGTCGCAGGCGCGGCACGGGGGCTTTTCTGTCTTTGATCAAGGCCGCACCGCCGTGCTCGAGACGCCGGGTGGCTCGCTCGTGGCCATGGTCACGACCCGACGCATGGCGCCCTTCAGCCTCGCCCAAATGACCGCCTTTGGTCTCGAGCCGGGGGAATTCACGGTGATCATCGCGAAAGGCGTGATCGCCCCGATGGCGGCCTATGCGCCGGTGGCAAAGGGCGGATTTGTCCACGTCGATTCTCCCGGAGTGACGCGGGCGGACATGACGAAGCTGGTCTACGAGAAGAGACGACGGCCTTTGTTTCCGTTTGAACACGGGAGCACGAACTGACGGTCCTGCGACAAGAGTCGCAGCCACATTTTTCACACCGCTCCCGCCATCTTCCGTCCGATCCAGAAGATCGTCAGCAGCAGGACAATCGATCCGATCCAGAAGGGATGGGCCCAGAGCCGGAGGCGGCGCTCGATCGGCTCGGGTTCGGGGAGGGCGGCGACACGGTCGCGGATCGTGGCGGGATCGATCGTCGTGAGCATCTCGCCGCGCGTCAGTCGCGCGATCTCGTCGAGCACGTCGTGACGGGCCGGTTCGCCCACGCGCTCGAGGGTCGTGCCCTGGACGGTGACGGCGGTCTCGAGGGTGCCGCCGTTTTCGGCACAGGTCATCGCGAGCTGGTGTTCGCCGGGTTCGCCCGGGGTGAAGGTGCCGGTGAAAAGGCCCCATTGTTCCTCGCCGCCGGGCTGGAGGCGCACCGTCTCGATCTTGCCCGAGGGCGCGGTGATTTGCACCACGACCGTGGCCGACTGGAGCGGCTCGCCGCCGACGCTCATGACATTCGCGTTCAGGGTCAGGGTGTCGCCGGTGCGGGGACGGTCGGGCGAGTAGAAAAGACGCATCCGTTCATCACTCGCCATGTTGCGCTGATAGGCCATCCATCGCGCCACCTGACCCCAGAAGCGGTAGTGGTATTTGTCCTCGACCCCCTTGCGCCAACGCCATGCTCCGTCGGTGCCCATGAAGAGAATCTTCCCGGTGCCGTAGGTTTTCGTGACAATGAGAGGGATGCGTCCGTGGCGGTTCGTCTCCGAGCTGTGGGTCGCGAGCACCTCCGAACCCGGCTTGGCGCGGATCACTCCGGCATACCATTGGAAACCAGGCAAGGACGCCCAGACGTTCGCGTTCGCATTCTCGGTGTCCTCGAGTCGGGTGAGAAGGCTGCGCGCCCCGAGCTCGGTCAGCTCGAATTGACCCGGCGTGGCCGAACCCCAGCCGCGGGGCTGGGCGGTGTCGAGCTGCACGGGGTAGAGATCGGCGAGTTCGGTCTCGAGGAGGCTGGCCTGGTAGCCGCGGAAGCCGGGCATCAACACCAGACCCGCGGCCTGCGCCGCGACCTGTTGTTTCAAGGCCGCCGCTTGCTCGACGGTGAGCTGGCCGTCGGCGATCCCGACGTCGCCTAACACGACCACATCGAAGCTGGACAATTCATCGGGCTCGGGGAAACGCTCAAGGTATCCGGGGCCGCCGCCGACACTGGTGCCGTCGGGATGAAAGAGCAGACAACGCACCTCGACCCCGGGATCGCGCTCGAGGGCGTTGCGGAGGTAGCGGTATTCCCAGCGGGGGAAGGACTCGATCAGGAGAACCTTGAGCCGCTCCTTGCGGATCGCGATGGGCGCGGTGAGAGAGTTGTTCGAAGTGTCGCGCTCCTCTTCGGCAGGTGGCAGTGTCAGGGTCAGTTCGTAGTCACCCTCGGCCTGCGGGGTCCAGAGGAGGGTACCCTGGACTCGACCCATTGCGGGCAGGGTGACGTCGCCGTCGAGCCTCTCGCCTCCGCCCGTACGGATCTCGAGGGTGGCGGAGTGGTTCCGCGCGAGGGCGCTCGTGAGGGTATACGGCAGACGCACCGGTTTCCCGACGAGGCCGAAGGTGGGCGCATCGAAGGCGGTCACGGCGAGGTCGGGGAGGCGCGTCTCGCTGCCGGTCGGCACGGTGAACACGGGGATCTCCTCCATGCGGTAGCGGGTCGCGGCGCGCGAAGGCGGCTCGCCCGTGTTCCAATCACCGTCGGAGACGAGGACGACACCGAGGAGCCGCGGATGGCGGTCGAGCAATCCATTGAGCGCGCCGCCGAGATCGGTGCCGCCCTCACTGCCCGACTCGGGCGCGGCGAAGGGTTCGTTGATGATCTCGAACTGTTCGGCGAGCGGGGCCCAGGCCTCCGGGGCGACGAGTTCCGCGGCGAGACTCTCGCGCGAGCGCGGCGCGCGGGCCGGGGCGTTCTCTTCGGTGACGTCCTCGGTCTTCATGCTGCCCGAGGCATCGCGGAGGATCGCGAGGACGGGCTTTTCATCGGGCTCGTAGGTCTCGCGCCATTCCGGCTGGTTCAAGGTCACGGCGACGATGGCGACGACGAGGAGACGAAGCACTTCAAGAAAGCCGCTCGAAGCCGAGTAGTGGTTCCGCTTCCAGATCAGGAAGGAAAACACCGCCGTGACGAGAAACACAACGATGCCAAAGACCACCGTCGTCGGGGTCCAGGCAAAGGTCAGTTCACTGTTTGAGAGAGTCACGGGAGGAGGATCGGCCTGCGGGCGCGTAAAAGGTAAAAAGTAAAAGGTATCAAGAAGAGGGCCTGCCCTCCGAAGCCTTGGCGAAGGAGGGTGCTTTTTCGTCTTCGGGACGGGGCGGGAGGCAGAGGATCGCTTCGGCGAGGAGGGCAAGGGCCATGGCGACGAGGAAGGCGCGCCAGATCTCGGCGGCGAGGGACGACCCGCTGCCGACGGCGTCGTCGATGCGGCGGTAATCGACTCCTGCGAGGAGGGGCTCGAGTGCTTCGGGGGAAAGGACGCGTGGATCGTCTTCGCTTTCGGGGCGGTTCAAGGCAAGAAGTCGGCGGGACTCGACGTCTTCGCCGATTTCATAGGCGCCGGGTCGCAAGCCGGGCGCGGCGAGGGTTTCATCCGCACCGGCGGCATCGAGGGAACGGGCTCCGGGAAATCCTGACAAAACGCCCACTCCCGTGCCGAGGGTGCGGGCGCGCGAAACGGCGGCGGCTCCGGCATCAAGGGCGCGATGGATCATCACGAAGAAGGCGACGCCCTCACTCGCGAGACCGGAATGATCTGAACGCGGCAGCGTGCCCCAGACGTAGACCGAGCCGCTCGTGCCTTCTTCGCTCGTCTCGCCGGCTTCGGTGAGGACGCGGGCGACGACGGTGAGATCGTCCTTCACCTTCATCAGGGGAAGGTCAGCGCCTTCGAAGCGTCGCGTTCGGAAGATGCCGAGTTCGGAGACGGGCAGCGGCGCGCCGCTGCGGGTGTTGGCGAGGAGACCGGTCTCCGTGCGCCACCAGTCGACAACGAGGGGCTGATCGCCGCCACCGGACCATTCGCCCCACTTCACCCCAAAGAGCTCGCCGCCACCGTCGTCGGGAGGTGGGAGCAGGATCAGGCTGCGTCCCGCGGCGACGTGTTGTTTCAAGAGGGTCGCCTCGGGGCTTTCGGGGGCCGGCAGGGGGGCGTGCCAAAAGAGAAGCGCGGTTTCGGCCCACGGGATCTGGGCGAGGGCATTCGTGCCGAGGACGGTGGCCTCGTAGGCGACGCCGGGTTCGGTCGAAGAGGCGGACGCGGCGCGGATCGCCTCGGCGGTGAGGGCGTCGTCGCTTAGGATGACGGTGCGGCGCGGCGCGGGTTCGTCGAAGACAAAATAGGCGGTGTTGTCGGCGGGATTGTCGTCGGCGGGCAGGTCGAGACGACCCCATCCGCGCTCATCGGCCGCACCAAGGGGCAGGCTGTGACCGAGGAGGACGAGTTCGGGCCCCTTGACCGTGAAATTCTCGACGGTGCGGGTGCCGTTCAGGGTGATCTCGACGGGGATGGTGGCCTCGTTCGTTTCGACGGCGGGTCCTTGGCGGTGGATGACGAGATCCATGAGAAGCCGCTGTCCCTGGGGAGAACGCTGGCGTTTCACGTCGCGCACCGAGAGGGCGGCGTTGTCGGCGCCCGTGTCGGGAAAGGCGAGAAGGAAGAGGCGCACCGTCTCGCGGGCGGTGAGGTCGGCGCGGAGGGTCTCCCATTCGCCTGAGCCGGGCTGCCAATCGGCCTGGCGCAGGTCGGAGGCGAGCCAGATGTCGGTGCGTCCGCTTTCGTTCGCGGCGAGGTGATCGATCGCCTTGCGCAACAGCGTGGGAATGTCTGCGGAGGTTGCGGTGGCGGCGGTCTCGGGCAGATCGCGCAGGGCTTGGGCATCTGTCAGGGTCACCGGGGTCGTGGTGGCGCTGTCGATCAGGACAATCTCGCTGCGGTGGCCGGTCGTCTCGATGAGCTCGGCGATGCGGTCGAGGGCGGCGGAGCGTTTCGATTCGCCGGTCTCGAGATTCTGCTGCTCCATGCTCGCAGAGCGGTCGAGGAGGACGACGAGGGTGTCGGCCTTGCCTCCGGCCAGGCCGATCCATCCTCCCGCGAGGGGGCGGCTCGCCGCGAAGACGAGAGCGGCGATGGCGAGGACGCGCATCGTGAGGATGAGGATCTGGCGCAGGCGGGCGAGGCCCTTCGTCATCTTCTTCGCGTCGAGGAGGAACATCATCGCCGCCCAGCGCACGGTGCGGTGACGGTGCTGGTTGATGAGGTGGATGATCACCGGCAGCAAGGCGAGCGGCAGCCCGACGAGGAGGATGGGCTGGAGGAAACTCATCGCGCGGTGCGGGAGGTCTTCGGATTCCGCCCGAGGAGGAAGCGGGCGAGGACCTGGTCGTAGGGCTCGTCGAGAAAGACGCGATGGTAATCGACGAGGGAGTGGTTCACGATGTGGTCGATCGTGCCGAGGTATTGCGCCACCGCCTCGCGGTAGCGACGCTGGATCAAGGTCGGATCTGCCAGCAAGGAAGGACCGCCCTCGAGATCGAGGAAGCGGGTGGGCCTGTCGAATTTAAACTCGATCTCCTGACGATCGAGGAGGTGGAAGACGGAGACATCGTGTTTCCGGAAACGGAGGTGCTGGAAGGCCTCCTTGAGTGGCTCGGGATGAAAGAGCAGGTCCGAAACGATGACGATGAGGGCGCGCTGGGGGATCTTCTCGGCCGCTTCGTGGATCGCCTTGATCAGGCCCGTCTCGCCTCCGGCGGTGAGCCCGCCGATCTGGTCGAGAAGGACGCCGAGGTGGCGGGGACCACGTCGCGGGGGAGTCTCTTTTTCAAAACCGGTCGAGCCGCTGTAGAGACCGGTCGCGTCGCCCTGTTGGGCGGCGAGGTAGGCGAGGGTGCCGGAGAGACGGCGGGCGTAGTCGAGGCGCGTCGCACCGGGCTCGCCGTAGCCCATCGATCCGCTCGTGTCGACGATGAGGCAGAGGCGAAGATTCGTGTCGGCTTCGAATTCCTTGATGTAATAGCGGTCGGTGCGGCCCCAGGTGCGCCAGTCGAGACGGCGGGTGTCGTCGCCGGGAACATACTTGCGATACTGCGCGAACTCGAGCGCCGAGCCACGCACGGGACTGCGGTGACGTCCCGCGACATTCCCGATCATGGGCTGCCGCGCATTCAGCTCGAGCCCGAGCAGTTTGCCAAGCACCGCCGGATCGAGGAAGTCGCGTTGTGAGTCACGGGGCATGGGATTGCGGCCTGCGGCCGCGTAAAAGGTAAAAAAGTAAAAGGTAAAAGGTCTTGGCTAGAGTAGAAGCGGCGTCCCGCCGCTTGGAATCTGGTGTGCGAAAGTCTGACTTCTGATCCCAGCCTTCTGATTACTGGATACCGATTTCCGATTACCAAAATCCCTCACCCTTCCTTCGTTGCCTCCTCCACCAAACGCGAGATGACCGACCTGGCGGTGATGCCTTCGGACTCGGCGGTGAAGGTTTTGATGAGACGGTGGCGCAGGACGGGCGAGGCGATCGCGATGAGGTCTTCCTGACGCACCATGTAGCTGCCGTGGAGGGCGGCGCGGGCGCGGGCGCCGAGGATGAGGTATTGCACGGCACGGGGTCCCGCTCCCCAACCGATGAGGGGCTTGAGCCAATCGGGTGCCTCTCCCTCGTCGGGGCGGGTGCGGCGCACGAGATCGACGGCGAGGTGGTAGATGTGATCCGGCACCGGGACGCGGCGGACGAGCTGTTGAAAACGGATCACTTCCTCGCCGGTGAGGATGGACTTGAGGCGCGGCGGGATTTCACCAGTGGTGGTGCGGGCGATTTCGAGCTCCTCTTCGCGCGAGGGATAATCGACCCCGATCATGAACATGAAGCGGTCGAGCTGTGCCTCGGGCAGCGGGTAGGTGCCTTCCTGCTCGATGGGATTCTGGGTCGCGAGGACAAAGAAGGGCGGGTGCAGTTCGAAGCTGTGGCCCGCCACGGTGACGCGGTGTTCCTGCATCGCCTCGAGCATCGCCGCCTGCGTTTTCGAAGGCGCGCGGTTGATTTCGTCGGCGAGGACGATGTTCGCGAAGACGGGGCCTTTTGCGAATTCGAATTCGCGGCGCCCGGTTCCGGTGTCCTGGAGGATCTCGGTGCCGGTGATGTCCATCGGCATGAGGTCGGGGGTGAATTGGATGCGGCTGAAACTCAGCGACATCGTCTCGGCGAGGCGCGAGACGAGGAGGGTCTTGGCAAGGCCGGGCACGCCCATGAGGAGGGCATGACCACGGGCGAAGAGGCAGATCGCGAGCTGCTCGATCACGGCGTCCTGCCCGACGATGACCTTGGAGAGTTCTCCCCGCAGGTCGGCGTAGGCCTTGCGGAGGTGATCGATGGCGGCGACATCGTCTTCCTGGAGAGTGGCGGGAGCGGGAGAATCGGGCATGGGTGAACGGCGGTCGATGAGATTTCCCGGACGATAGGGGCGGCGGCGGAGGCTGGAAAGGGGAAAATCCACCCGTCGGAGGCTTGAATCCACCCCAAGACCGGGCGACGTAATATGAGAATCATGTCCACCACACCCGCTCTTGGAAAAAAGGCCCCCGATTTCGATCTCCCCGTCATCGGTGGTGGTTATGGGGAAAACGCCCGCGTCACCCTCGCCGATCTGAAGGGCTCGAAGGTCGTGCTCTACTTCTATCCCAAGGACGATACACCGGGCTGCACCACGCAGGCCTGTGAAATCCGCGACCACTGGGGCGAACTCTCGCGGCGGGCCAAGGTCTTCGGAATCAGTATCGATCCGATCAGGAGACACGCCAAGTTCATCCAGAAATACGACCTGCCTTTTCCGCTCCTCAGTGACGAAGCGCAGACCATGGTCGAGGCCTACGGAGTCTGGGTCGAGAAATCCATGTATGGCAAGACCTACATGGGCACCGAGCGCACCACCTTCGTCCTCGATGAGAAGGGGATCGTGAAGGCCATCTTCCCCAAGGTGAAGCCCGCCGAGCACGTCGATCTCCTCCTCGAGGCGCTGGTGTGAATAGTGGCGCAGCCTGTGGGCCAGTGAGGCGGGGATGACCGCGCCCACCGAATCCATCCTTGCCTTTTGGGTTTGGTTTCCTCAGCATCGCGGCCATGAAACGGTTCGCGATCTTGCTTCTTTGTCTCGGGTTCCTTTCCAGCCTGTCCGCTGAAACGGTGAAGGATCGCGAGGGTGCGGTCCGCGGCGACAAGGCCAAGATGGAGGGCAGCGAACGCTGGATCTACAACGATCTCCAGGCGGGTTTCGCCGAGGCGGAAAAGACGGGCAAACCGCTCATGGTGGTGTTGCGTTGCGTGCCCTGCCTCGCCTGCATGGGGCTCGACACAGAGGTGCTGGTGGAGAATCCGGAATTGACGCCGTTGATGGACCAGTTCGTCCGGGTCCGCCTCATCAACGCGAATTCGCTCGATCTCTCGCTCTTCCAATTCGATTACGACCTTTCCTTTTCGGTGCTGTTCCTAAATGCCGATCGCACGATCTACGGACGCTATGGATCGTGGGAGCACCAGCAGGATTCCCAGAACCGCGCAACGGCTTCGCTGAGGGAGGCGCTGGCTCGGGTGCTGGAATTGCATGCCGGTTTCCCGGCGAATCGCGCGGCGCTCGCAGGGAAGAAGGGAGATCCGATGGCCTATCGCACGCCTGTGGACCTCCCCGAGATCAAGAAGATGGCGAAATATGGTCCGGAGCTGGATTGGAGCGGCAAGGTGGTGGGCAGTTGCGTCCACTGTCACCAGATCGGCGATGCGGTGCGTTCCGAGATCCGCGAAGGCGGCGGGACGATGCCTTTGAAGTGGCTCTTTCCCTATCCAACGGCCGGGAGTCTGGGGATCACGTTGGGAGAAAATCCGGTGACGGGGGTGGCGGCACTCGAGGAGGGCGGCATCGCCTCGCGGGGCGGTTTGAAAACAGGAGACGAGATTGTGGCGATGGATGGTCAGCCGCTCGTGTCGGTGGCGGATCTCAGCTGGGCCCTGCATCGTTTCCCCGACGCGGGAACACTGCCGGTGACGGTGAAAAGAGGCGGCGAATCGCTCGATCTTTCTCTCGACCTGCCGCAGGGTTGGCGGGCGAAGGGGCCGGCGAACAGCAAACGCGTCGGCTATTGGCCGATGCGGGCGATGGCCTTCGGCGGAATGAAGCTGGAGAATCTCGACGAGGCCGGGCGGACAACGCGTGGGATCGGTCCCGAGGTATTGGCGCTCGAGGCGCTCCATGTGGGGGAATATGGCAAACACGCGGCGGCGAAGAAGGCGGGATTCCGCAAGGGCGATGTGATCGTGGAAGTCGCCGGGAGCACTGCGCCTCTGACCGAGATCGAGCTGCTCGCGAAGAATGTCCTCGAACGGAAGCCGGGTGAGAAGGTGCCGGTGATGGTGCTGCGCGACGGGGTGCGGGTGGCTCTGGAGATGCCGGTGCAGTGAGGGAAATCCCCCTCACATCCCTTCATCAGGGGCTTGCCAAGGGCGGGGAGTCTGTGGGAATCTCCCGGCTCTCTCATGAACCCGCGTTTTCTCGTAACCGCTTTCGTCGTGGCTCTGGCCGCGATCACCCACGCCGCCGACCAACCCTCGGCCCGTTTTGTCCGCATCTCGCTCTCGGGCGAAAAGCGGGTCCTCACCCTCGCCGAGGTGGAGGTGAAGAGCGGTGGCAAAAATATAGCCACAGCCGGGAAGGCGACGCAGTCGACGGTGGGCGCGGGCGGCACGCCGGAGCGGGCCATTGACGGCAACAAGGACAGCGATTTTAACAAGGGCGGGCAAACCCACACGCAGGAGGGGCAGGATCCGGCGCCTTGGTGGGAGCTCGATCTCGGTTCGGCCCAAGCGATCGACTCGATCCAGATCTGGAATCGCGCCGGCTTCGCCGACCGGCTCAAGGGTTTCAAGATCGAGCTGCTCGACGCGGAGCGGAAGCCGGTCTTCACGCGCGAGAACAATCCGGGTCCCGATGGCTCGATCACCTTCACCTTCGCGGGCAAGACGGAGATCACGATGGCCGGTCACGATGGCAAGGCCCTGCCCGTGCCGATCTTGCCCGAACCGGTTCCTGCCGGATACCGCGATCCGGAGACCTTCGCCTTCGCCAAGGGCGACGTCGTCGCGATGATCGGCAACGGACTCGCCGACCGCATGCAGCACGATGGCTGGACCGAAACCTGGCTGCAGGTGGCGAATCCTGACAAAGACCTCGTTTTCCGCAATCTCAGCCACACCGGCGACCGTCCCGGGAAGTATCCCCGCTCGAAGGGCTTTACTGAAATGCCCGATTACCTACGCCACGTGAAGGCGGATGTGATCTTCGCCTTCTTCGGATACAACGAATCCTTCGCCGGGTCGAAAGGCCTCGCCGACTACGAGAAGCAGCTCTCGGATATGATCCGCAGCCTCCGCGAGGCGCGTCCCGATGGCAAGATCCCGCGCATCGTCCTTTTCAGCCCGATCGCCCACGAGAATCTGAACGATCCGAACCTGCCCGATGGCAGCGAGAACAACCAGCGTCTTGCCCTTTACACCGCCTCGATGCAGAAGGTCGCCGGTCACGAGGGGATCGCCTTCGTGAACCTCTTTGAGCCGACGCAGAAACTTTACGAGGAGATCGCGGATCCGCTCACGATCAACGGCGTGCACCTCAATGCGCTGGGGAATCGTCATCTCGGCGAGGTCATCGCCAAGGCCTTCGGGGCGAAGGATCTCAAGGCGACCGATGCCGAGCTCGAGTCGGTGCGCGAGGCCGTCCTCGACAAGAACTGGCATTGGCACAACCGCTACCGCGCCACCGACGGCAACGACATCTGGGGCGGTCGCTCGACCCTGACCTTCGTCAACAACCAGAGCAACGCCGAGGTGCTCCAGCACGAACTGGCCATGCTCGACCTCATGACCGCCAACCGCGACCCGAAGATCTGGGCGCGAGCCAAGGGCAGCGATGCCAAGGTCGATGACAGCAACGTCCCGGCACCGGTTCCGGTGATCTCGAATGTCGGCGGAGGAAGCAAGAGTTCGAGCGCCGAAAAGGAAGGCACGCTTCAGTATCTCACCGCCGAGGAGAGCATCACGAAGATGACCGTGCCGAAGGGATTCAAGGTGAATGTCTTCGCTGATGAAACGAAGTTTCCCGAGATCGGCAATCCCGTGCAGATGCAGGTCGATGGCAAGGGCCGCCTCTGGGTCGCCGCGTGGAAGACCTATCCGAAGTGGGAGCCCTTGAAGAAGATGGATGACTCGCTCGTCATCCTCCACGACGAAAACAAAGACGGGGTCGCCGATCGCAGCACGGTCTTCGCGAACGTGCATTGCCCCCTAGGTTTCGAATTCTGGAACGGCGGGGTCATCGTCACCTCGCAGCCCGACATCCTCTTCCTCAAGGACACCGACGGCGACGATGTCGCGGACGTGCGTTATGTGCTCTTCCAGGGCACCGACTCGGCCGACACCCACCACGCCGCGAACAACCTGATCTATGGTCCCGATGGCGGGATTTACTGGCAGAGCGGCGTCTTCATGCAGCACAATCACGAGCATCCGTGGGGTCCCTCGCTCGAGGCGACCGCTTCAGCGATGTATCGCTTTGATCCCCGCCGCTACACGATCGCCTTCCACGCGAACAACTCGCCGAATCCGCACGGCATCGCCTTCGACGAGTGGGGTTACCACTACGCCAACGACGGCACCGGCGGCCGCAGCTACCAGGTCGTGCCCGATCCGGCGACGAAGGGCTTCAAGATGCGCGAGCTGCTCGTGAAGGAAGTGCGTCCCGTGACGGCCGACGAGATCGTCTCGAGCCCGAATTTCCCTGATGAAATGCAGGGCAATTTCCTCGTCTGCAACACGATCGGTTTCCTCGGGATCAAGCAATACAAGCTCCACCGCGAAGGCTACAAGGAGGGCGACAAGGATTTCAAATTCGGCGAGGTCTGGGGCACGCCGACCGAGGAACTGATCAACAGCACCGACCGGAATTTCCGGCCGACCGACGCGATCTTCGGTGGCGACGGGGCCCTCTATGTGTCCGACTGGCAGAATGTGATCATCGGCCACATGCAGCACAACATCCGCGACCCCAATCGCGACAAGAAGCACGGCCGCGTCTTCCGCATGGTCTACGAGGGGCGTCCGCTCCAGGAACCTGTCGCGATCGACGGAGCGCCGGTCGCGGCCTTGCTGGAGAACTTCAGGCACCCGGCCCTCGCCGTGCGTCACCGCACCCGGGTCGAGCTGAGCGAACGCCCGACCGACGAGGTCATCGCCGCGACGAAGGCCTGGGCCGCGAAGCTCGACGGGAAGAAGAAGGAAGACGGATGTCTCCTCCTCGAAGCGCTCTGGGTGCACCAGCAGCATAACGTGCGCGACCGGGCCCTCCTCGATCTCGTGCTCGCTTCGCCCGAGCCGCATGCGGTCATCGCCGCGAAGACGGTTCAGCATCACTGGGATGTGGCCGATCCGGTTCTCAATGTCGTGACCAGCCCGATCACGCAGCAGGAAGAAAAGATCGAGGTGAAGGTTCCGGCGAAATTCTCCAAGGCCGAGGCCGAGGTGTATCGGTTAGGTTCCGAGGTCTTCCACCGCGAGGCGCATTGCGTGACTTGTCACCAGCCGAACGGGCAGGGGATGCTGAACATTTATCCTCCGCTCGTGAACAGCCCGTGGATCACCGGCAATCCGGACCGGCTCATCAAGCTGACCCTGCATGGACTCTGGGGACCGGTGACGGTCAATGGGACACTCTTTGATCCCGCCAAGGGAGTGCCGCCGATGACGGCTTTCAAGGCGATCCTGAAGGACGAGGAAATCGCTGCCGTGCTCACCTTCGTGCGCAACACCTGGGGCAACGAAGCCTCGGTCGTGACGCCGGATCAGGTGAAAGCGGTGCGCGAGGCGACCAAGGACGTGCAGATGTTCATCAAACCTGAGGATCTCCTGAAGGAGTATCCGCTGGAGAAGTGAGCGAGGCCGCTCGATTCAGGGAGCCGGGCCGCCCCCGGCCCGGTCGAGAGCCGTAGGTCATTCAGGCAGGGCCGGGGGCGGCCCTGCTCCTTGATGTTTTAAAACCTCACCAAGACTTCACGTTGTCCTTCCACGTTTCGAAATCGCCGTCGGGACCGGCGGACCAGATCGCGATGGATTCGGGGATCTGTGTGACGGGGGCTTCGGGATTTTCGATCTTGCCGTCGCCGTTCGTGTCGAGGCGCACGCGGTAGTGGTTGCCCCAGGGATCCCAAAGTTCGCCGGCGGTGGGATCGTCGACAGTGACACCCTTCCGAAAGCGTCCATCTCCCATTCGGGCCGCGGCTTTGTCAGAGTAGAAAGTGATTCCCCGGGGATTCCGCCCGCCTGGAGCTCCATGGGCATCTGAACCAAAAAGCACGTCCATCAATGCATGTCCGGAGTCGACTGTTAAATCCTGCGACGGATCGAGAAGGGGATATTCGTGGTATTCGGTGTGATAAGCGGATATCGCGTTCTTGAGGTTGAAGGTGGTGTTCTCTGCGTGCGCAGGGTCATGAGGAAGCCGCGGGCCGGTTATACAAGGGCAGGCAAAGCCCAACACCACGACCGCAGCCAGGCCAGCTCCGAGAATCAACCGAGTTCGCCACTTCATCCCCCGCTTCTACCACCCCACAACCCCCGCCGTCAATCCTCACGAAAACAACTCGCGCATCGGCTCGCCGTGATACAGCGGCATCGGGCGGCTTTTCACATCCGTCCAATGCGCGTCTTTCGGGATCCCCATCGCATCGTAGATTGTCGCGGCAAGATCTTCGGGACGTCGCGGATCGCTCGCAGGATGGCCGCCGAGTTTGTCGGTCGAGCCGAGGACGGCGCCGCCGGTGATGCCGCCTCCGGCAAACCAGACGGTCTGCACCGCGCCCCAGTGGTCGCGGCCGGGCAGGGGGACGCCGCGCAGGGTGGACACCTTTGGGGTTCTCCCGAATTCACCGGCCATGATCACGAGGGTGTCGTCGAGGAGACCTCGCTCACTCAAATCATCGAGCAGGGCGGAGACGGCGCGGTCGGTGGGCGGGAAGAGGTAATCGCGCAGGTTCGGGAAGATGGCCTGGTGGTTGTCCCAGGTCTCGTTGTTGCCGAGATTCACCTGCACGAGGCGCACGCCCGATTCGACTAGTTGGCGAGCCATCAGGAGCGACCAGCCGAAGGAATTTCGGCCATAGCGGTCCTGCGTCGCGGCATCGGTGCCGTGGACGTCGAAGGAGGCCTTCACCTTGGGATCGGAGAGCAGGCCCACGGCCATGTCGCGGTAGCGGTCGACACCCCCGGCGGTGGACGCGGCCTCGAGATGGCGCTGCTGTTCGTCGAGGAGTCCGCGGAGGGCGAGGCGATCCTGGAAACGCTCGAAGTCGATCGTGTCAGGCAGCTCGAGGCTGAAGGTGCGGTAAGGAATCTCGCGATCGAGCGGTCCGTCGGCGTGGTGGAAATCGTACTGCGGAAAGGCACCGTATCCTGCCGCATCGTAGGGCGCGGCTTCGAGGAAAAAAGGATCCTTGTGTCGCCCTAACAAACCGCCAAATTGTCCCGGAATGGTGCGGCCGCTGCGGTGGATGAGTTTCTCGGGGAGAATCAGGGAAGAGGGGAGGGAGCCGGAGGAAGGAAGCAATTCGGCGGTGAGCGCGGCGATGGAGGGCCAGTCTCCTTCGGTGGGTTTGCCAGGGTCGAAGCTGGGCGTCGTGTCGGAGCGCCCGGTCATCATGATGCAGTGGCCCTTCGAGTGATCGTTCGACCCGTGACTGAGCGAGCGGCATAGCGCCCACGATTCGCTGCGCTTCGCGAGTTCGGGGAGGTGCTCGCAGATCTGGAGCCCCGGCGTCTTCGTGGCGATGGGGCGGAATTCACCCCGGATGTCGCTCGGCGCATCGGGCTTCATGTCGAAGCTCTCGAGTTGGGAAAGACCGCCGGAAAGGAAGATGTAGATGACGTTTTTCGCCTTGCCGGGTTTCGCGCCCGCAGTGCTTTCGAGAGCGGCGAGGCGGTCGAGTCCGAGTCCTCCCGCGAGTCCGATCGCTCCCGCCCGGAGGAAGGCGCGCCGCGTCGATCGTGCGGCGGAGTGGCGGAGGCGTGGCGAACGGAAATCCGAAGACATGGTGGTGGTCGGAAGCGGTTGACGACAAAGGAGAGAATCGCAGATTTCGGGCCGGGTGGGAATGCTTTCCTTGGCACGCCATCGCGCCGGGGAGTTCACGAGGAGCTGAATCGCGAAAGACCTCGCTTAGCAAGATCCGTGATCATCTGTGGGAGCGAAGCGGATCTGCGTCTATCCGTGTTGCCATCCTTCAACACGGACGTCGCGCCGTGATGCATGGGCGGGATGCCCATGCCACCCTTTTCACGCCAACAATTTCGTCACCACCTTCGCCCCGGGATCATTCGTCAGGGTCGCGGCGAGGCCGTTGCGTTTGTAGGTGAGCTTTGTGTGGTCGAGGCCGAAGGCGTGAAGCAGTGTCGCGTGCCAGTCGTAGTGTTTGACCTCGTCGATGACAGCCTTGTGGCCGAACTCGTCGGTCTCGCCGTGGGCATAACCGGCCTTGAAACCACCACCGGCGACCCACTGACTGAAGCCGTAGGTGTTGTGGTCGCGGCCCCATTTCTCGCGTCCGGCGTCGTTCTGTAGCACGGGGAGACGTCCCATTTCACCGCCCCAGTGCACCACGGTGCTCTCGAGGAGGCCGCGTTGTTTCAGATCGGTGATGAGCGCGGCGCTGGGTTGGTCGGTCGCGGCGCAATTCGCGGGGAGGGCGCTGATGAGCGAGCCATGCTGGTCCCACGACTGGCCGGAGTTGAGGACCTGCACGTAACGCACCCCGCGCTCGACGAGGCGGCGGGCGATGAGGCAGCGGGTCGCGTAGTCGCGCGTCGTCGGGTTGTCGACTCCGTAAAGCTTCTTGACCGACTCGGGCTCGTTGGAAATATCGAGGGCCTCCTTCGCCGCGGTCTGCATGTTCGCGGCAAGCTCGTAGCTGGCGATGCGGGCGCGGAGATCGTGCTCGGCGGGATGGGAGGAGGCGTGCTCTTCGTTGAGGCTCCGGAGGAGATCGAGCTGGCGGCGCTGTCCTTCGCCGGCGAGAGTGGTCGGCGGATCGAGATTGAGAATGCGAGGCTCGGTCGCGCGGACGACGGTGCCTTGATAGGTCGCAGGGAGCCATCCGTTCGTGAAGTGATCGCTCTGGAAGGTGGGCAGGCCGCCCGGATGTGAAAGCACCATGTAGGCCGGCAGTTCCTCGGTTTCGCAGCCGAGACCGTAGGTCAGCCATGAGCCGAGGGCGGGATTGCCTCCGGTGATGCGTCCGGAATTGATCGCGTAGAGTCCCTGGGCATGATTGCTGACACCGGAGCTCATCGAGCGGATCAGGCAGATGTCATCGACGACTTTGGAGAGATGGGGGAGCAGCTCGCTCAGTTCCATCCCGCATTGGCCGTGCTTCGCGAATTTCCACGGAGATCCGAAGACCTTCGAGGAGGCCTGGGCGAGGTTGTCATACTTGATCTCACCGGGGAAGTTCTGGCCGTCGTACTTCGTCAGCATCGGCTTCGGATCAAAGAGGTCCATCTGCGAGGGACCACCCATCATGAAGAGCGAGATCATCGCCTTCGCCTTGCCGGGG
>Ga0209573_1000423_pt1 | contig 91668 bp, 84 predicted proteins | sample TNRBio252014_DNA_FD_185870 | JGI IMG/M metagenome (GOLD analysis project Ga0209573, IMG submission 185870) | Wastewater treatment Type I Accumulibacter community from EBPR Bioreactor in Madison, WI, USA - TNR Reactor_6/25/2014_ DNA (SPAdes)... | ecosystem: Engineered > Bioreactor > EBPR >... | reverse complement strand
ATGAGATCTGGCAGGTCGAGGGCGAAGAGGGCGTTGTCCGCGCTGCCTCCGGTACGGATGCCATCGCCATCATCATAATAGGCCAGGGAGATGTCCAGGCCGGACCAGTCGATGAGATCAAACACGGACTGATAGCCGCCGGTGAAGCCATTGCCGAGCGTGACGGTGATGGCGGATGCCGCGTCCAGGCCAAAGGCACCGCTGACGATGAGACGGTCGTTGCCACCGTCGGTGGAGGTGCCGCTGACACTGGTGATACGGTTGGTGACGGCGTCAAAGGTGGCAGTGAGTCCATGGGTGCCTGCGGTCGTCACCTGGAAGGCCAAAGTGGAGGAGGCAACCACATCGAGATTGCCCGCGATGCTCAGGGTGCCGGTGTCAGTGCTCAGGCCCGTGGCATTGGCGGCGATGCTCGTGGCATTGCCGCCAGGGGCGAGGGTGGTGCCGCTGGCGAGGGTGACGCTGCCTGCGATGCGGCCATTGCCACCGAGGGTGGAGGTGTTGATCACGCCGACGTTGTTCGTGCCGGTGGCGGAGCCGGTGCCGTGGGGGGCGTTGCTCACCAGGAGGGTGCCTGCGCTGACGGTGGTGGTGCCGGTGTAGCCGCTGTCACCCTCAATGACGAGGGTGCCGGTGCCTGTCTTGCTGATGTCGCCGCCGCCATTGATCTGGCCCACATCCTTGAGCGTGCCGGCGGTGAGGTTGACGTTGTTGATGGTGTTGGTGGCATCGCCGATGTGGTGGCCGGTCATGTCCAGGATGCCGCCGCTGAGGTTGATCGTGGAGACGGTGTTCGTGAGGGTGGTGTTGGCACCGCCGCCTTCGAGGAGGTCCGCATTCGTGATGAAGGTGCCGCCGCTGATGGTGAGGGTGCCGGTGGCGGTGCCTGCGCTGGTGGCGTTGGCATGGGTGCCGAAGACGAAGGTGCCGCCGGTGTTCAGGGTGAAGGTGCCGCCGCTGACAGTAAGGGTGCCTGCGGCATTGCCCAGCGCGCCGCCGCCCATGGTGCCGATCTCGATCGTGTTGGCGGTGAAGGTGCCGCCGTCGAAATACACATTGCCGACGGTGCCGCCATTGCCGCTGCTGCCGCGCTTTCCAATGATGAGACCATCCGCTGAGACGGTGGCGATGTGGCCGCGCAGGTCCAGGGTGCCGGAGGGGCTGGCCGATGTGCCAACGTTGAGTGAGTTGGCCACATTGATGTCCACCAGCGCGGTGGTTTTCCCGCCGATGACGACGGTGCCAGCGCTGCCGGCCGTCTGGCTGGCGAATCTCACGCTGCCGCTGCCCTTCGCCAGGCCGATGTTGAGCGTATTGGTGGCAATGACGTTGGTGCCCGCCCCGAGGATCATGGTGCCGGTGCCGGAGTTCCAAGTGACGCTGTTGGCCACCTGGACCACATTCGCCGTGATGTTGTTGCTGGTGTTGGAAAGGGTGAGGGTGCTGGTGTTGTTCAGGCCATGGGCCACACGGAATTCGTTGACGTTGGCGGTGAAGGAGCCCAGGCCGGAGAGGTCGGTGGCGGAGGTGTTGGTGTTGGACGTGGCGTCGGCTGGCGGGGTGGCGCCGGGGATCACGGAAGTGGCGGTCTGAAGGCCGGACTCAAAGTTCGCGGCGGTGTTGTTCACCACCAGGGAGCCACCGCCACCGAAGACCACGCGGGTCTGCGATTTTGCCGTGTTGACGATGCCCACCCTGAAGCCGCCGATGCCATCGACCGTCAGCGTGTGCCCAACGCCGATGGTGACGGTGTTGCTGGCCGTGTTGTTGGAGGCGATCTGCAAAGAGGCGACCTGCTGGCTGGCCTCGCTGAGATCGAGCGTGGCCACGGGGCTGATGACGCCGACGGTGGCGTTGTTGGCGCCGATGATCATGGCGGTGCCGGTGGGCAGCGTGTTCGTGGTGCCGAGCTTCAAGGTGCCTGCTGTGACTTGGCTGGTGCCGCTGTAGGTGTTCGATCCTGCGGCGGCGGTGAAGATGAGCATGCCCTCGCCGGTCTTGTTAAAGCCGCCCGTGCCTGTGACAGGCGCGGCGATGGTGGCGGTGATCCCAGTGAGCACGCGCATCTCGGCAGACGGCGTGGTGAGGTTGATGCTGCCGCCGCCTGCGGCCAGCGTGTAGTCGCGGCCAAACTGCAGGCCGTTCACGTCCACCACATCCTGCACGGTGACGGTGCCGCCTGCCGCGCCTTCGAAGATGGCGATCTTCTCCACCGAGGCGGCCCAGCTCGTGTTGTTGCTGCCGTCGGCCAGCGTCCAGTTCGTGTTGTCATTGGTCCACACGCCGCTGCCGCCGTCCACGACGCCATCGGCCACAGTGTCGGTGCCATCCCAGTATTGCGCATTGATGGCGGAGACGATGAGGTTCACGTCGGTGTTCACCGTGTCCACCTCGATGCTCAGGTCATACCCGGCGAGCATCTGGGCGATGAGGCCGTTGTCGGTGAGGGTGCCGGTGTAGTCGATGAGCTTGTAGGTGCCGGAGGTGAAGCCCGCGCCTTTGATGACGGTGACCACGCCATCGAGCGTGATCGTGGCACCATTGGCCTGGATGAGATCGCTCTGCGTGCCGAGGTCAAAGAGGAGGGATGAGGTGTTGTTCAGCGTGAGAGCGCCGCCCACGGTGAGCGTGCCTGTGCTGCCTGCGATCTCCGCATTGCCCATGCTCAACGTGCCACCATTGGCCACCGTCAAGGCGCCTGCGAGGGTGGCGTTCCCGCCCAGGGTGCCCCCGTTGGCCACCGTCACCAGGCCGGTGCCGGTGAAGCTGCCTGTGACATTCAAGGTGCCTGCGTTCACGGTGGTGGCACCGGTGTGGTCGTTAGTGCCAGCGAGCGTCCAGAGGCCGGTGCCGTTCTTCGTGAGCGTGGAGATATTAGCCCCGAGACCTGCGGTGATGCTGCCTTCACCTGCCCCGGCGAGCGCGAGCGTGCGGCTGGCGGCGTTGCCATTGATGCCGGTGGCGGAGGTGAGGTTCAGCCGACCGCTGTCGGAGGCGAGGGTGGAGTTGGCCGTCAGAGTGATGGCACCCGCGAAGCTGTTGGTCCCGCTGACATTGACCAGCACGCCGTTCTGGCCAGTGGCACCGTTTCCGGCCAGGGACAAGGCCTCCGCGCCCACGCTGATGTTGTTTTGAAGCTGCAAGCTGGCTCCACTGGCCACGGTAGTGCCCGCACCTGCGGCGGTGGAGACCGTCTCGTTCGACATCACTTGGCCGAGGGCTGAGCTGTGCTGGATGTTCAAGATGCCCGCGCTGACGGTGGTCTCACGCGCATAGGTGTTCGCGCCGGAGAGCGTCCAGGTGCCTGCGCCACTCTTGACGAGCTTGAGAGCCACCACGGCGGCGGTCTCGGTAGTGGTGCCGCCGATCTGGCCCTGGATCTCGCCATTGCCAGCGCCACGCAGCGTGAGTTCCGCAATGTTGGCCACGCGGGCTGCGGTGGCGTTGGCGGCGGTGCGCACGCCATTGGTGAAGGTCAGCGTCTCACCGGCGGTCGTCACATCGATCACGCCCCGGCCGGTGTTGCCGGCGGTATCATTGCGCATGACGAGGAGGCGGTTCGTGCTGGTGGTGATGCCCGTGTACTCAACGCGGCCCACGGTGCTGCTACCCTGGCCGAAGGAGATGGTGGTGCCTCTGCCGAAGGCGGAGTTCACGCCGGAATTGAACAACGTGGCGCCACGGAAGGCACCGTCAGAGATGCTGATGTTGCCGGAGAAGGAGTTGGCATTGTTGGACAGAAGGACGGTGCCGCTATCGGTGCGGGAAACGCCTGAGCCGCCGGTGAGGACGCTGATGATGTCGAAGTTGCCACTGCCACGGAAGGTGAAACCGAGGGTGACCGTTCCGGTGAGGGTGAGCGTTGTGCCGGAGCCCACATTGTAAAAGGAGCCGTTGCCGCTGATGGCGCGGTCGGTGGAGGCGGAGGGGCCGGCGTACTTCAGATGCACGCCACTGCCCATGATGATGGCATTGCCCGCGCCGATGGAGCTGTTCACGCCCGAGTTCACAATGCTGGTGAAGATGAGCGTGCCGGTGCCCACGGTGGTGGCTCCGGTGTAGCTGTTGTTCGCATTGGTGAACTTCCACACCCCGTTCTGGTTGTTCGCGGTGGACACGTTCACCGCCACGCTGCCCGCCAGGCCGTTGGAGATGACGCCGTTGACCTCGTTCCCGGAGTTGTCATTGCTGCGGTTGCCGGCGGTGCCGCCGAAGTTCAGCGTGATGGCACCGGTGGTGGCCCCGCCGGAGATGCCGCCATTGAGGAAGATCTTGTATGTGTTGGGGTCAGAGGTGGCGGAGGTGGCCACGTTGTTGTTGCTGAAGGTGTAGCTGCCATTGCCCGTGGGGCTGGTGGGCTGGATGATGAGCGGCGCGTCCACCGTGATAACGGCCGTGTTCCCCAAGGCCGTGCTCAAACTGCCGCCGCTGGTGAGCAGCAGGGCGTTCCCGGCATTGGCCCCGGAGCTGCCGATGCTGATGGCCCCGGAGGCCGTGGCAGCATAGGTGAGGTTCCGGAGGTTCCGGTTCGGATCGATGGTGATGGCCGTGCCGGCGACGTTGCTGTTGAACGTGGCGGTGTCCACGTTCGTCGTGCCGGAGATGGCGCCAGGGGCCGCAGGGTTCCAGTTCGCGTCATCCGCCCAGTTTTGCGTGCCTATGCCACCAATCCAGGCCGCGTCTGCCGCTTGGGCCGTTTTCACGGTGATGCACAGCAGACACAAGGCTGCATGAAGCAGAGGAAGGAGATGAAAGCTGGAAAAAAGACGACGATGCTGCCGAACGAGTGGCTGGAGCCTCATGAAGGATGGTTTTTTTTGTGGCTTCTCAGTGACGAAAAGCCGGGTTGGGGGGCCGTTCTATAGCACAAAACCGAGGCATTTCAAAACAACCCGCCATCAAAGATCGTGGCGTTCCGCGCCACAGAATGTTTCGGTAAAGTCACGCAACGATGGAGCGCACCGCGTCTCGCTAAAGGCGCTCCCTCACAGCTTCGGCGGCGCTGGCTTGATGGGTGGCTGCTGACCGCTGACGACGCCTTTGGCCTTCGTTGGGCGTTTGTAGTTTTTCAAGCCACAGGCGATGTACAGTTCGCTCATATCCTTGCCACCGAAACACACATCATGTGGTTGTGCCGGGGTCGGGATGATGAAGTTCACACGACCTGCTTGATCACAAACTTGAATGCCAAGACTGGTGGCAATGTAAAGACGGCCTTCGGTGTCCACGCACATTCCTCCTTCACTACATTGTCCCATCGAGTTCATTTCGAGTTTGTAGAACATCTGAAGATGTTTTGAGGCACCGTTCGGCTGCACCTGGGTAGAAAAGACCATGTTGGTTCCTCGCAAATTTAAGTACACAAGCGATTGGTCAGGCGAAAGAGCAGTGTTTCCGCCAGGCAGAGGCTTGGCACCCAAGTAGCGACCTTCAGAATCTTTGGAGCGGGCATGTCTATCTGTGCTGCGATCAACGACCCCGTCAGCGGATACTTTAAGGTGCTGTGCATTCACAATCAAAGAATCTGACCACCTGCTCCCCGCATCCACCACCTCATACCCCTTCCATTTCGACTCGCCCTTCGGATTGGCCTTCACCTCAATGTTCGTCTGCCAGTTGCGCCAGAGCCAGCGCAGGACATCGGGGAAGATTTGGCTCGCGTGTTTTTGATTGTGGCCGCCTTCGCCCCAAGCGTGGTTCACGTCGTAGCCGGCCCAGGTGAGGCTGCGTTCCATCATCTGGTTGGCCATCCACCAGTCGCCGCAGTAGAGGTTGTTGTCGCCGGTGCCGCTTTGGAGGAAGACGCGGAGGGGCTTGGGCTCGAATTTGCGGACGAGGACGGGCAGTTGATCGGCCCCATGAATGCCGACGTAGGTGCCCACGCCGGTAAAGACGCGGCGGAAGCGGTCGGGGCGATGCCACGCGGCCATGAAGGCGCAGATGCCGCCGCTGCTGTTGCCGGAGATGGCGGCGTGATTGGGGTCGGTGCTGAGCTTGAGGCCGTGCTTGGCCTCGATGGCGGACAGGAACTCGTCGATGAGGAACTGCGAGTAGGTGGGCGTGATGCTGTCATACTCGTAGCTGCGGTTGAAGCGCGGCAGGGCGTTGTCATTCGCAGCGGGAACGACACCGGGTTTGATGAAGATGCCGACGAGCGGCGGGATGTCCTTTTTGGCGATGAGATTGTCGAAGACGACGGGCGCTTGATAAATCACGCCGTCCTGGAAGACCATGAAGGCGGTGGGCTGCGTTTTGTCGAAACCGGCAGGCAGGTAGATCTGGTAGTCGCGCTGCGTGCCGGGGAAGACGCTGCCATCCTTCGCGGTGTGGCTGTCCTTGAGCATCGTGCCCTTCGGGACGTTCGGCTGCGGTTGAGAGTCGGCGGTGGGCGGGAACTCGGGCTCGGCGGCAGGAGAGTTGAGGATGAGCAGGAGTATGAGGAAGAGGGAGCGCATGCGGGGATGCTGGCAGAAGCGGAATCGGGCCGCCAGTGTGATTTTCGTGGAACAATGTGGCGTCAGCCCGCCCGGCTCAAAGAACGTGCGAACGTCATTGAGCGCTCGACGCACCCAAAGACGAGCGGGCTTGTGCCACACTCGTCCTGCCTTAATCACCGCGAGGCGATCTTCCGCTCCATGCCTTGAAAGCGCGGGAAAAATGCGCGGCGGACTTGTAGCCGAGTTCGGCGGCCACGTTTTTCACCAAGGCGTCTGGCTGGCGCAGTTTGATCGCGGCTTGTGAGAGCTTCAGACGCGTGAGACAGGCGAGGGGAGTTTCGGTGTCGTAGCGTTGGAACAACCGCGTGAAATACGCCGCCGAGACATGGCAGGCTTTCGCCGCCTGCTCGATGCTGCTCAAAACGGGGTAATTCCGCAGCAGGTGGCCGCGACAGCGCAGATACGTCGCGTAGGCGGGGTCGATCTTCGTCGTTGCAGGCTGGCGGCTGTCCGCGCAGAGCACCAACGCGTGCTCCAGCGCCGCGCAGGCAGCCCGCAGGCCGAATCGGCCGCCGCGCAGCGCATGATCGATTACCTCCTCTAGCAGCGTGACCACCCGTGAGGCGTCCGCCACGCGTAAAACACTGCCGGGGGAGAGATCAAGATCGCTCATCATCTGCGCGGCGCGTTTGCCGGTGAAATTGAAGAAATACTTCACCATCGGCTCCTCTGCCGAGCTGCGGATGACATGCGGCGTGGTGGAATCAAAAAAGAACGCATGCCCGGCCTCGACCGAGTGCTTTTGATCGGCCAGCGTGACGCTGCCCTGGCCGCGCGAGACGAACTCGAAGGCCAGAAACGGAAAATCCCGCCGATCCACGACAAAATCCGGCGCGCACCACTCGCAGCCGCCGCCCACGAGGCAGAGTGTGCCCGCATCGCGCTGCCGCTCCTCCCATTCCGGCAAAAAAAAGCGTCGGGTGCGCACGACTTGCGTCGAAAAGTAGTCGGCTTGGTCGGTGGCGGGCATGGCATGGAGCATGTCAGGGCCGTCAAGAATCGTCAAGCGGCTGCCAAGGATGGTCAGAACACGCGGTTTGCGTTGTTCGCGCGTTGAACTTGGTTGCCGCTTATGTCCCAACCCCTCCGCGGCATCATCCCGCCCCTCATCACCCCGTTGCGTGATCGCGACACGCTCGACTCCGCCGGTCTGGAGCGTCTGATCGAGCATCTCATCGGCGGCGGCGTGTCCGGCCTATTCATTCTCGGCACCACGGGCGAAGGTCCGAGTCTCAGTTATCGGCTGCGGCGTGAGTTGATCGAAAAGACCTGCCAGCTCACGAAAGGCCGCGTCCCCGTGCTTGTCGGCATCACGGACACGTCGTTCACCGAGAGCGTGAACCTCGCCAAGTATTCGGCTGACTCAGGAGCCACGCATGTCGTGCTCGCGCCGCCGTATTACTTTCCCGCCGCGCCGCCGGAGATGCTGGAGTATGTGCAGGATCTCGTCGCCGAGATGCCGCTGCCGCTGTTTCTCTACAACATGCCCGGTTTGACGAAGGTGAGCTTCGAGATCGACCTCGTGCGGCGTGCGCTCGACATGCCAGGCGTCTGCGGCGTCAAAGACAGCTCGTGTGACATGATCTACTTCCATCGCTTGATCGAAGTGGCCAAGCAACGCGCCGACTGGAGCGTTCTCGTCGGTCCTGAAGAACTCACCGCCGAGGCCGTGCTGCTCGGTGGTCACGGTGGCATCAATGGCGGTGCCAATCTGCATCCCAAGCTCTATGTGGAGATGTATCAAGCCGCCGCCGCGCAGGATCTGAAGCGCACGCGGGAGCTGCACGCGAAGGTCATGCAACTCGCTGGCAGCATCTACACCGTCGGTCGTCACAAATCCGCCATCATCAAGGGCCTCAAGTGCGCCCTCAGCCTCCTCGGCATCTGCGAAGACCACATGGCCGAGCCGTTTCATCGCTTCCGAGATGCCGAACGCGAGATCATTCGTGAAAGACTCACCACGCTCGGCCTCATCCCATGAACACGCTGCTGGAGCCTCGACAGGCCAAGGGAAACATGATTGACTGGTTCCCAGCCATGCAGGATAATCCATCCCATGAACACCAAACCCGCGATCTACCTCACCGACCCGGCGGAGATGCTCAAGGCACGCTTGAGTCAGCCGCGCGTCACCTCCGAGGAGGCTCGTCGCCAGCGCGAGCATCTGGAGCGCGTGGTCGAAGCCACCTCCTGGGCCGCGAAACCCGCGATCTCAACTCATGGGCTCGCGAAAGCGGATGCCTGAGTTCTCCTCACGCCTACCACGGCAAACTCGAAAAAGGCGGCGAGGAGCATCGCGGTTTCTATGATCCCGAAACGGGACGGTATGTGAAGGCCACGCATCCTGGAAGGTCAGGTTTTACCATGATCGCTTCCGATGCCTGCCTTCCTGCCTTTGTGCATGCGACGCCCTTGGAGTATCTGGAGCGCCTTTTGATGCAAAACAGGTTGTTTGGCGATGACATCCAGCTCATTGGCGTAGCGGAGGAGGATGGTCGGCAAGTCATCCTGACCAGCCAGCCCTTCATTCACGGTTCCGAGGCCACCCTGACCGAGATCGAGCTATATTTCCGCTCCATGTGGTTTCAGCTCGTCACCGGTCTGAACGCGGGCCGCCGTGACTCCCCTGCTTTCTATCGCGATCTGGACGAGACGCTCGTCCTGGATGCCCATCAGGGAAATCTCATCAAAGACAACACCGGCCACATCATCCCCATCGACCTCATCCTCGTCCGTGCGGACGACGCCCTTCAAAAAGCCCTCCAACCTCTCCTTTCATGAAAACCCTCCTCTGCGTTCTCCTCCTCTCTGCGGTGCAACTTCAGGCCGCTGATCCCGCCATTTTGAAATCCGAATACATCTACGACACCGGCCCGTACCCGCAGATCCACGCGACCACGATCACCGAGACGCCCACCGGCCTCGTCGCCGCGTGGTTTGGCGGTACAGCGGAACGGAACCCGGATGTCGGCATCTGGGTTTCGCGTTTGGTGGAGGGCAAGTGGACCGAAAGCGTCGAAGTGGCGAATGGCATCCAGCACACACTCACGGATGGCAAAGTCGTGCGTCATCCCACCTGGAATCCGGTGCTGTTCCAGCCGAAGAATGGCCCTCTGATGCTTTTCTACAAAGCCGGTCCCACGCCGCAGACTTGGTGGGGCATGCTGACCACTTCCAACGATGGCGGCAAGACATGGGAACAGCCGCGCCGCCTTCCCGAAGGCATCCTCGGCCCGGTGAAAAACAAGCCGGTGCAGTTTCCCGACGGCAGCATCCTCTGCCCGACCAGCGAGGAAACACCCGCCGCGCAAAAAGGCGAAAAAGAGATATGGGCCGTCCACTTCGAGCGCACGCGTGACTTTGGCAAAACCTGGGAGCGCACGCCGCCGACGCACGATGGCAAAACCATCCAGGCCATTCAGCCGAGCATCCTCGATCTGGGTGGGGACAAGCTGCTCGCCCTCGGCCGCTCGCGTCAGGATCGCGTGTTTGAAATCCGCAGCACCGACGGCGGCAAGACCTGGGGCGAGATGACACTCGGCACCCTGCCGAACAACAACAGCGGCACCGACGCCGTCACGCTCGCCGACGGTACGCACCTCATCATTTACAACCACATTGCCGGCACGCCCGGCAAATGGGGTGGCAAGCGCACGCCGCTGAACCTCGCCTCATCGAAGGACGCGCAAACGTGGAACGCCGCGCTCGTGCTCGAAAGCGATCCCGGCGAATACAGCTATCCCGCCATCATCCAAACGAAGGACGGACTCGTCCACATCACCTACACCTGGAAGCGCCAGAAGGTGAAGCACGTCGTTGTCGATCCCGCGAAGCTCACCACGAAGCCCATCGTCGATGGCCAGTGGCCGCAGTGACGTAGATTCGAGTGGCACTCGAATCCGAACCACCCAGCCGATTCGACTGCCAATCGAATCTACCATCATGAAAGCTCTCCTCCTCGCGTTTCTCACAGCATCTGCCCTGGCAGAGCCGCCGAATCCCAACTCGCCCGTGATGCTCTCTGGAGCTTGGCTGCCTGAGGATTCGCACCAGCTTGATTTCAAATCATTGCCGCGTGTGCCGAGCGAGCATGTCGTGATCAATGATGTGACCGCCCAGGGCAACGACTCGTCACAGCTCGACAAAAAGAAAGGCGGCGTGAACCAGCACAACTACCTCGCGCATCACGACGGCCAGTTTTGGGCGATGTGGAGCGATGGACCGGGCATCGAGGATCGTGTGGGCCAGCGGGTGAAGTTTGCGACGAGTGCTGATGGCTTGAAGTGGAACACTCCGAAGTTCATGACGCCGATTCCGCCGAACTCTGGCCCCGATTCGCCGCACTACGGCACACGCACGGACAAAGGCATGCGCTGGATCTCGCGCGGCTTCTGGAAGCGCGATGGCGAGTTGCTCGCGCTCGCTTCGCTTGATGAAGCGGCGGGTTTCTTTGGCAAGAGCTTGGAACTGCGCGCTTTTCGTTATCGCAAGGCCAGCGCGGACTGGGAAGACGCTGGCGTGGTCTTCGACAACACCATTAACAACTTCCCGCCGCTGAAACTCCGCACGGGCGACTGGATGATGTCGCGCCGCGCCTACGACTACAAAACCAGCGGCGTGCATTTCCTCGTCGGTGGTGTGAAAGCGCTCGATGATTGGCAATCCTTCCCTGTGCTCGGCAGTGCGTCCGAACTGAAGGCTGAGGAGCCTGACTGGTGGATTTTGCCCGACAACACCCTCGCTGCCGTATTCCGCGACAACCGCCGCAGCGGCTTTCTTTATCGCGCCTTTTCGACCGATGATGGTCGCACCTGGAGCAAGCCGGTGAAGACGAACTTCCCCGATGCTACCTCGAAGATCAGCGGCCTCCGCCTCAAGGATGGGCGCTACGTGCTCGTCTCGAATCCCAACCCAAAGAAGCGCGATCCGCTCACACTCTCGATCAGCGACGACGGCCTCGTCTTCACGAAGATGCTCTACCTCGTCGGTGGACGTCACATTGATTACCCGCACGTCATCGAGCGCGACGACAGCCTCTTCATCGCCTTCGCGGGTGGAAAACAAACTGTCGAAGTGCTGAAAGTGAAGCTCAGCGATGTGGATGCGGTGGAAATGTCAGAATGAAGGCTGCCCTGCGCAGTCTCCACTGGCTCTCACCGCTTAGGCTTCAAAAAGAGCACCTCACTTCGGTTGGTCCAGCGGCTCATGAGCTGCACGCGCCACCATCCCTCGCCATTGGGCGGATTCACCCGCACACCGGAGCGGTCGCCGAGTTCCTTCAAGTCGTAATGCCCCCAGCTTTTGCCGAGGTCCGGTGAAAAGAGAAATCCGCAGTCATCAGGGTCGGCGCCGCCGTATTTCGGCGCGACGATGACCCCTTCATGGATGGTCATCGCCGCCATCTCATATTTCACCGGATACAGCAGAGTGTGCTTCGCTTTGTCAGGGAGATCGGCGGGTGCGCAACGGAAAACGCCACGGTCATAATCCTCGCGGATGGACTTGGGACCGTTGGCGTCGGCCACCCAGTAGATTTGCCCGTCCACGCAATTGATCCCACCCGATTTGAAACGCGAGTTCGCATCTGCGGACACGATCACCTTCCAGTCCCACAGGTCGTTATTCGCATCCCAGGTGCCGCGCAGCCAGTGGCATTCGAGCCCGGCGCCGTTCTTGCGGTCAATGTCGCCGGTGCAGGCGTAAAACGCGTTCTCCTTGGCGTTGTAGGACACGGAATGAATGTGACGGCACACGACCGGATTGTCCTTGTCTCCAAGCCACTCGGACGGATCGGCGTCCTTGTGCTGAAACGCTGGATTCCGGCCGAAGGCATAGGCGATTTTCACCGTCCTGCCGCCGTCCGTTGAATAGTAGATGTTAGCTGGCACAGGACCGGTGCCGACATTGCAGTAGTTCCCCCAGATCAGCATTTCATGTCCCTCGACCTCGAAGGTGTGAACGCCGTCGAGCGAGTAAAAATACCAGCCAGGCTTCTCCCCCTCGCGCAGCGGGTGCGGGCGATATTCCTTTCCGTGCTGATCCAGCACGGTGGCTTCTTGGATGTCCGACAGATCCTCGTTGCCCGTGAATATCCGCCGCTGCGTGGCGAAAACGACGCGGCCATTTGCCAACAGACTGCTGAACTGGATGTCTTCCGCCTCTGCAAAGTCGGCCTCGTGCTTCCAGGTTTGCGCGTTGTCCTCGGAACGATGAATTTTACCCGCGCTGAAGCCAAAGGCCCGGGTGTCGCGTTGCGTGTCAATCCAGGGTCCTCCCGCCGGAGCGAGCCGATAAAGAAAATGGTCCGTCTCGCCGACCTGTCCCGGTGCCAACGCGACCAGACGCATGCTGCCAGAGGTGGCGAAGGCGGCCAATGACGCTGTTTTGAGGAAACGCCGACGGGACAAGGCCGGGTGGGCAGCAGATGCGGGATCGTGGTTCATGATGCCAACAGCATGCCGGAATCCGCGCGGACTGACAAGCCTCCATCCTCATCCTCGTGGCCGACCCGACGCTCGCAGCACCCGCCGTCCTCCGTTACCCCAACACACGCCTCGCATCGGCAAAAGGCATGAGTGCGCAGGGCGTGGTGGTGGCGGATACCACGCCGCTGAACTATCTGCCCGAAGCACTCAAACAGACGGCCTTCAGAGCCGACATGGAGCTGCTCGACCGCTTTGAAGCCCGCATGAAGGCACGCACAGCCTGATCCCTGTTATTTCCTCTTGGGCATTCCAGCGTGTAGGTTTCCTCATGCCAGCCTTCTCTCTCGATGCCGAAATCGTTTTGCAAGACCTCCGCGCCTTTGTGGCGGCGGAGTTGCGGCTCAGCGCTTGAAGTTCGCAGAGCAGCGGGCAAAGCCGCGCAGCGAGCGCGTGGAGGATGGCACCTGCATTGAGGGCCTGCGTTTCCAGCGGCGTCTTGATGAGACTGGACGGGCGGTCTTCAGTCACGCGGGGAATGATTCCCGACTGCGCGAAGGTGATCTGGTGACGTTGCGGCAGGCTGAAGATGGCGATGAGACATTGGCGAACCTATTTCGCGAAGAAGCGGGTGAGATGTGGTTGGTAACTGAGAAGGGCTTCAAAGCGATGTTCGCGGAACCCGATGGATGGTTCATTGATGAGGCATTCTTGGATTTGGAGAGCCCTTATCTCATGGCTTTTGACCGCCTCCCTGCCAGCGCCATCGGCCAGGAATGCATTTTGCCACTGCTGATGGGTTCAGGGGCACCGGAGTTTGATGAGGAGGAGTTCAATGGCGCGATGGAGGATTTAAAAAGCAGCCGCAGGCTTGGGAGGATGCCCAGCGGGATGCGATTGCGAGCTGTCTGGCCGTGGAGCGTTGCGGCCTGATCCAAGGGCCGCCGGGAACGGGCAAGACGCGCGTGCTTGCCCAGGTGGTGCGCCGCCTCGTCGAGCGTGGTGAGCGGGTGCTCATCACGGCTTTCACGCATCGGGCGATTGACAACGCGCTCTCCGCCACAGCTCGTGAGATGAATGATCGGGAACGCGTGGCCCGCATCTGCGCACCGATGCACCGACGGGATGAAAACTTCGACCGCTACGAGTTCTTCACCGCCAGTCCGCTTGCTTCGCAGGCTGGTGGGTGGGTGGCAGCGGCCACTCCCTTTGCCCTGCGGAAGAGACTCCCAGGAGTGGAGTTTGACACCATCGTGATCGACGAGGCCGGACAGATGACCACCGCGCTGGCCATCATGGCGATGCTGGCGGGGAGAAAGTATCTCTTGTTTGGCGATCAGCAGCAGCTCGGCCCGGTGGTGATGAGCCGATCGCGGCGTGAGGTGGAGTTCATCGGCATTTTCCATGCGCTCAGATCACAGGCAAAGCACGGCACCTGCCTCGACGTGACCTACCGCCTCAATGACACGCTGACTGCCTGGCTGTTTGGAGGGTGAATTCGTCTGGCGTGAGCGTCAGGCAGACGGGCGGACTGTCGCCACACCCGTCCTACGCGATAAAACTCCATCTCAGGCGACGATTTCATGCTTGCCTGAGTTTCGGCGGTTTCATAACCTCGCGATTCTTGATTTACCCAACCCACATGAAATTGAACCACACGCTCTCACTCGCGCTCGGCCTGATGGCCGTTCCGGCACTCTCCGCCGCCGAAGATCCAAAACCTGTCCAGCCCGGCGGCAAGCTGCCGAAGCCGGTCGCCATCCAGCTCGTCAAAGTGGCCGACGGCCTCGTCGAGCCCGTGCATGTGGCCTGCCCGAAAGACGGCACGGGCCGCGTGTTCATCTGCGAGCGGCCCGGCGTGGTGCGCATCGTGAAGGACGGCAAGCTCTTGAAGCGTCCGTTTCTCGACATCAAGGACAAGACCGTCAGCTCCTTCCTCGAGCAGGGACTCTACGACCTCGAATTCCATCCGAAGTTCAAGGAGAACGGCCTCTTCTACATCCACTACTCCGACATGTGGTTCAACGGCGATGGCTTCATCGTCGAATACAAGGTGAAGGCCAGCAATCCTGACCAAGCCGATCCAGAAAGCGCCCGTGTGGTGATGCAGCTTGAGCGCCCTTACTGCAATCACAACGGCGGCGAGATCTGCTTCGGACCGGACGGCTATCTCTACATCGGCAGCGGTGACGGCGGCTGGGAAGGCGACGTGCTCAACGCCGGCCAGGACCTCAGCACCACGCTGGCCAAAGTGCTGCGCATCGACGTGAACACCCGCACCACCGAAAAAGGCTACGGCATCCCGAAGGACAACCCGTTCGTCACGCCGTTGCAGCAGATGACGCTGTTTGGCATCAGCGAGGAGGCGTTCTCAAAGATCCAGCCGAAGGCGAAGCCTGAAATCTGGAGCTATGGCATCCGCAATCCCTGGACGATGAGCTTCGACAGCAAAACGGGCGAGTTCTACATCTTCGACATCGGCCAGAACCACTGGGAAGAAATCAATGTGGAGCCAGCAGGCTGCAAAGGCGGCATCAACTACGGCTGGAAGGCCATGTGCGGCAGCCATCCCTTCCCGCAGATTTTGAAGAAGAACCCCGATGGCACCGAAACGAGCGTGAACCCGGAAAAGTGGGCACAAATCGGCACGCTGCCCGTCGCGGAGTACAGCCATGTTGATCAGGGCAACTGCGTCATCGGCGTCGGCGTGTATCGCGGCAAAGATTATCCGAGCCTTGATGGCGTCTGCTTCGTGGCCGACTGGGGCTCTGGCAAAATCTGGGGCCTGCAACGCGATGACGCGGCCAAATGGCAGATGCAGGAGCTTCTCGACCTCGACACCCCGCTGCGTCCGACCGGCGGCGGCGAAGGCGAGGACGGTGCGCTTTACCTCTGCCACGGCACCGCTGGTTACGGCGGCAAGACCGATCCGTATCAAGAAGCCCCCGGCGCGGTGTGGAAGATCGTCGCGGCAGACAAGGTGCCTGCGGGCGCGGAAGTCGCGCCGTTGCAGAAGAAGTAAGCGCTTTAACGGCAGGCTGACGCCAGCCGCTACGAATCACGAAAACGCGGAGCCGGGAGACTGGCTCCGCGTTTTCGTAGAACGAGTTTTCCAACTCGTTCCCTCAAGGCCTGAACGCACCCAAACCAACGAGTTAGAAAACTCGTGCTACGTCAAAACTCCCCGCCCAGCGCGAGATGCAGCGCGGCGCGGTTGCGCAGGCGCTGGGCTTGGACGCCGATGAGGGTGCTGCGGGCATCGAAGGCGCGCTGGCGGGTGTCGAGGAGAGTCAAGACCTCGCTCAGGCCTTTTTCATACTGGCTGAGGGCGAGCTGCTCGGCGCGTTCGGCCTCGGTGGCGGCGCGTTCGAGGGCGGACTCTTGCTGGAGCAGGAATTGCTCGGCGGCGAGGGCGGTTTCGACCTCGCGGAAGGCGGTGAGGACACTGCCCGCGTAGGTTTGCAGCGATTCATCGTAACGGGCGCGTTCGAGGTTGATGCCGGCCTTCAAACGACCGCCTTGAAACAAGGTTTGAGCGGCTTGGGTGCCGATGTTCCAGATGGCAGACTCAGGGCGGATCAGTTGCTCGATCTGCTGCGAGGTGCGGCCCAACTGGCCGGTGAGGCGGAGGCTGGGCAGCAGCGCTTTTTTGGCGGCGCTTTCGGTGGCGAGCGCGGCGGTGACGCGACGCTCGGCGGCACGCAGATCGGGTCGGCGCAGCAGCATTTCGGAGGGCAGTCCGGCGGGAATGCCGCGCTTGAGCGAGGGCAGGGAACCCAGGCCGCGCTCGGTGCCCGCCGGATAGCCACCGAGCAGGGTTTCGAGCGTGCGGCGTGTCTGATCCGCCGTGGCGCGGCGCTGCTGCACGGTGGACTCGGCACGGGCCATGTCGGCACGGCTCAGGCTGACATCGAGCGCGGCACGCTCGGGGTCGATGCCACGGTCGAGCTGACGTTCGAGGATGCCGAGCTGCACTTTGCGGGTGGCGATGTTGCTTTGAGCGAGGGCGAGCAGGCTTTCGGCCTCGGCGAGGCTCACGGCGGTTTGCACCGTGGTGGAGGCGAGCGAAAGACGTGCGGCGTGCCAGTCTTCCTCGGCGGCTTCGGAGCCAGCCTTCGCGGCGCGGCGTTCATCGGCCACACGTCCCCAGAAGTCGATCTCCCAGCTCACGTTGAGGTTGGAGGTGAAACGGTTGGCGATTTGATTGATGCCAGGGAAGCGCTGATCTCCCGGACTTTGGGTTCGGCTGCCCGTTCCATTCGCGGTGATGGCCGGAAACAGCCCGGCACCTGCCTGGACCATCTGCGCCCGTGCCTGCTGCACACGCGCACCGGCGGCCTTCATGTCGGGATTGTTGGCAACGGCCTGATTCACGAGCGTGGGCAGCTTGGAGCCGCTGAACTCGCTCAACCAGCCGGTGGCGGCGCTTTTCGGAATTGAAGGCAGCGAGGCCCACTTCGACGGCGCGGTGCCGTGGAGCGCTGCGAGGTCGGTTTTGAGGCGCTTGGAGCCGAGGGGCTGGAAGAAGGCGCAGGCTACGGGGCAGAGGCAGAGAACTATGACGCTCGAATGACGAATGACGAATGATGAATGACGAATGAATGATGAAGCTCGAATGACGAGTGAAGCGCGTGATTCGGGTTTCGGATTTCGGGCTTCGTTCGTCATTCGGATTTCGGCGTTCGTCATTTCCGCCTCATTTCACGATGATCCAGCCCACCACGATCAGAATGGGCAGCAGGATCGGGATGGAATAGCGGTACATGTAGGCCAGGAAAGACGGCGCGTGGACCTTGGACTTATCCGCGATGGCCTTGACCATGAAATTCGGCCCGTTGCCGATGTAGCTGCCCGCGCCGAAGAACACCGCGCCGAGGGAGATGGCGATCAGGTGCCCCGCGTGTTCGGCGGCGAACTTCAGCACATCGGCGGTGGAATCGACGGACAACTGCTCATGGCCCATGGAGGCGGCGAGGAAGGAGAGGTAGGTGGGCGCGTTGTCGAGGAAGGCGGAGAGAGCGCCGGTGGCAAAATAATACTGCATCGGCGTGTCGATCTTCACGGCCTCGCCGCTTTGCAGGATCTGCAGGGCCGGGATCATGGTGAGGAAGATGCCGACGAAGAGGAAACCCACCTCCTTGACCGGGCCGAAGTTGAAGTCGTTCGACTCATGCACCTCCGGCTTCGTGGTGAAGTAGGACGCGGCGGCGGCGGCGAACATGACGAGCGCGGGAATGGAAAAGACGCCGAGAACCGTCGTTTCCTGGATGTTTTTCGGCAGAAACACCGCCGCGAGCACCACGCCGAGCCAGACGACATTCAGCAGGCCCCGGAAGAACCAGTCTTCCTGCGCTGTCTCCTTTTCACGCACTTCTTTTGGCGCACGGCGGAAGTTCACGCTGTCCATGGCATAAAACACGGCCAGCAGAATGCCCACGGCCAGCGCCCATGCCTGCCAGCAGTGCTCCATCACCCACCAGAAAGGCACGCCACGCAGGAAACCGAGGAAGAGCGGGGGATCTCCAATCGGTGTGAGCGCACCGCCGACGTTGCTGATGACAAAGATGAAGAAGACAATGTGGAAGCCGGTGATGCGGTACTTGTTCATCTTGATCCACGGACGGATCATGAGCATCGACGCGCCGGTGGTGCCGATGACGTTTGCCAGCACCGCTCCGATGAGCAGGAAGACCGTGTTCACAAACGGCGTGGCCTCGCCCTTCACGCGGATGTTGATGCCGCCGGAGATGACGAACAGGGAGCCGACCAGCGCCATGAAGCTGACGTATTCATGCCCGGCATGGTGCAGCGGATGCCAGTCCTTCTGCACGAAGATGTAATACGCGGCCGTCACGAGTCCGAGGCCGATGGCGACCTTCGGATAGTGATGCTCCCAAAAGTGGGCGGCAAATAGGGGCATCAGCGCGATGCAGAGCAGGAGGAGGGCGAAGGGCGCGACCATTCCCATGGGGGGAAGCGCGGCGTGTGAAGAGGCGGCGGCGAGCAAAATCATGCGGCGGACACAAGGAGGATGAGCTGTGGGTTGTCAAACCACGCTTTGAGCAGACTCCGGGCCAGACAAAGGTCTCAGTCAGGCCGACGATCAAGAATGCCCTTGGCTTTCTCGAGTTCGGAGGTCACCCAGACGCCCAGACCCGGCTCGTCCGCCTCGGGGGAGCCGGTGAGGTGCAGGCGGCGGACGTAGTATTTGTCGAGGAAAGCAACGATCTTCTCTGACACACCGAGAATGCCGCGATGCACATGCAGCACGGGCTTTTTGTGCTTCTTCGAGGTGCTGACGGCTTTTTGCGCGGTGCCGGTGGCTTTGGCGGCCTGGGTGAAGACGACTGTGGCGTCGGCATCGCGAATGTTCGCATCGATGACCTCAAGCACATTCTCGGTCGCCGCCTCCCGCAGCTTGTAGAGCGGGTCAGGTGCCTCGGTGAGGGCGGCGGGATGCCAACCAGCACGCGGCAGGTCGTGTTTCACCGTCCAGTCGAGCGCGGCGCGTTCGACGCCTGTTTGGGCGCCGGAAATGATGACAAGTTTGAAAGCCATAGACAACCTGAGAAGAAAGCAGAACACCGGTCGCGGCAAGCGCGAAGTCGCGTCATTCCAGATGTTTCCCCAGCATCAGATCCAGGTTCCGCTCCACGATCTCGCCCATGCTATGGCAGGAGTCGAAGAGATGGCTGTTGTGGTACTGGCCCAGCTCGGAGCGGAGCTGGATGACCTTTTCAAACGGCTCCACCGCGTTGTTTTTCATGCAGCGCAGCAGGGCAGTGATGCGGTTGTGCTCGGAAAGGTAGCGGCGGGAGATGAGGCTGCGCTCCTCCTCCTGGTACTGCTTCATGGTCGGGAAGTTCAGGCAGGCGGAGCAGAGCTGGACGACGGGGTTGTTCTCCTTGAAGAACTGCGGCAGGTAGAGGCTCTTGCGCCCCTCGTAGCTCTGCTGGTCGAAGTCGATGGCGCGGACGCGGTACTGCACCTCCTCGAAGTCGGGCGTCATGTCGATGACGTAGTTGTAGCTGCGCATGTCGCCGAGCAGGCGGATGAAGCAGCGCTCGCTGAATTTGACGAACTCCTTGGCCAGACGGACGCGGTTGAGGTCCGGGCGGTGCAGGTAGTCGCGGATGAAGGCGTCCCCCGGAATGCCGGCGATGTGTTCCTCCACCAGCGTGCCGCCGCGATGCACGAGGTAATTGATGCGGTTCGGTGAGAGCAGGTGCTCCAGCTCCAGGCCGTACACACGCGAGGCGTCGGCCGTCTTGACGTAAAAGTGGTCGTAGTTGTCGTTGTACTGGTTCACCACGCGGACGCGGAAGGGCCGCGAGTTGCCGAACTCGCAGTAATCCACACGCTCCACGAACAAATGCGGCACCGCCGTGAAGTCCCCGGTGCGAAGCTGGGAGTAGATGCTAGTGAGTTTCGGGTACAATTCCTTCTGCAGCTCGCGCGGATACAGCACGCTGCTCCAGTAGGTGGGGTTGCCCTCTTTGTCAGAATGCGGGTAGCTTTCGGAGAAGCCGCGCAGCTCGTCGTACGTCGTCGGCAGCGAGTAGCAGCGCCCAAACTGATCGAGGTAGGAGATCAGCTCGTCGGTGACGGGGATGAAATTCTTGCGCTTCGTGATCTCGTTCATGCCTGCGGCTGTGTCGCATCTTGTGTTCCAGAATGCAAGGGACATGGGGGCAAGCCCTGCTGGCATGGCCTGTTCCCGTGCAAACACCCACCTCATGCCTTGCCTTCGGATTCATTCCCGGCTTTCATCAGCAAAATACCCGCATGGCCCGAAAAGCATCCACCAAGCCTGACTCCGGTTTCCCCCGCCTCGCCCTGAGCGGCATCAAGGCCGACTTCGGCCCCGAGCACGCCGCACCTTCCGCAGCGACCTCCGCCCGATCTTTCACGACTACATGCTCGAAAGACTACAATCCGAGCTCACCACTCCGCGATAGCGAAAGCGCACGATCCAATGCCGCCCTCCCTTAACTACCTTAGACGATGCGCCGACACCCTCACTTCCGGGGAGGGCCTCAGCATTGATGTTTGGGAACTGGGAGGACCCGTTTCACCTGCAGATCTCAGCGGATGGGCGCGACATTTCCGTCAGCACTATTGCCCGGATGCCGAAATCGACGCGCTACGCGCTGGCACTTCTTTTTCGCGGGCGGACTATATGGTCAATTTGGTATTTCCAGACGCGACGACCGCACCTGGGCCGTCAATCCGGTCCGGCGATTTCGCAGAAATCCTCATCTCTGACTACGTCGAGCATGTGCTGCGTTATTGGGTTCCTCGCGGGAAATATGCGGAGAAAGCGAGCCGGGATGAGTCAGTTAAAGGAGTCGATATCTTGGGGTTCAGGATGATGCTCGCACCCACACATGCTCCGGCGGATGAACTTCTCACTTTCGAGGTAAAGGCCGAACTATCAGGGGGAGCATACTCTGGCGCTCTTCAGAAAGCTGTAACTGATTCAGCCAAGGATTACCTCAGAAGCGCAATAACGTTGAATGCAACGAAACGGCGTCTCATACGCGCCGGTGCGCAAGAAAGCGCTTTGGTGGTTGAGCGTTTCCAGAACAAAGATGATAGGCCTTTCGTGTTCAAATGCGGAGCAGGAGCCGTCTTGTCAGACCTCGCATACGACGAAGCCGGCGTCCGCAGCGTAAGCGCAGTGTCTCACCAGAATGTCGCAAACCTTCAGCTTCTAGTAGTCAAAGGAGCACATCTGATGGCCCTAGTTCGTTCATTGTTCCAAACCGCTGCGAATGAAGCCTGAGTTTCACAGTCGGCGAATGCTCGGAATCACCCGCTCGAGGGGAAAGATGCACGAAATGCAGATTCCTCAGGAGTTCCAAATCGCCATACGCGATGGAGACGAGCCAGAAGCTCTATTTCTGCTCACGGTCGGAATACTCGGAGATGCCGCCGCTTCAGTGGCGGAAAATCGAGAACTGGATGCCGAGGCCCTGGCATCTGTGGGATTTGCGGCAAACTATTTCGACGCATTTCTGTCTTCCCGGTTTCGCGATGAGATCTCGAGCGACGTCCAACTTTTGGCTTCGGCCGCCTACTACCTTGGTGGCCGCCCCGGCAGCAGCTTCGTTCTTGCCAAGGGACTTCGAGAAGCTCAAGGGGAGTCTCAAACCGGAAAGTTGCTGAGAAAGACATTGCGAAGTGAATGGCGGGATTTGGCAATGCCCCCTCATCCGCTATATCTAGATTGGCTCAATGAGATCGCGGCGCTCATGGAGTCCCACTTTGCAGTGGGTTCACATACGGCTCGCCTTATCGAGATTCTCAATTGGGTCCGCCATTTGGCTTACCGAAGCGGCACGCCGCGGGATCTCCTGCTGCTGGATCTGACAGCAGCAGTGGCGCTTAAGCGTGTAAAAGCTTCTGCTTGGACAAATTTGCCCGCGTTTTCAGGCCTGCCAAGAGAAGTGTGGGCTTCCGCAATCGCGAGATCGGGATTCCCAAAGGAGTTGTGGCCCTCTCAGCTACTTCTTGGTCAGAAGAACTTTTTCGCCGGTGGATCAGGTGTCGTTCAGATGCCTACGAGTGCCGGCAAAACGAGATCGGTCGAGATTGTGCTAAGGAGCGGCTTTCTGAGCAACAGAGCGAGGCTGGCCGTTATTGTTGCTCCATTCCGCGCGCTCTGTCATGAAATCGCCGCTGGATTCAGAAAGTCATTCTCGGGAGAGGATGTCAAAATCAACGAGCTCACGGATGTCCTGCAAGCCGACTTCCTGGATGCAATTGCTGAGTTTCTCGGCGCAGGGGTGCCAAGCCGGAAATCAATCTTGGTGCTAACGCCGGAGAAGTTTCTCTACATCCTTCGCCAAAGTTCCGAATTGGTGAACAATATCGGGATCGTCGTCTACGACGAAGCGCATCAATTTGATTCGGGTTCACGTGGTGTGATCTATGAACTCTTGCTCACCCAGATCAAATCGCTGCTGCCTGCCACTGCGCAAACTATTTTGATTTCAGCTGTGATCAGAAACGGCCGGGCCGTTGCCGACTGGCTGATCGGAACCCAAGCCGAGATAGCCGATGGAACGAGTTTGCTTCCGACGAAGCGGTCAATCGCTTTTGCTAGCTGGATAGAACACCTTGGTCAGCTTGTCTTTTTCGATGGATCCAACTTTCAAAACTATGACTACTTTGTTCCGCGCGTAATCGAAGGAACTGCGTTGACGGTCTCGCGACGTGAAAATCCCCGCAACTTTCCTGAAAGGAACGAAGCGAGCGATGTAGCGCTCTACTTTGGGGTGCGGTTGGCCCCCATGGGTGCCGTCGCGATTTTTTGTGGCACCAAAGCCACTTCTTCCGGCATGGCTAAGCGGGCGGTGGAGATCTACAGAAGGGGTTATCAGGCATCTGCTCCGTCAGAGGCGTCCGACCCGCAAGAGATCACAGCGTTGCATCACTTGATCGCTGAGAATTTTGGGCATGCATCGGTCCTGGCGAGGGCGGCCATACTCGGGGTATTCGTTCATCACGGCAATACCCCTCAAGGAATCCGTCTTTGCGTGGAACATGCGATGCAAAGCGGCAAGATAAAACTCGTGGCATGCACCTCGACGCTCGCACAGGGAGTGAACCTCCCCATTCGCTACCTCATCGTGTGCGGCACCCGACAAGGAGCGGAGGTAATCAAAGTGCGCGACTTTCAGAATTTAATTGGAAGAGCAGGTCGCGCAGGTATGCACACGGAAGGTTTGGTGATCTTTGCTGATCCTGGCGTCTACGATAGTGGCGGTGGGCAGTTCACTGCATCGGTTAACCTTTTATCACCTGAGCATTCGGGAGACACGACCAGCTCCCTCCTCGGCGTGCTCAGACCATTTGAGTCGCGGTTAGGACAGATCGTTCCGCTGACATGGCAGGAGTTGGCCGTGCTCATCCTGTCTAGTGAAGACGAAAGGTCGCGCTTCGCACTCGAAGATTGGCGTATGAATGTTCGATTTGGATTTGATCCAAAGGAGATTATCAAAGATTTGCGACTGCGTCGTAAAATTTTGGCTTCGGTAGAGAGCTACCTCATGGCTAACCGCGGTGCGGCACCCTATTCTGAATATCGGGCATCAGTGGAAGAGTTAGCCAAATCAACCTTGGCATCTCACTTGGCTAGCGCCGATCAGCGAGAAGGTCTGATCGGGCTAGTTACGAACCTTGCCGATTACTTGGAAGCGAAAGAGCCGGCACCAGACAAACAGGCCCAGTATTCGAAAACGCTTTTAGGCATCCAAAACGCGAAAGACGTTGAAGAATGGGTGATAGAACACCCAGAACAATTTACCGAAGCAAAGCAAAACAGCGACTGGCTCCGAACCTTTTGGCCTCTTCTTGCTGCGAACTCAGACGACAAATTTTTCCATACCATAACACCAGAAGGATTTGGGCTTGAGCTAGCCACAAGTTGGCTCAACGGCGAGCCCTACGAACGGCTCATCAATCTGATTGGCGAAAGAAGTGCAACAAAGCCACACGGACCGAACCAGCGACGCAAGATTGCGGAGGACGATGTCATCAAGTTCTGTGAAGCTGTTCTCGGTTTCGACTGTTCATTGATACTAGCTGCAGCCATTCAGTTTTTTCGGGAAGGAGACAACAACAATGATGAGGTTGCATCGAGTCTTCTCACCTTTCAGAAAGCCTTGAAATACGGTCTACCAGACCCACTGAGCATTTCCTGTTTCGAATACGGCTTCGCTGATCGAGTAGTAAGCCAGAAGCTGGCGAATGCCCTGCTCAATGCGGGATTCGGACGATCGAACTTCAGCTCCGCTGTGACTGCACATCGCGAAAGCATCGACGAGACTCTAAGGGCTTATCCAAGCTATTTCAGAGAACTCCTTTCACCAATCGCCTAACCTTCTCAGCCCACCGACCGCTTCAAGATTGTGATCGTGCGAGACATGTGGCAGACCGGCTTCGATGCGCCCTGCCTGCACACGATGTATGCCGACAAGCCGATGTAGGGCCACAGCCTTATGCAGGCCATCTCCTGCGTGAATCGGTGTTGATTCCCTCGCTGCCGCCGCTCGGTCGGGCTTCGCCCAATGCTGCGCATTGTCTGTCTCGCGCGTCTCCTGACGGTTCGGCTGACCTACCGCAACGATCTCGACAACCAGCTTTTCGGCCAGTTCCAGCGCTGCGCGGACATCCTCGGCCAGACGCCGGTGCAGGCCAGCGGGCGCGAGCATTTGCGGGAGCTGCTGAACCGAGCCAGCGGCGGCGTGGTATTCACGACGATGAACGGGTTGCCGCCGAACGTAGCGGCGACTGGCAGTCGTCAACTGAGGCTTCGATTTCCAATCGAAGCTACGAAGACCGGATGCCAGAGCTGAGAGTGCGACAGAACATCGTCGTCATCGCGGAGTGGGTGTGACGGATCAGAGTTCCAGAAGGCTTCCTGCGATGATCCACCGAACTTGGCAGGAGGCTGGTTGCGGCCTGCATGATGCACGCCATCATCGGAACCACTGCCATGCTCACCCCGCTCGATCTGAAGCTCTTTCGCGACCTCGGCCGCATGAAGGGGCAAATCCTGGCCGTGAGCCTCGTCATGGCCTGTGGTCTGGCCATGATGATCATGACGCGCAGCATCATCCTGACGCTGGAGAGCACCCGCGACGCCTACTACCAGCGCTATCGGCTGGCGGACGTGTTTGGCTCGCTCAAACGGGCGCCGCTTTCGTTGGCCGACCGCGTCGCGGAAATTCCCGGCGTGGCCGCCATCGAGGCGCGGGTCGTGGTGGATGCCACGCTCGACCTCGTGGGCCTCACCGAGCCGGCCTCGGCGCATATCGTTTCATTGCCTGAGGGCAAACCGCAGACGCTCAACCAGGTCTTCATCCGCAAAGGCCGCCTGCCGCAGCCAGACGAGCGGCGGCATGCCGTGGTGAGCGAATCTTTCGCGCTCGCGAACAAGCTGCAAATCGGCGACAACATCGTTGCCATCATCAATGGCCGCCGCGACACGCTGATCGTCTGCGGCATCGGCCTTTCGCCCGAGTTTGTGTTTGAGGCGCGGCCAGGGCAAACACTGCCGGACAACAAGCGCTACGGCGTGTTTTGGATGAACTACAAGGCCATCGCCGTGCCCTACAATCTCGACGGTGCCTTCAACGACATCTGCGTCGATCTGGCCCCTGGAGCGAACGCAGGTCCGGTGCTGGAGGAAATGGACCGTTTGCTGGCCGACTACGGCGCGCAGGGCGCTTACACCCGCGAGGATCATAACAGCGCCCAGCGCCTGGACGACGAACTGCAAGTGGTGCATGCCCTGTCGCTGGCCTATCCCGTCGTCTTTCTCAGCGTGGCGGCCTTCATGGTGAACGCGGTGCTTGCCCGGCTAGTGCGGCTGCAGCGGGAGCAGATCGCGCAGCTCAAGGCGCTCGGTTATTCATCGTGGCAGGTGGGCCGACATTATCTGAACTACGCCTTTGTCATCGTCGTGTTTGGCACCGTGATCGGCGGTCTGGTCGGGCGCTGGATGGGCGGCGGGCTGCTGGGCATCTATGATCTGTTCTTCCGCTTCCCGGAGCTGAAGTTTCGCATGGATTACAGCGCCCTGGGCATCGCGCTCGTCGTCAGCGCGTTCGCGTCGATCCTCGGGGTCTTCAGTGTTGTGTGGATGGCGGTCAAACTGCCCCCCGCCGAGGCCATGCGGCCGGAGCCGCCTGCGGATTTCAAACCATCGCTCATGGAGCGCATGGGTCTCACGCGAGGCAGCAGCCCGGCCTTCCGCATGGCTTTGAGAAACATCGAGCGCCGCCCCATGCAGGCCGTGTTCACCATCTTCGGCATCGCGCTGGCCACGGGGCTGATGGTGCTGCCGGGTTCCATGGCGGACAGCATCGACTACCTGCTCACCTATCAGTGGAATGACGTGCAGCGGCAGGATGTGGTGGTGTTTTTCGCCGAACCCGGCTCTCCCAGCGCCCTGCACAATCTGGAGCATCTGCCCGGTGTGCAGCGTGCCGAGCCGGTGCGCGCCGTGCAGGCGCGCATTCGTTATGGCCACCACTCACGCAAGCTCGCCATCACCGGCATGCCGCGTGACGCCGATTTGAACCGCCTGCTCGACGCCGCTGGCCGCCGCATCGTGCTGCCGGAGGAAGGCGTCGTTATGTCCGCGCAACTCGGCCAGATTCTCGGCGCAAGAATTGGCGATGTGATTCAAGTCGAGTCCTTGGAGGGCAGACGGGCGACGCTGAACGTCGCCATCCGAGGTTTCATCGAGGACTTTGCCGGTGTCTCCGCCTTCATGGACATCCAGGCCCTGCATCGCCTCATGGGCGAGGGCGACGTGGTCAGTGGTGCCTATCTGGCCGTCGATCAAGCACGTTGGGAGGATTTCATGCGCGAGGTCAAGGACACGCCGCGCATTGCCGTGACGCTGGTGAAAGACGATCAGCTTGAGGCATTCCGCAGCACCACCGGCCAGAGCATCGGCATCCTGCGAAAGCTTTATCTCACGCTCGCCATCGTCGTGGCCTTCGGAGTGGTTTACAACAGCGCCCGCATCGCCCTCTCCGAGCGCAGTCGTGATCTCGCCACGCTGCGCGTCGTCGGTTTCACGCAGCGTGAGGTCGCCGGTGTGCTGCTCGGGGAGCTGATCATCCTCATCGTCGCCGCGTTGCCGATCGGACTGCTCTTTGGTCGGGGGCTGGCCATCCTCATCATCGAGAAAGTCCGCACCGAAACCGTGCGCCTGCCGCTGGAGATCAGCCTGTTTACCTACACCGTGTCCGTTCTCGTGGTCGCCGCCGCCGCCTGCTCGTCCTTCATCGTCGTCGGCCGCATGCTGCGGAAGCTCGACATGGTGGGCGTGCTCAAAGCGCGGGATTAACGCTCAGAGCAGCGCCAGCACCGCATCGAGATGCGCCTCGGGTTTCACTTTTTCGAGGATGGCGGCGATTTTGCCGTCTTTGCCGATGATGAAGGTGCTGCGCTCCGTGCCCATGTAGGTCTTGCCATACATACTCTTCTCGACCCACACACCGTAGGCGTTCACGATCTTCTGATCCTCGTCCGCGATGAGCGGGAAGGGGAGTTCATGCTTCTTGATGAACTTCGCGTGGCTCTTCACCGGGTCGGTGCTCACGCCGAAGACGAGCGCTTTTTTGGCGATGGATTTCCAGCCGTCACGCAAGCCGCAGGCCTGCTTCGTGCAGCCAGGTGTGTCGTCCTTCGGGTAAAAATACAGCACCACCGGCTGTCCCTTCAGTTCGCTGAGGGTGACGGTGTCGCCGTCCTTGTAACTGCCGCCGACGACGGGCGCGGTGAAGTCCGGGGCTTTGGAATTGAGGGCAGGTTTGCTCATGATGGCAATTTACGCGGCTTAGTGGGCCATGGATGCGCTCAACCCGCGTGTCCCATCGCTGCCGCCATGAGTTTTTCTTGCGTGGCTTTGGCGCGGGTGAAGGCACCGCCGATGCGGCCGGCGTTGAGCATCAAAATGCGGTCGCTCATGCCGATGAGTTCTGGCAGCTCGCTGGAAACGAGGATGACGGCTTTTCCTTCGGCGGTGAGCTGGTTGATGATCTCGTAAATTTCAAGCTTTGCACCCACGTCGATCCCGCGTGTCGGCTCATCAAGCAGGATGATCGAAGGCTGGGTCAGCAAGGCCTTGCCGAGCACGACTTTCTGCTGATTCCCGCCGGAGAGTTTGCCCACGACGGCCTCCAGTCCGGTCGCTTTGACGCGCAGCGAGTCGAAGATGCCCTGGTTGCGGTGGATCTCGGCATTGCGCTGAATGAATCCGCCGCGCGTGACGCTGGAGAGCGAGGACAGCGACAGATTGAAGCCAATCTCATGCTCCAGATGCAGTCCGTAACGACGGCGGTCCTCAGAGGCGAGCACGAGTCCGTTTTGAATGATGGATTCTGGTGTCCAACCATCGGTTGAATGTCCCTTGAGCCTCACCTGGCCGGAAACACGGCGGCCCCAGGCTCCAAACAGGTGCATGAGCAGTTCCGTGCGCCCTGCGCCCATCAAGCCGCCGATGCCGAGCACCTCACCGGCCCGCAGTTCAAACTGAATGTCATGCAGCTTCGTCGTTCCGCTTTCAGTGTCGGCCACGGCGAGCGAATCGACCTGGAGGATGATGTCTCCTGGCTGTGACGAGCGTCGTGGGAACAAATCGCCTAATTCGCGACCGACCATGTGGCGGATGACCTCGCTCTTGCTCGTGTCAGCGGCTTGCTGGGTGCAAACCGTCGTGCCATCGCGCAACACGGTGACGCGGTCGGCGATGCTGAAGACTTCGTCGAGCTTGTGGGAGATGTAAATGCTTGCGATGCCGCGCTTCCGCAGATCACGCAGGATGTCGAGCAGGATCAACACCTCGTGCTCGGCCAAAGCGGCGGTGGGTTCGTCGAGAATGAGGATCTTCGAGTTCTTGGCGAGCGCCTTGATGATTTCGACAAGCTGCTTCTGCCCCACGCCGAGCGTGCGGACCGGCGCGGCAGGATCGAGATCGACCTTGAAACGATCCAACAACGCCTGCGCCTCGCGATACATGCGCGGCCAGTCGATGAAGGCTCCCCAGCGCCTCGGCTCACGCCCCAGGAAAATGTTTTCCGCCACGGTCATCTCCTCCACGAGCGCCAGTTCCTGATAAATCACCGCGAGTCCAGCCTTCTCGGCATCCTTGATCGTTTCAAAGCGTGCTTCAGTGCCGTTCACCTCAAACCGGCCTTCGTAACTGCCGTGCGGATGAATGCCGGAGAGCAGCTTGATCAGCGTGCTCTTGCCCGCGCCGTTTTCACCACAGAGCGCGTGGATTTCGCCAACGCGAAGGTCGAACGATACATCCTTGAGTGCCGTGACACCGGGGAAGCGCTTGGTGATGTGGTCGGCGCGGAGGATCATGGAAACACGTCGCTTTCTTTGCGGAAGCCATCCTTGATGACAGTTTCGCGCAGGTTCTCCTTGGTAACGGAAGTGATTTCGAGCAGGACGGAGGGAACATCGATTTTGCCGTTGGAAACGGCATCGCGGGCAACGATGGGCTGGCGGCGGGCGAGTTTGAGGGCGAGATCGGCGGCCTTGGTGGCGATGCTTTGGATGGGCTTATAGACTGTCATGGCCTGCGTGCCTTGGGCGATGCGCTGGCAGGCGGCGAGATCGGCGTCCTGGCCGGTGACTATGATTTTTCCGGCGAGTCCTTCCTCGGTGAGCGCTTGGATGGCACCACCGGCGGTTCCGTCGTTGCTGGCGAGGATGGCGTCGAAATTCTGGCCGATCTTGGTGATGGCGGCGTTGGTGATCTTCTTGGCATTCTCGGGCTTCCAATCCTCGGTCCAGTCTTCAAACATGACCTCAACTTTGCCTGCGGCGATGAGGGGCTGGAGGATGTTGTCCTGGCCTTGCTTGAAGAGTTTGGCGTTATTGTCGGTCTTCGCACCGTAGATGCGGATGAGGCGCAGTTTGCCGCTGGGTGGAATGCGATCCGCGAGGAATTTGGCCTGCAACTCGCCGACTTTGACGTTGTCGAAGGTCAGATACAAATCGAGATCGCAGCCGGTGATGAGGCGGTCATACGAAAGCACCGGAATACCGGCCTGATGGGCGAGTTCGACGCCTTTGGCCATCGCGGCGGCGTCTTTGGGGATGATGACGAGCACATCGACCTTCTGGGTGATGAGGCTCTCGATATTTTGAAGCTGGACGACGTCGTTGCTGTTGGCGGACTGCACCAAAACATCCGCTCCGGCGGCCTGGACGGCGGCGGTGAAGAGATCGCGGTCAATCTGCCAGCGCTCCTCCTTGAGCGTGTCCATCGAGAGGCCGATGAGCGGGCGCTGGCGGGCTGCGGTGACGCCCACGCCGCCGCGTGCGATGACGAGGCCGGTGATGACGCTGAGGGCGCAGGAAACGAGGACGAGCAGGACGCGAACGTTCATGCCTGCTGTGTAGCGAAGCCGGTGGAGATTGACGAGAAGAAAATCAGTCCGCTTTCTTCTTCGTGGCGCGCTTGGCGGGGGCTTTCTTCACTGCCGCCGCTTTTTTCACAGCGGCCTTTTTGACCTTCGCCTGCGGCTCGGGTGCCGGAGCTTCCACGGTCAGGGCCAGTTCGGGAGCGTCGCCCCAAAGCTCTTCGAGGGAGTAATACTCGCGCTTCTCGGGGGTGAGGATGTGAATCATCACATTGCCATAGACGAGGATGATCCACTGGCTCTCGAAGTTGCCGTCCTTGACGTCCGGAGCGGTGTTGTGCTCCTCTTTCATGCGCTCGATGATTTCATCGCGCACGGCACGGAGCTGTGGCGTCGAAAGGGCGGTGACGAGCACAAAGTAGTCGGAAATGGGCGAAAGGCCGCGCAGGTCCAGGATGCGGATGTTCTCCGCTTTTTTGTCATCGGCGTAAAGGGCGCAGGCGCGGGCGAGTTCGAGGTCTTCCATGGTTGTTCGGGTCGGCATCAAGGATAAAGCAGGAAACGCTGCCTTTGCGAGCGGAAGCTCTGATTCCAGCCCTGCCAGCGGGCGATGATGCTGGTGGCGGGCACGCCGCGACGCAGGTCGGAATAGAGGGATTCGCTGCCATAGACCTTGTTGAAGAGGTTTAATTTCGAGCCGCTCATGCGGCTGACGACCTTGCCGCCGGAGAGACGGTTGATCTCGGCGAGCAGCAGCACATCGAGCGCGGTGAGGTCGGTGGTGTTGCGCGGACTCATGTGGATGCGCACGCCGCCGAAGCCGTTTTTCGAATAAGGCGAGAAGGTGACACCCGGTGTGTTGAGGCGCTGGCAGTAGGCGAGCAGGGCGTTCGGATTGATACCGCTGCCTCCGGCGTAACCGAAGGGATTTTCCGTGCCGATTCCAATATCGACCGAATTCGCACCGCCGAGGATGCCGGTGGTGACATAGTAGAAGGGAGAAATGGAGTGCGGAATGTTCGGCGAGGTCGGATGCCAGCGCAGGCCGGTGTCATGCCACGTCATGCCGCGCTGCCAGCCCTGCATTTTGACCACATCGAGACGCGGCGCGCGCGAGACCCAGCCGCGTGAGCAGGCCATCATGGCGATCTCGCCCGCCGTCATGCCATGCACATAGGGCACGGGAACCTGGCCGACGAAGGATTTCCATTTGGCTTCCAGCGGCGGGCCTTCGACACGCCAGCCACCGAGCGGATTGGGCCGGTCGAGCACGACGAACTGCTTTCCATTCTCGGCAGCGGCCTCCATGGCGACGATCATCGTGCTGATATAGGTGTAGCTGCGGCAGCCGATATCTTGAAGGTCAAACACAAGCACGTCGATGGGTGCGAGCATCGCCGGCGTCGGTTTGCGCGTGGGGCCGTAGAGCGAATAGACGGTCAGGCCCGTCACGCTGTCGCGCCGTGTGCTGACATGGATGCCGGCGCCGATATTGCCATCAATGCCGTGTTCAGGAGCATAAAGCGCGGTGAAATTGGCCCCGAGCGCCCGCTGAAACACGGTGCGGGTGCGCTCGCCACGAGCGGTGAGGCTGGTGTGGTTCGTGATGAGGCCGACGCGCTTGCCGCGCAGCAGATCAAAGCCGCGCGAGGCCAGCACATCGACGCCAAGCATGAACGGACCGCCGTAGCCGGCTTGAGGCTGCGCCACCTGCGGCGCGGGCATCTGGCAGGAGACGAATGCGAGCGTGGCGAGGCTCGAAACGGCTTTGAAAAACACACGGGTGGAAAACATGCGGTGATTTCTGGTGGAGGATGACCTGTGCGGCAATGGCCGCCGGTTATTTCTTCGTGTCCGTCGCTTTTGCGTCACCTGCTTTAGTCGGGGCAGATTTGGACTCGCTGGAGGCTGGTGGCGTTGTCGTGGCAGGCGGGGTGGTGCTGCCGGGCGCGGGGGGCGGCTCAGGCTTTTTGAAGGGATTGTCCCAAGTATGCAGCACATAGCCGGAGCCGATGCCGCCGACTTCACCGAGCAGAGATGCACATTTTTCCTGCCACTTCACGAGATCGGGCGCGGAACGCGTTTTTTCAGCAGTGCCGGGGAAGATGAGGTAGGTGACCTTGAGATCGCTTTCAGGACGAATGTAGGGCGTGGCCTTCGGATTGACGGTTTTTGCCATGAGAAGCGAGGCCTCGCCCATTTTGAAGCTGGGTCCGTAGTCGCCGCAGATGGCGGGGTAGATTTTGCCCTCGTGAATGACGGCGGCGTAGTCGCCGATCTGCGGGGTGAATTTGTTTTGGTCGCCGTAACCGCGAAACACCAGGGAGATGACGACGAAGGGGTCTTTTTCGGCGATGAGGCTGCTGCGGGCCTTCATCTCGCTGATTTCGACTTTGAGCGTGCTGATCAGTGCGCTGAGTTCGCGATTGCGGGCGGAGGAGAGGCCTTTCATGGCAAATTCATCCTGAGCTTTCTTCAAACGCTCTTCCCACTTCGCGAGAAGCGGGTTGGGAGTCTTGCTGGTCTTAGCCCAGGCGTAGCTGGTGAAGGGCTGGTAATAGTCCGACATGTAGATGTACTCGTCGAGCGTGGGCATGCGGTCGCCATCGGAGCCGTCGGCGACGACATCCATCTCGGACTGGATGAGCATGGCGCGGCGCTGCGTGGCGGGGTGTGTGAGTTCGAGGATGGTCTCAGTGTCGTAGAAGTTGTGGCGGTCGAGGACGCGGTTCAGGCGCGTGAGGTCGTTCTGCACGCGGTTGGTCTTGTTTTCGTAGAGTTTATGGTAGAAGCCGCTGACCTTTGCGGCGGGCAGCATGGCATCGAGTCCCGGAAGAATGGCAGGGAGGTGTTTGTTGATGCGGCTGAGTTCCACCATCGTCTGGTTGGCTTTCGGCACACGGATGCTGAGCTGGAACTCGGCCTTGTAGGATTCGGGATCGAGACGTTCGAGGCTGGCAAAGCTGCCTGCCTCGGTGAGCAGCTTGGTTTTGACGGTGATGCCGTTGAAGAGCGAGGCGACGTCGATGTCCTTGCGGGCGATGTATTTGTCCGGCAGGGGAGGGTGGACCTCACGGACGACCTCCTTGGTCACTTCCTTGATGACTTCCCTCGTGACCGGCACCTCCTTGATCACATCGCGCAACACGTCGCGGGTGACGATGCGTTCCTTGGTGGCGCTGGCGGATTCGACGATGTCCTGGATGCCTTTCTTTATTTTCCCAGCGAAGGGTGTGAAGGGCAGCAGCAGGCCGGTGAGCAGCGTGAGCAGGAACAGCAGGCGTATGAATGAACTGAAGCAGCCGCGTTTCGGCTGCTCTCGCCATTGCGAGGACTGGGGATCGTTTTCGGAGATGGCGGGTTCCTGTGACATGGGAAGGGTGAATGACGAATGAGGAATTCCGAATGGCGAATGAATGACGAAGAGCAAATGACGAACTCAAGCCTTCGGCGTGGAAAATATCCTCGTCATTCGGGTTTCGTCATTCGTCATTTTCAGATGTCATCCTTCCTCCAGGCGGCCTTCTTTGAGGATGAGGCGGCGGTCGCCACGTTTCGCCAGCGTTTGGTCATGGGTGACGACAATGAGGGTTTTTTTGGCCTCATCGACGACCTGCATGAGCATGTCGATGACGCCCGAGCCGGTGCTGGCGTCGAGATTGCCGGTGGGCTCGTCGGCATAGATGATGCCGGGGTTGTTGATGAGGGCGCGGGCGATGGCCACACGCTGCTGCTCGCCGCCGGAAAGTTCGGTGGGCAGGTGATCAAGGCGCTGGCTGAGACCGACTTTGTCCAGCAACTCACGGGCGCGTGCCTCGGCCTTGCGACCGCCGATCATCGAGGGCAGAACGACGTTTTCGAGCGCGGTCAGCTCCGGCAGCAGGAAGTAATGCTGGAAAACGAAGCCCATGACCTGGTTGCGCGTGCGGGCGCGTTCGGCAGCGGCGGCTTTGTAAAGCGAGCGGCCATGTACGAGCACGTCACCGGAGGTTGGTTGTTCCAGTCCGCCGAGGACGTAAAGCAGCGTGGTCTTGCCCGCGCCCGACTGACCGCAAAGAAAGACTTTTTCCCCGGCGGCGACCTCAATGTTCACACCGCGCAGCACCGGCAGACCATGCCCCGCGAGGTGGTAGGTGCGATGCACGTCATTGGCGGCAAGTGGGGCGGCGTCCTGGCTCATGAGTGGGGTGTGTGCATGCTCCGCAGATGAGCAGCGGCGTCAAGATGGGATGCCCGCCCGTGTGCGCTGCCGCAGCGCCTCGTACATGACGATTCCTGCCGCCGTCGCCAGGTTCAGGCTGCGCGTGCCTTGCATCGGAATGCGCAGGCACTTGTCAGGAGCGATCACCGAGTCCGGGATGCCGCGTGTTTCCGGCCCGAAGACGAGAAAAACCTCGGGCGCAGTGAGGTCGGCGTCCCAGTGGTCCGTCGTGCCCTGACACTCGATGAAATATACCGCCGCATCCGCACTCACCTGGCCGCGCAGTTCCTCCCACGATTCCCACACGCGCACATCCACCTCCTGCCAGTAGTCCAGCCCGGCACGTTTGAGGTGCTTGTCCTCCAGGCTGAAGCCCAACGGCTTGATCAGGTGCAGTCGCGCCCCCGTGGCGAGGCAGAGCCGGCCAATCGCCCCCGTGTTGTGCGGGATCTCCGGCTGGAACAAGACGACGTGCAGCATGCCTTGTGCGCAGTTGGATGAGATCCTGAAGCGATCAACGGCTCAGGCTTTGAAAATGATAAACTTCCGGCACACAAAGTTCACCACCACAGAAGTCAGGATAAACCCGATCTGGGCAACCGTGGAGGGCAGGTGCAAATGCCCCGCCAGCCATTCCACCACGACCAGACCTGGGAAGAAAGCGAGGGCGGAGACACCCACAAACAACGCAAACTCTTTCAGCCACGAGTGGCGGCCCCGAGTGAACACCCAAAGCGTGTTGGTGATGTAAGCAAACAAAACACCCGAGGGGAAGGCCCAGATGTTTGCCATCTTCAGGTTGGCCGTGCGCGTGGCCTCATCGAGCGGCACGCCGTCGATCAGCATGCCTTTCCAGACGGGCAACCACAGGGTCGTGATCAAAATCAACGTGCCGTTGTGCGTGAGCGCCGCTCCCACGCCGCAGATTCCGTACTTCATGAACTGGATGACCGGGTGCGTGTCCCGCGCGTTCATGCGCCTGATGATTGTGCGCCAGTCGTTGTCTTGAAAAAAGCGTCGTGTGTCGGCAAGGGTTTGCAGCATCGGGAACATTACCCGCAAAACAAAAAGCCTGTCCAACGAAGACTTCGTCAGACAGGCTCAAAGAACGGCTTCAGCCTGGAATCCTAGTAGTAGCGGTAGTTGCCGTACCGGTCGTAGTAGCCCTGTTGTTGCTGCTGTGGATGCCAGCGGCCGTTGCGGTCATAGTAGCCCTGCTGGGAGCGGGCATTTTGCTGGTCCCGGGAGTTGCCGATGGCGTTGCCGCCCAGCGCACCGAGGCCCGCGCCGATGGCCGCGCCTTCCAGGCCGCGTCCGCTTTGGTTGCCAATGATGCCGCCGACGCCAGCTCCGGCGAGGGCGCCGATCACCGAACCCGTTTGCGCGTTCGGGCCTGTGGCGCAGGAAACCAGCGACACAGAGGAGAGAAGAATAAGAATGTTCTTTTTCATGAGGATGTGGGATGAGTTTTTTTTGTTTCTGACAGACACCTGCCGGAAATCAATAGTAGCGGCGCTGGCGGTCCTTCGAGTTGCCGATGGCCGCGCCACCTGCGGCACCGACCGCGCCACCGATCAAGGCGCCTTCCAGAGCGCGCCCGCTTTGGTTGCCAATGATGCCGCCAACAGCGGCTCCGCCAAGACCGCCGATGACCGCGCCACGCTGGGTGTTGGGGCCTGAGGCGCACGATGAAAACGAAACGACGGTGATGAGTGTGAGGAGGATGTGTTTCATAGGGAAATAAAGCGGTCTGCTTTGTCGCAGAATACGTCCGCTTTGTTCACAAAAGAAAGAAAAATCCTTGCGGACAGGGGTTGCGAAACACTCTGGCTGGACGGCGCATGCTTGTTGAGCAGGGGTTTCTTCATTTGACGCGCATTCGGCCTGCGGCTACAAACCGCCCAGCTTCACCCACCCCCTATGCAAGTGCGTTCCTTCCTATGCGGCCTCGCCGCTGTTGCCACCTTTGGCTTTGCCTCCTCAACCGTCCAAGCGGAACCCCTGCCTCTGGATCACCCCTGCGCGGATCTGGTGAAGAAGTATCTCACCGCCGTGGTGATGCAGGATTGGAAAACCGCCGCCGCGCTGCTGGTGCCCGCTTCCCTGGAGCGTCGCCAGCGCGAGACCGTGCAGATCATCAAGTCCGCCCCCACCATGACCGACGAGGAAACCATGCTCGCGGGTTACAATGTCAAAGGCGTGCGCGATCTCGAAGGCATGACCGCGCAGGAGTTCTACCAGGCCGACCGTGAGGCCTGGCACAAAAAGCTCAAGCTCACCCCCGAGGCCACCAAGCGGAAGCAGGAGACCCTCAAAATCACCGTGCTCGGCCTAGTTCAGGAAAAGGACAAGGGTTACGTCCACGCCACGGTCCGCACCTCCCAGGAAACGCTCACGGATAAAATTGAGGAGCTGTTTCTCATCTCCTTCGTGCCTGATCCGGCCAATCCCAAGAGCTACCTGATCTCACCCGAAATGAAGGACCGCCCCGTCATCACGCCGCTGGATGGTTCCGCGCCGAAGGAAGACGCCAAGAGGAAGTAAGGCTCACAGCAGCGCCCGCAACTCCTCCCAGCGAACTTTCCCCAGTTCACCGCGTGGAATCGAAACTAAGTTTCGAACCACATCCACTTTCTCAAAAGGCCTCAACGAATCGTTGAGGCCTTTTTGCAGCCGCATGGCGGCCACATCGCTCATCTGGCTCACGACCAGCACGAGGCTGCTTTCTTTGCGAACATCGCTCACATCACAAACCGCCGCGTCGCCGTCATGCAGGCCAAGTTGCAGCCGAATGGCGTCGATCCGCTCCTGAATCGGCCCCAAGGCCACGAGCTCGCCCAAAATCTTCACGATTCCCGACTCGCGTCCCACGAAGCGCAAAAAACGTCGCGTTCCCTCTTGATGCAAACTCACGCGATCTCGCGTGCGCAGGCCCGTTTCTGCCAAGATCGGCTCCCAGCGCCATTTTCCGTTCTCTTGCATCGCATAGCCCTTCGCCAAAGCCTCGCCACGCACGGTGAGCACACCGTCGTCATCCGTGCTCAAGTCCCAGATTGGCAGCACTTCCATCTCGCCGCCTTCGGTTGTCTGTGACGCTAACTGGGAGGCCGTTTCCGTCATCCCGTAAGTTCGGCGCACGGGCCAGCCGAGCTGCAAGGCAGCCTGCTCCAGTTCGGAGCTCATCGCCCCGCCGCCCACGAGCACCACGCGCATCGACTTCGGCGCGCGCAACTTCGCTGCCACCAGATCAAACACCTGAGTCGGCACCAGCGATGCCAATGTGGTTCCGGCTTCCAAACATGTTCGCGCAAACGTGGCGGCATCCCATTTTCCATCCAGCCGTGTCACCGGGCTACCGCTCGCAAACGCCCGTGCCAGCACGCCAAAACCGCCCACATGATGCACGGGCAGCGCCAGCAGCCAGTGATCCCGCTCTGTGATGCCAAAATGCGCGTTCACTGCCTTCGCTGAGATGAGGAGAGCTTCTTTCGTCAGCCCCACCCACTTGCGGCGGCCCTCCGAGCCGCTGGTTTGGAAAAAGCACATGTTTTGCGCCTGCAACTCACGAGACGCGAAGTTCTCCAACGTGCTGCCATCCTCCGTGTGATCAGACTGCCCGACCCACACGCCTCCATCACTCCAAAACGTCGGTTTGAGAATCAAAGACGTCTCCATGGCAGACCCTCCAGGACTTCGCCAAATCCCAAGCCACCGCCGCTGCGGTCTGCCTCCAAAAAGCCGCCGTTTGAACGCACTCGCTCAAAAAACTCATCCTTCTCAAACAAATGCTCCGTGCAGAGTCCGCAGAAATCGAGCGCTTGTCCTTCCGCCAGTGCCACCGCCGCCTCGTAGGCCGCGAACATCTGTCCCAGCGCATGATCCATGGCCGAAGTCAGCACCAGCGGCTGTTCGGGATGCGTTTGTGCCACCGTTCGCCAGTCACGCCGCGCAGGTTTCACCACCACGGCATCAAATCCCTGCGTTCCGTCCTTCCAGCCTTTGTCGAGCGCCAGTTTCACCCCCCAGCGCTGCCGCACGGTCTCCCATGCCTCCGCGTTATACGGAAACGGGTCCTCCACAAAATCTAAGGCGCGGTAAACCCGCAGCGGCATGAACTCGACGAACTTCTCGAAGGTGAACCTGTCCAGCACGCCGTTGAAATCCACGCGCAAACGCACGCCCTGCGCTTCAAACCGCTTCGCACAGCCTTCGAGGAAGCGGATCGTTTCGCCGTAGTTCGCAAAGCCCTTGGCTTTGATGGCCGGCCAGCCTTCTTCCATCACGCGCTGCATCTGCGGTTCCGTGTCCGTGGCAAAGCTCCACGAGTAATGGCTGCGCGGAATCTCCAGTCCTTCAAACAGGCTCACTCCCGCACGTCGCGCCGCGCCATCGATCTCCGCGCAGCGTAGCGCCATCGCCGTCACCGGCGTCGTCACGCCCTCGGCCAGCAGTCGAAGCTGCTCCTCCACCGGCGCATCGCCAAACTCCGGCCACGGATGCACGCAGCCGTAGCCGCCATCCACGCAAATCAACGCCCCCGCAAATACCCGCCGCTGCGACACCGCGTTCAGCGCCACGCCGCTGCGCAGCAGATACTCATGCACATAGATGGGCGTCATCATTTCCTGGCGACGACCTTCATTCGTCATTCCACATTCGTCATTTGACATTTTCAGGGCATCACATCCTTCGCGTTCACGATTCCCCAGCACATCAGCGCCGCGAAGGCCAGCAACTGTGCCCCGCTCATCGACAGCAGGCGATTGTGGCCCCGGCTCGGCGGTTCCACGATCACGCGCCATGCCACAAACAGGCCAATCGGCAGCGTCGCCAGCGGCAGCGTGAAGGCCCGCTCCCAACCTTGTGTGAACCAGTAAAATCCTGCCGCGTGCGCTGCCACGATGAGCAAAACGATCTCCGCTCGCGCGAAACCCACACCCAGACGCACGGCCAGCGTCTTCTTGCCCGTCTGCCGGTCCTCATTCACATCGCGCAGGTTGTTGATGGCGATCAAGACCGTGCTCAGGCAGCCGATTTGAAATCCGGCGACCACTGCCGCCTCATACCACTCGCCCGTTTGCACAAAGGCCGTGCCCGTTACTGCCACGAGGCCGAAAAACAGGATCACAAACAGCTCCCCCAGCCCGCGATACGCCAGCGGCACCGGTCCGCCCGTGTAACCAAAACAAAAATACAGCGATGGAAGACCGATGAACAAGATCGGCAGCCCGCGCGCCTCAAACAACGGCACGGCGAGCAGTGTCGCCACCACAAGCATCAGCCAAGCCGCGATGTTCACCGCTTTGGCAGAGGCCGCGCCGCTCGCGGTGATGCGTCGTGGCCCGATTCGCGCCTGCGTGTCCGCTCCTTTGATCGAATCCAGCGCGTCATTGAAGAAGTTCGTCGCGATCTGCAGCGCCCCGCAGCTCCCCAGTGTGCAAAGCGCCAGCGTCCAGTCGAGCTTGCCAGAGATCTTCTCCGCCAGCGCACAACCCACCGCCACAGGCGCGATGGCAGCCCCGAGTGTTTTCGGGCGTGCGGCGGCGATCCAGTCGAAGAGAGAGGCCATGAAATGCGGAATGAAGAATGCGGAGTGCGGAATCGAGGATGCCGAAGGCTTGCGAGGACGCAAACCGTGATTCCGCATTCCGAAATCCACGTTCCGCATTACTTCGGCATCTCCACCTGTCCCTCGCCCATGAGGTAAGCGATCAGGTTGATCACATTCTCTTCCCCCAGCGCCGTCAGCAGGCCTTCCGGCATCAAGCTCTGCGTCAGTTGGTCCTGGTTCACGATCTGAGTGCGCTCAATGACGAGCCGCTCGGCGGGGGTTTGCACGGTGATCGTTCGCTCGGTCTGCTCAGGCATCACCCCACTGATCGTGCGACCGTCTTTGAGCTGGAAGACGCTCACGCGGAAGTCGGCGGGCACGACGGCATTCGGGTCCAGAATGTTTTCGAGGAGGTATTTCAGATTGCGGCGGTCGCTGCCGGTCAATTCGGGGCCGATGGCTCCGCCCTGGCCGTACATCTTGTGACAGGCGCTGCACGCGGCGGTGAAGATCATGCGGCCTTTCGACTTGTCGGCCTTGGCGAGCGCTGCGGGCTTCAAAACGGCTTCCCACTTGGCGAACTCGGCTTTTTTGGCCTCCGGCGTGTCGCGGATCTCGCCCCAGGCTTCCGTGAGCAGCTTCGTGAGTGCCTCATCGCCGAGATTGCGAATCTGGCGCGCTTGGAAGGGCGAAATGGCCGCGGCGGGTACCTTCTTCGCCTTCACCGCTTCGAGCAGCTCTTTCGCATAACTGGCGCGTGAGGTCAGCGTTGCCACCGTGGCCGCCTGCTGTTCCTCGCTGCGCACCGGCCAGGAGCCGAGGAGCTGTTTCGGGATGCTGGGATCGTCGTAAGCCGCCAACGCACTGCGGGCCGCCGTGGCGAGCACCTTGTCATTCACCTGCGCGCGAATCACCGCGAGCAGCTCCGGCTTCGCGCTGCGCGTGAGGCTCTTGAAGGCGTTCAGACGTGCATTTGCATCACCCTCGGCGTTTTTGACGATGGCGATGAGTTCATCCGCCGCACGACCGCTGCCGAAGACCACGGAGAGGTTTTGTATGGTAGTCCCGGCTTTAGCCGGCTCAGAACCGCCTGAAGGCGGAACTACAGTGCGAAGAAACTCATCCCACCCCTTCGGCTTCTTCGCGCTGCTAAAGCCATCCAGTCCCGCCGCCATGCCGCGGAGCACGTCGTCCCGCACATCCGCGCGTTCCGTCATCAGCGCCACGAGCGCATCGACGGCCTCGGGCTTGTCCTCGATCATCTCGGCGATGCGGCGGGCGACGAGACGGCGCACGGTGGGGATTTTCGCCTCGCGGATGAGCTTCACGCCCTTCATGGGCTCCGCCGCCACCGCCGACTCGATGCCATACCAGATCATGAGCGGCTGCTGGCGGTCGTTGGCGTCTTCGGCGTGCTTCGCGAGCGCAGTCGCGATGGGCCAGCGGGCTACAAGCGGGAGACGCTGGAGCGCGGAAGCGAGGTGGAGGCGGACGAAACCGAAGCCGAGATTCTCAACCTGAGAGCTGGCGATCTGAACAAAGATGTCCCTGCCTTGTAGCTCTTCTTTGGTTGGAGGAGCGCTCCAAGAAGGTTTTAAATCTCCCAGATAGGTGTGCAGTAAATCCAGGAAGAAGGTTGGGGGAACCGTTCGGCCATACTCATCACAACGTTTTTTGAGATCAATCACCGCAGTCCAGAAATCATGGGGTGCGTCACCCATCGTGATAGTGAGTTTTGACTGCAAAATGCGCTCTCCCAAGAGTCGTTTGGCCATCGACGGCCACCAGGAGTTGGTTTTGGGCTTTTCGCAAATTTTTACCAACTCCTCATCCTTCATCGCCGCCACATTGACCGGCTCCGCCTTCTTCGGCTCGCCATACACGATCTTGTAAATCCGCCCGCTGCTGCGATGCACGCCGTCGTTGTCGTGGCATTCGCCGCTGTCGCTCCAGTCGGCGACGAAGACGTTGCCGTCGGGGCCGGTGAGGAGGTCGATGCCGCGGAACCATTTGTCCTTGGCCTTCATGAAGTCAGGCGCGTGCTTGCCGACGTAGCCGCAGCCCTGGCGCTCCAGCTTGTCCACGTTGATGCGGTTGCCGTGCAGGTTGCAGGTGAGGACCGCGCCGTGGTATTCCTTCGGCCAGGTGCCGCCTTGATAGATGAGCATGCCGACGTGCGCGTGGCCGCCGCCGAGCGAGTCGGTCTTGCTGGTGATGCCAAGTTTGCGGATGTCGCTCCAGCTTTCCGCGCCGGTGTCCCAGTGGAAGTGGTCGGCGGTTTGCTCGATGACCTCATAGACATGCGGATTGAGGTGCGTGCCGAACATGCGGCGGTAATACGCGCCGGGGATGACGTGCCAGAGATGGCCGATGACCGTGTTGATCATGAACAGCTCGCCCTCCGCGTTCCAATCATGGCCCCACGAGTTCGTGCCGCCATGCGCCACGACCTCGAAAACCTTCCGCGTCGGATGAAAGCGCCACATCGCGCAGTTCAGCTTCGTGCGCTTGTCCAGCGGCGTGCCGGGCGCGCCGACAGCGGAGGTGTCCGTGATGCCGTGGCGGCCGTAAAGCCATCCGTCCGGACCCCAGCGCAGGCCGTTGACGATGTTGTGGCCGATGGTCTTCACATTGAAACCGTCGAGCAGCACCTCGGGTTCGCCATCCGGCACGTCGTCGCCGTTTTTATCGGCGATGAAGCTCAGTGTGCCGTTGTGCAGCACCCACACGCCGCCGTAGCCGATCTCCACACTCGTGAGGTAGCTGCCGCCCTCCCAGAAGACCTTCCGACCGTCGTGTTTGCCGTCGCCGTCCTTGTCCTCAAGGATGATCACACGATCCCGCAGCTTCGTGTCCCAGCGGATCGGGTTCTCGGCAAAGGTGTAGTTTTCCGCGACCCACAGGCGGCCCTTCGCATCCCATGCCATGCCAATCGGCTGCCGCACATCCGGCTCTGCGGCAAACACGACGCACTTGAAGCCCGGCGGCAGTTCCATCGTGGCCGCGGCCTCCTCGGCGGACATGGGGGCACCTTTTTCGGTGTCGTAAATGGCCGGGAAGTCGGCGGCGAAGAGCGAAGTGCAAAGGGCGAAGAGGCAGAGTGAGGCGCGGAGAGTCATGGGATGGGAGAGACTTAAATCGCTGATCAAACACGAATCTGACGCTGATACGCAAGTCTCATCACCACCGCGCCGCAGAAATCGAGGTTGGCAAAGCGGTCGCAAGGAATACACTCCGCCAATGCAAGCCACTGAGTCATCTCCCGAGGCACCCGCCGTGGACGAAAATCTCGCCCGTGCGCGACGAAAAAAGGCCGCCGTGCTCGAACTGATACGCAAGACCGGCCGGAATGGCCTAAATGCGGCGGGTATGATTAAAGACACACCCCTGGCAAGAGAAGCATTCGCATTGGGGGAGGCCTATCGCCGGTCCCAGACTTATCCTTGAACAGTTGTGTTTGTCCTTGATACCAACCATCTCAGGGAGCTGTCATTCAAAACAGTCCTTGGAAGGCGTCTGGAGGATCGCATACTCAGCGCAAAGGATGCTGTCGTGACCACTATCGTATGCGCGGAGGAAATGCAGCGCGGCTGGCTGGCACGGATTTCCACCGCTTCCAAGGCGGCAGAAGCTGAGGAAGCCTACGAACGCTTTTCTGAAAGCATCCACTTCCTCGCCTCCTTCGTGCTTCTGCCCTGGGATGTTCAGGCGGAAGAACAACTGCAGTCGTTCCGCAAGGCCGGCATCCGCATCGGCACCATGGATCTCAAGATTGCCTGCGTCACACTCGAACACGACGCCATCCTCCTGACCCGCAACCGCTCCGATTTCGAAAAAGTCCCCGGCCTCCATTTTGAAAACTGGCTGGACTGAATCTCGCTTTCTTCTTCGCTTATGAAACACTTCGTCCTGCTCCTTTTCGCATATTCCGTGTGTTCCGTAGGCCTGCTCGCCGCGAAGGCCAAAGCACCGCCGCCCAAGCCGAAGACCACCGCCGACCTCGCGGAGTCCATCGCGCCGTCGTTGGTCAAAATCACCCAGCTAGGCCGCGAAGGCACCGACGGTATCGGCTCGGGCTTCATCGTGAGCGCGGATGGCCTGATTGCCACGAACCTGCATGTCATCGGCGAAGCGCGGCGGCTGCAAATCGAGATGCATGATGGCAAGACGCATGCGGTGACTTCCATTCACGCATCAGACGCGCCTCGCGACCTCGCCTTGCTCAAAATTGACGCCAAAGACCTCAAGCCACTGCCGCTAGGCGATTCCGCCAAAGTGCGTCAGGGAGAGAACGTGGTGGCGATGGGCGCGCCGGAAGGCCTGGGCTTCAGCATCGTGCAAGGCGTGCTGTCTGCCACGCGCGACATTGACGGCAACGACATGCTGCAAGTCGCGATTCCCATTGAGAAAGGCAACAGCGGCGGCCCTCTGCTCGACATGCAGGGCAAGGTGCTCGGCATCCTCACGCTCAAGCACATCAAGACCGACAATCTCGGTTTTGCGATGCCTGTGAACGCGCTCAAGGAACTCGTCGCGAAGCCGAATCCGGTGCCGATGAGCCGTTGGCTGACCATTGGTGTGCTGAATCCAAAGCTGTGGAAGCTGCACCTTGGCTCGCAGTGGACGCAGCACGCAGGCGTGATTCATGCCGATCTGCCAGGCGATGGTTTTGGTGGTCGTGCGTTGTGCCTCTCTTCTCAAAGCGTGCCGGAAGGTGCTTTCGAAATCGCCACCACCGTGCGTCTTGATGACGAAGCCGGGGCCGCTGGACTCGCCTTCTGCTCCGATGGCGGCGACAAGCACTACGGCTTTTATCCTTCCGGCGGCAAGCTGCGCCTCACGCGTTTCGACGGGCCGGATGTGTATTCGTGGACCATCCTCGCCGACGTGCCGAGCGAGGCCTACAAGGCGGGCGTGTGGAACACGTTGCGCGTCCGTGTGGAGCCGGAAAAGATCACATGCTTTGTGAACGGCAAAAAAGTCATTGAGACCGACGACACCGGCCTGCGCGGCGGTGTGGCAGGGTTGTGCAAATTCCGCACCACTGTGGCCGACTTCCGCAGCTTTCGCATCGGCACTGATCTCACCGAAAAGCCGCTCGATGCCGAGCTCGCCTCGAAATTTCGCAGCGAGATCGAAGCGAACCTTGCCCAGGCCTCCACACGCGATCAAACGCTCGACAAACTCCTCACCGACCCTGCCGCCGCTCGTCGCGTGATCAGCGAGCAGCGCAAGAAGCTCGAAGAAGAGGCCAGCAAGCTGCGCGAACTCGAACGTGAGCTGCACCGCCGTGCGATGACGAAGGACATCCTCGCCGAACTCGAAAAGCCCGAGCCGGAGATCAATTTGCTGCGCTGCACGCTGCTGCTCTCCCGCCACGACAATCCCGAGATCGACGTCGCGTCCTATTTGAACGCCTTCAAGGCGATGATTGCTGATTTGAAGGACGATCCCGAGATCAAGAAGGGCACCATTCCGGCCGTGAAGCGCCTCAATCGCTATCTCTTTGAGGAAAACGGCTTCCACGGCAGCCGAGGCGACTATTCCAACCGCAGCAACAGCTACATGAACGAAGTGCTCGACGACCGCGAAGGCCTGCCGATCACGTTGAGCGTGCTCTACGTCGAACTCGCCTCCAAACTCGGCATCCAGGGCGTCTTTGGCGTGCCGCTACCCGGCAAGTTCATGGTCGGCTACCGCGATGGTCCTGAGGGCGAACTGCAACTCGTGGATGTGTTTGAAAACGGCAAGCTGCTCACGGTCGAGCAGGCGGCTCTGGATCTGACGGACAGCGGCCAGTTTCCTGAAGGCTCGCTCGATCCCACCACGAAGCAGACCATCCTGCTGCGCATGCTGAGGAACCTGCTTGGCTCCAGCTTTGACGAAACCCGCTCCATTCGCGAATCAATGCCCTATCTCGATCTGGTTCTCGCGATTGATCCCACTGCGGCCGCCGAGCGTCTCACCCGCGCGCAGATGCGTCAGCGGCTCGGAGAAAAAGCCGGGGCGCGTGAGGATGTGAACTGGCTCATCGAAAACTTTCCCGAGGACGGCCCGCCGGAGCTGATCCAGCAGTTGGATCGTTGGATGCAGTCGTTGCGGGAGGAGTAGCCCGGCTCTCCAGAGCCGGGTTGGTATGGCTCACAATATGGGCAAGTGTGCATCTGGAGACGCTCGGCTCGACTCTGGAGAGTCAAGCTACGGCACCGGCTCTCCTGACCCCGGATAAATCCAGCGCACGATTTTGCCATCCCGCACCTGCGCCTGGGCTTCGGCGTCGATGGGGCCGCAGAAGGCCATGGTTTCGTAGAACACGCTGACCGCCCAGGTAGGCTGGTTGTCGATGGTGCGCTGTTGGGGCGTGCCCCAGCGCTGGATTTTGTTGAGCTTGATGTCGGTGACCTGGCCGGATTTCATGCTGGCGAGCAGGAGATCGAAGCTCCCGTCGGTATTGCGCTTCGGAGCGCCGGTGGGCTCCACGGCGCCCGGCATGCTGACCGTCTCGGCGCTGTTGGCGGGAGATGCCTGTCGTTTTTTCCATGCTGCCTGCGCCATCTCGATGCGTCCGCGCCTCCACCGTTCATAGGATTCGCGTACCTGCACGGGCAGGTCGGTGTCATGCACGAAAATCTGTCCTCGGGCCTGCGAAGACTGCGTGGGCGCGACGAGCAGGACATTCGATTGCGCGGACAAGGCGAAGGCGGCGGAGCCAGCGGGCAGCGTGGAAGTGCCTGCGGCCATGCGAAACTGCACCGGCTTGCTGAGCTTCACCTGGCGTGGAAAGGCCTGTGTCGGGATCATGGTCCAGTTTTTCGTCAGCGACTCCAAAGACTCGATCTGCGGCGGCACGAAGCCATCACTGCTGGTGATCGTAGGCGTCGGGGGAGGGGAGTCCTGCGTCACACGCGGTGCTGGCGTGGTGTAAAGGGAACGAGATGCTGGTTTCGAGTCCTCCGGCAGTTCCAGCGGCGGGTTTTCAAACACGACACGTTTGCCCGCCGGAGTGGCGAAGCGGTCATAGAGGAGGAACGCGGTGGTGAAAATCAGGACGGTGAGAAACAGCGCTTTCATGGAGATGAGCGAGCTTGGTGAATGCCTGCCGTCCACTTGACCCCGGCAAGAGCCGCCAGATTACGCGGCGGATTCGTTTCAGGCAAGGATTCGCGACGCCTTGCTCATTGGGCGGGGTGCTCTAGCATGCGCGAATGTTGAAACACCTGCTTTTTATTGCCGCGCTTGCTTTGACGGCCCACGCCCAGGACACCGGACCTGCCAAGGACGATCCCTCGGTGCCGAAGGACCGTGACACCGTGCTGCGCATCCAGATTTTCCTCGACCGCAACCTGTTCGGCCCCGGCAAGATCGACGGTGCCATCGGCGAGTTCACTTACAAGGCCGTGGTGAACTACAATTACGCCCATGGACATCGCGACATCTACAACTGGGGCCATGCGCAGGAGGCTGCCGAGCGCGAGGTGCCGGTGCCTTACGCGGCTTACAAGATCAAAGCGGACTTGCTGGCCTATGTGAACCCGCATCTGCCAGAAGAGCCGGAAGAGCAGGCGAAGTTTCCCTTCATGGCTTACCGCAGCCTCGTGGAACTGATCGCCGAGCGCTTTCACACAGACGAGACGTTCCTCGAACGCATCAATCCGCAGAAGCAAATGACCGCGTTGAAGGCAGGCGACATCGTGGTGGTGCCGAACGTGCGCTCCTTCCGCATTGAGGAGGTGAAGCCGATGCAGAGTTACAAGACCGACCCCGTGCTGAGCTCCCATACCATCGTGATCGACACCACGGAGCGCATGGCGGCTGTGTACAGCGAGAAGGAGATGATGCTGGCCGCGTTTCCGATCACGCCCGGAAAACCGCAGTTCATTCCGGTGGGCCAGTGGGAGGTGAAGACCATCATGAACACGCCCAGCTTCCGCTACGACAAGCAGTTCCTGGAAGAGGGCGTGCGTGGCGATGAAGCGCATCAGATTCCACCCGGCCCGAACAGCCCCGTGGGCATCATTTGGTGCGGATTGAGCAAGTCCGGCATCGGCCTGCACGGCACGGCTTTGCCCAGAACCATCGGACGCAGCCGCAGCGCCGGCTGTGTGCGCTTCGCGAACTGGGACGCCATTCGACTTCCGCAACTCATCCGGCCAGGATCGCGCGTCATTGTGCGTTAATCTCCGACCATGCCGCGCATCCTTCTCGCCAGCCTCTTCCACGAAACACACACCTTCCTCGACGGCCTCACCACGCTCGCGGATTTCCAGATTCGTCGCGGTGATGAGCTGTTCGCCTTCAAAGGCGACGCCTCCCCACTCGGCGGAGTCATTGAGATCGCCGACGAGTTCGGCTGGCAGATCATCCCCACCGCCGATTACCGCGCCCAGCCCTCCGCCATGGTGGAGGATGAAGTCATCGAGCAATTCTGGAACGACATCGCCCCGGCAGCCGCCAAGGCCGATTACGAGGCCATTTACCTCGTGCTGCATGGCGCGATGACCTCGCAGACCATTCTCGATGTCGAGGGCGAGATACTCCGTCGTCTGCGTGGCATCACGCAGGTGCCGATTTTCGGTGTCTTCGATCTCCACGCCAATTTTTCGCCTGCCATGGCCGAACTGGCCGACTGCCTCGTCGCTTACCGCGAAAATCCGCACACGGATGCCCGCGAGGCCGGCTTGATCGCGGCACGGTTGTTGAATCGCTGCCTCACCACCGGCCAGAGGCCGCGCATGCAGCTCAAACAGCCCGGCCTCATCTGGCCGCCCACCGGGACCGGGACCGCGAATGATCCCATGCTCTCGCTGGAGGCGATGGCGCGTCGGTTTGAGCTCGAGAACGACTCGCTTTGGTCCATGAGCATCGTTGCGGGCTTCAGTTTTGCCGATACGCCGGATACGGGCGTCAGTTTCGTCGCCTGCACCACGGACGATACAGCCGCACAGCTCGAATCGCTGGCCCAACGCGCTCGTGAACTCACTCATCTCGGCCAGATCACTGATCCGCCAGCGGATGAGGTGCTCGCCAGTCTCAACTCGCCGCCCGAAGGTCTGACCGTGCTCGTCGAGCCCTCCGATAACATCGGCGGCGGCGCTCCGGGGGATTGCACCGGTTTGCTGCGTGCTTTGATCCGCCATGGCGTTCAAAACGCCGCCATCTGCATCAACGATCCTCAAGCCGTGCGCGAAATCGAAGCGGGTGCCCGCCGCATTCATCTCGGTGGCAAAGGCAGCCGACTCGACGTCGGTCCGGTTGAGCTTGAGGTCGAATTGATCGCGCTCAACGACGGGCGCTTCGAGTTGGAGGATAAAAACAGCCACCTCGCCAGCATGTGCGGGGATGTGTTCGACATGGGACGCTGCTCGGTCGTCCAACACGGTGGCATCACGATTTTGATCACCAGCGTGAAGACGCCGCCCTTCGATCTCGGCCAGTGGCACAGCCAGGGCATCGCGGTGGAAAAACTTTCTGTCGTTGCCGTCAAAGCCGCCGTGGCTCATCGCCGTGCTTACGACAATATCGCCGCACGCATGCTGTGGGTGGACACGCCGGGGCCTTGCAGCAGCAATCTCGCCGCATTGCCCTATCGTCACTGCCGTTGGTAGAGCGAACTTCCAAGTTCGGTCTCTCGCTGAGCCACCAATCCAGGGAACGAACTTGGAAGTTCGTTCTACGCCTGCGCCCGCGTCAGTACAATTCGACCGGGGAGCGTTTGCCGTCCTCGACGCTGAGGTTTTTGGCGGCTTCCTCGCCGAGCGTATCGATGCGGAGCTGCCAGATGTCGCGGTTGATGGCGGCGAAGCGGTCCAGATCGAACGTGTCCGGTGCCACGAGACGCTTTTTGGTTTTCTCGATGCGCACGAGGGCATCGTGCAAGGCGGGTTCTTCGACGCCTTCGAGGTGCTCACGGGCCTGCTCGACCATTTCGACACGATGGCAGATCATGACGAGGTCGTTGCCAGCGCGGACGGCTTCCTGGATGGCCTGCTCAAACGTCACCTCATTCAAAATGGCGCCCATGTCGAGGTCGTCGGTCATGGCGAGTCCGTCGAAGGCGTATTGATGGCGCAGCAGCTTAGTCACGATGTTGTGGCTGAGGCTGGCTGGCCAGCGGCCACGATCCGGGTCGTAGGCAGTGTAGTTGCTGTGGCAGGTCATCACGCTGTCGAGTTCCGGCAACAGCGCGGAGTAGGGGAGCAGTTCGCTCTTTTCCATCTCCTCGCGGCTTTTGGTGATGACGGGCAGGAACTCATGCGGATCGCACTCGGCAGGTCCGTAGCCGGGGAAGTGCTTGCCGCAGCTCAGGATGCCTTCCTTGCGCATGGCGCGGTTGAAGATGCCAGCGTTGGTGATGACCTGCTGCGGATCTTTGCCATAGGTGCGGCCTTTGAGCGAGTTGTCCGCCGCGTCGTCATAGCTGATGTCCAAAACCGGGCAGAGGTCGAGATTGAAACCGAAGTGACGCAGAATCTGGCCGGTGAGCTTGCCATGACGTTTGATCAACTCAGGATCTCCTTTGTCGCGCAGCGCTTGCGCGTTCGGCGGCTCCTCGCCGATCAAGCGCAGTCGCGAAACGCGGCCGCCTTCCTGGTCGATGGTGATGAAAGGCTCGATGTCAGAGATGTCGCGCAGGTCGTCGATGAGCTTGCGGAGTTGCTGCGGCGTCTGAATGTTCCGTCCGAACAAAATGAAACCGCCTGGTTGGAGTTTTTTGAGCCGGGCGGCGGTTTCTGGAGTGAGTTCCGGGCCGGGGACACCCATGAGAAGGAGCTGGCCGAGGGGGAGGGAGGGGGACATGAAGAAAGGTGTTCGTAAGAATAGTAATCAAGTGATCAGCTCAAGCTCGCGACCCGAGGGGGTGTCAAGGGACGATTTGCTAAAAGTTTGAGAAAAATCGTGGTTTTAGGCTCTCAGTAATGAGACGCAGGGGTTTCTTTTTGGAAAAGTCGGGAGGGTTGGTTGACGAGGTGGGCAAAACTTTTTAACATGCGCTCGTCTGTGGGGCAACCCGCAGGCCACATTTGCAAGCTTCCTCAGCTCCGCATTTCGTGCCAATAGATCCTCCATCGTTGTTGGTTGCTGGATCGCAATGGAACCCTCCGGCTTCGCATGCCGGAGGGTTCTCTGTTTCAGGGACAAAGCGTTGTGGCGACATTGTGAGCAACTCTGTGATGAGTGTGTGAGTAAGCTGCGAACAAATCACGAGGCACCGAGTTGACGCGCCCACTCAATCGCGCGCAGCATGCCGGTCGCCTTGTTGACGGTCTCTTGATACTCGCTGGCAGGAATCGAATCAGCCACCACTCCGGCGCCGGCCTGCACATACGCTTTGCCATCCTTCACCACGCAGGTGCGCAGTGCGATGCAGGAGTCGAGGTTGCCGTCGAAACCAAAGTAGCCGACCGCACCTGCATAGGCGCAGCGCTTGCTGTTCTCACACTCGTTGATGATCTCCATCGCACGCACCTTAGGTGAGCCGCTGACCGTGCCAGCGGGGAAGGTTGCGCGCATCACGTCGTAGGCTGTTTTGTCCTCACGCAAATGGCCGTCCACGTTTGAGACGATGTGCATGACGTGCGAGTAGCGCTCGATGATCATCAGGTCGCTGACGCGTACGGTGCCGTAGTCGGCGACACGTCCGACGTCATTCCGCGCGAGATCGACGAGCATGATGTGCTCGGCGCGTTCTTTGGGATCGTTGAGCAGGTCTTGCGCCAGCGCGTCGTCCTCCTGCGGCGTTTTGCCTCTCCAGCGCGTGCCTGCGATGGGGCGAATGTCGATGCGACCGTCCAGGCATTTCACATGCACTTCCGGCGAGCTGCCGACTAGTGCGAAGCCCTGCGGGAAGTCGAGGCAGAACATGTAGGGGCTGGGATTCACATGCCGCAGCGCTCGGAACAGGTCCAAGGTGCTGCCGCTGTAGTCCGTTTCGAAGCGCTGGGAGGGCACGCCTTGGAAAATGTCCCCGGCAGCGATGTACTCCTTCATTTTGACCACCATGGCCTCGTATTCCTCACGCGTGGTGTTGCTGACCGGCGCTGGCAGCGGGCTGCTGCCGGCCGGGGCGAAGGTTTGCAGCGGTTTTGCGGCCAAGGGCTGCTCCAGCTTGGAGATTACGCTCGCGATTTGCTCCCGCGCCCACTCGTAAGCGGCCTCCAAGGTGGCGTGCTCGTCGGTGTGGACGTTGGCAACGATGGACAGCCGGCGTGTGCGATGATCGAAGATCAGCACGGTGTCCGTGATCATGAAAACCATGTCCGGCAGGCCAAGCTCGTCCTTTTTCGGCGCGGGCAGCGTCGGTTCAAAGAAGCGCACCATGTCGTAGGCCAGATAGCCGACCGCACCGCCGTGGAAAACCGGCAGCGGCTGCGCTTCGAGCGGACGAAACGGCTTCATCAGCGTCTCCAGTTCTGTCAGTGGATCAGACTGCGTGGTGAAGCTGCGCTTTTTGCCACGCTCCTCGATTTCGATCTCCTTGCCGCGCGCGGTGAAGATGATGCGCGGCGAGCTGCCCAGCAGTGAGTAACGGCCTGAGTGCTGCGTCAGCTCGGCGGACTCCAGCAAGAAGCCGCAGCGTCCGTCGTGGATCTTTTGGAAGGCCGAGAGTGGCGTTTCGTAGTCGGCGGCGAGTTCGGCCATCACCGGCACGAGATTACCCTGCTGCGCGAGCGTCTGGAAGGTGGCGAAGTCGGGCTGAAGATGAAGTGGAGGCATGCGCGGCAGGAAACGAGCGGTTATTCTGGACGCGAATGCGTGCGGTGGCAACGGCGCTTCAAAGAGCGGCGCGGATGGCGCTCAGCAGATCACCGTATTCGTCGAAGGCTTTGAAATGAGGGAACTGGGCCTGGATGCTGGCGGGGGCGTGGAAGAAGAAACCGACATCGGCCTCACCGAGCATGGTGGTGTCGTTGAAGGAGTCTCCAGCGGCGATGACGCGGTAGTTGAGCGCTTTGAAGGCGGCGACGGACTTCTGCTTCTGGTTCGGCTGGCGCAGCTTGTACTCCGTGATGCGTCCATCAGCGGCGACTTCGAGCTGGTGACAGAAAATCGTCGGCCAGGCGAGCTGCCGCATCAACGGCTGTGCAAATTCAGCGAAGGTGTCGCTCAGGATGATGAGTTGTGTTGTGGAGCGCAGCTCGTCGAGGAAGTCCTTCGCGCCATCCAACGGTGAAAGTGTGCCGATGACCTGCTGGATGTCTGGCAGCTTCAAGCCGTGCTTGTCGAGAATCTTCAGACGGCCTTTCATGAGCACGTCGTAGTCCGGTTCGTCACGCGTGGTGCGACGCAGCTCGGGAATGCCGGTCTTTTCGGCAAAGGCGATCCAGATTTCGGGAACGAGGACGCCTTCGAGGTCGAGGGTGACGATGGTTTGGGGTTTCATTTCCTGGAGATGTCATGGGATGGGCGCTTTGTCCAGCAGACGGCATTGTTTCAAATAAGGGCAGTGTGTGACAAGGAACGCGGAGCCAAGCCCCGGCGGAGGCGGCATGGTAGGTCATGCAAATCGATAATGAAATTTCCCGGACAGCGGCCCAGGTCGTCGCAGACTGCCGCAACGCGGTGCTGGCCACCGCAGATGCCAATGGCAGCCCGCATGCGGCCTGGATGACTGTGCAGGTTTCGACCGATCTCGGGGAGGTGATGTCGATCACCGCGCCCACTTCTCAAAAGATCGCCGAATTGCGAAGCAACCCGCAGGCGGAGTGGATGTTCGCCACGCCGAGCATGGAAACCATTGTGTATCTCTCCGGTCATACGCAGGTGATCGAGGGCGAGGCCGCCAAGCGCCACTGGGACCGCATGCCGGGCAAGGCGCAGGCTTATTACCGGAAATACTGCGAGACCGACGACTATCACAAGTTCACCGTCATCCGCACCGACGTGACCAAGGTGGTGCTCTGCAAGCCTTACGTTTACAAGAAGACCGTCTTGTTTGAAAAGTCGCCCATGACCGACACTGGCACGCGGCGGCTTCAGCCTTGATCGGATGCGGTGATCTCCACCGCCTCGCAGACTTCCCGCCAGCCGGGAAAGCGCCATTCGTTCGGAAATCCTGCGCACTGCACGGGTTTCACCGGCTGGAGGCGGCAGACGTTCACGCCTTCGAGAAACAGGCACTCGCCGTTCGGCTTGTCGATGATGCTCAGGCCGGTGCGGTTCGCGTTGAGGCGCGTGCATTGCTCGATGAACTCGATCCGGGGCATGTTCAAAAATGCGGCGATGCGGTCGATCTCTTCCTCCGTCACGCGCACATCACCGGGCCAGCGGCAGCAGTTTCCACAGCGTTGGCAGGCGTAGCGTGGCGTCGGGGTGTCAAGCAGTGAGACTTCGGGCATGAAAAGTATTCTGTTCGCGCGATTCGGAGCGGGAGGCATAGTTCGTGCGATGAATCGTTTACTGCAACGAAGGTTTGAAGTCCGCCGCCTCGAAGGGCGGTATTTGTCGTGACATGAATTTGCATCTGCTGCCCTCCATTACCCTGCTACCACCGCCGCATGAAACGGGGGATGATGCGCAGATCATCGAAGAATGGGCGCGTGGCCTAGAGTGGGTGAAGTGGCTGCTTGGCAGCGTGCGTGCGCGCACCGAGGTGCTGATGGTGGAAGAGGCCGCGTGGGATGAGTTAGCCGACGGAGTGCTGCGCGAGACGATCGGCCCGGCGCTGAAATCTGCCTGGCAGGCGGCGCAGGCCGGAGATCTTGCGGGCCTGATCGCCGCCGATGAGCGTTTGTCAGCGCAACTGCCTCCTGAACTCGCACGGCGCAGCATCCAGGCGGGCGCGGTGCTGCTCAAATCTACACGGCATGCGCGTTATCAGGCAGTGCTGGGTCGTTTGCGAGAAGCGGTGGGGCAGGGGAACTGCGTCGGGCACATCGCTGTCGTCTGGGCAGCGGTGGGGCATTTTTTTCAGCTCAGTCTCACCAATGTGATCGCCGAATACCTTCACCTGGAGTGGGACATTGCCACGCGTGACTTGGAGCATCGCGAAAAACCCACGGGCAGGCACAGCATTGCCGGACTCACGAGCCAGGTGATGCGCGGCACGACGGCTGAGGAGACGCTCAGCGTGGTGGCGCGTCGTTAAAACTTCACCGTGGCGCCTAGCGTGGCTCCGAAACCCGGTTCGTTGGAGCCGGAGCCGTGGTAGCGGTAGGTTTCGTTGAGCAGATTGTCGAGCGAGGCGGTGAGGATGAGGTGCTCGTTCACCTTGCAGCCTCCGCGCAGGCTGACCAACCAAAAGGAAGGTGTGCCGTTGGGAGGAATGCGTGAGGTGTCAGCCTGGTCGGCGGTGTTGAGTCTCGCTGCCTCGCCATAGGTAAGGCAGACAAGCTCGGTCCAGAAGCGGTTGTCACGAGTCTGCCAGCGCACGCCGCCGAAGGCATTGAGCGGCGCGATTTTGCCCAGCGGCTCGCGGCGCGTCTGCTGCGTGGTGCCGATGAATTGATTCGCCTCGCCTTCCACCCAGGCGATCTGACCGAAGATGCTCCAGTGCGGATCAATCTGCCAGCGGGCGGCGAATTCGACGCCCTGCATGTAACCATCTCCACCATTGGCCTTCGATACCTGACCAGGAACGCCAGTGGCGCGGCGGACGATCATGTCTTCGATCTGCGTGAAGAAGTAGGCGAAACTGGCAGTGACAGACTCCGTCTGCGCTTTGAGACCGATCTCATAGGTCAGGTAGGTTTCGGGATTGAGGCCGGTGGAGGGGATTTCGATGATGCCGGTGGCAGAGAAGTCATCTCGGGTCAGGTCGGACTTGTTGGGAGCGCGGAAGCTCTGCGAAATGCCGCCGAAGAGCTGGAAGCGGTCGCGCTCGTCGAGATCGACGATGAAACGGGCGCTGGCGGAGAAGTTCTGCCATTCATCAGAGTAGGCGGCCACGGCACCACCCACGGGGTTGCGGAACTTGCCCGCATCCGCGCGAACATGCGTGTAACGACCACCGAGGATGAGGTGAAAGCGGTCGCCCATGTCGATCGTGTCTTGGAGAAAGATGCCGAGCAGGTCGTAGCTGGCGTCATCGGCCACCGCACCGGCGAAGTTGTTCGCGCCGTCGGTTTCGAGCCAGTCGTGGTAGTAGTCCAGGCCATAGACGAGCCTGCCGATGGGGGAAGCGCTCTCGAATTGAAGATCCATACCGAGCGTGGTGACATCGACATCATTGAAGCTTCGCGCACCGCCGCCGGTGATGCGGAACTGCTCCTCCCCGGCGGTTTGCAGTGAAATCGTGAGACTGGCGGCGTCGATGATGCCGTCGAGGTCTTTGCCCGCGAGGCGCAGGTATGAGAGGCTGCGCTCCTGGTCGAACAAACGTGTGCGTTCCGTGCCAAGGGTGGTGCCTTCATACGAAACGGCGGCGGTGGTGACGTGCGTGCGCCAAACATCGTTCTGCCGTGACTGCTGATGCACGCCTGTGAGCAGCCAGTTGTCATCAAGCGCGACATCAAGACGCACATCGAAGGCCCACTGGTCATAACCGGTCTGGCGCTGGATGCCCTGAGGCGTGCGCACATCAGCGAACTGGCTTAAAGTGACGCCGACATGCAGTCCCCAGCGTTGTCCCTGGCCGATACTGGCCTCCGCGTGCTGGACGTTACTGCGCTCGGCGCTGGACCAGCGGTAATCCGCCTGCCCGTGGGCGAAGAAGCCGCCCTCGGCCTCGCGCAGGAAGCCGGAGTCTTTGGTGAAGGCGTTCACGGTGCCGCCGATGGCATCGCTGCCATAAAGTGTGCCGCCTTGGGATGGCAGCACCTCGACGCGGTCGAGCGCGTAGGGGTCAATGGTGTTCCAGTACTGGTTCGGGCCTTCGCGGAAGGTAGAGTTGTTGAAGCGGATGCCGTCGATGAGCATCAGATTGCGAAATCCGGTGAAGCCACGGATGAAGGGCGATCCCTGGCCGTTGGCGGTCTTCTGGATCATAACGCCGGGCGTCTCACGCAGCGCTTCCGGGAAGGTGCGCACGAGGCGCTCGGCCATCTGCTTTTTGTCGAGCGTCTTGACCACGGCAGGCACCTTGGCGGCTAAATTTTCGCTGCGCGTGGCGGTGATGACGATCTCGGGGATGTCCCCCTCTTTTTTCGGCTCGGCGGCGAAAGTGAACGCGGAGAGGAGGAGAAGCGGGAGAATGGCTTGGCGCATGGTTCGTGAGATCAAATCGTCACGAACCTAAGCAGACAGGTTTTCCACCGTCACGTCTGGCGTGAGTGGAAGACCTCGATTGGACAGGAAAATGCCCTCGCATTGCGTGCGTGGTCAGAAAATGTCCGTTTTTGAACGTAAACACGCACTCCAAGCGAAAATCCTCAGCCTTCGGTGAACTGGCCCATGGCGCGGAATTTCTGGTAGCGCTGCTCCAGCAGTTTTGCGGTCGGGATCTGGCCCAGTTCGGCCAATGCGGCGAGCACGGCGTCTTTGAGGGACGCGGCGGCGGCGGCATGGTCGTTGTGCGCTCCGCCGAGTGGCTCGGGGATGATACCGTCGATGATGCCGAGCTTGGACAAGTCCTGGGCGCTGAGTTTGAGAGCGGAGGCGGCTTCGGGGGCATGCTCGCGGTGCTTCCAAAGAATCGCGGCACAGCCTTCAGGACTGATGACGGAATAGTACGCGTTCTCCATCATGAGAACACGATCGGCGATGCCGATGCCGAGAGCACCGCCACTGCCGCCTTCGCCGATGACGATGGCGATGACCGGTGTGCGCAGGGTCATCATCTCACGCAGGTTGAAGGCGATGGCCTCGGCGATGTTGCGCTCCTCGGCACCGATGCCAGGGAAGGCTCCGGGGGTGTCGATGAGGGTGACGATGGGCAGGCTGAATTTTTCCGCCATGCGCATGAGGCGGAGCGCCTTGCGGTAGCCTTCAGGATGAGCGCTGCCGAAGTTGCGCAGCAGGTTTTCCTTCGTGTCGCGGCCTTTTTGATGACCCATGATGGCGACGCGCTGGCCGCCGATGGTGGCGAAACCGGCGGGCATGGCGTTGTCGTCGCCGATGTGGCGGTCGCCGTGGATCTCGACGAACTCATCGCAGCAGTGCTTGATGTAGTCGAGCATGTAGGGCCGGGCGATGTGACGGGAGATTTGCACACGCTGCCAGGGGTTGAGATTGGAATGAGTGTCGCGTTGCAGCTTGTCGAGCTTCGCCTCCTGGTCGGCGATCTGGGCCGCGAGTTTATCGCTGGGCTTGGTGGCGAGCTTTTTTTGCAGTTCCTCGATTTCCTCGCGGAGTTTGACGATGGGCTTTTCGAATTCCAAAACTTGTTTCATGGCAGGACGGGAAAGGGTTGGTCGGGGATCACCTCACAAGGCTCAACTTTGAGCCTCTGCGGACAAGCGCAAAGAGTTCTTCGATGTCTTCGCGACTGAGGAAAATGCCGGTTTCAGCGGCGGCGGAGGGTGCGGGGGCTGGCATGGCGTCCGGGGTGGCGCCTTTGGCGACGGTGGCCTTGGGTGCTTCGACGGGAATGGCTTTGGGGACTGGAGGTGTGCGCAAAACGATGCCGCCCGTGGTGCTGCCGGGCTTGCTGGCGGAGATCCATTTTTCAGCGGCGGCGTAGTTCGGATCGGTGGAGAGGGTGGTTTTTCCCTCGAAGTTGGCGTTTTTTCCAGACAGCTCCATTTGCACAGGCAGGCGCAAGTTGGCGGGCAGTCGCACCTCCTTGGCGTCATAGGCTTTGAAGAGGTATTCCTTGTCGCCGACTTTGCGCAGCAGCATCACCTGCTTGTTGGAGACATCGACGCCGAGATGGAAGTCCATCGGGATGAGCGTGAGATGATCGCCAGGCTGGAGCAGGGTGCTCATCAGGCTGTTCATGCGGATGATGGAGTCCACCGTCGTGTCGTGCTTCGTGGCGATGCCCAGCAGCGTGTTGCCCGGCTGCACGATGTAGTCCTTCTTGCCCGCCTTGTGATTGTGCGAGTAGAGCTGGTCCATGTTGATCTCGCCAATGATTCGCAGGGCCTCCGGGCAGGCGGCGGAGTCGGGGAACTGCTGGCGCAGCTTGTAGAGAGCGTCGCGGCCCTCCTCGATCTTGCCCTCACGGATCAAATCGACCGCCGCCTCGAAGCGGCGCAGGCCGGGGTCGATGCGCGGGCGGTCCTTGCCCTTCATGGCGGCGATGTCCTTCTCCACCTGGCTCTCTTTGAGCAGGACGTTCATGTAAAACCACCAGCCAACGGACAACGCGCCCGCCACCAGGCCGACGGTGATCAGAAAGACAAGGATTTTGAGCTGGGCCTTGGCCATCGCTAAAAAGGTGTCACGCTTAGCCGAGGAGGCCGCGGCGCTTGAAGTCAAAGAGGTTGATGTTCTGGGACTTTTCGATCATCTCGACGGTGAACTTGAGCAGGCAGATCTCCCAGGAGTCGTCCACGCCCTGGATCACGGCGCGCATCGGGTTGCCGGAGACGCGGATGTCCTCGAGCAGCTTGCCGCACACATGATCCATCGACTCATGGACGATCTGCTCGGTGATCTCGCCCTGGCGAAATTTGAAGCCGTATTTGAGAATTGCCAGCTTATGGAGGTTTTCGCGCAGGAAGTCGCCGAAGGCGGAGGCTCCAGGCCCAAAACCCTCGAAATCGAAGCTGCCGGGCAGCTCTGGCCGCAGGATGAGCGGCTTTTCCGCCTCAATGCGGCCCTCGCGGACGCGGACGGCACCCACGGTGTCCATCAGCTCGGTGACGATCTGAAACTCAAACTGCGTGCTGCCAAAGGTGTCGATGCGGCGGTCCGGCTCGTGCAGAACTTGGGTGTTCTCCAGGGCATATTGGATGTCGAACTCTGTGGGCATGAATGTTTTGGGGTGGGCGAGAGTAGGCCAGTTGGGCTGAGGGGCCAGTGATTTCTTGGCTGCGGCTGCCTGAGTAGTCTTGACGCTTGCGACGAGCATCCTCAAGATGGCGCGCCATGACCAACCGCCTGATCCTCTCCCTCATTTACGTCTGCCTGCCCGCCTTGGCGGCGGATGATTACAAGCTGGGGCCGCTTTCCCAAGAAAAGCCGGATGTGCCGAAGGGAAAAGTCATCCAGATGCCCGAGCATTCGTCCAAGATCTACGCAGGCACGAAGCGTGGCTGGTGGATCTATGTGCCGGCGCAATACAAACCGGAGCAACCGGCCAACCTGATGGTTTTCCAGGATGGGCACGATTACGTGGGCGTCAAAGGTGCGTGGCGTGTGCCGGTGGTGTTCGACAACCTCATCTCCAGTGGGGACATGCGGCCCACGATCGCGATTTTCATCAATCCCGGCCACAGCGGCGACACGAAGCCACCGAGCGCGTGGAAGAACAACAACCGTGGCAAGGAGTACAACACGCTGGGAGACCTGTATGCCCGTTTTCTTCTCGAAGAAATCATCCCGCAGGTGCGGAAGGACTACCGATTGACCGACGACCCCGAAGGCTGGGCCATCGCCGGTGCCAGCAGCGGGGCGATCTGTGCTTTCACCGTGGCGTGGGAGCGCCCGGACAAGTTTCGCAAAGTCTTCTCCACCATCGGCAGTTACGTCGATCTGGCGGGTGGGCATGTTTATCCTTCGATCATCCGCCTGACGGAGCGCAAACCACTGCGCATCTACCTGCAAGATGGCAGCAGTGATCTCGACAATCCTTTCGGCAACTGGCCGCTGGCAAACCAGCAGATGGCCCGGGCGCTCGAATACCAAAAGTATGATCACACCTTCGTCTTTGGCGACGGTGCGCATAACAGCAAACACGGCGCGAGCCTCTTCCCCGAGGCGATGAAGTGGCTGTGGCGGAAGTAGCTTTTATCCTGAACACACATGACCACCAAACACTGTCGCTGGGGCATCCTGGGTGCCGCTTTCATCGCTCAAAAAAACTGGCAGGCCATCCGTGATGCTGGAAATGCCACGCTCGTTGCCGTGGCGAGCCGGGATGTGGCAAAAGCGCAGGCATTCATCGACCAATGCCAGGCCAGCGCTCCGCATGCGGTCGTGCCAGAAGCCATGGGCAGCTACGACGCGTTGCTGGCTCGGCCAGACATCGACGCCGTGTACATTCCGCTGCCGACAGGTCTGCGGAAGGAATGGGTGATCAAGGCCGCGCAGGCGGGCAAACATGTGCTGGCGGAAAAACCGGTCGGCTGCACGACGGACGATGTCGCGGAGATCATCGCCGTGTGTGAGAAGCATCGCGTGCAGTTCATGGACGGAGTTATGTTCATGCATGGGCAGCGTTTGAAGCACCTGCGTGGGGTCGTGGACAACGAGGTCGGCCCGGTCCGCCACATCGCCACGCAGTTCAGTTTCATGAGCGATGATGAATTTCAGCGCAGCAACATCCGCGCGCATGGCAAGCTCGAACCTCTAGGCTGCCTCGGTGATCTGGGCTGGTACTGCCTGCGTTTCACCCTCTGGGCGATGAACGAAGCCACACCTGTGCAGGTGACAGGCCGCATTCACTCCGAAACTCAGCAGACAGCCAATTCCCCCGCGGTTCCGCTCGAATTCTCCGGCACACTGACCTTTGCGGACGGTGCCTCGGCGTCATTCTACTGCTCTTTCACCACCGCGAACGCGCAATGGGCCATCGTCAGCGGAGCCAAGGGGCTGCTTCAAGTCTCTGACTTCGTGCTGCCCTTTTCAGGCCCGCAAACTCAGTTCAGTCTCACGCGCTCGGCGTTCGCCATTGATGTGTGTCGCTCAGACATGCACGAAGGCCGCCAAGTCGAAACGCTCAACGAACCGAGCAGCAACGCGCCCGGCTCGCAGGAGTCAGTATTGTTCCAAACCTTCTCCCAACTCGTGCTCTCGGGCCAACTCGACCCGCGCTGGCCGCAGATCAGCCTGCTCACCCAGCGCGTGCTGGATGCCTGCCTGCGTTCGGCCAGGGAAGGCGCGGTCGTGGTGAGCGTGTAATTGAACAGCCGAGAGGCGCTAACCCCGCGCCCGCTCCAGCAGGTTCATCATCAGGAAGGACAGAAGCAGGGCCAGTTGCTCGTCCTCGTCGGCTTCACCCGTTGGCTCCAGTTTGAAGAGGCCTTCAAACAAGGCAGGTTGTTTGGCCAACCGCAGCACGGGAGTATTGCCCACCACCCGGCTGGCGATGTAGCTCGGATGCAGCATGTAGCCGGCAAACATGCCCACCACGGGAATTCCGCTCACCAGGCCGTCCAACATCTTGGTCCACGGGTTCTCCTCCTGAATCGCGAACGTGGGCGAGTGGGCGTTCGGCGCGAAGACATCGTAGTGCGCCTTCCACAGCGATTTCATTCCACGTCGGCCGATGGCACCGAGCACTTCACCAGTGGGTGACTTGAAGGTGTAACGTGCCGACCAGTCGATGATGCGATCCGCTTCAATCGTCGCCACGAGTTGCTGCATCGTGTCATCGGCGAACACCTCCACCTTTTCGCGAAAGCGGAAGAGCTTCTGCTTCACATAACAGATCGTCTTGCCAGTGGCGTCCGTCACATAGATCTGCGGAGCGAGGGCGATGAGCTTGAAGCGAAACGTGATCGGGTAGTTCATGAGGTGGACAAAATGGCCGCATTCATCGCGCTGACAAGCCATCAAGCAGCGCCTTTGCACATGCCGCCGCAAATTCTGGCGCGTTGATCTCGCAATCCAGCTCGATGAGCGGAATGCCGGGGCGCAGGTGCTGGCGGATCGCATCAAACAGCGCCGCATCCGCAGCAGCATCGTGGAATGGCTTTCCGGCGGCACTGATGATGCTAACCGCCCTCAAGGGCAGCAGCACGGTCACGGGACCGCGATAGGCATTCACCTTCTCCGCGAGGATGCGGCCGAGTTCGGCGCATTCGGCGGTGTTGGTGCGCATGAGTGTCACCTGCGGGTTGTGGATGTAGAACGTGCGGCCGTCGAACTTGGCGGGAACCGTCGCCTTTTCGCCGAAGTTGACCATGTCGAGACAGCCGGGTGTCACGATGGCCGGAATGCCGGCCTTGCCCGCCGCGTCGAGCCGTGTCGGTCCGGCACCGAGGATGCCGCCGACGAGTTCATCGGCCCATTCTGTCGTCGTGACATCGAGAACGCCCGCGAACATGCCGCTTTCGATCAGTGACTCCATGATCTTGCCGCCGGTGCCGGTGGCGTGGAAGACCAGAACCTCGTATCCGGCGTCTTCGAGAATTTTCTTCGCCATGTTCACGCACTCCGTCGTGTTGCCGAACATGGAAGCGGCGATCAGCGGCTTGTCATCGGCCACTGGCACTGCTGTTTCCACCATCCCGCAGATCGCACCGGCTGCACGAGCCAGCAGCACGCGGGAAATGCGGTTCATGCCGCTGACATCGACGATGCTGGGGAACATCACGATGTCCTTCGTGCCGACATACGGAGCCACATTGCCAGCGGCGAGCGTGGAAACCATCACCTTCGGAAATCCAACGGGCAATGCGCGCATGGCCGCCGTGCCGATCGCGGTGCCGCCGCCGCCGCCGAGGGAAATGACGCCCTGCACCTTGCCGCTTTCGACTAGAGCTGACAAAAATGTCGCCGCTGCGCCCGCCATCGCCGTCACGGCCTCGCCACGATCCTGCCGCGCCATGATTCCCGCCAGATCGACATTCCCCGCCGCCGCGACCTGTTCCCGCGTCACATCCGGCTTCACCTGCGGTGCTTCGCCGCTGCCGGTGTCGATGAGCAGTGTCTGATGTCCGCGTGCGCGGATGATTTCCGCCACGTAGGCGTGTTCGTGACCTTTGGTGTCGAGCGTGCCGAGAACTGCGATGGTTGCCATGGTGTCAGGATAAAAGCGGGCGCAGGAAGAACAGCAACCGTTTCACACCAGCGCCTATCCGCCGTCCACCCGGCTTGACGCTGCCGCCCCAGACCGTTATTCTCCCGCCATGATCGCCGAACGCCTGCCGCAACTCGCCACCATGTCCAAGCAGGACAAGTGGGCTGTCTATTGGGAATTGGACGACGAACTCAAAAATGACGAATACGACGTTTCCGAGACTTCAGAAGGCAAGGCCGCCATCATGGAGCTGCTCGAAGCGCGTATGGAGCATTACCGCAGGCATCCAGAGACGGCCATCTCTGTCGAGGAACTGCGTGAGCGCATGAAAACATGGAAGGCCAAAGCCGCCCAACGGCATGAATGAGAATGTTGTCCTTTCCGGCGCGGAGCAGGATCTTTTCATCCATTATTGTGACCTCGAACGACGGGCCGAAGGACGCGGAGATCGTATGAACGCGGATTTTTTAGCGACTCTTGACCTGCTGGCTTTGAATCCTCACATGGGGTCACAGCACCTTAAATCCATCCGTAAATGGAGCCTGCTTGATTGGGGGCTTGGCATCTACTACGCGGTCGAAGGTGGTCGAAACATGATTCTCGCGGTACAGCACCTGCGGCAGAACCCGAAAAAGATTCGCGCTATTCTGAAATCGCGCATGCCGCAGTGAATTGAGGCCCATTTTCCTCCCCCTCCGGCGTTGACCGGCTCTCCCCGCTTTGCATAGACAAAGTGACCCCACCATCATGTCCCAAGCCGTCTTCCGTTCCATCCCCCTCCGCGACCTCACCGCCGACCAGCTTCTCGACCTCTCGAAGCGCATGAAGCTCTCGCTTTCCAAAGCGGACATGCTCGCCGTGCAGAAGATCTATCACGATGAGGGCCGCGAGCCGACGGATGTCGAGATGGAAGTCATCGCGCAGACCTGGAGCGAGCACTGCAAGCACCGCATCTTCGGCGCGAAGATTTATCACACGCTGGACGGCAAGCAGGAAGTCGTGGACGGCCTGTTCAAGACCTACATCCGCGCTGTGACGGAGGAGATTTGCAAAACGAAGCCCGACTTCGTGCTCAGCGCCTTCGAGGACAACGCGGGCTTTGTGAAGCTCGACGACGACAAGGCCGTCTGCCTCAAAGTGGAGACGCACAACCACCCCAGCGCCATCGAGCCCTACGCAGGCGCAAATACGGGCCTCGGCGGCGTCATTCGCGACATCCTCGGCGCGGGCAAGGGCGCAAAGCCGGTTGCTTCGCTCGATGTGTTCTGCTTTGGCCCGCCCGACATCGAGCAGGATCAAATCAAAGCGAAGGACGTCATCCATCCGCTCGGCGTCATGCGCGGCGTGGTGCGCGGCGTGCGTGATTACGGCAATCGCATGGGCATCCCGACCGTGAATGGGGCGATCCAGTTCGACGACACGTTCATCTACAATCCGCTCGTCTTCTGCGGCACCGCCGGCATCATCCCGATCAAGGACATCGCCAAAGAAGTGAAGCCCGGCCATCTGCTCATCGCCGCAGGCGGTCGCACCGGCAAGGACGGCCTCAAAGGCGCCACCTTCTCCTCCGCCGAGCTCACCACCGATTCGCACGAGGAAGACCAGACTGCCGTGCAGATCGGAAATCCCATCGAGGAGAAAAAAGTCGCCGATTGGGTGCTCGCTGCTCGTGAGAAGGGCCTCATCCAGTTCGTGACCGATTGTGGCGCGGGTGGTTTCAGCTCCGCCGCAGGCGAAATGCTCCGCGATACCGGTGGCGAGGTGTGGCTGGAGAATGCGCCGCTGAAAGCGCCCGATCTGGAGAGCTGGCAGGTCTTCATCAGCGAATCCCAGGAGCGCATGGTCATTGCCATCGACGAGAAAGATTTGCCCGAGCTACAGAAGCTCGCCGACATTTATCAGACCGAGATCTTTGTCCTCGCGAAGGCCGACGGCTCGCAGCGTCTCAAAGTCATGCACCACGGCACCACCGTGTGCGATTTGCACGTCACCGCGCTGCATGAGGCCCCGCGCCGCGAGATGCGCGCGAAATGGCGCACACCGGCCGATGTGCAGCCCGCCGTGCCCGTGCGTCCGGAATCCTGGACCGCCACGCTCAAGACCCTACTCTCCGATTTCTCCATCGTCTCCCGCGAGCCGATCATCCGCGAATACGACCACGAAGTGCAGGGCAACACCGTCCTCAAACCGCTCGCCGGTGCCGCGGGCGATGCGCCGCAGGACGGCAGCGTCATCCGCGTCGATGGCAGCAATCAACTCGTCTCCCTCGCCTGCGCCTTGCTGCCGGAGTGGGGCAAGACCGACCCGCATCTCATGGGCCGCGCCGTCGTCGATGAATGCGTGCGCCAGCTCGTCGCCATGGGATCGAATCCCGACCGCATCGCCATCCTCGACAACTTCTGCATGGGCAATCCCGACAACGAGCGCGAGCTCGGTGCCCTCGTCGAATGCACGAAAGGCATGGCCAAGACCGCCATCGCGTATGGTGCGCCCTTCGTCAGCGGCAAGGACAGCTTCTACAACTACTTCGTCACCGACGAAGGCCCCGTCTCCATCCCCGTCACGCTGCTGCTCAGCGGCTTCGGCATCGTCGAGGACGCCAAGCATGTCGTTGGAGCCTCCCTGCGCCGCGTCGGCAGCAAGATCGCCGTCTTGGGCAAAGCCAGCGCCGGACTGCGCGGCAGCATCGTCGCCAAATACACTCGCGGCATCGGCCTCGACGCCGGCCCGTCCTTTGACGAAGCCGAAAGCATGGCCGCCTACCGCCGCTACTTCGACCTCGTGAAGCAAGGCGCCGTCCTGAGCGCCCACGACATCGGTGAAGGCGGTCTCGCCGTCGCCCTCGCCGAAATGGCCTTCAGCGGCAAAGCCGGCCTCCGCATCGCCACCGACAAGATGCCCGTCGCCGCGAGTGGCCTCACCACCGCCGAACTCCTCTTCGGCGAAACGCCAGGCCGCCTCCTCGTCGAAATCGCCCCCGAGCACGTCAGCGCCGCCACAGCCGCCGGCTTGGTCATCATCGGCGAAGCCACCCGCGACCCGTATCTCTACATCTCCCACAACGGCACCACGCTGATTGATTCACCGATCGATCAGCTCAAGCCGCTGTGGAAGGATGGGCTGACGAAGTATTATTGAGGCGGAGAGCGGAGGGCAAAGAGCGTAGAGTCGGAGATTCGTCCTCGACTTCACGGTCAGGCCACTTCGCTCTGCATCAGGACTTAGAACAGGCCTTTCTTCCTGCTTTTTGCCCCAGCAGATTTGGCAGAAATCACCTTCAATTCCGTGAGGTTTGAGACGAGGTCTTCAATCTTGAGGCTGGAAATAGGTCGAGCTTCACTGGTCTCGAGTGTCAGTGAGTGACGAGACGCATGGACAGGGGCATCGTCATTCCGTGACAGGCTCAACGTGATGTCATTGAGACATATCAACCGCCCGTCATTCCCCATGCTTAGTACGGAGTCATGAATTTTTGCGGCGAGAACTTCCGTCCTCATCTCGACACCAACATCGTTCGCCAAATGGATGGTCGTTTTCATGGGGCCGGAGGGAGTCGATTTGGCGATCCACAAATCAGCAATCGAAACCGCGAGGTCAAAGTTTAACGGTGAGATGATGAGTTCGCAGTTTCTTGGGCCGGTCTCAAGTCGCAAACGCTCTTTTCGGCCGGCCTCGACACGTTGTTCGAGGCGTTTGTTGTAATCTCTGATTTCCTTGAGTGACTTGAACTCGCCATCGGCATCCCGTCTGGCATCCATCCATTCATATTCTGATATTTCATGAATCCATACCCCTTTTGCTTTCAACAATGCGTCAGTTAAATCAATGGGGTGCCCCATATCCGGCCGACCAAATTCGCGGATCCAGTAGTGGTAAGTGGGGTCTTCGACCTGTAACCGAACCCCGGTGGAACACCGACAATCCCAAGACCGTGAATCATGGTCTATTGTATCTTTGGACGCCTTACTGTTGGGGACATTTAGCTCTGAACACACCTGTGAAAAGCACTCCATGCTGTTCGCTGGTCCTTGGAGCTCAACAAGCACTGACTCAACGAGTTGGTCCAACGGGACTCGAAGGCTGACCTGCCCGAGATCTCTGGTTTTGAATATTTGCTCAAACTCAGCCTTCACTACTACTTCCCTTAGCTTCGACCCAAGCCGAACGTTGATTCCCTGAATAAGAAGCGAAACGTCCTTCGCTGAGTGCAAGTTCCTATTTTGGAGCAGATTGAAAGGACTCGGCAACTTGGCTTTTTCGCATCCAGGAAGGCAGTAGATATTCGCTGAATCCAGCTTATGAAGACCATATCCTGCCTCGAAATACGTCCATCCTGATTCCAACGCTTTTGGCGAGATAAATACAAGCATCAGGGTCATGCGATCCAATGCCGCTTTAACTTCTTCGGGCCAAATAGTCCCATGTGGAATGCTCTCGTCGTCAGATGAAAGGAAAAACTCGATCAAACCACCTGCACGTTCATCCAGGAGACGTTTCAGAGCCACCAGTTCCCGTCTGTTGCTGGAAGAATGGCTGAGAAACACAGTTGGTTTCTTTGGAAGGGCATGCTTTTTCACAGGCGGTACGGCAAGAGGATGTTGATGCCTCCAATAGGATGGTTGGAACAGCTTTAGCAAGCCCGCTTCACTATGCTTGAATCGTCATCAATAGGCTGTCTTTAAATCGGAAAACGACGTCAGGCGCAACAAATTGACAACCTCCCACCTCGAACGATGTGGCTGAAGCTCTGGCACTGCCAGAGCCAGGAAGACCGCCGAGGCCGTGGCTTCTCCCTTTCATCTCGGCGGCTTTCTCGCTTCAAGCGGTGGGTGGGCTTGGGTTTCGACGGAATCTGACCTTCTTCTTTCGGCCTGAAGGGCCGGGGAGAGCGACACCGAGTTCGAGGAGCGCCTCTGCACGCGCACCAAGGAGGGCGAGGGAGAATCCGGTTCCAGAAGGGGCGATTGGAAGGGATCTGATCCTGCCTGGCTCACCAAGCTACCGGTAACCGGTGCTGTCTCCGGCGGGCCGGTTGCATCGCCCGATCCAGGGCTTGCCTGAAGGGCGGAAGGGCAAGAAGGCATGTCACGCAGAGCCTCAGAAGCTGTTGGCTTCTCCCTTCAGCTCCGCAGTCTTCTCGCCTCTCACCGTGTGAAATCCTCCGTGGAGTCACTTGCCGAGAAGCAGGCTTCAAACAGGCGGAAACAAACTGAATCCGAGCAACAACGCCGCCTCTCGCATCCGCTTGTCCGTCGCCACGATTTCAGTTTCTCCAGCCACTTTCGCAGCAGCCAGATGCAGGGCATCATTCGTCCGAATGTAGATCGGCGGCGTGGCCGCCAGGCAGCGATCCACGACATCGTGGTATTCCTGTCTGACCGATTCGTCACTGGCCTGCACCTGGATCATCCCGGCGTCGATATCCGAATCAAAAGCTGTCTGAACCTTCTGCGCCTCGCCAGCGGCCAGGAGTCCCTCCGCTTCCTTTCGCCTCACCGTGGCCCAGAACTCCAGCGGAGCGAGGTCTGCGGTCAAACACGCTGAATTCGCCGCCAGATGGGCGTGAAACTGCGCCGAATTCGGCTCCGGCGTGTAAAGCTTCACCAAACAGCCTGTGTCCCAGTAGCTCATCCGTCGCGCTCCGAACGGATGTCCTCGATGATGGCCTCGGTGCTGATCCCGGTCTTCCCAGTGCCCACCGACTCACGCAGGCCGTCCAAGCGGCGTAGCCACTCCTGCCGCTTGTTATCCTGGGCAGAGGAAGCCGCCGGTGGTTTCACCAACGCCAGCGCATCTCGCACCAGCCGCTCCAGCCGGGACGCCGTGACGCTGTCGAGTTGCTGCAAGGTCTGATCAATTTCGAGGGCAAGGGCACTCATGGCGAGAATCATAACGCCCGATGGCTCATCTGCATCTGCAATTTCTCTGCGGCCATCCCCTCCTCAATCCGGCTACTCTGCTGGTTTTCGTTTCATGCACGGGTGAAAGAACACATTGTCATTCCATGCCCGCAAGAAAGGGTCGGGAGTCGGTTCGTGACTGTAGGTTTTTCAAGAATCGAACTCCTGCCCCTTTCTTGAAATGACGGGCAGCTTTCTTTGGCTATTTCTCGCTTTTTCCAAGCCGATTGCCAAAAATCACGGCTTCCGATACGCTGTGGCGCATGAAATCCACCGTGTCTGAATTCAGAGGCTGGCTCGTGCTCGGGTCATGCTTCTTGGGTGCCCAATGTTTGCCGGTGTCCACCACCTCCAAATCCGCACGGGCTGGGCGCGTGCTCACCGGCGAGACGCTGTATTTGAATCGAAGCGCAGACCACGCATACGAGGTGAGCACCAAGGCCGCGCCGAGTCTGGAGCAGCCAATTCCAGAGCAGCCGCGCATGACCACGGCTGCCACGGCGACTCCCAGCCCTCCGCCACTCCAGAAGCCAGCTCCAGCGCCCATCGAGAAATCCATCACCACGCACAAGCGCTTGCTCTACGAGCAGCCTGAGGGCGCAGGCAGGCTTCTGGTGCAGTTCGCTGGAGGTGAATTGGAACTCGGGCTCAGCTCGCTGGTGGCGTTCGTCGGCAACTCAGAGAATGCGCTCACCCATCAGTTGAAAATGGCCAGCCTGGATGAGAAGACCGTCGTCACGCGCCTCGTCGGGGGACGGGATGGTGAGGCCTGTGTGATGAGTTCCATCAAACTGGAGAGCGGCGGCTTCTCCACTGTGAAGGAAGGATTGTACTACACGATTTGGGAGTACCTGGACAGTGAAGGTGGCCTGGCTGCATGCCGTATGGATGCGGCCTCTGGGAAACCCAAGGTGGACATTGCGAGATTCAAACGACGCTATCCCAACGACCTGGGACTCTACGACGATGGTCAGGCGCTGCTGGTGGATGGCAAAGTAGTGGCGGCGAGAATCCTCGGGCACGCCTGCCGGGACTGAGGGTGAGGGCGATCTACGCTGCCCGGGAAACGACCTCAGGGTGCAAAAAATTGACAAGAGTCCCTCCTCGGATGCTGCGACTGAAACTCTCGTACCGCCAGAGCCAGGAAGGCCGCCGAGGCCGTGGCTTCTCCCTTTCATCTCGGCGGCTTGCCCGCTTCAGGCGGGGTGGGAAGTCTGCCGGTTCGACTCCGTAGGCGATCACAAGCCCAGCGCCAGCCGCGCTTCCTTGCGTATCGCCTTCGCATCCTGCATGGCCGTCTGCATCTGCGTGGCATTGGCTTCGTAGCCGGGATACCGAAATGTCACGGCATACACGCTCAACCGCCCCGCTGCAGCAGAAAGGGCGGACCACAGCGGTTCCACCGGCAGCGTCAGTGTGACGAGGTCCTGAAGTTGATGCGTCTTGGGAAACGGGGAGGTTCGCCTCCTCCAGCCGGGCTTTCAGATACTTCTCCGCGCTTTGTTGAAACATGAAGCAAGCCTGATCACGCACGAGCGTCTTCCGCCTCCGGGCCAGCGTCAGAGCGAGCTGGTAGTCCGACTCCGCCTTCTTGATCCATTCAAGCGTGGACGGCTTCATACATGACCTTCCCTTTTTGGGTGATCTGCTCGGTGAACATGTCGCGATCACGCAGGCGGCGGGCGAATTCGCTTTCGCCGCGCACGAGCACGTCCACCGGGAAACTGGCGGGCACTTTCTCGCGAATCTTCACAGCGGTGTCGAGCGTGGCCTTTTTACCCTTCGGCATCACCACCATCACATCCACATCCGAGTCTGCTGTGGGCGTTCCATAAGCATAGGAACCAAACAAGATGATCTTCACCGGCTTGAAGGCGGTGGCTATGGCGTCGCAGTAACGCTGGATCTGCGGCATGGAGATCATGATCGGGAGGCTAGGAGAAACAGCGAAGCTGTAAAGTGGCAACTGTCAGCCCGAAGCTCCTCTGGCGGCTCATTCGGAGGACTGCCTGTGGATCAAGAAGGGGAGCTGCACCGGCAGGAGGACGGCGTCGATGGCTCCACAGCCGACACGCTCAATGACCGCTGGGTTTGTGGCCGCCGATTTCCTTGCGGGCTTGAAGGGCGAGCGAGACGCAACTGGAGAGACTCAGGCTGGCAAGGAGGACGGGGAGGAGGATCAGTTTGGTTTTCATGGTCGGCGTGCAGTGGTGGGTGAGGCCCAATCCATCCGCCACGCCCGTCCTAATGCCTCATTGATGCTCTCGAGGATGGCATCGGCCGGGATCAAGGAGATGGAGCCACTCAGCATGGCGGAAATGCAGAGATGAACCGCCTGAGCATGCACCGGCGGCTGATTTTACACCGCTGAGCTGAGAGCAAGGTTGCATGTCGGTACTATCTTGGCGCCTCAATAGCTTATCATCCTGCCACCGCGCTTTTGTGCCATGGCTTGCTCGGCTGCCAGGATGAGCTGCGCGAGTTGCGCGTCGGGAGGCTGGTTTTGGGCGGCTCTCTGATAATGGTCGAGGGCGCGGTGCGGCAGACCGGTTTGAAAATAGACCAGACCGAGCGCTTTGTGCGCCTGGGGATCGCCGGGCATGGCCTTGAGGATTTCCCGGAACACTCCCACGGCGTCATCATATCTGCCCACCCCCGCAAGGCCGAGGCCCAGGGTGAAGGCCACAGGTGGTTTGCTGGCGGCGGTGTTGTCCAACTTGATCAGCTCAAGAGTGGTGTTGAGAGACTCCTTGGGGCGGTTGAGGCGCAGCAGGGAGTTGGAGAGGTTGAGGATGCCGTTCTGGAAGCGCGGCTCGATTTTGAGCGCGTTGCGGTAGCACTCCACGGCCTTTTCGTCTTTCCCGCTCATGGAGTACGCGGTGCCGAGGTTGCCCCAGGTGCGGAACTTGTCGGGGCTTTTGGCCACGGTGTCCTTCCACAGGCTCTCGCTGTTGCTCCAGACGGTGTTGCGCTCAAAAGTGCGCCAGGAAAGCAGGGCGGTGGCGGTGATGACGAGGGCGGCGGGCACGACTCTGCGCAGCCAGACTGCCTGCGCGGGTACCATGCCGCGCAGGCAGTCCAGCAGACAACCGACCAACACAAAAATTCCAATCGAGGGCAGGTAGGAGCGATGCTCCGCGACCATGTCCGGCAGCGGCACCAGGCCTGAGGAGGCGGCGATGGTAATGAAATACCAGAGGGTGAACACAAAGCCGAAGGCCAGACGGACATCGTGACGAAACCGCCGGAACAACCAGCCGGACGCCGCCACCAGCCCCAGCAGCACGCCCAGTGACATGAGGACCGGCCCCTGCCAGAGCGACTCGTATTTGGGCCACTGGGGGTCGAGGTTCAGACCAAAGGGCCAGACCATGAGCCGCAGGTAATGAACCAGCACGGTGAACTGGGTGACGATGTAGTGCCAGTGGTTGAGTGGTTCGTCGCGTGAGTTGACGATGTTCATCGAGGCGCCCATGTCAAAGGAACCGCCGTTCTGCGCGGCGGCAGTGAGCATGACCAGCGCCGGGATCAGCGGGGCGCAGAGCAGCAGCGGCAGAGCGCGGAAGAGCGCCCGCCGCAGGCCGGAGCGCAGCACCAGCCAGTCGATGAGCACCGCCATGAAGGGCACGGCCACGCTGCATTCCTTGGTCTGCATGGCCAGCAGCAGCGCCACCACGGCTGCCGTTCGCAGGGTGTAGAGCGCGACGCGTGATTTGACTGAAAAGGAAACAAACCACAGCCACAGGCAGAGGAGTGAGAAGAAGGCCGCCAGTGAGGTGAAGCGCTGAATGACGTAGGTGACGGATTCGATCGCCAGCGGGTGCGCGGCAAAGAGCAGCGCGGCAGTGGCAGGAATGAAAACCAGCGATCCCCGGCCCAGCGTGGTGGCGGACCTGCGCAGCAGCGTGTGCAGCAGCGCGTAGATCAGCACGCTGTTGAGCGCGTGGATGACGATGTTGAGGACGCGGTACCAGCGCGGGTTGTACCCGTCGAAGGCGTGGTTGAGGGCGAAGCTGGCGTAGGCGACGGGGCGCAGGATGAAATTGACGGCGTAATCGGGATCGGAACCCATGCGGGCCGGGCGGGTGGCAAACTCCTCGAAGTTGGTGAGGTAGCTGAACTTGTCAGGTGCCTGGAAGATCGGGTTGTCGATCAGGTAGGTGTAGTCGTCAAAAACCAGCGGGAAGTCCTTGGTCCAGGTGTACAAACCCGCGCTCAGGGAGAGCAGGACGCAGACGAGGAGCGCATGAATCCAGCGCGTTGTCTGGCGCGGCGCGGGAGTCTCAGGAGGGGTGGTCAAGCACACATCCTGAGCATGCGTGACCGGGGCATCCTCAATGGCCTTCGCGGGTGCGGCGGGATTCGGCTTGGAGGTTGTGTGGCGGCGTTTCGACATGACTTACGGGGGATTTATTTCCGCATTTTGCTCGAAAGCCTGCCGTTTCAGCAAATGACAAGGGCTGTCCCCGTTAGCGCCACAACACCGCCCAGGCTGGCGCTTTCACGCGCCATGATCCCGCACCCACTGGCCAGCGCGGAGGTAGAGTTCCGCCGCGCTGCGCAGTTGCAGCTTTTCCTTGATGCGGGCGCGGTAGGTTTCCACCGTGGACTCGCCCAGGCTGAGCGTCTGGGCGATCTCACGCGTGCTTTTGCCGCGTCCGAGCATTTGGAAGACCTCCAGCTCGCGGTCGGCGAGCGTTTCCATGCCGTTGATCTCGGGTGAGGAGCGTTTTTGCGTCATGCGCTCCAGCAGTTTGGCGGTCATCTGCTTGCTGGCATAGACCTCGCCGTTCATCACGCAGCGGATCGCGCGGGCGACTTCGGCGGAGGCCTCGTTTTTGGTGATGTAGCCTTTGGCCCCGGCGCGCAGCGCGCGTTCGGCGTAGAGCTCCTCGTCGTGCATGGAGAGGACGAGCACATTCACATCAAGGCCCTGGGCCTTGATGTCTTTGATGAGTTCCAGGCCGCTGGAGCCGCGCAGGGTGATGTCCACGATGGCGATGTCCGGGCGTGTCTCCTGGATGAGCCGCATGGCGTCGCGGATGTTGTCCGCCTCGCCGCAGACGGACATGCCGAGCTCGCGGTTGATGAGCTGCGCCAGGTGCTCGCGGAACATGGGGTGGTCCTCAACGAGGATGATCTTGCACGGGCTGCCGTTGTTGTAGGTGTCACTAGAGTTCATGGGTGTTTTCTTGGGTTTGGGATGCGACGGGCAGGCGGCAAGTCACCGAGGTGCCGCCGCTCGCACGGGGTTGGATTTCCAGCCGGGAATTCAAAATCTGAGCGCGGTAACGCATGGTTCGCAGCCCCATGCCCGCAGCGTGTTTCTTTTTGCTGCTGTCGAGCATGCCGCCACCGTCGTCGTCGATCCGCAGTTCCAGATGGCCCGGGGTCAGATGCAGGCCGATGACGACCTCCCTGGCGTGGCCGTGGCGCACCGCGTTGGCCACCGCCTCCTGGGCGATGCGGTAGAGGTGCATGGAGTACTCGGGATTGTCCAGATGGACCTCCGAGTCCTCCTCGACACGAATGTCCACTCCGGTCAACCGGCTGGTCATTCGTGCCAGGTCGGAGAGTGCTGTGGAGAGGCCGTTGCGGTCCACATGCACGGGAAAGATGCCGTGCGCCAGATTGCGCGCCTCCAGCACCGCCTGCCGGATGGATTCCTCAATCATGACGGCGTCTCGCGCCGCCGGCACGGCCTGAGCCTGCAAATCATCCGCCAGCACGCGCGCCGCGCAGCCGATGGCCGCTAGGTGCTGGCACAGGCCGTCATGCAGATCGCGTCCGATGCGCTGCTGCTCATGCTCGCTGACGCTGACGATGTCCTCCTCCAACTGGCGCTGCTCCTCCAGCATGCGGATGCGCGCGTCATCGGCCTCCTGTTTGTTGCGCACCGCCATCACGGCAAACACCACGACACAGAAATAGAACTCACGGTTCACCAGCGCCCAAGAGTAGCCCAGCACTGTCTCGTAGGGGTGTGTGTCCAGGTTGGCAAACCACCACACGAACCCGGCCATCGCCGTGATTAAAAGGCCTGACTTGATGCCGACCCACCACACCGCCATGACAATCGGTGCCGCGTAAAAGATGAACAGGCTCACCTCCCAGCCAGTCACGTCATCCACCCAGCCCATCAGCAAGGTCAGCAGGGCCGGCGGCAGCATCGCCACCCACCAGGGCTGGCGGCGCATGACCTGCGTCACCACGGACCAGAGACTCCGCAGCCTCGGCTCGGTGTCTGGTCGGGAAAAAACGTCTGGGTATTCAGTGTTCATGCTCTGGCTCCTTGGGCGCCCACGATAGTCAAAAACTCAAGGTAATCCCGGATGTAATCATCCGGCTCATACAGGTGCGAGGCCAGCACCAGCAGCACCGAGTCCGAGGAATGCAGGTGCTCGGTGGCCCACACCATCGGCGGCACCAGCACGCCGAAAGTCGGGCGGTTCAGGCAGAATTCCTCACGGTTTTCACCGTCATCCACACAGAGATGGCACTCGCCATGTGCGCAGACGAGAAACTGGGAGCACTGGCGGTGCGCATGCTCGCCGCGTGTTTGTTCGCTCGGGATCGCGTAGGTCAAAAAGCAGCGCTGGGGTATGAATGGCAGCTCTTTGCCGTACTCTGCTGCCGTCAGATTGCCGCGCATGTGGTCCACCACATGGCGCATCTCGAACAGCCGCACTCCGCGCACGGAGCAGGTCTCGCTGACGGTCTCGTGCATCATGCGGGCCTCCCTTCATGGCAGATCAGCGTGCGCACCAGCGACTGCGGCTTCCCGGAGACGGTCAGGAAAGCCCGGCCCACATATTCGCCGATGAGGCCGAGCATCAGAAGCTGGGCACCGCTGAAAACGGCCAGCGCTCCCATGAGCGATCCCCAGCCGATCTGCCGCTGGCCCACGAAAAACGTTTCAATCACCACCTCGGCCAGGATCACCGCCCCCAGGGCGCACAAGACCACGCCGAGCACGCTCGCCAGCCTCAGCGGCATGACGCTGAAGTCAAACAGCAGGCTCATGGCCAGACGCACCAGTTTGCGCGGTGTGTAACCGCTCGTGCCAACCGTGCGTTCCGCGTGCGCCACCTCCAGCCGGGAGATGCGGTTCGTCGCGCCCAGGATCAGCCCGTCGATGTAAGGGTAGGGGCCACGATAAGTCGTGATGCGCTCAATCAACTCACGCCGCAGAGCCCGGAAGCTGGAAAGGTAGAGGTCTCGCGGTTTGCCCAGCAGAAAGGTGGCGCAGCGGTTGGCCGCGAGGCTGGTCAGATTGCGCAGCCAGTGGTGCTTTTTCTCCAGGTAATAAGAATAAACCACCTCTGCTTCCGACTCGCGCAGATGAGCGAGCAGTTTCAGCGCCTCGGCCACCGGATTTTGCAGGTCATCGTCCAGGTTCACCACAAACCGGCCGCGTGAGCGGCGGTAGGCCTCCAGCACTGCCGCGTGCTCGCCGAAATTCCGCGCCAGCTCCACCAGGATCACCGGCGCCGGGAAGTCAGCCAGCAGCCGCCTCGCGGCGGCGAAGGTGCCGTCCGTGCTGCCATCGTCCACCAGCACCAGCTCCCAGGTTTCCTCCAGTTTCAGGGTATGGAAGGCGTCCAGCAGCAGGCACAAAGCCTCCCCGGTGTTATACAGCGGCACCACAAAACTCACTTCGATGGAGGTGCCCTCGCTCACAAGGCCGTCCCTCCGGGTTGAACAGGTTTCCGGGCCGTCGCGAACACTGAGGAGCCAAAGGGCACCCGGAACGCGCGGCACCCTTTCGCATCCAGCCGTCCGACCAGGCTCAGGCAGCGGTTCAGCCACACCGGGGGCAGGATCAGATCCGAAACAGCGGCGGGTTCCGCAACTCCGGGCTGAATGCGGCTCATGCGCCTCCATGCCAGCAGTGGCAGAAACAACCAGGCGTTCCAATAATGCGTGTTCACGTCAGTCAGGCTATGACGTTCGAGCATCTCCCGCACATGACAAGCCTTGTAGCGTCTTGCGCCACAAACCGCCACATCGTGGGCTCCTCGCAGGCATTCAAAGGCGGGCACATTGAGCAGAAGGAGTCCGTCAGGCCGCAGCACACGCCGCATTTCAGCCAGCGCACGCTCCTGCTCCACACCCGAGTGGTACAGCACGTCCAGGCTCAGCACCACGTCGAAAGTGTCATTGGCAAAGGGCAGGCTGTGTACTGATCCGTGCCGCACCTGCTTCAATCCTCGCGTGTGGCAGTGCCGCACGGCCAGTTCTGAGGCGTCGATGCCGTCTAGGTCCAGTTTGGGGCATTTTTCCCGCAGAAACGCCAGCATGCCGCCGGTGCCGCAGCCAGCGTCCAGCAGTTGCGCTCTGGGCGGCAGCGCGGCTCCCGCCAGCGTGAGCAACACCTGACGGCGCAGCACCGCATGCCACCAATGGCGGTCCTCGACACGGCGCAGGATGTCGTACTCGGCGGCTAGCATGGCGTTGGCAGGGCTTCAATTGCCTCGCACACGGTGTTCACGGCTTTTTCCGTCAGGTGAGGGTGCAGGGGCAGGGAAAGGACGGTGCGGGCGGCGGCTTCAGCCTCCGGGCAGGTAGTTTGAGCCGCGAAAGCAGGCTGCTGGTGCAACGGCACGGGATAATGAACTGCCACTGGGACGTCCGCTTTTTCCAGACGCCGAAGCAGGGTGTCCCGGCGCTCGCAGCGCACGACATACTGGTGAAACGCATGTGCACAGCCGCCGCGCACCGCTGGCGCTTGCAGCAGGCCGTTTGAGAGCAGCCGCACGTCATAGAGGGCGGCAAGCCTGCGCCGCTGGTTCACCTGATCCCGCAGCGTTCCCAGCTTCACTCGCAGCAGCGCCGCCTGCAGCTCGTCAAGTCGGCTGTTCACGCCTTGAATGGCGCTCACATTCCGCTCCTGCCAGCCATACTGGCGGATGAGGCCCAGACGCTCCGCCAGACGCGCGTCATCTGTCGCCACCGCGCCCGCATCACCGCAGGCGGCCAGATTCTTCGTGGGGTAGAAGCTGAAAGCCGCCATTTTCCCCAGCGTGCCGGTCATGCGCCCGTGCCACCCCGCGCCATGCGCCTGGGCGCAGTCTTCCAGGAGCGGAATGCCGTGCTCGTCCGCCACGCGTTGCAGGTTCAGCCAGTCCGCCGGGTGCCCGAAAAGATGCACCGCCAGCGCCGCCTTCACACCCCGCCCGGCGGGTGAGCGCAGCAGCTTGTCCAGCGCTTCCGGGCACAGCGTGAAAGTATCCCGCTCAATGTCTGCGAACACCACCTCCGCCCCGCTGCGCAGCACTCCCGCCGCCACTGCCGAAGGCGCGAACGCAGGCACCACCACACGGCTTCCCGACCCGATGTCCAACGCCCGCAGCATCAGCTCGATCGCGTCCGTGCCGCTGCCGACTCCCACGACGTGATTCACACCGAGAAACGCGGCGAACTCACTCTCAAACGCCGACACCTCGGCACCCAGGATGAGGCTGCCGCTTTCCAGCACCCTCCGCACCGCCGCATGCAATGCCACCTGATGATGAAGCTGGTCCGCGTGAGGGTAGGTGGGAAAAAGAGGGCTGGCGGTTTGGAAAGTCAAAAGTGGCGCATTTTCCCGGCTTCACGCCCTGTCGCAAATAACGCCACATGTGGCGCGTGCCGCCACGGTTCTGCCGCCTTGCGCGGGGGCTTGCGCCGGTGGCGGTGTCTGCTAAGCATCCGCCCCCATGAAAATTCTCGTCACAGGCAAAGGCGGCCGTGAGCACGCCCTCATCACGGCTCTCAGCGAATCGCCCCAGCAGCACGAACTCTTTGCCTATCCCGGCAGCGATGCCATCGCGGCGCTCGCAACGCGTGTGGACGTGCCAGGATTGCCGGAACTCATCACCTGGATGCAGCAAAACGGCATCGACCTCTGTGTGGCGGGCGAGGAGGCCTGGCTGGTCAAGGATCGCGGTCTGGCCAATCTCTGCGCCGAGGCGGGCATCCCATGCTGGGGGCCGCTGAAGGAGATCGCGCAGTTGGAGGCCTCCAAAACCTTCGCCAAGAAGTTTTTGCAGCGCCACGGCATCCCCACGGCCGGTTTCACCATCTGCCCCAACGCTGCCGAGGCCAAAGCCGCCCTCACCGAGACGCCCATCGTGCTGAAATTCGACGGACTGGCCGCTGGCAAGGGCGTGGCCGTTTGCACGAGCCAGACAGAGGCCGAGCAGTTCATCGACGACGTCATGGAGAAGCGCTGCTTCGGCCCGGGCGACCTGCTGGTCGAACAATGCCTCACCGGCCCGGAAATTTCCGTCTTCGCGTCGGTTTGCGATGAGTCCTATCAAATCCTCATGCCTGCCCGCGACTACAAACGCATCCGTGACAACGACCAGGGGCCAAACACCGGCGGCATGGGCGCCGTGGCCTCGCTGGAGCTTGCGGAACCGGCGTTGATGCAGCGGATTGAGCGCGAGATCGTGCAACCCACCGTGCAGGGCATTCTCAAAGACGGCCTCAAGTATCGCGGCTTCCTTTACTTCGGCCTCATGCTCACGCCCAATGGGCCGCAGGTCATCGAGTACAACTGCCGCTTTGGCGATCCCGAGGCCGAGGCCGTGCTGCCGATGCTGCGCGGTGATTTCGCGACCTATGCGTTTGAAGCCGCGAAGGGAAACTTGCAGCCCGATCTGATCCAGTTCGCTCCCGGCTGGAGCATTTGCCTGATCAGCGCCAGCGCCGGTTATCCCGCCTCATCGCGCAACGGGGATGTGATCAGCGGTCTGGAGTCCGTCACGGATGCTCGCGTGTATCACTGCGGCACCAAGCGCAACGCAGAGGGTCAGTTTGAGACAAACGGCGGTCGCGTCCTCGCCATCGTGGCGCAAGGAGCCACGCGAGTCGAAGCGCGAGACAAAGCGTATGCAGAAAGCGCCAAGGTGACGTTCGACGGCATGCAGCGCCGCTCGGACATCGGCAGGATGCACTTTGAGTGACCTCGCACCCTGTTGAAAAAACTCCCGGCGTGAGATGTCAGAGGTGAGATGTTAGCTGTGTCGCCGACAGCAGTGCCACATCTAACTACTCACTTCTAACGTCTTACCGGCTCCATCAGAAGTCACCCGCCTTGCAGCGTCCGCGCCTGCTCCACGATGGCGTTCGCGGCCTCCGTTTCATCATTCACGACCTGGGTCGCACCGAGGCGCTTCAGGCGTTCGACGTCCGAGCTGAAGCGTGCCCGCGCCAGCACCGCGATGTCTGGCCGCTGCTCACGAATCACACCCAAGGCCTGGGCGTTGACCGTGGCGTCTGGAAAGGTGAGCGCGACGAGGCTGGCATGCTTCAGACGCGTCAGCTCCCAGGTTTCCTCATGGGACGCGTCGGCAAACAGCACGGTCTGTCCCTGCCGCTGAAGACTGTGCACGGTTTCGGCATTCAATTCGACCACCAGTGTCCGCACTCCGGCATCGAGCAGCGCCTTGTTGAGTTTTTCACCCACCGGACCATGCCCGCAGATGATGGCGTGACCTGACATGCCCGCCACGCGCTGGCGCAGGCTGCCACCGTCAAATTTGACCGGCTTTCCACGGCCCCAGCCGCGCTTGACCAGCCAGTCCCCGAAGGGCTGGCCGAGTTTCAGCAGGGCAGGGAGCAGGCCCATCGAAAAGGCGCTGGCCACGAGCAGCGTTTGCTGCGTTTCGATGCTCCACAGCCGCGCGGCTCCGGCCTGCTGGAGCAGCACGAGTGAAAACTCCCCCGCGCTGCACAAACCGATGCCTGCCATCAAAGACTGGCGATGCACCAGACCGAGACGGCGAGCGATGAGCGTGATCACACCGGCCTTGAGCAGCATCAGCACCGCGGTCAGGCCGCAAATCGGCAGCCAGAGCTGCATGGCGGTCTTCAGGTCGATCATGAGGCCCACGGAGACAAAGAACAGCGTGAGAAACAGGTCCTTCAGCGGCATCACGTCTGCCAGGATGCGGTGTTTGAAGATGGACTCGCTCACCGCCAGTCCGGCCACGAAAGCACCGAGCGCCAGCCCCAGGCCGAGCAAGCCGCCGAAGAAGGCCAGTCCGACGCAACTGCCGATGACCGAGAGTGTGAACAGCTCGCGGCTGCGGGTCCGGGTGACCGCATTCAGCACCCAAGGGATGACCCAGCGTGCCGCCACCCCGGACACAACGACAAACGCTCCGCCCCGCAAGGCCAGCGAGCCAAGGCGTGGCAGCAGCGCGGTGTCGTCGCCCGGCTGCGGCAGCAGCAAGGGCATGAACAGGAAGAACACGATGATGAACAGGTCCTGGAAAATCGCCACGGCCAGCGCCATGCGCGCGCCCGGGCTGGCTTCGAGGCCGAGATCTTGGAAGCTCTTCAAACTGACCGCCGTGGAACTCATCGCCAGCGCCACGGACAGGATCACTGCCGCCTGCCACGGCAGTTGCATGAGTGTCGAGGCTCCTCCGGCGAGCAGCATGCACAGCCCCATCTGCCAGCCGCCGCCCACAAAGGCCAGACGGCGCAGGAAACGCAGCTCCCCGAGTGAAAACTCCAGCCCCAGCGTGAACATGAGCAGCACCACGCCGAACTCCGCCATCTGCGAGACCTGCACATGCGATTCACCCGCGCCCAGCAGTCCCAGCACGCCTGAATTGGCGATCAAAATGCCGCAGATGAAATACCCCGCCAGCATGGACTGCCGCAGCCGCAGCAGCAGCAGCGAGACCAGCACCACGCCCGCCAGCATCAGAGCCAGCAGCGCGAACAAGGGCGGAATGGCGTCTCCGGCGGCAAGCAAAGGGGTGATCACGGCAGCATGGCAGATGAGTGTTTAGTCAAAAGGAACACTTTCATCCATGCATTCAATCCACGGCGGCTCAAACTCAAACCTCTCCCACGGATGATTTTAGACCGCCAGCTTGCGATACAGCTTCTCCATCGCCTCGCTGCTGCGGCAAGCCATGGCTGCCTGGGCCAAAATGCTCGCCACATCAAGGCGCGAGATCTTGATGCCTTGCTGGACCTTGTCCCAGGAGGCGGCGCGCATCTTGGCGACGGTTTGAATGCCGAGCAGCAGCGGCAAGGCGGTGGCGTAGCGCAGTTTGCCATGCGTGACGTGTTGAACATAGCGCAGGCCGTGTTCGAGATGCTCCGTGCAGGTTTGCAGCCACTTGCGCCACTCGGTTTGGATTTCGTCGGGCTTGCAGGGCAGGTAGCAGCGGCCATCACGGGTGTCTTCGCCGATGTCGCGCAGGATGTTGATGAGCTGCAGGCCTTTGCCCATGTGCGCGCCCCATTCTTGCATTTGCGCGACCGTGACGGCGGGATCGAGTGATGAAGGAAGCTCGGTGGCGCAGAGGTGTGTCCAGAATTCGCCGACACAACCGGCGACGAGCCAGGTGTATTGATCGAGTTCCTCGGCAGTGGCGAGTGAGCGAAGCTGGCCGTCGGAAGGGAAACGGCGGATGTCGAGCATCTGGCCATCGATGATGTGCTCCAGCACGCTTTGAATGGCGGCCAGGGGCGCGGGCTGCATCGTGCGCAGCCAGGCGATGCCGTCGGCGAATTTTTCCATGAGGTGGCGTTCGGCGTCATCCTCCTGCTGCGGACAAAACTGCACGCGCAGCGTGCTGGCGAGCGCTTCGACGGCGGAATCGCCGCGTACGAGGGTGCGGTAGCGTTCGAGGCAGTCCAAACGCACTTCAGCATTCACACTCGCCGTGTCCGCGATGGTGTCGGCGGTGCGGGCAAGCAGGTAGGCGAGGGAAATCGGCTCACGCAATTCCTTGGGAAGCGCTTTGAGCGTGAGGTAAAACGAGCGCGATACCGCCGCCAGCAACTGGCCGCCGAGTTCGCGTTCGTGGTGGGATTCGTCGGACATCTGGTTGTTAGATGCTGGATGCTGGATGCTGGATCAAGCATTCTCTGCTAGCATCGACATCCTGCATCCAGTCACCAGTATCTAGCAACCAGTGCATCACCTCTACGTCCACATCCCGTTCTGCCACCGCATCTGCCCGTATTGCAGCTTTCACAAGCACACTCCGGGCGGGACGGACATGGTGGCGTTTGTGGACGCGCTGCTAAAGGAGGCCGAAAAACAGCCGCTGAAGCCGCGCACGATCTTTTTCGGCGGCGGCACGCCGACGATGCTCAGCGAGGTGCATTTGGAGCGGTTGCTGCGCGGTTTGCGTGAGCGCTTGGACATGTCGGAAGTGGCTGAATACACGATGGAGGCCAATCCGCGCACGATCACCGCCTCCAAAGCCGCGCTGATGCGTGAACTGGGTGTCACGCGTGTCTCGCTGGGCATCCAGGCATGGGATGAGGCGACGCTCAGAACGCTGGGTCGTGATCATTCACCCGCAGAGGCCGAAGAAACATGGCAGGTGCTCAAGGCGGTCGATTTTCCGAGTTTGAACCTCGATCTGATGTTCTCCATTCCCGGCCAGAGCCTCGAAACATGGCATGAAACGTTGGAGCACTCGCTCTCACTGAACCCCGACCACATTTCGGCCTACAACCTCAATTATGAGGAGGACACCGACTTCTTTCGCCGCCTCAAAGCGGGGGAGTTTCGCGCGGATGAAGGCCGTGACGCGGACTTTTTCAATCTGGGCATCGACCTGCTCGAAGCGGGTGGTTTCGAGCACTACGAGATCTCCAACTACGCCCGAGCGGGCCATCGCAGCGTCCACAACGAGTCCTATTGGCTCGGCGAGGACTATCTCGGCATCGGTCCCGGCGCGTTTTCGACCGTGGGCGGCAAACGTTGGCACAATGTGAAGGACACACCGCGCTACATGGCGCTGGCGCTTGCGGGTGATGACACCGCAGCAGAAGTCGAAGAACTCACGCCAGAGAACAGGCGCACTGAGCGCTTCGGTCTCGAACTGCGCACCACCCGCGGCCTGCCGCTTGATCTCATCGCGCCCGATTCACGCCGCATGCTCGACACGCTGCGTGACCAGGGGCTGCTCGACTTCGATGATCAGTTCGTGCGCCTCACGCGCACGGGCAAGCCGCTCGTCGATCCCATCGCGGTGGCGCTGATGGGTTAAAACTGCTCGACCAGATAGCGGATCAAATCGGTGGAGGTGACCATGCCGACGAGTTTGCTGCTGCCGGACACGATGGGGAGAGAGTGGAAGTCGCTCTTGGCGAGGATTTCGGCGGCTTCGCGAACCGTGCCGGTTTCGGGCAGCGTCACCGGGTCTTTTTTCATCACCTGCTCCAAGGTCAGGGTGTGGTCGAGCGTGGCATCAACCGCGCGCTCGTCCGTGTTGAAGGCGTCGCCAAAGCTGACGCGCAGGATGTCGCTCCAGGCGATGATGCCGACGAGTTGATCCCCATTCACCACAGGGATGTGATGCACACCATGCTCACGGACGAGGGAGCGAACCTTGGAGATGGGATCGCCGTGATGGACGGTGATCACGTTGCGGGACATGAGGTGGGAGATCGGATCGTTGCGCTTCATAGGTGGGTGATTAAACCATGCCGAGCCGTGAAAACTGTGCTCTGCGGTGCTTGCGCATGCGTGGCTGGATGTTGCGGAGTCAGACGACTTTAGGCTGCCGGAGGGGGGCGAATCAAATAACGAATTCAGAATGACGAATGGGGGGCAAGCCTTTAGCTTTCTGCCGGATCAACCACACCCGGCCTTATGATTGAAATTCTCATCGGTCTGCTCGTGCCTGTGCTCATCGTGGGCGCAATGGTCATTTTGTTCGTGAAGCGCGGGCTTCAGTTTCGCGAGTTGTGCGAGCATGGCGTCGAAACAACCGGCCAGATCATCAGCAAACGCTCGGTGAAGCCCGGCCCCTCGGCCTCGCGGCGGCAAAAGCTCGCCTATCGCTACACGGACAGCGCGGGCGCGACACACGAGCACACGTCAGTGGTGACCTGGGAGGTCTATGAAGGCCATGATGAGGGCGGGCCGATCCAGGTCGTCTATTCCACGAAGAACCCGGCCATCAGCGCCCCGAAATACCTCGTGGACGAAGCCCGCCAAGCCATGCGGAAATGATTTTTTGTAACGTCCCGCGATTCACCGCCAGAAAGCCTCCTGACAGCGTCTTCTATTTCTCACCTCTCACGTCATGAAACACCTCATCCTCGCCCTTTGCACCCTCGCGACAGCCGTCTTCGCGCAGCAAAAACCTGTCCCCACCAAGGACGCGCCTGGAACCAAAGACTATCCCGGCATGCCGCGCTATGAAGGCAGCACCATCGTTCTGCAATCCGAGCAGAAATTTGGCGAACTCGGCCTGCAAATTGGCGGATTGAGCGCTCCGAACTCGAATGATCCCAAGGAGGTGCGCAAGGTGGAGGGTCGCACGCATCGCAGCACTTATTTGCTGCTCAATCTCGGCGCTGGAAAGCGCAGCACGCTCGAAATCGCCCGCAATTACGAGATGGCCTTCAAGGAGGCCGGTTTCACCGGAATCTGGTCCGGTGGTGACCGCGAGATCCGCAACGGCCCGCCGCGCCAGTATTACGGCGTGCCGGAACTCGACCATCAGCTCATGACCACGGGCCTCAAGGAGCGCCGTTACTTTTGCATGGAAAAGGACGGCCTGTTTGCCGCTGTTTTCATCGCCGCGCGTTCGTGGGATCATCCGATGCTGCCCAGCTCGGAAGCGAATCCGTGGAAGCAGCATGTCACCATTCCGCAGGAGTCGGTCGTCATTCAGGTCGATGTGGTGAACACGCGTCCGATGGAGGAAAAGATGGTGCATCTCTCCGCCGCTGAGATGCAAAAATCTCTCTCCTCCAGCGGCAAGGTGGCGATCTACGGCATCCTCTTTGACTTCAACAAGGCCGACATCAAACCCGAGTCCGCGCCGACGCTTGCCGAGATGGCATCGCTCCTCAAAGCGGAGCCTACTTTGAAAGTCCTCGTCGTCGGCCATACGGACAACGTTGGCACCTTTGAATTCAATGAGGACTTGTCGAAACGCCGTGCGAAGGCCGTCGTGGCCGAGCTTGCGGCCAAGCACGGCATCGCCGCCGAGCGCATGCTGCCGCTGGGAGCCAGCTTCATGGCTCCGGTGACGACGAACAGCACTGAAGAAGGCAGGGCGCTGAATCGGAGGGTGGAACTGGTCGCCAGGTGAAAATGACGAATGTCGAATTCCAGAATGACGAACACGATTCGCGCTGAGCGAGGAATGGCGACTTTCAGAGCAGCTCCACCACCACCGCGCTGGCGTTGTCTCGGCCGGATTCAGCCACGGCATACTCGACGAACCATTGCGCGTGGCTTTTGCCCTCTGGCGGCTGGTCTGCCGCGAGCATGTCGGCTAAGCGGTGGTTCCAGATGCCGTCGATGACGCCGTCGGTGCAGAAGAGGAAGCGGTCGCCGCTCTCGCAGCCGACGGAGCCGACCTGAGGGTCGAGGGACTGGCTGCCTGCGCCTAGCACCTGCATGAGGACGCTTTTGCGCGGATGGGTGCGCGCTTGGCGCTCGTTGAGCTGGCCTTGGCGCTGCATCCAGCCGACGTGGGAGTGGTCATCGGTGAGCTGTTTCAGTTTGCCGCCTTTGGGCAGCCAGTAGATGCGGCTGTCGCCGATGTGGGCGAAGTGCATCCAGCCGGGCGTGAACCAGCCAAGGCTCAGCGTGGCGCCCATGCCGTGACATTCCTCGTAGTAGCGTCCTAGCTTGAGCAACTCCTCGTGGATGCGGTGAAACAGCTCGTTCAAAACATCGCCATGTCCGGCGGCGATCTGCTGGGCAGACTGTTTGAAGCTCTTGGGCAGCAGTTGGGTGATTTTTTCAGCGGCGATCTTGCTGGCAAACTCGCCGGACTTCGCGCCACCCATGCCGTCGCTCACGGCGAAGACGAAGTCGCCGGTGGTGAGACTGGATTCGCCAAACTTGCCGAGGTAGCGCAGTTCGCGGGCGTCGAAGTTCAGGCAGAGGAAGGTGTCCTCGTTGTTCTGACGCACGCGCCCTGGGTGGGTCAGGCCGGACCAGCGGAGGTGGTTGGGTGGTTGGGGGGGGCTGGAGTCGCTCATGGAGCGGGCTTTTGGGGCGGTGGGTCGAGGATGGTGGCGAGTTCGAAGTCGATGAGGCAGAAGCGCCCGTCACTGTGGCGGTAGGTGACGTTGCGGGTGAAGGGGTCGTCGTGGCGGACGCCGAAGTCGCGTTCGAGGGTGCCAAACAGATCCTTCAGCTTCGCCTCGTTGATGCGCTCGACCAGGGAGCCGCAGTTCGTGGTGACGAGGTAGAGCTGGTCCGGGTGGGCCTCCAAAACGCGGGGGACATAGTCACAGCCGCGTTCTTCCAGCACCCGGAGCACTTTCACCTCGTTGGCGAAACGTTCGGCGGCGTTGCTGCCGCGAAAATGCTTATGCACGCGGCCGTCGTAGCCGATGCGGACGAGGGCGCGCTGGGTGTTTTTGGCTTCTTGCATGGGTTTTTCCGGCGGGGTGCCGGACCTTCCCAGCATGCAATGGTCCTGGCAAGCGGACAAAAATACATCTCGCGTCTGGCACGCGGCATGCTTACATGTGTTTGCCACACTTGGAGGCGCTCATTTTCTCCTCCCGGAAAAGCAAACACACACACACTCAACCATGGCCAAATACAAACTCGAATACATCTGGCTGGACGGCTATCAGCCGGTCCGCAACCTCCGCAGCAAGACGCAGCTCAAAGATTACGCCAGCTTCCCGAAGCTGGAGGAACTGCCAGACTGGGGCTTTGACGGCTCCTCCACGCAGCAGGCCCCCGGCGGCAGCTCCGACTGCGTGCTTAAGCCTGTGGCTGTGTTCCCTGACAGCACCCGCAAGAACGGTGTGCTCGTCATGTGCGAAGTTTACAACCCCGACGGCACCCCGCACGTCTCCAACGACCGTGCCACGATCCTCGACGATCCAGACGCCTGGTTTGGCTTTGAGCAGGAATACTTCCTCTACCAGGACGGCCGCCCCCTCGGTTTCCCTGAGAACGGTTATCCTGCCCCGCAGGGCCCCTACTACACCGGCGTCGGTTACAAGAACGTCGGTGACATCGCCCGCCAGATCGTCGAGGAGCACCTCGAAATCTGCCTGGATGCCGGCATCAACCACGAAGGCATCAATGCCGAAGTGGCCAAAGGTCAGTGGGAATTCCAGATCTTCGGCAAGGGTTCCAAGACCTGCGCCGACCAGGTGTGGGTGGCTCGTTACATCCTGAACCGCCTCTGCGAGAAGTATTGCGTGGACGTTGAGTACCACTGCAAACCCCTGGGTGACACCGATTGGAACGGTTCCGGCATGCATGCCAACTTCTCCACGAAGTACATGCGTGAAGTCGGCGGCGAGCCCTACTTCCTGGCCCTCATGGCCCAGTTCGAGAAGAACTGCATGGAGCACATCGCCGTCTATGGTCCGGACAATCACATGCGCCTCACCGGGCTGCATGAGACCCAGTCTATTGACAAGTTTAACTGGGGCGTGGCAAACCGAGGGGCCTCCATCCGCGTGCCGCACAGCTTCAAAAACAACGGCTGGAAAGGCTACCTCGAAGACCGTCGTCCGAACAGCCAGGGCAATCCTTACCAGATCGCCTCGCGCATTCTCCAGACCATCTCCGAAGTACCGCAGAAGTAAGTTCTCCGCCGGACTCATTCCCACGAACGCCGCCTGGAAACAGGCGGCGTTTTTTGCTTTGGAGCCGGGGTTTGCAAATCTGCGCCTGCCTGCTACGTGGATTCGTATCCCAACCCCCATGCCCACCGAACAAGACATCCGCACCGCCCTTGGCAACGTCCGCTACCCCGGCTTCAGCCGCGACATCCTGTCCTTTGGACTTGTGAAGGGCATTCACATCGAAGGGGCGAATGTCACGGTCGAAATCTCCGTCGCCACACGTGATCCTAACATCCCGCGCCTCATTCACGAGCAGGCGATGGACGTGCTGAAAAAGGTCTCCGGTGTCGGGGAGGTGAAGCTGAATTTCGACATCAAAGAGCCGCCGGGTGCCGGAACCACAGGCTCCGAAAAACTCGGCAAGTCGAGCATTCCTGGTGTGAAGAAGGTGATTGCCATCGCTTCGGGCAAAGGCGGCGTGGGCAAGAGCACCGTGGCCTCGAATCTGGCGGTTGCTTTGAGCCAAAGCGGGTTGCGTGTCGGCCTCTGCGACTGCGATTTGTACGGCCCCAGCATCGCGCACATGTTTGGCACGGACGAGCGTCCGTATCAAAACGACGAGCAGCAGATCGTTCCGATTGAGAAATATGGCCTGCAGCTCATGTCGATGGGTTTCCTGCTCGAAGACGCCTCGCCCGTGATCGTTCGCGGCCCCATCGCCACGCGCTACACGCAGCAGTTTCTTCGTCAGTGCGCCTGGAATGATCTCGACGTGCTCGTGCTCGATCTGCCGCCTGGAACGGGCGACATCCAGCTCACCATCGTGCAGACCGTGTCACTCGACGGTGCGGTCATCGTCACCACGCCGCAGGAGGTCGCCTTGATCGACGCCCGCAAGGCTGTGGGCATGTTTCAGAAGGTCAATGTGCCGATCCTCGGCATCATCGAGAACATGAGCTACTTCCTCTGCCCGAGCGACGGCGAGATCTATCACATCTTCGGCAAAGGAGGTGGCGAGCACGAAGCCAAGCGCCTTGGTGTGCCCTTGCTGGGACAGATTCCCATCGAAATGACCGTGCGCGAGAGCGGTGACGAAGGCCATCCCATCGCTCTCGAAGACCCGGCGAAATCCGCGTCGTCCAAAGTCTTCCGCGAGATCGCAGCGAAGCTGAAGTAGCTCGGCTCTCCAGAGCCGAGTTCGAGCGTCTCCAGGCACTCGAATGTTTTAGGCAGGTAGCGAATCAAGAACCCTGCGACTCGGCTCTGGAGAGCCAAGCTAATTCGCCTCCACCGCCGGTTTGTCACCGAGTTGCAGCGTGGGAGCCTTGGCGGTGTCGCTGATGTTCAGCGCCAGCCAGTGGCCGTTAATTGCATGAGCGGGAAAACCGCAGGCGAGGGCGAATTCGCCGGTTTCATCTGCCACGAAGGAAAACTCCGCCTTGGTGAGCGAGAGGCCCACTTCCGGCTTCGGCACGCCCGCGCCGTCAAAGTAGGCTTCGCCCATTTGCAGCTTCTTGGTGGTGTCTTTTTCCACCACGACGGCGCTGTGCGGGATCGGGCTGGGATTGATGAAGGTCACCTCAATGGTCCAGTCCTTGGGAATCGTGAAGATGGCTCGGCCGTGCGAGTAGCCGTTGAAATTCATGCCGTAGTTCGCGGCGGAGAATGTGGCCACGAGCGTGATCTTCACGGTCTTCGGCTTGTCGCCGAGCTTGAGAAAATCCGCCTCTGTGATGCCGGCGAAGAGTTCCTTCTTCAATCCGGGAATCTCCACCGCATGACCATGGTCCGCAGGCGTGGCGGGCTGCTGGGCCTGGGTGAGTGTGGAAGCGAGAAGAGTGATGAGAAGAAGGCGGCTGATCATGGTGGGGCGGATGGAAGCAGGGTTGCCAGAACGTGCAATGGACGATCAAACTGTCGGGCATGGAACGATGAATCTCGC